>WNGR01003230.1_pt1 | contig 19326 bp, 16 predicted proteins | sample 5407581 | NCBI WGS metagenome assembly WNGR01 (sample SAMN13153383, study PRJNA577476) | soil metagenome | isolation source: 80 cm soil or saprolite under Garry oak tree replicate 2 | place: USA:California | collected 2016-06-15 | reverse complement strand
TTCCATCCCATGGCTAATGGCACAACTGCCACCGCTTAAGGATGATGTTTGGGAGTTGTATAACGTGGATGAAGATTTTAGTGAAGCGAACAATCTCGCGACAAAGAACCCTGAGAAACTCAAGGAACTGCAGGATCTCTTCATGAAAGAGGCGGAGAAATATCACGTGCTGCCGATTGATGACCGCAGGGTGGAACGATTCAATGCTGCCATTGCGGGGAGACCCGACCTGATGGGCAACCGCACTTCACTGACGGTTTATCCGGGAATGACTGGCATGGCGGAAAACGCCTTCATCAACATAAAGAACCGCTCCTATACTATAACAGGCGATGTCGAACTGCCGAACGGCAATGCGAATGGGGTTATCATTTCCCAGGCCGGTCGCTTTGGCGGCTGGACCCTGTATATGAAAGCTGGCAAGCTGCATCACGAATATAACTTTTTTGGACTTGAACACACCAACATTGCCTCATCCAAATCGCTTGCCGCCGGAAAACACAATGTTAAGTATGAATTTGTATTTGATGGCGGTAAGCCGGGGGCCGGCGGGCAATCCATTTTGTATGTCGATGGTCGGAAAGTCGCTGAAGGCAAAATCCCAAAAACGCAGCCATATGCTTATTCGGCTGATGAAGGAGTTGATGTAGGCGTCGATAATGAAACACCGGTATCGAATGATTATAAAGAAAGGGACAACAAGTTCACCGGAACAATTAAGAAAATTACCGTTGATGTGAAGCCTTTTAACCTCGGTGCCAAAGAGAAGAAGGACATTGAGGATAAAGAAGACGCGGCAGCAATAGCTGAGGATTGATTGCAATAAGTAAAGTCTCTTTGCCCTTGTTCGTGTTGTCCCCTGCCAATATGCGTGGATTCATTGCAGTTTTATTTTGTTTCTGTGTCGCCATCGTTCACGCCGAGACGCCCGAGTCGTCCACGTTCGCGCCGACAATTCCGAACAAGACGCCTGCGCCCCGTCCTGCGCCGCAGGGCATGGTCTGGATTCCGGGCGGCGAATTCTCGATGGGTGCCTCGACGAATGGCCATGGCACGGACGAGATGCCGATGGCCTCGAATGACTCCGGGCCGATTCATCGCGTTCGAGTAGATGGATTCTGGATGGATACAACGCCGATAACCAATGAAGAGTTCGAGAAATTCGTTAAAGCAACCGGTTACGTCACGATCGCGGAACGCACGCCAACAAAAGAAGAGTTTCCCACTGCGCCCGCCGAAAATCTGGTCGCGGGCTCGGTTGTGTTCGCGCCGCCCGATCATGAGGTCGCGCTAACGGATCATTACCAATGGTGGAGTTACGTGAAAGGCGCGAACTGGCGTCATCCCCTCGGACCACAGAGCGACATCAAAGGGAAGGGAAAATATCCGGTCGTACAGATCGCTTACCCCGACACGGAAGCGTATGCGAAGTGGGCGGGCAAACGTTTGCCCACAGAAGCGGAGTTTGAATTTGCCGCACGCGGCGGTTTATCAGGAAAAACATACGTATGGGGCGATGAATTTCGCCCCGGTGGGAAGTGGATGGCCAACACGTGGCAGGGAAAGTTTCCGGTGAAGGATGCAGGCGAGGACGGTCACACCGGCATCGCGCCGGCGAAATCGTTTCCTGCGAACGGTTACGGCCTTTACGACATGGCCGGCAACGTCTGGGAATGGTGCAGCGATTGGTACCGGCTCGATTACTACGCTCAGTTGACGAAGGTCGGCGGCGTCACGAACAATCCGCAAGGCCCAGATTCACCGTTCGATCCTGCCGAGCCTAACGAGAAAAAGCGTGTCCATCGCGGCGGCTCCTTTCTCTGCAACGCTCAATATTGCTCGCGGTACATCGTCGGTACGCGCGGCAAAGGCGAGGTCAACACCGGTACGAATCACCTCGGTTTTCGCTGTGTCCAATCGCCCGAGAACAATGCGCATCGCACGACGCAGAATTGATTTCACATGAACGAGGAACCATTGTCTGCGCTTTTTAAAGACATTTCCCTACACGCGTTATTATCCGGAATGGCGGGCTGGTCACGTGGCATCCGCTCGGGCTCTTCGATGATGCGCTCGCGCGCGCTTTCCGTGAGCGCGCCGCGGCGGCGGAATGGCTCGGTGTGCCATTGGAAATTCTCCAGCCTGATGCGTGATAAAACACATTTGCCTGCGCGCTTGTAGGTGTCCGAAATGAAGTTTGCATTGAGCTGGTTGCTTTTTACCGCTGAGTCGATGGGAGCCCTGATGATTCTTTGGAATGGCGTACCGATCCATCAACGACTTCTTATGGGACACATTGCCCAGCAAGCGGATCCGAGGGTTTTCGTTTTGGGCGCTGTCGCGGTCATCCTTATTCAGAGTGCTTACTGGATCAGATTGCGGTGCTTTCCTCCGTTTCGATTCAAGCGCCAACTGGTGCTGGGCCACGCGATTCAGTTTCTGGGGCGTCTGAGTTTTGTGTTCATCGGAGGAATGTTTAGTGTCGTGTTCTTCACTCGGTTTGAAGACATGGAGTTTTCCATTTGGAAAGTCCTATTTCTCCTGGTCGTCCTGTTTTCGCTGTTCTGCTACACGTTGGATTTGGACCGACTAGCTAAAGCCTTCTCCGAGGCTGTGGCCGAGCCTGCGCAAGGCGCGTTGAGGTCGTGATTTCATTGTCCTGGTTGATTAAAGGTCTCGATAGCCATTGCCACGTTAGATCTCCATGTTTCCCTTGCATGAGAAGTAGCTACGTCCGCGTGTTCCTAATCGCGGGTTCCGCTGCGTGAAATCGCCGGCGAGGAACGGCAAGGAGAGTCCGTGCCGAGTAGGTCTGCTATTCTTCTTGACCTCCGGCGCCAGTTCTTTGTAATTTCCTCACCGATAAGCAGTCAGTTTTGAGACAACTTCCTCTTTCTTTGTACAACTCAACCATCAGCTCTTCAAACTAATATGATCCGAGATAAATTCATTGCAGTTATCACTATAACCTGCGCTTGCTTTATGGTTTCGTCCGTAAACGCCGCGACGATCCCCGCGGGAACACCGCTTGCGATACGGACTACGAGTTCCATTTCCTCACAGGATCCTGTGGGCAGGACCTTCGCGGCGCAGCGACCAGGACGTTGCCGTCAAAGGGAAGGTTGTAGTGAAAGTCGGAACAAAAGCGTTCGGAAAAATTCAGTCGTCTCGCGCAAATCCGAGGAAGTCCGAGCCGCTCACTCTGGAACTGACGTCGATTTCCGTGAACGGACGCAATGTCGCGGTAAGGACAAACAGCGTCCAACCGGGAAGCCCGCCGAGAACGGCGCGACAGGCACGGCATGGATTCACCGCCGGCACATTGGTGGTTAGCCCGGGAACCAAGATGCAGTTCCAACTTGCGCAGGCAGCCACGTTGTAAGGACCAGTCGTAACTTTTCTGCGGCACCGATCCAAACTGCAAACGCTACATGCCAGGCGATCGCTGCAAGGGCGAAGCCGACATGGTACAAATCACCTCGGCTTCCGATGTGTCCGATCGCTTGAGAACGAAGTGCAACATGCGGCGCAGAATTGATTTTCATCACCGAGGAAACTTTGGTAAGACTTTAGTCCAATAGACCAGTTAGCGCCGAGGTGAGAATCTGGCCGGTCAAATAACCTGGCCGGAAGGAATTTCTTATCTTGCGCCAGGACAAAAATCGAAGGAGATACATTTATGAACAATATAAAGAAAATCGGGTTTCTGTTGCTTGTCTTGGTCGTGATCACGGGATTCACTCAGGCGGCGAAGGAAGGAAAGCCAGACGCAACCTTGCGGTTGAGCGGCAAATCGGTCGCAGCTGGGATCGGCTTCAGCTGGGGGAAAGGGACGCTGACTTACAAGGGGAAGGATTATCCGGTTTCGGTGAAAGGACTAGCGCTAGGCAAAGTCGGAATCAGTGGCGTGACCGCGGCCGGGAAGGTTTACAATCTTAAGAAACTTCAGGATTTCGACGGTAATTATACTTCCGCCGGTGCCGGGATGACGCTGGCAGGCGGTGGATCGGCCGTCGCAATGAAGAATCAAAACGGCGTTCGCGTCGTACTCGGCGCGACCACGCGGGGCGTTGACGTCACGATCGGCGGGGCTGGAGTCGACATGGCAATCAAGAAGTAAGTACTTTGCCTAACAAATGGAATCCAGGCGCGCCGTCAATGCGATGGCGCGCCACTCCAGATGAGTGCTCCTTCCTGCGACCCAACTTGTTCATCTCGGTCTGATCGCGATGATGGCCGAGGCCGGCGCCGACCTGTTCAACCGCACTTGTTTCAACTATCCAACGCTGGGCGATCTCTATAAGTACGCGACTTATGCGGCGTTGCTGAAACGCGACGGGCTGGTCGTGGACGATAGCGGACAGTTGCCAACACGGACTGTTTCGTGATGAACGAACTTTCGCAGCCAATCGCGAGCCGACTTCGCCGCGGTTATCCTCACCGATGCGTCTTGGAACCTCGATTATGAACGTACTGGTGATTGATATCGGTGGGACCAACGTAAAGACCCTGGCCACCGGGCAGCAGGAACCAATGAAATTCCCCTCCGGGCCCGCCATGACTGCCAAGGAGATGGTTGCGGGGGTCAAGCAGCGCACGCGGGATTGGAAATATGATGTGATATCCGTGGGCTATCCGGGGCCGGTGCTTCGTGGCTGTCCAAAGGCAGAACCGCGAAACCTTGCTCCGGGTTGGGTTGGGTTCGATTTTGAAGCGGCTTTCGAGCGCCCGGTGAAAATTATGAACGATGCCGCTATGCAAGCGCTTGGAAGTTACAACGGAGGAACAATGCTCTTTCTTGGGTTAGGCACCGGTCTGGGTTCTGCCCTGATCGTCGATGGCTCCGTCCATGCAATGGAATTGGCTCACCTTCCTTACAAGAGAGGAAGCTACGAGGACTACGTCGGCATTCGCGGACTGGAGAAACATGGCAAAAAGAAATGGAGGCGTCTGGTCGCCGAAGTGGTCGAGATCTTGATGGATGCGCTTCGTCCGGAAGAGGTGGTTCTTGGTGGCGGCAACGTGAAGAAGCTTAAGGAGCTGCCTTTACATTGCCGCGCAGGCGAAAACGCCGACGCATTCCGGGGAGGGTTTCGCCTTTGGGAAGAGCGCGTCACCAGCGGACACGTGCGTATTCGGATCGCATGAGCACGCCTGTCGAAAAAGAGCGCATCAACGCCGAAGCCGCTCGCACGGCCGACTGGAAACGGTGGGGGCCTTATTTGTCGGAGCGGCAATGGGCGACCGTTCGAGAGGACTACTCGGAGACGGGAGATTCCTGGGGCTACTTCCCCCACGACCACGCACGCAACCGGGCTTATCGCTGGGGCGAAGATGGCTTGCTCGGCATCACTGATCGCGGATGCAGACTCTGCTTCGCATTGGCACTGTGGAATGAAAAAGATCCGATACTTAAGGAGCGGCTGTTCGGCCTGACAAATCCCCAGGGGAATCACGGCGAAGATGTGAAGGAGCAATATTTTTACCTCGACGCTACTCCAACATACTCATACGCGAAGGCGCTGTACAAGTATCCGCAGGCTGCATTTCCATATGTCTGGTTAGAGGAGGAGAACCAGCGACGCGGCAAACGCGATCCGGAGTTTGAGCTAGTCGATACCGGCGTCTTTAACGAGAACCGCTACTTCGACGTCTTCGCCGAATACGCGAAAGGATCGCCTAACGACATTCTTATTCGCATCACTGTGGCCAATCGCGGGCCGGAAGCAGCGACGCTGCACTTGCTGCCTACCACCTGGTTTCGCAACCAATGGTCCTGGGGACGCACGGACGAAAGCGTAACTACAAAACCGTCTATTACACAGGACGGAAATTGCCTTTTGCTCAACCACCCGGTGCTGGGCCGATTCTTTCTGCATGCCGGGCCCGATTCGGTTGGCCAACTTCCGAGACCGCTTTTCACTGAGAACGAGAGTAACACATGTCGATTGTGGAACAGCGGAGACAAACGCGCTTTTGTGAAGGACGCTTTCCACGAATATGTAGTCGGCGGCAGTACGGATGCCGTCAATCCTGCAGGCATCGGCACAAAGGCCGCACTTCATTACGTGCTACGGCTTCCCGCCGGCGCTGCGCATACGGTTTCTTTGCGATTGTTTGCGGAAAAGGAAACACCCGCAGATCCACTTGGATCTTTGTTCGAGAAAACCTTTGCAACACGTATCGCAGAAGCAGATGATTTTTATCGCACGATAACAATAGCGCCACTCAACGAAGCGGAGCGAGGTGTCATTCGGCAAGCCGCAGCCGGCCTTCTCTGGAGCAAGCAGTTTTATCACTACGTCGTCGATGAGTGGTTGAAAGGCGACCCGGCGATGCCCCCGCCGCCTGCCAGCCGACTCGAGGGGCGCAATCATAATTGGAGACATATCTATAGCCGCGATGTGCTCTCAATTCCGGATAAATGGGAATACCCTTGGTTCGCCGTTTGGGACTCAGCCTTTCATGTATTGCCTATTTCTTACGTGGACCCGCAATACGCCAAGGAGCAACTCATCCTGTTCCTGCGCGAATGGTATATGCATCCCAGCGGCCAGATACCCGCTTATGAATTCAGGTTCGGCGATGTGAATCCGCCGGTGCATGCATGGGCGGCTTGGCGTGTCTATAAAGTTTCCGCCCGAGACGGCGAGCGCGACCGCGATTTTCTAGAAAGCGTCTTCCAAAAATTGCTCCTCAACTTTACATGGTGGGTAAATCGCAAAGACGCTACCGGTGAGAATCTCTTTTCCGGCGGCTTCCTCGGCCTTGATAACATCGGGGTCTTCGATCGCTCGCAGCCGTTACCTAACGGCGGCACACTCCGCCAGGCTGATGGCACCGCCTGGATGGCTTTCTATTGCGGGACCATGCTCAGCATTGCACTTGAACTAGCAAAAGATCAGGATTCGCGCACGCACCCGGCCTACGAAGACATGGCCTCCAAGTTTTTTGAACACTTTGTTCAAATAGCCGACGCGATGAATCACCTGGGTGGCACCGGACTTTGGAACGAAGAGAATGGCTTCTACTACGATCAAGTACAGATCGATGGACGCGTCATTCCGCTATATACGCGATCGGTCGTTGGTTTGCTGCCGCTGATCGCGGCCGAAATTCTCGAGGAAGAAACCATTACGAAACTACCCGGCTTTTACAAACGTCTACAATGGTTCGTGAATCATCGCCCCGATCTAGCGCAAACCATCAGCCACTGTGAAGCACGGCATAACCGCCGTTTGCTCGCGATCCCGTCGCGCGCACGATTGGAACGAGTGCTCAAATACATGCTCGATGAAAATGAATTCCTCTCGCCGTACGGGCTACGCTCCCTTTCGAAGTTTCACCAAAATAATCCGTATGTCGTCAACGCTGGTGGAATCGAGCACCGCGTCGACTATGACCCCGGCGAAGCCACTACTGGTCTCTTCGGCGGCAACTCGAACTGGCGTGGGCCGATCTGGTTCCCGATAAACTTCCTCATCCTTGAGGCGCTCGAACGCTACCACCATTTCTATGGAGACGGCTTCCAGGTCGAATGCCCCACCGGATCGGGGCGCATGATGAACCTGCGTCAGGTCGCCCTTGAACTTAGCTCGCGCCTCGCCAGCATCTTTCTCACCGACGCCGGCGGGCGTCGCCCTTGCCACGGCGGCGACTCGCGCTTCGCCAACGACCCTTACTGGCGCGACCTTGTGCTCTTTCACGAATATTTTCACGGCGAAACCGGCCAGGGACTCGGCGCGAGCCATCAAACCGGTTGGACCGCTCTAGCCATCGGATGCATCGTAGACGTCGCCCGGCAGCGAAGTAAACCAAGCAAGCGAGGGTCCCGTCGCTAGAAGAGATTGCCGGCGGAGGGGCTCGAACCCACACGATCTTGCGATCACTGGATTTTGAGTCCAGCGCGTCTGCCAATTCCGCCACGCCGGCGATTTCACTCTGAAAGGCTGTTTTACCTATGAAAGATCATCCTTTTTCGCGGCATTCATTCTAACACGGAAAATGCTTACTGTCGCGAGAGATCGGAGCTAGTGAAAGTTGTCGCAATGCTGGCGACTGCGAGCGCCCCGGATGATCGCGACAACGAAAACGCTTGGACACGTCGATTCGTTCAAAAGAAGGAAAGGCTCTCAGCGCCCTCCTTCGTCAATCCAGTAACGGCGCGCACGAGCAGAAGGGCGTCTAAAACTGCGAATTGAGCGTTCGACGGCTCGTGAGCAGCCGCGCGGCTTTCATCGGCGATTCTGTTATTGATGAAAGAAGATGAGCTTGATAAGCGGAACAATAAGTCCGGCTACTGCGACGATAGCAGTCAACAACTTCAGGTTATATTCCTTCTTCTCTTTTTTCTCGGACTTGAAATTTGCCTTCGTTGCGTTGTATACGTCTAGTCCACTTTGGTTGATCTGTATCTCCTTCTTGCCGTCCGGATTGTTCACCTGGTTGATGAGGTGCTCGGTATAGAGTTGGTTGAAGGCTGCTGAAGCAAGTTCAGACGACAGGCACTTTCCATACTGCCTCGTTACACACTACCAAATGACGTCCAGCGGAATCCAGCGGTTTGGTAGCGGATTGAGGTTGTGCTCGCGATAGAGTTCTTGAAGAACTCAAATGTTAGCCGTTCGCGAGTGATCTTCATGCAAAGCTATCTAACGAGAACAAGATCAGCCTTTCATCACGGGCCGGCCAGCGGGTTGGCTGCAGCGATTGGTTAGACCTCGGCATCGGGAAGACGAGAAGGCTCATCCCAAAGTTTCTGAAAGCGAACGTCCTCAAAACATTCGTATTCTGGTGAGGCTTCGACGATGCGCCGGGTTCCCGGGTCTACGTCGTATCTCGCGAGCTCAGTCCAATGGAGCGTCTGATGATCCCAAGCATCCTCATGAGATTGAACGTATAAATCTTTGACGCGTCGGGCCCAAAGGTGTGGATTTGTGCCACAAGAAAGTCGACCGTTAAAGTCTTTAGGTAGCCAGAAGGGTTGCTGGGCGAAAAAGCTGACTCCGATCTTCTCTGTAAAAGTCAAACGGGACTCAGAAGTAAACAGAATAGGCAAGACCTTCTTTAAAGTACTATCGCTAATCTGTGGTTTGAGAATAGCAACGATGCGAGGCCGGCCGAGATCCTCCAAGCGATATGATGGCACTGCCTCCCACGTAATTAGCCACACATTTCGGGTTTTCGGTTTTTGAGTACGCATATCGAAGAGGCTAATGAGCCGGAGCTCAGCTACCGCTGGAACCGGACACCTTTCCAACATCGACAATGCGTTTCATAAATTCAGGCTTGTCATCGCGCTCTGTCCCTCGCATCGCGAAGTTTCGCTGCAGAGGATGAAAGCGAACCCAAGCCGTTGTCCGTGTTTTGAAACATCTCAGCTCCGAAGATGGCCTCTAATGCCCGTCGCTTTTCGGGTGTGGCTGTGCGGTAGCCCCTCCTGATGTTGTCTAGGGCATCCATGGTTGAACGCAGTCTTTGTGCCTCGCTCGCAGTCAACGGCCCACTCTGCGTGAGCTCTTTGTCGCGAAGAAACGAGCGTAAGTCATAGACGGTCTGAGCCTGCCGGCTAGCCGGATGCTCGGAAACGATCCGGTTAAGCAACTCCGCGCTTTGAGCAAACTGACCTCTCCGCAACGCTGACTCCGCGTGCGACATCAAATCCGCTGGGCCTTGGGAGTCTATCGCAACAGTGGAACTTGGTTGGAGCGGCGGATTCGCAGTGGCGGAGACATTAGCCTGCGCCCGCTGCTCTTTCGCCTGTGCAGTTGCATTCTCGGGGCCGTAATGAAAGCGTTCCTGCACCTCTTTAGGCAGCTCAGTGAAGTACACCTTGGAGATTCCAGACTTGCTACTCAGCACGATGCCGTCGGGTTCGACACGCCTCACTTTAACGTTTTTGTATTCCTTCCCGTCAATCGTTTTGAAGTCATCGGCGAGAGCGACTGACGCGAAACAAACGATCAAGATGAAAACCCTCGAAAACGGGCGAATCATGGGGAGGCTTTTTTTAGCGGTTAGGTCGGACAAAGGCAAGACTCGAAAAACGGCTTTCAGAGAGTTTCCACTTTCATCACCGGGTGAATTTCCCATGCAGCGTAGCCCGGCTGATACTTTCTTCGGTTTGACTGATCTTTGGGAGCGTGGCCGATGTCGAAGAAAAGCTTTGCCGCTGACGGTGATGACGGAAGGTTGATTGACTTTCAGCGTTTTGGCAGAGCGAATTCATTGTCTGACGTTATGGGAAGCCTCTTTTTGCGCCGGTGCTGGAAGAGATTTGCCTTGACGCTTTGGGGCTTTTCCAACCAGCAAAGGATATTTTTATCCAGTGCCGCGATCAAACGCACTTGCGCTTTTCTTGATAATCGGAAGCTCCTGGAAGATTCACCTATCCATTGCTCCAGCAACGCCGGAGTCAGTGGACAGCCGATCGACAAACAACGCCGCTTCATCATTTCGAGTAATCGCGGTATCCGTGGACCCCGGCTCTTCCTGAGATTATCAAGCGCTTTTGCAACGACCTGATGAACCCGCTGGCGTGTAAGCGCGTATCGCCGGCCAATTTCTGCGAAGCTCAGGCAAGGAAGATCTTCTCCTCCTATTCTGGCAAGAAGAAACTCATTCTCACGGGGCGACAGCTTCGCCATTCCTTGCTCGAGTAAAGTCAACAATTCCGCCGCTGCAGTGGACTCTTCGATCTGCGCCTCGTCGAAGTCGCCGGAAATTGCGCGCTCAATGAGTTGCTGAATCTCGCTAAGCGTGCGCCCGCCACAGCCCTTGCATTGAAGCAATTCAAAAGGGTTGCGGCCTTTTAGATCGCCCAGGGTCCGAGCCCCGATCGACCGGACGATATTTGCCAAACGTGCCGTTATCGGCAATTCGTGGAACTGCAGCTGACAGATCGATTCTGGGATGGCAAAGCCAGCTCCGTTCTGAGGCGAAGCTGCGCTTTCGGGAGTGGACGGGTTCTCTGCCCCAGATTGTGCGCGGTGGGCAAGCCAATCCAGCTCGTGCAACGTCTTGGCGCCACAGTTTCTCTCCCACGCAAAATCACCCACCTTCCGCCCGTGAAGGTCGCCGAGCACGCGGACGCCTGCTTTGCGCAACACACCAGTCAGACGCACTGACATTTGCCACGCCTCTAATGACTGGTCCCGGAGACCGGCTGGAATGTCAATCGTCTGGGAATACCAACGCAAGACTAAGGCGGCCATGCGATTTTCACACTTTCCGCGTGGCACGGGCATCTTGCTTGTTCCTTCTCCCCAAGCACTTCTACGGAAATCGGAGGTCGAAGTTCCCAAAAAGTCTGGCGCAAGCGGGCGTCTCGCCTGCTATGTATGTGGCGACACACGGCTCGCTCACGGTTGATTAAGCTCCCTCATGGTTTTTCGACTCACCCTCTTGCCTTCCCTCGTGCGAGCGGAAAAATGCCGAATTCGTGTGGAGTAAAAGCGCACAATCTCGCGCGTGAAGTAATGGGAAATCATCGCCGACAAACTCAGTAAATCCGGCTGGAGTTGGGCTGCGTCTCAATCGTGGATTCTTACGGGCGAACAATTTTCGTTGTTGACGCGCATCGCGACGGCCAATGCTTCATTGTGCGAGCGGATGAAAAGTTAACTGCGTTTCTGGAACTTGAATCTGCGATCTGCGTTTGCGGCGAATTGTCTCGACAAGCAGGCGAGATTTCTTCAAAACTCGGGGTCGCTAAGCGGATCTGAATCCGGCGGAAGACTTTTTCCAGCTATCGTTATTCGCCATTTTAACTCGCCTGGACGGCTTTGCGGGCACTAAGATGCTTTTCTCTTATGTCGTTTCGGCAAACCATCGCAGCAAAAATTTTCGGGCTGGCCATAATCTTGTTGCTACTGACCATCGGGCTTGCCGGCTTTTTGCTGTTTGAGGTGACCCGCACGAAACAGGATCTCACTGTCATGGCACATTTCGACGTGCCGCTCACCCAGTCCATGGCACGGCTGGATGAGTTCGGACTTCGACGCCGCCTTGCGTTTGAACGTTGGTTCGGAGCCTTGAACGCCGCTGAGCCGAATCACGAAATTGTTGCCGAGGCGAAAAACAATTACGAGCTTTTTACTCGCAAACTTGCAGACGAATTTTCCGCCGCCCGACGCATTATCGGCGCTTATCCGAAGAACATGGCGGGCCGTGAAACGCTCGCCGAGGTAAAGACCCTCTTAGATCAAATTGAACCTGCCTATCAGATCATCAACACTCGTCAGCGCGAGGTTCTCGATATGCAACTTGCTGGCCAACACGAAAAGGCCAATCAACAGGTGAACCTGCTTAATGATCTTCAGCGCACCCTCCAAAATCAACGTCAGTCAGTGAATTTGAAAATGGCGGCGTGGAGTGCCGCTGCGGCACAGGCAACAGAGCAGCGCGAGCAGCGCGTATTCTGGTTAACAATTGCTGCGACAACCTCCACGGTGTTACTAGGCCTGGCTGTGGCGGCGCTTATCACAAACCGGCTTAGCAGACCCGTCCGGTCGTTGGCCAGTGCTATGCGCGATGTCCAGCAAGGTAATCTCAATATACAGTTGCCGGTCAGTTCTACCGACGAGGTAGGGCGACTGACTGATTCCTTTAATTTCTTCGTAAAGGAATTGCGCTCCAAGGAGCACCTGAAGCAGACTTTTGGCAAGTACATCGATCCACGAATCTTGGAACACGTGCTCGCGCAACCGGGCGCAGAGGCAGTCGCCAGCGGACGGCGCGAAATGACCGTGCTCTTTGCGGATCTGGTCGGGTTCTCAAGCTTGTCGGAACGGTTGACTCCTTTACTCATGGTGACGCTACTCAACCGGCACTTTGGTTTGCAGGCCTTAGCGGTGCAGGAACACCACGGCGTCGTAGACAAATTCGTTGGCGATTCGATTATGGCGTTTTGGGGCGCTCCGTTCGTAAAGCCCGAAGAACACGCTGTGCTGGCGTGTCGCGCCGCGCTAGCGCAACTGGTTGCGCTCGACACTCTGCGTCGCGAACTCCCGGAGATCACAGGGTTGCGCCGCGATGCCCCCGCCATCGAGTTGTGCATTGGAATTTGCACAGGCGAAGTCGTAGTCGGCAACATCGGTTCGGAGAACACGCGCAGTTACACCGTTATCGGGGATACTGTGAACATCACCGCGCGACTCGAAAGAGCCAACCGTGTCTATGGCACGCAAATTCTAGTTAGCGAAACTACCGCTCAGGCGGCCGGCTCGCAGTTCGAAATGCGGGAGATCGACGCCATCTTCCTCAAAGGCAAGACCGAAACCACGCGGCTCTTCGAGTTGATGTCTGGGGCCGGGCAATTATCAGAAGAATTGGCACGCTTGCGCGAATGCTACGGGGAAGCTCGGCGAATGTACATCGCCCAACAGTGGGATTCGGCTGAGGTGACTTTCCGCGAATGTCTCCAACTTCGTCCGAATGATGCCCCGTCGCGTGTCTTCCTTCAGCGCATTCAGGCGTTGCGCCGAAATCCTCCAGGCAACGATTGGAATGGCGTATGGCAGCTCGGCGAAAAATAAATCGCCCACGCGTGCGCGCGCGTTTACCATTGCAGATTCCGTCGCTGACACACACCGCGACAACTGAAAGCGTTTCGTTGTGCGCGCGGATGAAAAGCTGACCGCTTTTATGGAATTCGAATCGGCGACTTGGAATTGCGGCGAATTGGCTTGACAAACTGCCGAGCATTTTTCAAACTCGGCTTCGCCAAACAGATCTGGATTGGACGAAGGACGGCTTCTCCCGGACGTTTCTTCTCTCTTTTAGACCTGCCGCCAATAGGCCTAATTCACCGGGAGAAAGAGGAAAGGTTGAAACCATGCATCACCCCAGTAAGTCTCAAACGACAGCTTCATGCCAAAGAAACTCGATCGGCCTCCGCATGAAGCCATGCTTCCAGTCAGGCAAAGCTTGGTTGGCGACGCAATTTATCGTCGCGAGCGCTGTTTTTCCAATGCTTGCATTCGCGCAAAACAGCAATCGGCACAATCCCACCTGGTGGGACAAGTATCAGTACATCGCGAATAACGGGCCGAGCGATGGCGTTGGAACGACATCGTCCGTCAGTTTTGGCTCGAATGTGGATGTATCAAACGAATGCGGTCCACAAAGTGAAACCTTTATCACGCTGAACACGGAGCGGCCGACGATATTGGCGGCAGGCTCGAATGAAATTTTTCGCCTGCCGATGCGTGGTTACTTCTCTTCGAATGGAGGAACAACCTGGGGCGGCGTCGATCTTCCTTTGCCTCCGCCAAAAGGAAGCAACGGCATCGATTTTGGGTCCGACCCGACACTCGCCTTCGATACGCGCAACAATCTTTTCTATGGTTATATTGTGATCTATTTCGGCAACGGGTTTGGAGTCAAGGGTACGGAAATGGCCGTGGCCCGTTCGACCGACGGCGGTCACACATATCCTGCAGTCACGTTTTTTTCATTCGAGGGAGGCAGCAATCACTTTAACGACAAACCGATGATCACAACCGACACCAATCTGAACAGTCCGTTTCGCGACAACGTTTACATCGCCTGGGATGCGGCCGTCGGTGGGTCGACCGGCGGCGGCATTCGAGTCGGTACTTCTTCCGATAACGGGGCGACTTTTACAGTGACACGGGCGGATGGTCCATCGGGCCCAGGCCGATCGATCGGTGCGTCTCCGGCAGTCGGACCGAATGGCGAAGTTTATGTTGCCTGGAACGATTACGTCGCGAACACGATTTCGTTCAATCGCTCTTTTGACGGTGGCACGACCTGGGGCCAGCAAAGCGAGATCTCGGCAAAAAGCATCGCGTTCGACATCGACATTCCGGCGGAATCGTTCCGGCGCGCGCTGGTTTATCCCGTGCTTGATGTCGATCGCTCAAACGGTCCGCACCGCGGCCGACTCTACTGCTCGTGGATGGATCGCACGGCGGCGGGCACGACTGATATCTATTTTTCGTTTTCCGACGATAACGGCGCACATTGGTCCGCGCGGACAACAGTAGCCGATCAACTACCGTTTCCGGTTGACCGGTTTAATCACTGGATGTCGGCCGATCCGATCACCGGCGACGTGAACATTTCCTTTTACGACACGCGAGATGACGTCACGGGCTTTCGCTATCAAACTGACGTTTACTTCACGCAATCGATCAATGGTGGAACTTCGTGGATTTCTCCGAACACCCGCGTCTCGAATGCAAGCTCGAACGAACATGATTGTGGAGGCATTTTTCCCTGTCCCGGTATAAATTATGGCAACCAACAAGGCGACTACGAAGGACTGGTTTCCTATGGCGGAGTCTCTTATCCGATCTGGACGGACAGCCGACGGCAGCTTGACCCTATTCTGGGATGCTCCCGCAACCTCGCCATGGAAGAAGTTTTCACTGCGACGATCGTTCCTAGACCCTAGACAATAGACGAGCAGATCGCGCAGCTTAAATTGAACAAACCCGTGCTGCAAGTGCTCACAACAATCAGAAAAGCTGTCGAGCCTAGGGAACCAGTATTACTTTCACATCCAGCCGTCACGTTCACCGCAAGGCGGCTTTTTTGTTTCGGTCCGCTCACCACCCTTTGAAATCGCCTGTCTGCTCGTGCGTTTCTATCACATTGCTCGCTTCATCGTAAACGCGAATCACAGCATCATGCGACCGGCTGTATAACTTTGCGTAGTCAATCGCCTGATCCTATGACTTTGTAAGCGTATAAAGCAAATATCCTACGGGAAACAACGTGAGACCAAGAACAGCACTCCAGAAATCGAGGTAATGACCAATGCTGTGTGGGCGACCCCAATTCATCCAAGGGAACAGGCGAAGTGCTTCGGAGAGATGAGTGAGCACGACTATCACAAGACATCCGGCGCCGAATAGCTGTAGGAAGGAGGCCACAGTCCTTGCACGGAAGAAAAGGGCTGCCGATCCAGCAAACAGCACGCAGACCGGCACCAACGCGAGCAGGGCTATCTGCAATGTGGCGTTCATCGCGCTTCAAGTCCTAGCAACAAAAAGCTGTGTCGCTTGGTGAGGCTCCGTGGCGTGCATCGCTCTAAAAACCCTTTACCAGTGCCACACGAACAAACCTCTCATGTGCTCCGCCGAAGTCATAGAAATAGCCAACCTTGAAGGTCACCTCGTGTGGAAAGACAAACCAGATTTGCGGGATCACGGCAACTGAACGCTCCCCGGTATCGTAGCGCAGCTCGCTGCCGAAGCGGAAAAGGTCAGTTGCATCATATTGCCAGCCGCTACGGATCTCCAAAGATGGACGGCCACGAGTAAATGGAATCTCCTCAGCGAGATTAACCGTGAGGTTAAGCTTGCTAAAGTTCCTGGAGAGGATCAGCCGCGGCTCGATCCCGAAGCTCTGATGCCCTTGCGTATCGCGGTTGGTATTGACCTCGCCAGAACCGGCAATATCGATTGGCAGAGTGCCCTCATTGAAAAAGCGGTAACGCGTCTCCAAGCGCGATGAATCGAGGTGAAAACCGTGCTCATCCAGCCCACTTACGCGCCCATCGATCATCCAGTGATCCGTAATGCCATACTCCAAAGCGATATGATGTCGCGTGAAACCATCTGAATCCTCGCTTCCCGCGTCGAACCAATATTGAGACTCGACCTCTCCACGATCAAGGGTGGCGAAGACCAGCGTCTCGTCGATGTAGTCTTCACGATGGGCGAAGGCGCTCGAAGAAAAAAGCAGCAGTAACAGGAATGCTGGAAATATCCGTGATAGCGTCACAAAGGGAAAGACCCCTAACGAGAATTGTGCCGAATTATTCGGCATTTAGGAAGCGGAATCAGAAACGCGAATTCACAGGATCGTGCGAGCGTGCAGAAATCGTCGATAACATGGGAGCTGCATCATTTGCTGTCTGGCAATCAAAAGCGATTCTAGCGCGATCCTGTCCAAGAGGGCGGGCCATTGAAGCATAGCACTGGATTTTGAGTCCAGCGCGTCTGCCAATTCCGCCACGCCGGCGTTTCACTGAAAGGCTGTTTTACCTATGAAGGATCATCCTTTTTCGCGGCATTCATTCTAACACGCAAAATGTTTACTGTCGCGAGAGATCGGAGCTAGTGAAAGTTGTCGCAATGCTGGCGACTGCGAGCGTCCCGGATGATCGCGACAACGAAAACGCTTGGACACGCCGCTTTGTTACTGAGATGGAAAAGCTGGCCGCGCCACTGTTTACAGCAATCAGGCAATGGCGCGCACGAGCAGAAAGCCGTCTAAAACTGCGAATGGATTAAGGGACGGCCTTTTTGTTTATGGATGATCCACCTAAGCCAATAGCAGAGGGCTGCGACGATTACGATGATGCCAAAGAGGGACGTTGTTTCCGCCGCGAGAAAGCCTTCTGTCGAGTCACGGTTTTCATCGGGATTGGCTGGATTATAGCGTACCATTAGCTTGTTGCCCACATCGTAGTTGTCTGTGCGTCCGTAGTACGTTTTTCCATCTACTAAGAACTTGAACACGCCCGTATATTTCACTCCGTGTCCATAAAGTTCAGAGTCAACGTCTTCTTCTTGCATTTCATACACCGTGGCGGTTGCGCTGGCTGTGGCAAGGACGTACTTGCCATAGAGATGAATAATGTGTTCCGCAGTGTCATAGGCCACGAATCCCGTAATGATTAGCCATGCTAGCCACTTAACCCAGCGTCTGAAAATGTCTGGCAACTCAAGATAACTCCAACAAATCAAAGCAAGAAGGGCGATGAAACCTAAGAATGGCCCAAGCAGCGAAGAGCGCAGCAATTACTAACTGAAAGGTGACCGGCGGGCCGGCTGCGTTAGGATCGTTCTTGTAACTGCGGTAATAATGAACCGCCGAATAAATAAAAACGATTGCAGAAAAAATGAAGGCGGTGCAGCAAATCCAGCGTAATTGCGTATAGAACAGGTACGGATGCCTACCAGCGATAGCAAACCCAAGCATTCCTGCCGCAACTAACCAAGCAATGTAAAGGACACGGAAGACCTGTCTCTCGCTCATAAATTTCGTTGCATAGCGAGGGCGATTTGTAGCGCCAGCCGTTTCGCCGGACAAGGCCAAAAATAATCATTTCGTCATTGCAGTGTGGAGAGCAAAAGAGGCACAATCCGCCGCGTGAAGCACTGGGAAACCACATTGGCAATCTTCGCGGCGCTATCCGCGTCAATCACACTGGCCGATGACTTCAAAACGATTGATGGGAAGGAATACAAAAACGTAAAGGTGAAGCGTGTCGAACCCGACGGCATCGTGCTGACTAGCAAATCGGGAATCTCTAAAGTTTACTTCACTGAACTACCCAAAGAGATTCAGGAACGCTTTCATTACGACCCCGGAAAGGCAACTGCACAGGCTAACGCCTCCGCCCCTGCGAATCCGCAGCCCCAACCAAGTTCCACTGCTGCGATAGACTCCCAAGGCCCAGCGGATTTGATGAGGCAAGCGGAGTCAGCGTTGCGGCGAGGCCAGTTTGCTCAAAGCGCGGAGTTGCTTAACCGAATCGTTTCCGAGTATCCCGCTAGCCGGCAGGCTCAGACCGTCTATGACTTACGCGCGTTTCTTCGCGACAAAGAGCAAACGCAGAGTGGGCCGTTGACTGCGAGTGAGGCACAGAGATTGCGTTCGCTCATGGACGCCCTAGCCAACATCAAAAGAGGCTACCACACAACCACACCCGAAAAGCGACGAGCATTAGAGACTATCTTCGGAGCCGAGATGTTTCAAAACACGGACAACGGCTTGGATTCGCTTTCATCCTCTGGAGCGAAGCTCAAGGACAGTGAAGCCGACAAAATGTGAGCGGCTGTAGAATCGTGCGTAGTTCACCGCGTTACTGATTGCGTTTGGTTCGCCGTACCACAGGCGACCGAATGGCAGCGCGCTCGGCGTCACTGCGTATGTCGCCGTTCACACCCAGCACGGTGAGCATGAGTCCAAAGGATTGTCCGTCGCGACTATTTGAGCGTGATTTCGCGCATCCTCTTGGTGCCTAGGATTTCGCGAACTTCAATGCGCTTAACCGCGAGCTGGCGTTGCTGATCCTGGTTTCCGATGAACTTTTTGGCGATCGGGTCGAGCTTTTCGCGGATCCCATCGTAAGCGGCGAAGTTTTTCACCTCTTGCATGATAAGAATGTTGTAGTCGTGCGGGTCGGAGGCGTCACCGAGGAGGATTTTGTAATCCATGATGATGCCTTGCTTCTTTGCTTCGTCGTTGGTGAGTTTCACCGTTTGCGTCAAGCTCTTGAGATAGTCATCACCCATGCCGGGCTTTGTTTTGACCATCGTAACAAGCCATACGGGCCCTTCGGTATAA
>WNGR01002726.1_pt1 | contig 19328 bp, 17 predicted proteins | sample 5407581 | NCBI WGS metagenome assembly WNGR01 (sample SAMN13153383, study PRJNA577476) | soil metagenome | isolation source: 80 cm soil or saprolite under Garry oak tree replicate 2 | place: USA:California | collected 2016-06-15 | reverse complement strand
GGCGCCGGGGCCGAGGTCGACGACGTGGTCGGCGATCGCGATCGTCTCCGGCTCGTGCTCCACGACGAGCACCGTGTTTCCCTTGTCCCGCAGCCGCAGCAGCAGGTCGTTCATCCGCTGGATGTCATGGGGGTGCAGGCCCGTGGTGGGCTCGTCGAAGACGTAGGTGACGTCGGTGAGCGAGGAGCCGAGGTGGCGGATCATCTTGACGCGCTGCGCCTCGCCGCCCGACAGCGTGCCCGACGGCCGGTCGAGCGAGAGGTAGCCCAGCCCGATCTCCACGAACGAGCCGAGAGTCTGCTGCAGCGGCGCGAGCAGCGGCGCCACCGACGGCTCGTCAACGCCGCGGACCCATTCGGCCAGGTCGCTGATCTGCATCGCGCACGCATCGGCGACGTTGGTGCCCCTGATCCGCGAGGCGCGGGCGGCCTCGCTGAGCCGGCTGCCGCCGCACTCGGAACAGGCGGTGAAGGTGACCGCCCGGTCCACGAACGCCCGGATGCGCGGCTGCAGCGCCTCCCGGTCCTTGGAGAGGAACGACTTCTGGACCCGCGGGATCAGCCCCTCGTAGGTGAGGTTGACGCCGTTGACCTTCACCTTGGTCGGCTCGCGGTGGAGGAAGTCGTGCAGCTCGGTCTCGGTGTAGTCGCGGATCGGCTTGTCCGGGTCGAGGAAGCCCGACTCGGTGAAGATCCGCACTGTCCACCAGCCGTCCACGGTGTAGCCGGGGATGATGATCGCGCCCTCGGCGAGCGACTTGCTCTCGTCGAAGAGCTGGGTCAGGTCGATATCGGTCACTCTGCCCATGCCCTCGCAGCGCGGACACATGCCCCCGGTGCGGGTGAAGGTCTGTCTCACGGTCTTGCCGGCACCGCGTTCGATCGTGATCGCACCGCTCGCCCGGACCGAGGGGACGTTGAAGGAGAACGCGTTGGGCGAGCCGATGTGCGGCTGCCCAAGTCGGCTGAAGACGATCCGCAGCATCGCGTTGGCGTCGGTCGCCGTACCGACCGTGGACCGGGCGTCGGCACCCATCCGCTCCTGGTCGACAAGGATCGCGGTCGTCAGCCCTTCGAGCACGTCGACCTCCGGCCGCGCCAGCGTCGGCATGAAGCCCTGCACGAAGGCGCTGTAGGTCTCGTTGATCAGCCGCTGCGACTCCGCGGCGATCGTGCTGAACACCAGCGAGCTCTTGCCCGAGCCGGAGACACCGGTGAACACCGTCAGCCGGCGCTTCGCGATCTCGATGCTGACGTCCTTGAGGTTGTTCACGCGCGCGCCGTGCACGCGGATCAGATCGTGGCTGTCGGCAACGTGCAGCGCAGGCGACTGCGTGTCCGTCCTCGTGGCCATGCTCATCGTGTCTCCATCTGTTAAGCGGGGCCGCCTTCGCGGTCGCGACGACGCTGAGCGTGGGAGCGAGGGGTCGGCACTCATCGGTCCTGAAGCAGCCCGAGGACGTTGCCATCGGGGTCGGTGACGGTGGCCACCAGGCGGCCGCCACCGACGTCGCGCACGGGCTCCTTCACGGTGGCACCGGCAGCGGTCACCTCGGCCAGTTTCGCCTCGATGTCCGGCACGTGCCAGTAGGCCACCGGCGAGGTCATGCCCTGCGGTCCACCGCCCGGCACCAGCCCGATGTGCTGGCCCTCGGCCTCGAAGCCGACGTAGTAGGACCCGTCGGTCTGCGGCGGAACGCCGAGCAGGGCGGCGTACACCGCCTTGGCCGCCGCGAGGTCGGACACGGGATGCAGCACGGTCTTGATTCCCTGGGTGGAAGAGCCGGTCATGGTCACTCCTGAAGTCGTGGGTCACATCGACCCGGTGTGTCTTGTCGAGCTTAAAGACGAACGGGAAGCCCGGAAAATCGACGTGCCGGGCTGGTCGGCGGGGCCGACCGTGATCCAGCGCATCCCGCCGTATCCGACGTCGTTGCGGACCTCGAAGCCGAGGGTGTCGCGATAGAAGGCCAGGAGGCGTCCGGGTCGTCGCGCGGGAGGAAGGTCCCGTGAATGGTGATGTCCATGGCGGTCAGGCTAGTTGCGGCTCCGTGACTCGCGCTTCTCGATTCCTGATCGGTCTGGTCACCTGTTTCGCCACGCACGACGGCATCCCCGCTGTCGCGCGCGCCGCACGGCGCCGGTAGGCGCTGGGCGGCATACCGACCAGGTCGGTGAAGCGACTGCTGAAGGTGCCCAGCGACGAGCAGCCGACCGCGGAACAGACCGCGGTGACGCTGAGGGAATTGCCTTGCACCGCTGGCGTCCCACCCCACTCCGCGTCCGCGCTGGCCCGGTCTGCTCCGCTCACGTCCTCGACCTGCTCAGGCCCTGAGGTATCCGCCATTCGTCCCACGTCAACACGTCTCGTTAGCAGTCAAGCAACGGGAGTGGTAACCGCAGGTCACCCGCCGTTCCGATCGGTCAGGCGCGGCGCCGCAGGTAGAGATCTCTGAGCAATGCGATCTCCGCACCGTGGTGCGTCTGTTCGTCGATGAGGATGCGCATCACCTCCCCGGCAGGGAGCGGATCGCCAGGGTGGGAAGGGGGAGCTGTCTCACAATGGCGGAGGATGCGAGATTCGAACTCGCGAGGGGTTGCCCCCAACACGCTTTCCAAGCGTGCGCCCTAGGCCACTAGGCGAATCCTCCGCCGGTCAGCTTACCGGCCCGCGGCCGTCGCGGCGTTCGGGTACGGCTGCCTTCCTGCTCGGATAGAGTGACGAAAGACCCCTCGCACGGCGCTCATCTCGCCAACTCCCCCAGGGCCGGAAGGCAGCAAGGGTACGCGAGCTCTGGCGGGTGTGCGGGGGGTCCCTTCCCGTCCTGGCGAGGATCTGATCATGGCAGGCGATGCGCCCGGCACCACCCGCGAGATGGACGCCCGGCCCGGGGTTCCATCTCCCACCGCCCGGCTGGCCCTCTACCGCAGGTACCGCCCGGCCACCTTCGCTGAGGTCAAGGGCCAGGAACACGTCACAGAGCCGCTGCGCCAGGCGCTGCGCAACGGGCGCGTTCACCACGCCTACCTGTTCAGCGGCCCCCGCGGCTGCGGCAAGACCTCCAGCGCGCGGATCCTGGCGCGTTCGCTCAACTGCGCACAGGGACCCACGCCGGACCCATGTGGCGTATGCGAATCCTGCATCGCGCTTGCCCCTTCCGGGCCGGGCAGCATCGACGTGATGGAGATCGACGCGGCCTCGCACGGCGGCGTCGATGATGCCAGGGACCTGCGTGAGCGTGCCTTCTACGCCCCTGTCTCAGGACGGTTCAAGGTCTACATCATCGACGAGGCCCACATGGTCACCAGGGAGGGATTCAACGCCCTTCTCAAGCTCGTCGAGGAACCGCCGCCGCACCTGAAGTTCGTGTTCGCCACGACCGAGCCCGAGAAGGTCATCGCGACGATCCGGTCGCGCACGCATCACTACCCGTTCCGGCTGGTCCCGCCGGGGGTGCTGCGTGACTTGCTGGAGGGCATCCTGGCGACGGAGGGGATCAGCTACCAGCCCGAAGTGCTGCCGCTGGTCGTCAGGGCAGGTGCTGGGTCGGCCAGGGACTCGCTGTCCGTGCTGGACCAGCTGCTCGCCGGGGCGGGCGAAGAAGGCCTCACCTACGAGCGGACGGTGGCCCTGCTCGGCTACACCGATGACAGCCTGCTGGACGACATGGTGGACGCGTTCTCGGCGGGGGACGGTGCGGCTGCGTTTGGCGCGGTCGACCGGGTGGTTCAGGGCGGCCACGACCCGCGCCGCTTCGCGGCCGACCTGCTTGACCGCCTCCGGGACCTGATCATCCTCGCGGCCGTCCCCGGCGCGGGGAAGACCGGCCTGCTCGATGCGCCAGCTGACCGGCTGGAGCGGATGGCTGATCAAGCGGGGCGGTTCGGCCAGGCCGAGCTGGCCCGCGCGGCGGAGATCCTCAGCGAGGGGCTCATCCAGATGCGCGGGACTGCCTCGCCCCGGCTGCTGCTGGAACTGATGTGCGCCCAGGTGCTCCTGCCCGGGGCGGGCACGGGTGAGCGGGCGTTGCTGGCGCGGCTGGAACGGCTGGAACGGCGGCTGGAGAATGCGGCGCCTGAGCCCGGACCAGCTTCCGGCCGACTGGTGGGACAGTCATCCGGGAAGGCAGGGTCGCAGCCGGCGGGGCGCCCACCCAGGACGGCGGAGACAGCGGGGCGCCGGCCCGGGACCGGGGGCCCGCCCGAGTCGGCCGGGCACTCACCCGGGGCGGCCGACGTAGGAGACCCCCAAGAAGGCCAGGGCGGCTCCGGGGGTCCCCATGCGGCCACCCCGGTCGCCGAACCGGCAGAACGCGCCGCCGGGCCAGCTGCCGAGGATGAGGATACCGTGCCGGCAGCACAGCGGCCCGCGCCAGGCACCCAGCGCCCCGCGCCAGGCACCCAGCGCCCCGCGCCAGGCACGCAGGGCCAACCCCGGCCGCGTGCGGGCGCCGGGCCAGCCGACGCGGACACCCTTCGCCAGCGCTGGCCGGAGATCCTCGACGCGGTCCGTGCCGAGCGGAAGGTCGCGTGGCTCTTGCTCCGGGGCGCGACCGTGCATTCGCTGGAGAATCGCATGCTCACTCTCGCCTTCCCCAGGGAAGGCGAGGCCAAGGGGTTCTCAGCCAGCGGGCACGACCAAATCCTGATGAGCGTGCTTGGCACGCTGCTCGGGCTGAGCGTGCGGGTGAGAGCGACCGTGGGCGCCGAACCTGCGCCGGGCCGGCCAGGCGGGTCCGCCCCAGAAGGACCGGCCCCCAGCCACCCCACGCCCGCGACCACCCCGGGCGGCCGCTCCGGCCGGCAAGAGGCGAACCGCGCCGACACCCAAGGCAGCCGCCCCAGCGCGCCCAGGAGCCCGGCCCACGGTCCGGAAGCAGCCGCAGCCGGGCCGGAACACCCGCTCAGCGGGTCCCCAGCACGTCAGGCCAGCCGCGCAGACCCGCAGACCGCCTCCGGCGGATTGGCAGCCAAACGCCTTGCGGCTTCCAACCCGTCATCCTCCCCCCGGTCTTCCGCCTTCGCAGATGAGGAATGGCCCGATGATGCCGCAGGACCCGGGAACCCGGCGGGTGTGGACGGGCTAACCGGCATGGAACTCATCCAGCGCCAGCTCGGTGGCCGCATCATCGGGGAGATCGAGGAAGGCTAGGCGCGCTCGCATGGCACCCGCCGGGTCGTTGCCCGGTGCCTAGGACGGCGGGTGGCGGGGCGCGGTGCCCGAAGGGGCCCCGGAGGCCGTAGGCTCAAAACAGCAGACGATTCCGCCTGATGTCCGTCTGGGCAACGGGGACCGGCTGGGCCAGCGGATCTGATGCCTGCCAGGCAGCTGACCAGGCGCGCCCGCGGGTGACGCAAATCAACTGGGGGCACAGTGGACTCAGATAGCCCGATCGACATGCAGGGACTGCTCGCTGCGGCGCAGCAGATGCAGAACCAGCTCCTGAGCGCACAGCGGGAACTGGCAGACGCGGAGGTCGAGGGAACCGCCGGTGGTGGCCTCGTCACGGCCCGGGTTAACGGGCAGGGTGAGCTCGTTGACCTGACGATCAGCCCCGCCGCGATCGACGCCGGGGATCCTGCCGAGACGGCTCAGGCGATCGCTGATCTGGTGCTGGCGGCGGTCCGTGACGCCAACCGCGCAGCCGAGGATCTCCAGCAGGAGAAGATGGGGCCGCTGGCTGCCGGCTTGGGCGGTGGCCTGGGATTCGCGGGCCAGCCAGGTCTCGGCCCCGAGGCGGGACCTGGGGATGAGCCGGGCCTGCCGGGACAGTCTGACTTGCCCGGCTTGTTCGGAGGCGGTCCCGGCGGACTCCCCGGGGAGCCGGGGCAGCCCAGATGACCCCCGGATGCTCTGCTAGCACGGTGACGTGAGCAGGCAGCTTTCAGGCGACTCAGCCCGTCGCCCATGCGTGGAAGATGAGGAACTGACGTGTACGAAGGCGTAGTGCAGAGCCTCATCGATGAGCTGGGGCGGTTGCCAGGCGTGGGGCCGAAAGGTGCGCAGCGCATTGCCTTCTACCTGCTCGGCGCCGATCATGCGGATGTCCGCCGGCTGGCGGCTGTGCTCGTCGAAGTCACCGAGCGGGTGCGGTTCTGCCGGACCTGCGGGAACGTGGCGCAGGAAGACGAATGCCGGATTTGCCGGGATCCGCGCCGCGATCCTTCGGTGATCTGCGTCGTCGAGGAGCCCAAGGACGTTGCGGCGATCGAGAAGATCCGGGAGTTCCGCGGTCGCTACCATGTCCTCGGGGGCGTGATCAGCCCGATTGATGGGATCGGCCCCGAGGATCTGCGAACCAGGGAGCTCATGGCACGGCTGGCCGACGGCGGTGTCACGGAACTGATTCTCGCCACCGATCCGAATCTGGAGGGAGAGGCCACCGCGACCTACCTGGCCCGGCTCGTCAAGCCGCTTGGGCTGCGGGTCACCAGGCCGGCGAGCGGGCTCCCGGTTGGCGGGGATCTGGAATACGCCGATGAGGTCACTCTTGGCAGAGCGTTCGAAGGACGGAGGCTGCTGGATGTCTAGCGCACCGGGTGCCGGGCTGAGCAAGAACGGGTCCGGGGAAGGCTGGCACCCGCTCGCCGACCGGGTCGCCGCCCAGGCGCAGGATTTCCTGGATGGCGTGAATGCCCTGGCAAACGGGGAAGCCGGCGACGAAACGGTTCCGCTGCTCCTGCTGGAGGTGTCGCAGATCCTGCTCGCCGGTGCCCAGCTGGGCGCCAGCAAGGACGTGATCCCGCCGGGCAACTGGGAGCCGGACGCCGGGGCCGACCCGGACCTTGACACGGTCCGCGCTGGGCTGGCCGGCCGGCTGGTGAATTGCGACGAGTACGCGGAACTTTTCGACCCGTATTCTGACACCCGGCCCACGGCGTTCCGGATCTCTGACGACGTCGCGGCGGTCGCCGCAGACCTGATGCACGGGCTCCAGCACTACAAGGCCGGGCGGCTGCTCGAGGCGCTGTGGTGGTGGCAGTACTCCTACGTCAATCACTGGGGCACCCACGGCGGTGCCGCCCTGCGGGCGCTGCATGCGATCGTGGCGCACGCCCGTCTCGACGTGGCCGAAGAGACCACCCCCGGCTGACGTCCCAGCCGACCCGGCGTGGTTTCCCGGCTCGCCCTCCAGCGTGATCATGGGAAAGTGGGTGCCAGGACCCCCACTTTCCCATGATCACGCCTTCCCAGGTGACTGGCGGCGCCCGGGTTATGCCCTATTACTACGCTTAGCGCGGATTTCCGCACCGGTACCCGCGTTAGGGGTGCGGGTGCGGGCGTGAAAGCGTGCGGTGTGAGTGTCGAGGTGCGGTGCTGGTGGCTGAAGCCGGAGCTGAGGCGGAGCCGAAGGGTGCCCGAGACCCGAGTGAGGAAACCCTGCGGAGCGGGGTGGCGCAACTAGGTACACTCAAGCCGCCAGAACCCCAACCGGGAGGAGCGGCGCGCCGGTGGCGCTTGTCGTGCAGAAGTACGGTGGATCGTCGGTCGCCGACGCCGATGGCATCAAGCGGGTGGCGCAGCGTATCGTCGCCTCCCGTAAAGCAGGTGACTCGGTGGTCGTGGTGGTCTCGGCAATGGGTGACTCCACCGACGAACTGCACGATCTTGCCAAACAGATCAGCCCCGTGCCGCCCGCACGCGAGCTGGACATGCTGCTGACCGCTGGCGAACGGATATCGATGGCGCTGCTGGCGATGGCGATTGCCAACCTTGGTCTGCACGCCCGCTCGTTCACCGGTTCGCAGGCGGGCGTGATCACCGATGACGTTCATGGCAGGGCCAGGATCATCGACGTGACGCCGGGCCGCATCTCCAGCGCGCTGGCCGATGGCGCGATCCCGATCGTGGCGGGCTTCCAGGGGGTTTCCCAGAACCACAAGGACATCACCACGCTGGGCCGCGGGGGCTCAGACACCACGGCGGTCGCGCTGGCTGCCGCGCTGACGGCGGATGTCTGCGAGATCTACACCGACGTCGATGGCGTGTTCACCGCGGACCCGCGGATCGTGCCGACCGCCCGCCGTATCCCGGTGATCAGTTACGAGGAGATGCTGGAGATGGCGGCGTGCGGGGCGAAGGTCCTGCAGGTGCGCTGTGTGGAATACGCGCGCCGGTACGGCATGCGGATCCATGTCAGGTCCTCGTTCAGCAACCGCCCTGGCACGTGGGTGCGAGAGCGGACGGAGGAGGAGCCCGGAATGGAACAGGCGATCATCTCGGGGGTCGCGCACGACCGGAGCGAAGCCAAGATCACCGTCGTCGGCGTGCCTGACGTAGTAGGCCAGGCGGCCAGGATCTTCCGGGCGATCGCGAGCGCCGGGATCAACATCGACATGATCGTGCAAAACATCTCTGCCGCGGCCACGGGTCTCACCGACATCTCCTTCACCCTGCCGCGCGCCGACGGCGAGGTCGCCATGGCCACGCTGCGGGCGATCCAGTCGGCGATTGGTTTCGGGAACCTGCTGTATGACGACCGGATCGGCAAGGTGTCGGTCATCGGGGCCGGGATGAGATCGCACCCCGGGGTGAGCGCGGCCTTCTTCAGTGCCCTCGCCGACGCGGGCGTGAACATCGAAATGATCTCCACGTCGGAGATCAGGATTTCTGTCATGGTGGCTGAGAAAGACCTGGACGAGGCGGTCGCGGCCACGCACAAGGCGTTCGACCTTGAGGCGGGCGAAGTGGAGGCCGTCGTGTACGGCGGGACGGGCCGGTGAGCGCCCGGCCGACCCTGGCCGTGGTGGGTGCGACCGGCGCGGTCGGGAGCGTCATGCTCGACCTGCTGTCCACCAGGGATGACGTGTGGGGAGACATCCGGCTGGTGGCCTCGCCCCGTTCAGCGGGCCGCCGCCTGCGGGTGCGTGGTGCTTACATCGAGGTCATGGCGCTCAGCGGGGACGTCTTCGACGGCGTGGACGTGGCCATGTTCGACGTGCCGGATGAGGTGTCCGCCGTATGGGCACCCGTCGCGGCCAGTCACGGCACCGTGGCAGTGGACAACTCGGGCGCGTTCCGGATGGATCCGCAGGTGCCGCTGGTCGTGCCCGAGGTGAACCCCGAGCAGGTGGCCAGGCGCCCGAAAGGAATCATCTCCAACCCCAACTGCACCACGATGTCGCTGATCGTCGCGGTGGCCGCGCTGCACCGGGCGTTTGGCCTGCGTGAGATGGTGGTCTCCTCCTACCAGGCCGCATCCGGCGCGGGCCAGGCGGGGATCGACACCCTGTACGCCCAGCTGGACAAGGTCGCGGGATCCCGGACGCTGGGACAGCGGGCCGGTGACCTGCGCGCCGCGGTCGGGGATTTCGGCCCGTTCCCCGCCCCGCTCGCCCTCAACGTGGTGCCGTGGGCCGGATCGCTCAAGGACGATGGCTGGTCGTCGGAGGAGCTCAAGGTCCGCAACGAGTCACGGAAGATCCTCGGGCTGCCCGATCTGAAGGTTCACGCGACGTGCGTGCGGGTGCCGGTGGTGACCACCCACGCCGTCGCCGTCCACGCCGTGTTCGGCACCGAGGTGACCCGGGAGGCCGCGCAGCAGGTGCTCGCCGCCGCGCCCGGGGTGGTGCTCAACGACGTCCCGGAGCGCGCCGAGTTCCCGACCCCGTCGGACGTGGTGGGCACCGACCCGACCTGGGTGGGCCGGGTGCGTGCCGCACTTGATGACCCCTGTGCGGTCGAGTTCTTCGTGTGCGGCGACAACCTGCGCAAAGGCGCCGCGCTCAACACCGCCCAGATCGCCGAACTCCTCGCCGCGGAGTTCGCGGCCCACTGACCGGAGGCGCGGGGTGCCCACCACACCGGAAGCGGTCCGGTTCAGCACCTACAACACCCTTGACCTTTTCGAAGGCGACCCAGCGGGCGAGGGCGAGCACTACCGGCAGGTGGTGGAGGTGATCCGGTCACTGGGCGCGGACGTCCTCGCGGTCCAGGAGATCCGGGCGCCCGACGGGCCGGCCGCCCGCGAGCGCCTGCGGCAACTGGCGGAAGACACGGGCCTCAACTGCCTGGTCAAGGGCGCGGACAGCGGCGACCCCATGCCCGCGCTCGGAGTGGGCTCCCGCGGCTTCCACGTCGGCCTGCTCTGGCGCGACGGCATCGAGCCCGTGCCCGGCTCGTTCGGCGCCCGCCACCGCGACTTCTGGCACGCGCTCGCCTGGGTGACTCTGGACGTCGGGGGACCAGCGGTGCGGCACGCGGTGTACCACGCACCGCCGTTTGGCAAGAAAATTAGAGAAGACCAAAACGGATCCGTCGTGGCCACCCTGGCGCGCCCGGGGTCCCGCGTAGCGACCCTGGCAGGAGCCGACTGGAACGGTGAGAGTGCCGACCGGGTGCGGGACGAGACCGGGGCGTGGCGGCTGTATGAGCCGGGCGACCCGTACGCGGCGGCGGACTGGTTCGAGGACCTGGTCCACCAGTGCGAATGGGACTATGACGAGCGCGGCAGGCGGCGGCACCGGGTGGACCGGGGCGCGGGCGAGGTGCTGTGGGCGGGGGGCCTGCACGACGCGGCGGCGGTGCTGCGTGCGCCCTGGCAGCCGACCGCCGGTCACCATCCCAGCGACCCCTACGGGGTTCGCGGCGTCCGGCGCCGGATCGACGCGATCCGGGTCACGCCGGAGGTGATCCCGGCGCTGCGCGCCCACTGGGTGACCGACATCGGTCTCACCAGGCGTGTTTCCGATCACCTGCCGGTCACGGTGGAGTACGTCCCGGCGGCGATTGAGGCTCCGCCGGGCGCTGGCGCCGGAATACCACGCTGATCAGGCCCGTGGGCTGAACTCCCGCACCACCCGGTCGGTGACCGGCTGGAAGCCCAGCCGCCGGTAGAGCGCGTTGCTGGTCGGGTTCGCGAGGTCGGTGAACAGCAGCACCTCCTCCACGGCCGCCTCCAGCGCCGCCTGGCTGACGGCGGCCGTCACCGCGCCGCCGAAACCGCGGCCGCGCCGCCGCGGCGGGGTGTAGACCGGGCCGACTCTGACCCGCCCAGCGGCGGGCCGCTGCAGTCCGGCCAGGGAGACCGGCAGGCCGTCGTCCTCCCAGAGGGTGAGACCGCCATAGGCGAGGCGGTCGTCAACAAATTTGCCGTGGTCTGTCTCCGGGCCTGGAGCTGCCTCCTGGTGGAATGCGGCCAGCCAGGCGACGAGCAGGTCCTTGTCCGCCGGGGTGGCCGGCCGCGCCCGGCCGGGGGAGCGGGATGGGGGGGCGTCAGCCTGCCCAGCCGGTACATCCTCGTGCGCAGGCTTATCCGGGATCGCTGGCCCGTCTGGGCCTCCCAGGTGGCAGCGAAGGCGGCTGCCGCGCTGAGGACGCCGTCTGGCTCGGCCCTCCAGCCGAAGAGCGGGGCGGTGGCACCGAACGCGGTGGCGCCACGGGCCTGGAGCGTCTCGACAGCGCTGAGGATGATGGTGTTCTCGGCCACTCTCTGAGGCGCCCCTCGCACCCCTCTCATTCCCATGATCCTGAAGACTTTTTGGCCGTATCTGCACAAAAGTCTTGAGGATCATGAAAGTGATCGGTGGACGGGGGCGGGAGGGTTGGGCAGGCTGGCTGCGTGGATCAGGTTTACACCGTTGATGAGGCCCGGCGGCTGTTGCCCGGGGTACTGGCCCGGGCTGATGAGCTGATTGCCTTTCGCGCTGACCTAGTGGAGCTTCATGCCGCGCTTGACGAAGGCGTGAAGTCACCGCTCGGTGGGCGGGCCGAGGCAAAAGGGCTGGAAGCGCGTTTGAGCGAGATACTCGGCTGGTTCGCGGCCCAGGGGCTTGATCTCAAGGGCATCGCCCCGCTGCTGCTTGACTTCCCAGCCCAGCTGGAGTCTGAGGCTGTCCTGTTGTGCTGGGTGGAAGGCGAGCGGGAACTGCGCTGGTACCACAAGCCTGAGCACGGTTTCGCTGGGCGCCGGCCTATCCCCGGTAACCCCCATTAGGGTCGTGGTGGGGCTGCCTGCCTGATCGTGGCAGTCTGGTCGTTGGAACGACCATGCCAGCCGAGGTAATGCCGTGGGTGCCGGGTCTGGCACGCCCTGCTGCCGGAAGGGGATGGTAGTGAGCCCCGGAGATTACCAGGACGCTCCGACGGTCATTCCTGTGCCGATCGGCATCGATGCCAGCGGGACCAGGACGGAGACAGACTCGCTGGGCCCGGTGGATGTGCCCGCCAACCACTACTGGGGTGCGCAGACGCAGCGCTCGCTGATCCACTTCAGCATCGGCGGCGACGTGATGCCCGCCGCCGTCTATCACGCCTACGGCTACGTGAAGAAAGCGTGCGCCATCGTGAACGGGCACGGTGGCAGTTTGCCGCAGTGGAAGGCCGACCTGATCAGCCAGGTCGCCGACGAGGTGATCTCCGGGGCGCTGGACGGTGAGTTTCCTGTCCACGTCTGGCAGACCGGGTCGGGTACCCAGTCGAACATGAACGTCAACGAGGTGATCGCCAACCGGGCCATCCAGCTGGTGGGCGGCGAGCTGGGCAGCAAGCGGCCGGTCCACCCAAATGACGACGTCAACCACGCTCAGTCCACCAACGACACCTTCGTCGCCGCGATGCACATTGCCGCGGTGCGGGCGCTGGTAGAGGGCCTGCTGCCCAGCTTGGCCCGCCTGCGTGACGCAGCCGCCCGCAAGAGCGGGCAGTGGGCGCACGTCGTCAAGATCGGCCGTACTCACTTGCAGGACGCCACACCGCTCACGGTCGGCCAGCAATGGTCCGGCTATGTCAGCCAGCTCGACGACGCGATCGAGAACATCAGCAGCGCCGTGGTTGGGCTGCGGCGGCTCGCGATCGGCGGTACAGCGGTAGGGACCGGGCTCAACGCGCCGCCCGGTTTCGGAGACGCGGTCGCGGCGGAGATCTCGCGGCTCACTGGGCAGAAGTTCATCAGCGCGCCAAACAAGTTCGCCGCGCAGGCGTCCCTGGACTCCCTGGTCCGTGGCTCGGGGGCGGTGCGCAACGCGAGCGTCGCGCTGTTCAAGTTCGCCAACGACATGCGGTGGCTCGGCTCAGGTCCGCGCGCCGGGCTGGGTGAACTCAACCTGCCGCCCAACGAGCCGGGGTCGTCCATCATGCCAGGCAAGGTCAACCCCACCCAGGCGGAGGCCATGATGATGGTGTGCCTGCAGGTAATGGGCAATGACACAGTCGTAGCGATGGCAGGCGCGGAAGGAAATTTCGAGCTCAACGCGTTCCGCCCGGTAGCGATCGCCAACTTCCTTCACTCAGCGAGAATCCTCACCGATTCCTGCGACTGCTTCCGCGAGTTCCTGGTCGAAGAGGCGACGCTCAATGAAGGCCGACTGGCAGAGAACGTCGAGCGCTCGGTGATGATGGTCACCGCGCTGAGCCCCGTGATCGGTTATGACAAAGCGTCCGAGATCGCCCATCGGGCGGTGGCGGAAGACCTGACCCTCAGGGAAGCCGCGCTTCGCTCTGGCGTTGCCGAGGAACTGTACGACCGGGTGGTCATCCCCGAGCGGCTGACCCGTCCCGGTCAGCCGGGAGGTGAGCAGCGGTGAGGGCGACTTGGCTGCATGTGGCAGGTGGGCAGCGGTGAGGGTGGCCCGGCTGCACGCGGTAGGTGACCTGCGGCTGGCTGACGAGCCGGTTCCGGAAGCGGAGCCGGGAACGACCCTGGTCCGGGTGACTGCGGTAGGCATCTGCGGCTCAGATCTCCACTGGTGGGAAGAAGGTGGTGTCGGTGACGCTCTGATCGAGCGCCCGCTGGTCCTGGGTCACGAAGCCGCCGGGGTGATCGAGGACGGTCCTCTGCGCGGCACCCGGGTGGCGATCGACCCGGCCATTCCGTGTGACAGCTGCCGGCCTTGCCGGGATGGCTACCGCAACCTGTGCCTGGCGGTCCGTTTTGCTGGGCATGGTGGCCAGGATGGGGCGATGCGGGAACTCCTGGCCTGGCCGTCGCACCTGCTGCATCCGCTCCCGGACAGCGTCGCCGATGCCGATGGCGCCATGCTCGAACCACTCGGCGTGGCCATCCACTCCCTTGATCTCGGCCACATGCGGCTGGGCGCCTCGGTCGTGGTGGCAGGGTGTGGCCCGATCGGGCTGATGCTCATCCAGATCGTGCGGTCGGCGGGTGCGGAGAGGGTGACCGCCTTCGAGCCGTTGCCTCACCGCCGGGCGGAGGCGCTGCGGCTCGGCGCGGACACCGCAGTGGATCCCGAAACCGTGAGAGCCGTCAGTGACCTGCGTGAACTCGTAGGCGGCGGAGCTGACGTGGCACTCGAGATGGCGGGGACAGACGGGGCAGTGCGACTGGCCATGGCGGCGTGCCGCGCGGGCGGGCGGGTTGTGCTCGGCGGCATCCCAGCGGATGACCAGATCACGTTTCCAGCGTCCCTCGCGCGGCGCAAGGGCCTGACGATTGCCATGGTCCGGCGGATGAACGAGGTGTATCCACGGGCGATCAGCCTGGCCGCGAGCGGCCGGATCGAGCTGGAGAGATTGGTGACCAGCCGTTTTGGGCTCACCAAGGTGGATGAGGCTTTTGGTGTCGCAGCCAAGCGGGAGGGCCTCAAGATCATCATTTCACCGGCGCAGTGACCACGGTGGCGGACAGCTTCTTCGTTCCCCGAGGTGACGGCAGGTGGCTTGCGACGGCGCACACCATCGGTCCGTGGAATGTGCGCACCCAGCATGGTGGCCCGGTGAGTGCCCTGCTGGGCCGTGCCATGCAGCGTTGTGCCCCACGTGACGACATGATCGTCGCCAGGTTCACCTGCGAGATCCTGCGTGCCATTCCGGTTGCGGAACTCAGCGTGCAGGCCCGGCTGACTCGCCCGGGCCGGAGCGTAGAACTCCTGAAAGCGGTGGCCAGCGCGGAGGGACGCGAGGTGGCACGGGCCACTGCCTGGCAGGTGCGGCGAACTTGCAGTGCCCCGGTGCGGTCCCGGCTGGCGCCGGCACCGGTCCTTCCGGACAGGCCCGCGGACCCGCCGCCCGGCGGGTGGGTCGACGGGTACCTTTCGGCGATCGAGTGGCGAGCCGCCCGGGGCAGCTTTGCCTCGCCGGGACCCGCCGCGGTGTGGACGAGGATGCGTTACCCGCTAGTGCCCGAAGAGGAGCCCGGCCCGCTGGAGCGGGTACTCGCCATCGCCGACAGTGGCAATGGCGTCTCCTGGGAGCTTGATCTCGGGCGGTGGCACTTCATCAACCCCGAGCTCACAGTGCACCTGTACCGGGAAGCGGCCGGGGAATGGATATGCCTGGACGCGCAGACAGCCATCGCCACCGGCGGTGCGGGCCTCGCGACATCTGTCCTGTCTGATCTCGACGGCCCGGTCGGTGTCGGTGCACAGTCACTGCTGGTCGCTCCCAGAGAAAGCGACAAGCCGACAGGCTGATCCCGGAGCCCGGCCTGACCCCGGAAGCCCGCCTGACCCTCCCACATTCCTGACCCAGCGCTTGGCCCTGCCCGCCGGGCCCCGCGGGCAAGCACGGCGTGGAGGCATGTGGCACAAATGCCGGATCCAGCCTGCCTCTTGAATACTCAGCGGTAACTATGCGATCTTATGATCGCGAACTACCCCATCTCCACACCAATAGCCTTGTCTGGTGGCAGGCTGGGAGAACTCGATGGATAAGCCTTACCTGGGTGACGGCCTGGCGCGTTTCCCGCAGGGATTCACGCGTTCAGCAGTAAAAGGCCGTCCCGCATCGGCACGGCATCCATAGCTCAAATGCGCTCCACGGTCATCCCCCGGGCCAGGAATCCTCACGGTTCCCCCACGTCCTGGCCTGGCTCGATCCGGGCGATGGCCGGTGTGCTGGTTGTCATGGCTGGCGTTTCCGGCTGCCAGAAGGTGCTGCCCGGCCGGGGCGCCGGCGCTGCGTTCTCCAAGGCCGCCACGACAGGTACCGCGACCCCTGCACCTTTGCAACTCCCGCTTCCCAAGGCTCAGCTAACCCCACACCTGGGTCTGTCCTGTGTCTCGGCCCCACACGGCTTCTCGTGCGTCATGCAGCAGCGGATACGCAGGGTGAGGCGACACCTTGCCGGGCAACCAGGCCAGATCGGGGTCGTTCTGCACGACCGTAAGACGGGCGCCACATGGGAGAACGCGAATGCCCGCACCGACCTTCCTGCTGCATCTACTGTCAAGCTCGCGATGGTCACCGATTTGCTGCTGCGCCGCCGGAGCGGCACCATCGGCTTGGGCGGTTATGACTGGGAGCTGATCGGCAGTGTCCTGAGTGCCAGTTCCGACACCGCAGCCGACCAGTTGTGGTTCAGCTTCGAGGACGCCAGCTTCCTTCAGCGCATCCAGCACTTTGGGATGCACACCGCGTCCTTTACCTCGTCCGCGTACTGGGGGTTCATGTACTGCTCCGCCCGTGACCTGGACAATCTGATGAACTACGTGCTGAGCGATGTCCCCGCCCATGAACGTGATTTCATCACCCACCGGATGCGGCGCGTCGCCCCGATACAGCAGTGGGGGGTGTGGGGCGCGGGCCCGGATCACGATCCCGGCAACAAGGATGGCTGGGAAGACGACGGCGGTGTTTGGGTGGTGAACACGGTCGGCTTCGCAGGCCCGCGCGCGAGATACACGCTGGCGATCATGGATGACCTCGGTGGTGCGGGCGACTTCCACCAGGGGACTACTACCCTTGACCAGATAGCTGCGCTGCTTTTCCGCGGACACTACGGGCCGGTTCCAACAGTGGAAGCCACGCCTTGACGGTCGGTCATCCGCGCCCCGAAACCGTGGCACGCCATGGGCACCCCACGAGTCACCCCACCCCACCAGTCACCCGACTCTGCGAGTCACCCGACTCTGCGAGTTAGCTTGACAGCTCGATCCCGATGGCAAGTACGCCAGCGGCAACTGCGCTCCGTGACGCCAGCGGCCCGCTGCCCCTTTCAGGCGCCCTCGACGATAAAGAGCGTGTTACCGTCCGGGTCGCGGATGGCGAACATGGGCGGCACCGACCCAGCCATGCGCATCACTTCCGGGTCCGCGTCAACGCCGCGTGCCCGCAGGTCCGCATGGTCCGCATCGGCGTCCTTGGTGGTGAGGCGGATCCCGGTCGGCAGCCCCGTGGGAACCAGGGCGATCGTCGTCTCAGCCCCCGGCGGCGCCACCTCGATCCAGCGAATGCCGTTCCAGAAGGGGATGTCGCGGCGCTTTTCGAAGCCGAGCTTGCCAACGTAGAACTCAAGCGCCCGCTCCTGGTCGGTGACCGGAACACCCATGGTCTGCACCTGGGTAATACGAGTGATCGCGTTCATTCCATCCTCCAGTTCGGCTGGGTCCCCGAGGGTAGGACGGGGGAACCCAGCGAAACTCATCGCGAGTCAACGGGTGCTTCTGTGCGGCGAGCGCGACCGCGATCCGGGGACAAGCTGAGGCGGCTGCGACGCTCGCACATCGGCGTTCGTTCTGGCGGGGCGGCGGCGGACATGGCGGTCATCCTTACTGGCGCAAGTGGGTGCCCCTGGAATTTCGTCGGGGTGTCAACCGCGGACGGCGGGGTGCTCGCCGACTCCTGGGCGGCGGCCGGCGGCGTCCTTCTGGCCGGAAGCCCTACGGGCGCTGCCGTCGCGCTGATGCCCCCGCATCCACAGGCAGACGGCCCCCGCCGTCACGCGTCTGCCCTGACCGCGCTGCGGTAGTGGCTATCGTGTAACGGGCAATGAACCCGGAACAGGGACCGGTGCGATGGGATCAGCTGGTGGTGAAGACCGAGGCCTCCTCGATGAGCAGGTCACCTACTACCGGGCCCTCACCGCGGATTACCTGGGCCAGGGCCTGGATCTTCCGGGCGGCGACGAGGTGACCGAGGCGCTTGAGGCATTCCGGCCGGCTGGAAGCGTGCTCGAACTCGCCTGCGGTCCCGGGGTGTGGACCGGCCAGCTTCTTCGTTACGCAACGGACGTCACGGCGGTGGATGCGTCCCCGGAAATGCTCGCCGTCGCGGCGGCCCGGGTCGGCGATGAACGTGTGCGCTTCGTTCAGGCCGATCTCTTCACCTGGGCGCCTGACCGCCGTTATGACGTAGTTTTCATGGGCTTTTGGCTCTCACACGTACCGCTCGAACGCTTTGGGTCCTTCTGGTCTCTGGTGGCTGAGGGCCTGAAGGAAGATGGCCGCGTATTCTTCGCCGACGACGCATACCGCACTCCCGGCGAACTCGTGGAAGGCCCATCGTCCTCGACCATCCGCCGCCGCCTGGATGACGGAACGTCCTACCGGATCGTGAAAGTCCCCCACCGGCCGCCGGACCTCGAAAAGCGGCTCCGGCGAATCGGCTGGAATGTCAAGGTCACCTCCACGTCCGGGCCGTTCTATTGGGGAGCAGGAAGCCGAGGCTGACGATTCGGAGGCTGGAATGCCGGAGGTCAAGCCGCCTGCGGTAGCGTAGCTGGCTGCTGGGCGGGGTTCTCGCGTTTGCCTACATCACCGGCGTGCTCCGCAACGGCGAGCAGATCCCGCTGTTCCGGCTCCGCTATGGCGCTTCCGCCCACTCCTTCGGCTTCGCGATCTACTCCGCAGCACGCGACCACTACGAAGACGCCGCCCTGCGCACCGGGCTGCCACCGGCACTCCGCAAGAAGCCCTCGACACCGCCTGCACCATCCACCTGGCCGGCCTCGGACACAAACCCGCCCCCTGACCCCGACGAACTTCCGGGGGCACCCACCAAGCGGATGATCGCCTGCGCGCGGTCGGCCGGGTTCGGGCGGGGCGAGCAGACGCTGATGGACCTGAGCGTGCGGGACACCTGGGAGATCACGCCGGACCAGGTGACGCTGACCGGGCTGGACTGGGACGCGATCCTGGCCGAGGTGCGGGACGAGCTGGGGCTGCCGGCCCGGGCGCGGCTGCGGGCCGAGCCGCACGCGCTGCTGGTGTACGGGAAGGGTCAGTTTTTCCTGCCGCACCAGGACTCGGAGAAGGACGACACGATGATCGGCACGCTGGTGGTGTCGCTGCCGTCGTCGCACACCGGCGGGGAACTCGTCATCGAGCACAGCGGCAAGACCGTCGCGTACCAGGCGTCCGCGGACGAGGTGTCGGTGGCCGCCTTCTACGCCGGCTGCCGGCACGAGGTCAAACCGGTCAGGACCGGGTACCGGGTCACGTTTACCTGCAACCTGCTGCTGGACTCCGATCCGGCCGGTGAAGTTCCGGCCGAGCCGTCGGCCGAGGCCGCCCGGTACCTCACCGGGCACTTCACCACCAGGGTCTCCCGGTGGAAAGGCGACGACCGGGAGCCGCCGAACCGGCTCGTCTACCTGCTGGACCACCAGTACACCCAGCGCGGGCTGAGCTGGGACCGGCTCAAGGGCGCCGACG
>WNGR01002725.1_pt1 | contig 19328 bp, 18 predicted proteins | sample 5407581 | NCBI WGS metagenome assembly WNGR01 (sample SAMN13153383, study PRJNA577476) | soil metagenome | isolation source: 80 cm soil or saprolite under Garry oak tree replicate 2 | place: USA:California | collected 2016-06-15 | reverse complement strand
GACGCCCCGGGGGGCACGGCGGCCGGGTCGAGCGCGAACGGCGGGGCCTCGACCACTTCCGCGTCGCGGTAGGGCTGCGCGCGGTAGGCGATCGCCCAGAGAATATTCTCCGCGTCGCGGACGTTGATGTCCTCGTCGACGGCCACCAGCATCTTGCCCATGAATTTCTCGGCGAGAAGACGGAGCGCCTTCTTGCCGTCGTCGGCCTCCCGCTTCTTGAGCTTCACCACCGCGACCGCGTTCGAGCCCGCGCATTCGAGATATTCGACCGCGATCACGTTATCCATGCCGGCGCTCCGCAACAGCCGCAGCCCGGTGGCGGCGCGCCCGATATTGCGCATCTTGCTGCTTTCGCTCGGCGGCATCTGGCTGAGGATGGAGAGGTAGATCGGCTTCCTTCGCATGGTGATCGCCGAAACATCCATGAAGAAGCTGTAGTCGCGCTGCGCCATGTAGCCCGGGAATTCGCCGAACGCGCCCTCCATCTCCACGATCTCGGTCGGGACCGTGCCCTCGATGACGATCTCGGCCTGCGCCGGGACGAGGAGATCGTGGGTGACGCAACGCGCGAGCTCGATCGGCCGCCCGATCAGCCCGCCGGCGACGTCGTACTCGCACATGTCGTTGGGGATGCGGGTGACGGCCGTATAGGTGACATGCGGCGGCGCGCCGATGACGATCGCGGCCGGCACGCGCTTGGCGCCCCGCTCGCGCCAGCGGTCGATGTGCCAGCGCATGCCCCAGGCGAGCCGGCCGAGCAGCACCCCGATGCGGTCCTCCGCCTTCACCATGCCGCGGTAGTTGCCGAGATTGTGCATCCCGGTTTGCGGATCCTTGGTCACCCAATGACCCGCGGTGGTGTAAGGCGCGTTGTCGAATCCCGGCGTCGAGATCGGAATCGGAAGCCGGCCGAGACCTCGACCCGGGCGGGAAAGCTCTTCGCCCGTGATGACGATCTCATGGCACGGGGCCTTCCCGACCTCGACGGGAGCGATCTGATGGGCCAGCGCGTTGCGCCAGACGTTCTCGACCTCTTCGACCGGACATCCCATGCCGAGCGCATAGATCTCGGCCGAGCCCGCCATCGCGCCGACCAGCACCGGGATGTCGTAGGAGCGACCGTGGCTGTCGACGACATTTTCGAACAGGAAGGCTTTGCGCAAACGTTCAGGAAGCCCGCGGAACTGCAAGCGAACGAGCGGGTGGAGCTCGGTGTCCTTGTTGATCGGCGTCGTCACGCGGACGAGCTTGCCGGCCTTGTCGAGACCCTCGACATAGGCGCCGAGCGTGGACCAGTGCGCAGTCATTGTCGGATGGTGCCGGTCGCAGCCAGACTTGTAAATCCCCGGGCGCCTCCCCGAGGAAGTCCGTATGTGGTTGCGGAGAACTCGCTACTCGTCTTTCGTCCACTGCGTCAGCGCAGCAGCCTCCTTTATGAGAGCATCCCAGCCGTCTGGGGGCCGACCCTTTCGGAGCAGGGCGCTGAAGATCGTATAAGGATCATTGCGCGCGCCCGCCTTGCGCAGCGTGTTTTCATCGTTCACCCAAGCGTAGATGATGACACGATCCTTTGAGCTATAACGGAAGAAAAGCCGGAACCTGCCAAGAAATCTGGCGCGCCGCCAATGCCTGTGCTCCGGTCCGAGCGTGTTGCCGAGCGAATATTCGGAAGCTCCCGGATCGCGCGGAATCTCGACTTCGATCAAATCGAGAATCCGTTTGAGGAGTTTCGTCTTTGGATGCTGCTGGTAGCCTTTGGGATGCGCGGTGCGCAGCCGCGCCACTTCTGCTACGAGCGCATCGAACGTCTCGCTGAAGGCGGGATGGACAAAGAGCTTCCAGCTGGATTTGTGTTTCTCCGGCTCCCTCACAGCGTCACGTCATCCGGGAGGGTCTCGTCGTCGCGGACCTTCGTGCCCTTGGTCAGTTCGTGAGCCTTCTTGATCCGCGTTGCGGCGAGCGGCTTCACGCGCTCCGGTGCCTGCGAAATGTCGGCTGAGAGGAAACTCAAGAACGCAGTCATGACAGGGTCCACCTCGGTTTCGGCCGCCGCTTCGTCGGCGACGGAGACGAGCATGGTTCCCGGCCCAATGACGTGAGCACGGACCTTGGCCTTCTGGCGAAACTCCGGATGCGACTTGAATAGCGCCTTTTCCAGGCGGATCGCTTCCGACTTTCCGGTCGTGGTGATGGTTCCAGTGTACGCGCTCATGGCAAACATCCTCCTTGGTACGAATATTAATACGTATTCTCCAATATTTCAATGGCTGGAAGGTGGCGCAGACGCCGGAACTTGTTCATAAGTATTTGATTCTATTTTACTAAACTTCCTTAATTAGTGGGGGGACTTGAAGGATGTGTCGCCACCAGGCTCGTCTTTCAACTGTCGTTCCTCCGTGACCCGCGCCGCAACGCAGTCCATTGTCGATCGCAAGATTGCCGATGCCGCTCGTCGAATCAACCGGCGGCTCAGAACGGAACCAGCAGCACCGTCTCGATGAGCCAGGAGAGCCAAATGGCAGGTGCGAGAAACAGGCCGAAGGGAAGCCGGCCGGTGGCGCGGATCGGACGCCCGCGGAGAAAATTTCGCATGAGGTAGATCGCGAGCGCGGCGAGCGCCGCGATCTCGACCGCGATCGGAATCGTCAGCCAGTCGAGCCAGGCGCCGGCTACTCCGGCGAGCTTGACGTCGCCGAGGCCAAGCCCCTCGCGTCCGCGCAGCCGCGCATGGACGGCGCGCACGCCGAGGAAGACGAGCGCAAGCACCGCGCCGCGCAAGGCGGCGAGGGCGATCGATTCCCAGACCGCCTGCGGGTCGATGACCGCGGCGTAGACGAAGGCGAGCGCGAGCGAGGTCGCGGTCAATTCGTCCGGAATGATGAAGCGTTGCGCGTCGACGACCGCAATCGCCAGCATGAGGAGCGCCAGACCGGCCCCCAGCATGCCGCGCAGGTCGGGGGCGGCGGCAATGCTCGCGGTGATGGCGGCGAGCGCGAGGAGGGCGACGACCGCTGTGGCGCGAGTGCCTTGGGGGGTCAAAGCCGGCACGATCCTGGGGCCGAACGAGCGCGCAACGGGTGCTGCCCTGACGAGGAGACGATCACTGCAGCATCGCCGCTCCCGCGCGGGCGGGCGCGCCTCATCCGGTCAGTTGTGGATCTTGAACGGCGACGTGTGGGGCGCGGTGATCCTGCTGCCCATCTTCGTTCGCAGCTCCTCCGCGATCCGCTGGGCATCGAGGCCGTCGCGGATGATCTGGGGCCGGATGAAGATGATGATCTCGGTGCGCTGCACGGAGCGCGTGTTGCGCGAGAGGATGTCGTCGAGCTCAGGGATGCGGTCGAGGAAGGGCAGGCCGGTGCGGGCGCGGTCCTCCCGCTCGCTGATCAAGCCGCCGAGCAGCACGGTTTGGGCGCTGGCGACCGCGATCGAGCTCTTGACCTTGCGCTGGGAGACCGTGGGCGTGAGCGTCGTGGCATTGGCATTGGGGGCGACGTTGCTGATCTCCTGCTCGATATCGAGCAGCACGTTGCCATTGACATTGATCCGCGGCAGGACACGCAAGATGACCCCGGTGTTGCGGTAGTCGATGGTGTTGACGACCGGGGCGCCCGTGCCCGTGAGCACGGTCGCGCTCGCGGTCGCGACCGGGACCTGGTCGCCGACCTGCAGCGTAGCGACCTGATGGTCGAGCACAACGACCGAGGGCGTGGACAAAACCTTCACCTCGGTCACGCCGCGCAAGGCGTCGAGGACGACCCGCGGATCGGCCTCAGATCCGACCAGGAAGTTGAAGCCGGGAAGGACGCGGGCCAGCACGGGATTGGCGTTGAGCGGGTTGAAGCTGATCGAGCCGTTGTCCTTCCCCAGCCCCAGGTTCTTGCTCTTGAGGAAGAACTGCACGCCATAGGCCATGTTGTTGTTGAGGGTGATCTCCGCGATGGTCGCGTCGATGGCGACCTGGAGCTGCGGCCGGTCGAGTTGCCGCAGGGTGCGTTCGATGATCCGGTAGTTCTCCTGGTTGGCGTAGATCAGGAGCGCATTGTTGACCGTGTCGGCGGTGATCCGCACGCCAGGCAGGATGGCGGGGCCGCCGCCGCCTCGCCCGGAGAGGGAACTCGCCGCCAACCGCGCGTCGGCCGCCTCGCGCGCTTCGATGCTCTGGGCTCCCGGTTGCACGCGCGCGCCCGCGATCGGGACTCCCGGCGGGTTCGCCGATTGGCCTTGGCCGATCCCGCCCGCGCCGCCCAAGCCGCCCCCCAGGCCGCCTGGCCCGCCAAGCCCGCCACCGAGCCCGCTCGACGTCGTGGTCAGACCCCCGCCAGGCACGAGCTGGTTGGTCGGCGAGTCAAGCCCCCCTGCCGAACGGCCGACGAACAGGTCGTTGAGGATGCTGGCGATCTGGCGAGCGTCCCCATAGCGCACCCGATAGACCCGCACCCCCGTGTTGGATGCGTCGGAGCTGTCGAGCCGGGTGATCCAGGTCGCCGCGGTGCGCAGCAGCTCCGGTTTGCGGGTGATGACCAAGATGGCGTTGAGCCGGCTGATCGGCTGGAACTTGACCGTGCTCTGGCCGAGACCGCCATCGCCGGCATCCATGATCCGCTCGAGCTCGGTGATGATCGGATCGGGCGTGCTGTTGCGCACGGGATAGATGCCGACCGACTGGCCGCGCATCCAGTCGGCGTCAAAGTTCAGCACGATATCGATGGCCGCGCTGCGCTCGGCGCCGGTGCCCTGGATCAGCACCAGGTTGCGCCCCGTATCCACCCTGACCGATCCGGGCTTGGTCGCGAAGCTGTCGACCAGCTTGCTGAGGGTCTGGGCGGACACATATTGCAGCGGTATCGCCGTGATCCCGAAGCCCGGCTCGGGATTGCCGGCGCGGTCGAGGGAGCCGGTCCCGATGGCCTCGGTCGCGGGGACGAGGCGATAGCCGCCCGCCTTCTCGCGCACGAGGACCACATTGCTCAGGCGCAAGGCGCTCTCGAGCACGTACAGGATGTCGCTCTTGGGCACCGGCCGGCCGGACGCAAGGGTGATCGTTCCCTGGACGCGCGGGTCAATGGTGTAGCCGAGGCCGAGAATGTCGCCGAGGATGACCTTGGCGACGGTGGTGACAGGGGTGTTCTCGAAGTTGAGCTCGTAGCCTTCGCCGTTCGGCGTGCGCTGAGCCCGCGCCACAGGCGCAGCGTCGGACCCATAATAGCTGGTGGACCGCGTCCGATCGGTGGGGCGCGCATCCCCATCCGTCTGGCGCGGGAAGCGTGCCCGCAGGTCGACGGCGCTGACCTGGTCGACCAGATCGGGGGCGCGCGGAACGTCCGGATTGCTCAGCAGATTGCAGGCCGCCAAGGCCGCGCCCACAGCGACAAGACATGCGAGCGTCCCGCCCTCGCGCCAGGATCCGCGCCAACGCAGGGAACCGCGCATCACTGACAACCCCCGAACGCTTACGGTTTGCGCGACCGCCCACCCAGCAGAAGCAACTGCCAAATTGACATCGGCCAGTATTCTAGGCTAGATATACCTTTGTCAAGCTGCAAATTCTGTCCCGGAACATCTTACCTATGCTTCTCATGGTCAAGTGGACGCGTCAATGACCGCAAATATTGTGGAACAATTTGCAAGATACTTGCTCAACAAGAAAACTGTTGCAGGAAATTTAATCTCGAAATTCGAGGCCCCGAGCGGGCGCGGCGGCGACGCAAAGCTTCGCGACCTCTGGGAGCTCAGTGAACTCTCCGCCAATGACTTCGCCGACGAGGTTGCCCGCTTCTATTCGCTGCGCCGCGTCCTCCTCCCGCAGATGATGGCGTCGACCTCGCTCGCGGCGCGGTTTTCGCGCCGGTTCCTGCGGGAAGGAACGATCTTCCCCTACCAGACCGAAGCAGGCAGGATCCGGCTCGCGGTTGCCGATCCGACCGACGAGGCCTCGGTGCGGGCGGCGGAAATCGTCCTCGGCCACCCGATCGAGATCGAGGTCGGCTCGTTCGAAGACATCGCGACGGTGCTCGTCGAGCGGCTCGGGGATGATGAGTCCCTGGTGCCCAACCTGGACGAAGCCGGCCTCGCCCGTGCCGACGATGATGTCGAAAGCCTGCGCGACCTCGCCAGCGGCGCGCCGGTCGTCCGGGCGGTCAACGACCTTCTGGAAAAGGCGGCCGAGCTGCGCGCGACCGACATCCACATCGAGCCGTTCCGCAGCGGCCTCGTCGTGCGCATGCGGGTCGACGGGTTGTTGCGCCCGGTGCCGACGCCGGTCGGAGCGCTGCCGCAGGCGCTGATCTCGCGCATCAAGATTCTCGCCGGCCTCAATATCGCCGAGCGCCGCCTGCCTCAGGACGGCGCCGCGCGGCTGCGCGTCGCCCGCTCCGACCTCGACGTCCGCGTCGCCACCATGCCGGCGCAGCACGGCGAGACCGCGGTGATTCGCCTCCTGCCGAAGGACCGCGGCCTGCTCGAGCTCGGCCGGCTCGGCCTCTCTGCGAGCGATGAGCCCAAGCTCCGGCACCTTCTCAAGCTTCCGCACGGCATGATCGTGGTCACCGGCCCGACCGGCAGCGGCAAGACCACCTCGCTGGCGACCATGCTCACGATCCTCAACGAGACGACGCGAAAAATCCTCACCATCGAGGATCCGGTCGAGTATGAGATCCACGGCGTCAATCAGTCGCAGGTGAAGCCGGCGATCGGCCTCACCTTCGCCAATGCGTTGCGCGCCTTCGTCCGCCAGGATCCCGACGTCATCATGGTCGGCGAGGTGCGCGACGCCGAAACGGCGCACATCGCGATCCATGCCGCGCTCACAGGCCACCTCGTGCTTACCACATTGCATACCGAGACAGCGGCCGCCGCGGTGCCACGGCTCCTCGACATGGGCGTCGAGGGCTTCCTCCTGCAATCGACACTGCGGGCGGTGATCGCGCAGCGCCTCGTTCGCATCCTCTGCGACCGCTGCAAGGTCGAGCGCACGCTGACCGCGGCCGACCTCGCCGCCGACCCGCGCTATGCCTTGCTTGGTTTCCGCCAGGGCGAGCAGGTTACGGAGCCGGGCGGCTGCGAGCGCTGCAGCGGTACCGGCTATCGCGGGCGCACCGGCGTGTTCGAAGTGCTCGAGACCACCCAGGAGGTGCGCGACCTCATCGGCCCCAAGACCGACTCGGGGACGATCGAGCGCGCCGCCACCCGCTGCGGAATGATCACGATGATCGACGACGCGGTCGCCAAATGCCGCTCGGGGGTAACCTCGGCGGCCGAGGTCCTGCGCGTGACGACCGTGCGGTGACCGCCATGCCGAGCTTCCGCTACCGCGCTCTGACTCAGGCCGGCGAGGTCGTAAGCGGGTCGATCTCGGCCCCGACCGCGTCGGAAGTCGGGCGCCGCATCGAATATCTCGGCCTGGTCCCGATCGACAGCGTGACCGAGGAGCGCGCCTCGGCGGGCTCCGGCCCGAGTTTCACCTTCGTCCGCCGGGCGCGCCCCGAAGACGTCACCGTCTTCACCCTCGACCTCGCGCTGCTCATGAAGGCCGGCGCCCGGCTCGACGATGGGCTCGAATTGATGACCACGGATATCGATATCGGACCGCTGCGCTCGACCGTCGGCAAGGTCCGCGCCAGCGTGCTCTCGGGGGAGAGTTTTGGCGAGGCGATTTCCCATCACCCGCAGCAGTTCCCGCCGATCTATGTGGCGCTGGTGCGGGTGGGGGAAGCCTCGGGCACGCTCGACCATATCCTCGAAGTGCTCGCCAATGAACGGGCCCGCGCCGAGGCGTTGCGCCGCCGGCTCGGCGATGCGCTGCGATACCCGGCCTTCGTGCTGTTCGCGGCCGGGTGTGTGCTGACCTTCTTCCTCCTGTTCGTGCTGCCGCAATTCGCAGCGGTTCTGCGTGATTTCGGCGCCAAGCTCGATCCGGTCGTCGTGACCTTCCTCGCCCTCTCCGATTTCCTGCGCGGACATTCCGAGGCGATCGCCGCGACGCTGGCCTCTGCCCTCCTGGGCGGCTGGTACCTGCTGCGGCGGCCGGGGGTGCGGGTCGCGCTGATCTCGGCCTTCGCGCGGCTGCCGCTCATTCGCACCGCCTTCAATTATCATCGCACTGCATTGTTCTGCCGTAATCTTGGTGTTCTCCTGGGGAGCGGTGTTGCGCTGCCGACAACCCTGCGCATCCTCGTCGATATGATGTCGACCACGAGCAAGTCGGCGATCTGGACCAGGACGGCGGAGCGGGTGCGGCAAGGCGGCAAGCTTTCGGATGCCCTCGCCGACAGCGCGGCGCTTCCAGCAATGGCCGTGCGTATGCTACGCTTAGGGGAGGAAACAGGACAGTTGCCGACGCTCTCCGGCCGGGTCGCCGACTTCTACGAGGCCAAGCTTCAGCGCAGCCTCGATCGCGTGATCGGCATCGCCGGGCCGGTGGCGATCGTCACCATCAGCATCGTCGTCGGCGGGCTGATCGTATCGGTGATGACGTCGCTCCTGTCAGTCAGTCAGATCGTCGGATAGGGTGCTGTGGATTCGCTATGACAAGTGTTGCCCGTTGGACGAAATGGAAGAAACGCCGGTATCCGGCGAGGACAGGCGAGCGCGGCTTCACGCTGGTGGAGATCCTCGTCGTCATCACCATTATCGGCCTGATCATGGGGCTCGTTGGCCCGCAGGTGCTCCGCTATCTCACCGAGTCCAAGAGCAAGGCCGCGAAGATCCAGATCGAGAGCTTCTCCAGCGCGCTCGACCTGTTCTATCTCGATACCGGTCGATATCCGACGTCGTCGGAAGGCCTCCCGGCACTGGTGCAGCGCCCGGGCAGCATCGCGGCCTGGAACGGGCCTTATTTGAAAGGCGGTCTCGTTCCCGCCGACCCCTGGGGAGCCGCCTATGTGTACCGCTCGCCGGGACAGCACGGCGCCTATGACCTCGTTTCCTACGGCGCAGATGGGCAGGAAGGTGGAACCGGATCAGCTGCCGACATCACAAGCTGGGACCGCTGACGGCGAGAGCGGGGAGCAAGGCTTCACTTTGCTCGAGATCGTCTGCGTGCTCGCGATCATCGCCATGGTGGCGGCGATCGTCCTGCCGGCGCTGCCGCGCGGGACCTCGCGCGCGCGACTCGAATCCTATGCGATCGAGACTGCGTCGCTGCTCAAGATCGATCGCAATGCGGCCATTCGGCGCCGCGTGGAAGTGGTCGCCAATGTGGATGCCATGGCGCGTTCAGTGCGATCTGGCTCGAGCGGTCGAGTGGTCCGCGTGCCGAATGATGTCGTCTTCGACGCGACGCTTGCTGCCCGCTGCAATCAGCGTCCCGCGGGCAATACCATCCGCTTCTTTGCGTCCGGCATGTCTTGTGGCGGGGTCATTGCCCTCACGCGGCTGGGCGTCGGCTACGAAGTTCGCGTCAATTGGCTGACCGGAGGGATCGAAGTTGCTCCGCTCAATCAGATTTAGACGCGGCCGCGCCGTGGCCGGCTTCACCTTGATCGAGGTGCTGGTCGCGCTCACCGTCGTTGCCATATCGCTCGCCGCGATCGGCTCGTTGATCGCAACCACCATCCGCGGCGTGCGCTCGCTCGACACACGCTTGGCCCTGATCGAGACCGCCCGCGCGGTTGTGACCGGGCTTCCGGACCGGGAAGAACTCGCGCCCGGCAACTTCTCGGGGGATCTCGCCAGCCATCGCTGGCGCGTCGACGTATTGCCGTTCCTCATCGACGCCATCGACACCCAGAATCCGGCGCCTTGGACACCGCAGTCCGTCGTGGTGCGGGTTCAGTCGCCGGCCGGGCCGATCCTCCAGCTCAATACCGTGCGGTTGCGCCGGAAGGTGGCGCAATGAGGCGCAGCCGAGCGAGACGAAGGAGCATTGCGGGCTTCACCCTCATCGAGGCCATGCTGGCGACCGCGCTCATGGCCGCGATCCTCTCTGCGATCGCCATGGTGACGGCGCAATGGCTGCCGAACTGGAACCGCGGCTTCGGAAACGTGCAACGCAACGAGCTCGTCGCCCTCGGGGTCGAGCGGCTGGTCGCCGATCTCGCCACCGCCGAGTTCATCCCGGCGAGCAGAGAGAACTCATTGCCGGTGTTCGAGGGCGCCGAAGCGGGGGTCATGTTCGTGCGTTCCGCGCTTGGTCCGAGCGCACGCCCCGGGCTCGAAATGGTTCGCATCGCGGAGACCGGGAGCGAGCGGGGTCTGACGCTGGTGCGAACGCGGGCGCCGCTCGTCCCGTTGGCGGAGGGTATCGCCCCGCGCTTCGCCGATCCGGTCGTGCTCCTGCGCGCGCCCTTCCGGATCTCGTTCTCCTACGCCGGACCCGATCGCGTGTGGCGCAACACCTGGCGCGAGTCTCCGGTGCTGCCGAAAGCCATCCGCCTGCAGGTTCGCGATGCGGCGACGGAGAGGGTTCTATCGGTTTCGACGGCCACCGTGGTTCATGCCGAAATTCCGGCAGATTGCATATCCGCCGAGGCCCTTGCGGATTGCCTCGAGGGCAAGAGAAAACAACCCGCCGAGCGCGCCAATTCGGCTGCGCTCCCCGGCGCCCCGCCGCAGCGTGCACAATGAGGGCGCTGCGCACGATCTTCGTGCGAGCACGGCGCGCGCCCGACGGGTTCATCGTCGTGGCGGTACTGTGGATCCTGGGCGCGCTCGCAACGCTTGCGACCGTCTACGCCGTGTATGTCGTCAACACCGCAATCGGGCTCGGCGTGCACGACGAGCGCGTGCGGGCCGAATCCCTGGTGACGGCCGGGGTCGAGCTTGCTGTTTACAAGATGACGGCGACACCGCAGTCCCCGCCCACCCAGGGGGCGACACCGCAGTCCCCGCCCACCCAGGGAGTGTTCACTTTCCGTGCCGAACGCGCCAATGTCGTGGTGGATTTCCGCTCCGAGAGCGCCCGCATCGATCTCAATACCGCCCCCAAGGAACTGTTGGCCGGGCTGTTCAGGGTCCTGGGCGCGAACGACAACCTTGCTGCAGCCTATGCTGATCGCGTCATCGCCTGGCGCACGTCCCCGACCGCCGCCAACCAGGACAATGAATCCTCCGCCTATCGCACCGCCGGCCTGCCCTATGGACCCCGCCTTGGCCCATTCCCCCATACCGCTGAACTCTCGCTCGTGCTCGGTCTGCCCGAGCTCCTGGTCGAGCGGGCGTTGCCGTTTGTCACGGTCTATAGCAAGCAAGCCCAGATTAACCCTTTCGATGCCGCCCCTGAGGTCGTCGCCGCCTTGCCAGGGATGACGCCGGACCGCCTGCACGACATCCTTGCCCAGCGCGACCTGACACCGCAGAATAGGCGGAATGCGCAGGATGCGCAGAACATGCAGAATCTGACGGCAGCGCTGGGTCCCGCCGCGGCCCTGGTGACAATTACGCCATCCAAGGCGGCGCGGGTCGGCGTGCGCGTCGATTTCGAGAACGGGCGGCAAATGAGGTCGGAGGTGGTCGTGCTTCTTCTCGACAGCGGGACCGAGCCCTATGGGGTCTTGTCCTGGCGCGACCTCGACGACGTGTCGCAAGACGCGCCACCGAGGAGCGCCTTGCGATGACAAGCTTCGCTCGGATCATCGAGGGTTGTGGGCGCTGGATCGACTCGGTCGCCGCCACCTTGGTCGCCGCGGCCGGATCGCTCACCTTCCCGCGGGCGGTCGAGGTCGTCGAGGATGAAGGTGGAGCGTTCGTGCTGCGGGTGGGCAAGAACGCTCTTGTGGACTCGTCAGTCGAGCGCCTGCAGATCGCGAATGACGGCATCGTCGGGCCGGTGTCCGAGAAAGCGGCTGCGATGTTGCGCGGCAGCCGCGCCGAGCTGATTTTGCGACCCTCCCGGTTCTTGTTCCGTCCGCTCGAATTGCCGCGCCGCGCTGCCGAGTTCCTCGATGGCGTCGTTCGCGCCCAGATCGATCGGCTCACTCCGTGGAGCGCCGCCGATGCCGCGTTCGGCTGCAGCCAGCCGGCGGAGCTTGCACCCGACCGGATCGTGGTCACCGTCGCGGCCACCGCCCGGACTCAAGTTGCTCCCTACGTGCAGGCGCTTGCCAGGCTCGGTGCCGAGTCGATCTCAGTGTCGACGGTCGGGGAGGATTCGAAGGGCCGCTCAGCGCCGATCAAGGTGCTTGAAGAAAAAATGCGGACCCCCCTCGATGTCGCCCGGGTGCGCTTTGTCCTGGCCGCCGTTCTCGTGCTCGCTGTCCTCGCCGCGGCAGTTTCGGCCGGCGCTGCCGTGATCATCGGGGGCGACCTTGGAGCCCGGCAGGATGACCTCGCGCGCAAGATCGCGCAGCGCCGCGTCGCCATTCGCGCCGGCGACGGAACCGGTTTGGCAATCTCTCCCCTGCACAAGCTCGAGCTGCGCAAGCACGAAACACCATCAAGCGTGATCGCGCTCGAAGTGCTGTCGCAAATCCTCCCCGACCATACCTATGTCACCGAGCTTCGCATCGAAGGCGACAAGCTGCGGCTGTCCGGAGTGACTCGCGATGCCCCCTCGCTCATTCGATTGATCGAGCAATCGTCGCATTTCACTCGGGCAACCTTCTTCGCGCCGACGACACGACAGCCGTCCGACCCTGGTGAGCGCTTCCACATCGAAGCGCGGATCGAACCCGTCTTCTCGCCGCGATCATGACCACCGATCATCCCCTCGACCGCCACCTCAAGCGCTTTCCGATGGCCGCCGCCGTCCTTTACGTCGCGCTGCTCGTGACGCTCGTATTCGTGGCTTGGCGGGGCGTCGCGACCATCGTCGAGCGTCGTGCGGCGGTGGGCGCGGCATCCGAATTGCTGGCCCGGCTCGAGGGGCGCCGGCCGCCTTCAACTGTCGCCGACAGCGCGCCGGCGGGACCCGCGCCCACCGGCTCGCCCTTCCTCGAAGGCGAGACGGTAACGGTCGCCGGCGCGGCGCTCTTGCAGCGCGTCGCTGGCGCCGTCGCTCGCGTCGGCGGCAACGTGCTCTCCTCGCAAGTGGATGTGCAGGGACCGAGATCCGCGGAGGGCTACGTGAGCCTGATCGTCAGTTGCGAGGTCGAGCAGGCATCATTGCAGCAGGTGCTTTACGACCTCGAATCGGGAATGCCATTCCTGTTCATCGAGCAGCTCGTCGCCCAGACCACGCAGGCCGCGCTGGCGTCAGACGGGGGGCGGATGCGGGTGCTCATTGCAGTCTCTGGCCAGTGGGAGGGAACAAAATGATCGTTCGCCGCGCGATGTCGCGTCTGGGGTCTGTCGCTGGCTTGCTGTTGCTGAGCGGCGCCTCGAGTCCCGTCCTTTCCGCCAACACACCGACGGCACTCGACCTGCCGCCGAACGTTCTGGTGCCGCCTGCCGTCAACATCGGCCCCGGCGAGGTTGCGCCGCAACGCGCGATCACCCGGGAGCGCGAGCCGAGCGGCAATCCGCTCTGGGGGATTCCGCTGTCATCGCTGACAGCGACCCGCGAGCGGCCGATCTTCCTGCCGAGCCGGCGCCCGCCTGCGCCGGTCGTGGCCGGCCCGCCGCCCGTGGTACCCGTGGTGATGCGGGCTGCGCCGCCACCCCCGCCAGAACGTCCACAGCTCACCCTGGTCGGCGCTGTGGTCGGCGAAACCGAGGCTATTGGCATCTTCCTCGATCAGGCGAACAACAGCATCGTCCGCTTGCACATGGGTGAAAGCCATGCCGGCTGGTTGCTCAATTCCGTCAAGGGACGGGAAGTCGCGCTGCAAAAGGATCGCGAGACCGTGGTTCTCGCCCTCCCGGCGCCCGGCGACAACGCCAGCCCGCCCGGTGGCCCCGCTATTGGTTTGAACTTCCCTGTCGCTGGCAACGGCCCGGTCCCGTCCGGCCGCTTCCCGGTCCCGGTCCCGATCCCTTCCGCTGGCGGCGTCCCCATCCCTGCCGCCGGAGCGCTCGTCGTGCCCGACCCGCGTGTGGCTGCCCCGTTCATTCCGCGTTCGACTCCGAAAAATGGCGAACCGGACGGTCTCTGAGCTTCTCGCTCCGTCCGTGGCTGCGTGGTCTCATTCCCGATCGTGCAGCCTGCCAATCAGAACCTGAAAACCGCTGCAAAAAGCTCGCGGCTCAGCGCGCGCGCGCGCCGCGCTTGACCCGGTTGCGGGATACCTATCGCGCCGGCAGGCCGAATCCGATAAAGATATCTTACGGTGAACTAACTAGATTCGGGGGCAGGCAAGTCGGCCAAGTTCCGGCACTGGCCAAATCCAAATAATGGCTGTCACAATCGCACTCGCGTCGACCCAAAACCTGGGGATGACTAGGTCGCCGAAGGGCGACATTCCCTATTGGCGAGTGACGTTCCAACTGGACGGACCAGAATTTCTCAGCGCTCCAATTTCGATCGCGGTCAAGGGGCCAACCACGCCGCGTGAAGCCCAAAAGACGGCGTACAAGATGCTGCGTGAGTTCTTGAGCGAGGCATACGCGACTGCAAAAAACCAGGAAGTTTGAAATCGAAACGCCGGTGCCAGGGTCTCGACGACGAAGGAGGCGAGAATTTCGGTGAGAGCTGGCCCCCGGGCGTCATCTGGCGGGTGCCGCTATTTCTTCGACTCGGCCAACATGCGGTTGACGCGCCCGACGACCGCGGCGGGCGTCTGCGATACCTTCGCCACCAGAACGGCAAGCTCCTCTCCAGTCATCGGATCATCGAGGGTCACGCCCGCCTTGCTTGCGAGTGCGACGAATCTCGGATCGCGGACCGTTGCGTCGAAGGCGCGCCGCAGGATGGCAAGCCGTTCCGCAGGAATCCCAGGTGGCGCGAAATAGGGTTTTGCCGCCTGCTGACGCGCCAGCATGAAGACCAGAGCCTGATGGTCGGCCTCGTTCCGGGCAAGATCGAAGATCAAGGGCACGTCGGGCAATTCCGGATGTTTCCTGAATCCGTGCTGGACGATGATCCGAATCCTCTTGTCCGTCAGCCATTCCGGTTCGGCCGCCTTGATGCTGCTCCAGCCATTGGCGAAGGTTCCCTCGATCTCGCCCCGCTCCATCGCCAGTTTGACGTCGTTCGACGCCTTGTATCCGGTGACGATCTTGAACTTCAGGCCGAACATCTCCTTGGCCATGATGGCGAGGTCGACGCTGGCGGAACCGACGCTGACCCCGCCCATGATGACTTCCGTCGTCCGCGCGTCTTCCAGGCTTTTGACGCGGGCGGTATGCCAGACATAGCCGATGAAAGGATCGCTGGTGATGCTGCCGATCCAAGACAGCCTTTGGGCGTCGAAACTCGCGGCCGCGGGCGACGTGAGCGGCGCCGCGGGGACGCTGCTGTGGGTGCTGGCGATGACGGTCCCGTCGCGCGGCGCCGCGGTAGCGATGTAATTCGCGGTCTTGAGCCCGCTCGCCCCCGGCATGTTCTGCACGATGATCGCCGGGTGGCCCGGAATGTGGTCCTTGAGTATCGGCGCCATCAGACGCGCATAGGCGTCGTAGGCGCCGCCGCTATCCGTGCTGACGATGAGACGGATCTGCTTTCCCTTGTAGAAGTCTTCCGGCCCCTCGGCTGCCGCTGTCGCCCCCATGACGCCGGCGGAGAGTGCGAGACCCGAGGCGATACCTGCGGCGATCCGGCGAATTCCTACAGCCATTGCTGCCTTCCCTCGGGCGCCATGTTAGGGCAAAGGGTTTGCCTTGACCACCTCGCAAACCAATCATGACATGCTAGTTTCTCAGCAAGACGCGGCGACGACTGGTGCAATGGGATCGATGCCGTAATTGCCATCAGCGCAGAGGAGGAGAGCCGTGATGAAAGCCAGCGCCCTGTGCCGTCTCGTCGCGGGCGTGACCTTCGCGGGCGCCGGCCCGGCCTTGGCTGCGGACCCGATCGTGGTGACCGTCGGCGCCGCCAGCACCACCAGCGACGCGCCGATCTACATCGCCGACAAGAAAGGCTATTTCCGCGAGGACGGCCTCGACGTCAGGGTGACGAATTTTCGCTCCGCGGCGGACATGGTCGCCCCGCTCGCCATCGGACAACTCGACGCCGGCGCGGGCTCGGCCTCGGCCGGCCTCTACAACGCAGTGTCGAGCGGGATCAGGATCAAGATCGTTGCCGACAAGGCCTCCTCGTCGCCCGGATACGGTGCGACCAAGATTTTGGTGCGCAAGGATCACCTCGACAGCGGGCGTTACAAGAGCCCCAAGGACTTCAAGGGCATGAAGTTCGCGATGAATGCTCCCGGCGTGAGCAACACCGCAACGCTCAACGCGCTGCTGAAATCGGCAGGTCTCAAATATTCCGACGTGGACACCGTCAACCTGCCGTTTCCCGACCATGTGGCGGCGCTCGCCAACAAGGCGGTCGATGCCTCGGCATCGGTCGAGCCGGGACCGACGATTGCGATCAAGAACGGCTTTGCCGCGCCGGTGAAGGCCGACGACGAAATTCTGCCGAACCACCAGATCGCGGTCCTCCTCTATTCCGAGACCTTCTCGAAGAATCAAATCGCGGCCAAGCGCTTCATGCGCGCTTATCTGCGCGCGGTGCGCTTCTACAACGGATCGCTCAAGGACGGACGAATGATCGGTCCCAATGCGGACGAGGTGATTGCCATCCTCGTCCAATCGACGCCCATCAAGGACGCCGCCATCTACAGGGCCATCACTCCGACCGGCATGAACCCGGACGGCAGGGTCAACATCGAGAGCCTGGCGGAGGATCTGGAGTTCTACAAGCAGCAGGGCCTGATCACTGGCGAGGTCAAGCTCGATCAGCTCGTCGACCATTCCTTCGTCGAGGGCGCGCTCCGGGAGCTCGGGCCGTATCGGAAGTAGCCGAATGGCTCGCGCCGTGCGTTACCTTGGCGCCGACACCGGGGGGACTTTCACCGATCTTGCGGAGATTGACGGTGACGGGCGGCTGCGGTTCGAGAAGGCGTTCTCGACTCCGCGGGCGCCCGAACAGGGCATCCTCGACGCGCTGGCCGCGCTCGCGAAGGTCGCAGGTATCGACATTACCCAGCTATTGCGCGAGACCGCGCGCTTCGCCCACGGCACCACGGTCTCGACCAACGCGCTGATCGAGCGCCGCGGCGCGCGGGTCGGGCTGATCACGACCCGCGGCTTCGAGGACACGCTGATCATCGCCCGCGGCCCGGTCGGCCGCGCCGGCGGCCTGCCGCAATCGAAAGCCATGGATTTCCTGCACACCGAGCCGCCGCCGCCGCTGGTGCCGAAGGCCTTGGTGCGCGGCGTGAGCGAGCGAATCATGAACGAAGGCAAGGTGCTCGCCCGCCTCGACGAGGACGAGACCCGCTCCGCGATCGCGGCCCTGATCGGCGCCGGGATCGAGAGCCTCGCGGTCTGCCTGCTGTGGTCGTTCCGCAACCCGATCCACGAGCGGCGCGTGCGCGAGATCGCGCGCTCGCTTGCGCCCGATCTGCCGGTCAGCCTCTCCTGCGAGATCGCGCCCCGCATGGGCGAGTTCGAACGCACCGTCACCACGGTGGTGAACGCCTTCATCGGCCCGGTGACAGAGCGCTACATCAGCGGCCTGCAGTCCCGTCTCGCCGATCTCGGCCTCGCCCGCCCGGTTCAGGTGATGACGTCCGCGGGCGCCGTGATGCTGCCCGACGCCGTTGCGCATCAGGCGGTGGCGGTCGTCAACTCGGGCCCGATCGGCGGGCTGGTGGCGGCCCGCCATGTCGGCGCTGAGCTCGGCCACCGCAAGATCATCACCGCCGACATGGGCGGCACCAGCTTCGATGTCGGGCTCATCGTCGACGGCGTGTTCGAGGAGGAGGGCACGCCGTTCCTCGGCCAGGGGCTGCCGGTTCATGTGCCCTCGATCAAGCTGGTCACGATCGGCGCCGGCGGCGGCTCGATCGCCTGGACCGACGGCTACCGCCTCCAGGTCGGCCCGCAGAGCGCGGGCGCCGAGCCCGGGCCGGCCTGCTATGGCCGCGGCGGGGAAGAGCCGACAGTCGCCGACGCGCTGGTCGTGCTCGGCATCATCCACCCGAAGAATTTTTTCGGCGGCCGCTATCCCCTCGACCCCGCGCAGGCGCGGGCCGCGATCGATGCGAGGGTGGCAAAGCCGCTCGGCCTCGACACCCTCGAAGCAGCGGCGGGAATCTATGAGGTCGTCACCGCCAAGATGGGCGATCTCATCCGCAAGGTCACGGTCGAGAGCGGCCACGATCCGCGCGAGTTCTGCCTCCTCTCCTATGGCGGCGCCGGCGGAGCGCACTGCGCGGCCTTCGCCGCCCAGCTCGGCATCAAGCGGGTCATCGTCCCCTACGCGGCGGCGGTCTTTTCGGCCCTCGGCATGGTCCTCTCCGACATCGCCTACCGCCATGTGCGCTCGGCGCCGGTGCCGCTCGAGGGAGCCGGCACGGTCGCGGCCGTCAACGGGGTCCTTGCCGAGCTGGCGGAAAGCGCCCGCGCCGACCTGCGCTCGAGCGGCATCGATCCGGCCGAGGCGACCATGCGCTACGGCCTCGACCTGCGTTACGTCGGGCAGATGAACGAAGTGCCGCTGCCCTGGCCGCGCGAGCGTCTCGAAGCCGCCGACATTGCGGCCCTGCGCGCGGCCTTCGAGGCGCTCTACCGACAACGCTACGGCGCCGGGACCTTCCGGCCCGAGTCTCCGCTCGAGATCATCAGCTTCCGCGCCGAGGCCGTGAAGGCCACGGAGAAGCCGAGCTTCGCCCCGCTGTTCAAGGACCGCCCCGGCGCTTCGGCTTCTCGCCGCCGGCGTCCGGTCTATCTGCGCGGACAAGGCTTAATCGATGCCGCGATCCATGCCTACGACGACCTCGCCGCCGATCTGCCGATCGCGGGGCCGGCGGTCATCGAGCGCGAGAGCACCACCATCTGGCTGCCGCCCGGCGCCCGCGCTACCCTCGACGTCTATGGCAATATCGCCATCGATCTGGAGAGCTGATGAGGTATTCGTTGACTGATTTCACCAAGCCGATCCCCAGCCAACGCAAGGAAGATGCAGAAGCGGAAATTGCAGAGTTGAACGACCTTCTTGCCGCGAATCCCAATCATCCGCATCGCGATCAAATCCACCAAGAACTCGACTACGAGAGGCGCCTCAAGGAGATGTTTTCGAAGGTCATTCCTGACTGACCGTAGGCTCGATTGAGTGGCGATCTCGATAGACGCGAGGGACTCAAAACCCGTTGGAGCAGAGCAACGTCCGCGCCACTCCGCTTGTCAAATATGCCCCGGACCCTGTTTGTCGAATAAGCCCAGATGCCTCTGACTCCCTTCTGGCATATCTGGAACGTTGATCGAGCGGCCCATGAAGCTAGTCCACGGCTTCTCTGCGAGCGGCTGCACGGTGACAAACTTCCAGAATTGCCGTTCTGTCATGACAA
>WNGR01002723.1_pt1 | contig 19329 bp, 14 predicted proteins | sample 5407581 | NCBI WGS metagenome assembly WNGR01 (sample SAMN13153383, study PRJNA577476) | soil metagenome | isolation source: 80 cm soil or saprolite under Garry oak tree replicate 2 | place: USA:California | collected 2016-06-15 | reverse complement strand
CCTTGCACTTTGTCAGAGGGCGATTATTTTTGCTGAAACACATTACATCAACAAGCTTTGCCCAAAAAGTCGGTTCGATATTTAGTTCATAAGTGGACTGAATGGCTACGCAAATATTATGACACAAGATTTTGTGGAGTAGCTCATTGACAATACCAGTATCGAATTTGCTACGGATGTGTTCCCCAAATTTCGCCTTATTGGGTTACGGGGACGGCTTTATATAAATTCTACGCAAGAGAGCCAACCACTCAGGACCTATAAGCATAAGGTTATAGACCTTACTCACAATTTTCAGATAAAGTCACCTTGCTGCTCCTAAAAAGCCTGCTTTTTAAGGGTAGTCTAGTCCGATCTCTCGTCAGACTCCCGCCACGATCCCCAGATGATCCAACCGTTCATTGACGTATTGCTCTGTTCCCTGCATCGTGAGTCCTCCTTCTCGGTGGACTCTACCCTACCAATTTTCGCAAATCCTGTCAATCAAACTGCGGAATGTGGGTTACAACATCCTTTTCAAATGGAAAAGCTTTCCCCATCTTTGCAATAGGCATTGCAGCGGGCGCAGGTCATTTCGATGAAGCTATGTATATCATGGAGGATGGCCTGCCAGTATGAAATGCCCTGGTACTCCACAGGCTTCACAACGTCCATACTTTTGCATTGGTAAATGCTATATCCGCGGAATTATTCACGTTGCCCGCCAAAACCGCAATTTGACCGTGGGTTAACGTGCCGTCGTTCACGCTGTTGAGAAGCTCGCGATTGAAATACAGGGTAATAGTGCCATGCTGTACGACGACCGCAACCAGGTTTGTCGAATTGCTTGCCACAGTGCCGCTTGCGAGTCTTACAGCGTCTGTATCGAAGTTTGCGTCCACACTACGAGAGAGGTCGTAGTTTCCGTTGGTGAAAACACGGAAGAGATAGTAGGTGTCTGGAGTCGCCTTCGAGAAGATGATGCCAGCATAATCTCCTGAGATGGTGGTCATCTGGACTTCAAAGGCAAAGTTGCTGTAGTCGGTGTTGTAAGCGGTACAGGAATGGAAAAATCCCGCCCTGGGTTGGGTGGCGTGATACGCTCCTCCTTGAAATGCACAGGTCGCGCCGTTGCTATTGGTCCCGGTCTGCCAGTTGTAGCCTTTGCTGTTGTCTGTTAACGGGTCGTCAAGTGCGAGCGTACCGCTATGCGTATAGGGGTTTTGTGATGCGGTGGTGGGAGTCACATTAGGTTGAGTGGTCGGGGTGGTATTGCCCGTGGGTGTTGGCTGAGCCGGGGTTGGTGTCTGGGAAGTGGGCAAAATTGATGTTGGCTGCGGAGTAATCCCACCTCGACTCACTATCTGAAGAACCCGGTTGGGTCCTAAGGCAAATACTGCGCCTGTAGCTCCTACTCCGACCAGGCAGAGTATGAGAAGAATAACCACTAGAGTTGCCCAGCTCTTCGTCTTCCGTGGTGGGACTGGTGATGGCAGATTTTCAGAGCTCAAGGGCGCGCCAGGGGCTGCTGACGATGGCGCGCGCTCAGACTGTCCACCAGACACAAACGGAGCCAACACGGGGGCAGAGGAAGCTTCATACGGCCCCCAGGTTGGCTGCGTCTCCTGTTCAGGGAGCAACGAGATCGGAGCCAGCCAGGTCAGGCTCTCTTCTGAGGTGGTTGGGATAGCCTCCACTGGCGCGCTATTACATGCCTGCTCCAGAGCCCTAGCGAACGCCCGGATGGAGCCAAAACGCAGGGCAGGATCTTTCTCTATGGCCATGTTCAACACTTCGTCGACCGCTGGCGAGATGCCCGGCACTTTTCCGCTGAGAGGAGCTGCCTGAGTATGCAAGTGCTGACCCCTGGTCGCCGCGATATCATTCTGAAACGGGTGCTCGCCACTCAGCCATTCATAGGTTATGACCGCGAGGGCATACTGGTCGCTGGCCCGCTGGGGCTTGCCATCAAATTGCTCTGGGGCTATATAGGCCATAGTCCCTGCGCTGGGCTGCACTTGCTGCGAGTTCATGGTTTGCCAGACCGTCGAAATGCCAAAATCGCTGACCAATACCTCGTTGTCCTGACCCAGCAGGATGTTCTCCGGCTTGAGGTTGCAGTGAATGATATTATGATCGTGTGCGTACCGTAAAGCGTCCGCGATTTGATTGACCAACGAGACCACATACGCCGGACTCAAACGCGAGCCTGGTGGATAGTTCTGCCGTAGGGTGTCCCCGGGCACGTACTCCATCACCAGGAAGAACTTCTCATCCTGCACTCCAAATTCGAGCACCCGCACAATATTTGAATGGGTCAGGCCAGCAATCGCGTGCGCCTCGCGCAAATAGGCTGGCGTGTCTTGCTCAAGCAGGGGCACCTGGAATATTTTTATCGCAGCAAGCGTATTGAGGAAAATATGCTCGCCAAGATAGACCTCCGCTGCCCGACCACCATCTAGACGCTGGATAAGCCGATAATTGCCCAGTTGCTGCCCGTTGCGCTCTACCATGGCTCGCTACTCCTTGCATAAGCTTGTCTGGCTAAAATACTCTCTCTGGTTGCCAGAATAATCCCTTATTTTCCATCTCTTGGCGGCATAGTCATGGTGGTAACATAATCCTGAATAAAGTAGAGCATATAGATAGCCGATGCACGTGCAGCATACTCGTGATAGACATCATTTTTGTTCCCATCACCATGATCGCAGACCCCTTTGACCGCCAGGAAATACAAATCAGGAACCTCGCTGAGTGTTTGGTAGAATGCCGCGACTTCCTGGTCAAGAAACAGTGCTTTCCGGTTATGCTCTAGCAACCGGGGAAAGGGATTGTTCCCCTGAACAGCCATACCTGAAGCTACAGGTGCGATCAGGCATTTCGGATATTCTTCCTCTCCAAGTTCACGCCCTATCATACGCTGCTTCATCGCAATAACAGGGTCTTCCCAGGCAGTGAAATTGTTGACATATTGTACGACACGTCTGGCAGTGCCATGCGTTCTCCATTCGGGCCGGAGCCTGTCCTGTCCATTCTCATCCGCTTCAACTTTCCCTTCTTCATAGTGAAAGGCGTATGGGGCGACCACAAGATCACCCAGCGCTACTTTCTTTTTATAGCCAGCACAAATACCGGTCATCGCCACAAAGCGCGGACGAAATTCTTCAAGGAGTGACCTCACACTATTGACTGTTTCAGTAGATCCAGTGAAAGGCATGTACGTGACCAGGACATTCAACTGCTCTCCTTGCTTGTTGTTGATCGTCGCATAGTGATACTCATAGCCGGTAAGTTGACTAAATGCCCGCACCAGACGCACTCCGTCGCAGCGAACTGAAAACTCGTTGATGACTGCCCTGGCCTCTTCACCCAGAGCGCATACGATGCACACATCAAACTGCTGGGTTTTGCTTCTCGTTTCAACATGAGGAGGCGGAGACGGAATTGTCTGTGACGGCCCAAAATTGTTAGTTACCTGTCCTCCTGTGACGTTTCCTACCATGCTAGAGTTGTTGATCGTGCCGGAGTTGTTGACCGTGCTGTTATTTGTCGTATGGTTATTCGTCGGGTTATTATTCACGTATTGCTCCTTCTTTCCCTGCCTATTGCTGAGGTGGCTGGGGAGAATTGTTAGTTACCTGTCCTCCTGTGACGTTTCCTATCAGGCTAGAGTTGTTGATCGCGCCGGAGTTGTTGACCGTGCTGTAATTTGTCGTGTGGTTATTCAAAATCATTTGCTGGCGCTGGCGCAATTCGGTTGTGTCGATCTGATGAGCTTCTAGGAAGTTGAAAATCGTTTCCAGGATTTGCTTCTCAACGACCTTGAGATACATCCCTTCATCGAGTTCCTGGAACAAAAGATGGTACCAGTCGTCGCTAGCAACCTCGCGCAGGCTGGTGGAGGCACCGTAGTCGAAGGCCGGATTGTTGAGCGCGACGCGGGCGAGCCTGCGTTGCTGCCAGGTATAAAAATAGCCGCGCAAGAGACGGAATGGCGCACCGAGCCAAATCTGGATGGGAGAGTTGAGCGAACGCTTGTAGAGCTGCCAGATTTTACTGAGGGATGGCGTGAGTTCTCTCTGATCCACCCAATAGTAATCGGGGTCCATGGGCGGCAGCAGGACATAATCGATTTCGACGAACAGATCTTTCCCGCGCTGGACGAAGCGCAGGAAGGCCGTCAAGACCATCTCGCCGCGCCAGAAGTTGAAGCGCAGGCACTGGTAGTACCGCACATCTTCGGTGGGATGCTCTTTGTACTGCTCGACCAAGCGCGGATCGACGCTCGTCACCGGGCGCATCGCTGTTGCATTGAAGAAGAGAGGATTCTCCGGCAGGTACTGGCCATGCACATATAGCTTGCCTTCGATCTCAAGCACATTCTTTACACCCAATACCCACACATCCTTCTCAATCGCATTATAGAGACTGCTCACAGTAAAAGGTAGCGGCGTCTTGCGCGTGGTTGTGGAAGAGAGATTGGAGGTGTCGTATGCACCTTTGCTCGTATCGATCACGAACGACCATGACCAGTCGCGCTTATAGTAGCCAGCGCCTGCGAAGGGTTTGTAACCGCTGTAGGCAACCACATTGCGATATCCGGTGGAAAAGCTCTCCCGCAGCTTGTTTTCCAGGTTATAATCCAGCGGGACTGGTCTGGCCTGCGGGTTAAACGTGTTCTTGCGCAGGCGTTTGGTCGGCTCTCCATAGTAGCGCAAGAGCAGCTCAATGAAGATGGTCAGCCAGATCAGCGGGACAACGATGAAGCCAAAGAAACCAAATGGGATCAATAGTATAACGTAACTGATGATGCCAGGATGGGAGTTAGGCCAGCGACGTTTGATCCATTTCTCGATGTTGAACGCGATGATCAGGACGATCAGTCCTAAAGAAATTATTATCAGGCTCCCAGCCAGAGTGGCAATCAGCGAAATAGAGGAGAAAACGGAAAAGCCGTTTGAGGAGGTGCTGGATGCTACCTGGTTGATATGCCCGACTATCGAGCTTATCACCACGAAATAACCAATGACAACCAGCGCTAGAATGCCGGTCAGAAGCCCATCGCGGACATTGATGCGATTGATTCCAGACTGACACCAACTCACCACGGCTAGCATATCCACCCCATAGGACTCCCCTAGCGCCCTGCGCTCCTCATAGATCACATGGCGCATCACATAGTCCTGGAAGTCTTCATCCAGGTGTCCGGCTGCGCACAGGTAGCGTGTGGTGTCTGTGGCCCTACCGACCATCGCAGGCATGAGAGCTTGCGGTTGAGACATAGCTGCTAACGCGTCTAGCGGTTGCGAGGCACCAAAAGTCGGCGCTGCAGCTAATGGCGGTGTCGCCCCTACGGTCGGGAACATTTGTCCTGGCGAGGCCGCCGACCAGGCCGGAGGCAGTGGCTGAGACATGCTTAAACCCTGCATCCCACCCGCGTTCTGCCGGGCTTGGGCCTGGAGGCCGGTGGTCGGGCCGTTCTGCAGAGCGCCAGAGCTGGCCCGCTGAGTAGGGTTAACCGAGGTGGCTGTCTGGTCAACAGCAGCCGCATTCTCGTTGAGTAGCAGCGTCAGCCTCGTATCGGGATCGCCCACGGCGATTTCGTCTCGAACCTGCAGCATTTTCTCGGCGACCGGCGCGCCGTTCACCCAGATGGCTGCACTACGTTCCATATATCGGAGAAACACCTGCCCAGCCCGCGAGATCACCTGAGCATGCATTGGGAGAACTTGCGGATTATTCTCAATGCGGATATCGCAGCTCTGATCGCTGCCAATAATGATTTGTGCTTTATTTAAGGGATAATACCGCCCTTGATACTGCAAGACGAACTGACTAAGACTCTGGGAATGGTGCATCATAGTATCCATGCTCCTCAGAACTGTAAACGACCTATACACTTAGGCGTTCAAAAGTACAAAATGAAATAGAAGAAATCAAAACTATTATACTCCATTTTTTTCAGAAAATCTATACATGTAGCAATATTATGTATATGAGATTGCTTGTGTAACGAGAGGGTGCTGGATCGGGTACTGCCCCTCTCGGTGGTGGATAATTCGGCCTTCTCTCTGGTTTTAAGCTACTACTACGGATAATAAAGTCGTGAACTCGGAAAATGAATCAGGCATCATTGCCACCACTCGTCTGATCTGCAGATTGTGAAGGAAAGGAATGAGTAGAACCATCGTTAATACTCATTTCAAAGAACAGATATTCTAAGTAGCCAGCACAATACAGGAAACTTTATCACCATCTACACATCGTACAGATGGCGAAGAAAAGGAAGAGGTAGAGCCCATCGTTGATGCTCTCTTTTGGAACGGATATCCCCACGAGATGCGCAACGAGATACCAGCAAACGAGCAATAAAAACCGCTTTTGAGGACAAGGAAAAGGGAGAGAAACGGGATACATAGACATTTATCGATACAAAGAGATGGCCAAGGAGGACATCATCGGTGAGAGGGAAAAACCAGCAGCGATCAGTTCCTACGCCGCAGGAAGAAGGCCAAAGCCAAAGGAGTGGGCAAAGGTGGCAGACAGGCCATGGATGGTGATGGTAAGAGCTGGAGAGGTTGAGGGGCGAGCATTGCGGGTCAAGCGTTCAGTCCAGGAGAGACGCCAATGAGCCCGCTGTGTCCGGGTGAGGACGTGCTCGTTGGTCACCAGGGTGGGTTCTTGCGTGGGAGTGGCCCTCATCACTGCTACGGTTTCGCTCCGGAGCAGCGTGAGCCAGTTGCGGCGGATCTGACAGCGGGGCCAGTCCCCCCAAAGGACAGGAGCATGCGGGAGTGCGTCTCTCGGTGTGGGCAGAGGCGAAGGCGAGGCGATGGGGGGTGCAGAGGCAATGGCTTCGTGCGAAGAGAGAGGGAAGATCACCGCACTGACCCGTCGTGGTTTGCTGGTGGAAGGGCTTTCTTGACACTGAGCACGCAACTCGCATTGGCGGCAATCGCCGATGCGTGCCGCATACAACAGACGATACGAGCCATGGCGCTCGGGTCGGCGTTCTTGTGGATAGAGAGGATGATGGGCAGGACAGAGCAGGCTTCCATCAGCTTGAAGCCTGAAAGCCGATCCTGGAAAGCCACCCGTAAACGACCTCTGTGCCCAGTGAGGGGGACCATACGCCAGAGGTGGCGTTGGCTCACTGACTGGCGCAGGCTCGTTGACTGGTGCAGGCTCGCTGGCACAAGCAGGAGCGAAGGCAGACGTCCGCATGGCCATGGGAGAAAGGCGCTGTCCGCATTCCAAGCGGAGATTCCAGACCCATTGGCTGAGGACCTGCCAGAACTCCTGCCCACAAGGCGTATGCGAACACCAGCGGTCGGGGTCTTGCTCGCTGTCTTCATCTGCCAGAACCGTTTCAAAGGACCCGCGGTGCAGATACAAGTCCAGCACATCTTTGGCGGAAAAAGCGGGAGCGGCCAGCCTGGTGACGAACAATTCGTAGACCATGCCACCGCGCTTCTTCCCGATGGATGGGGGAGTGGAGGCGGCGGGATGACTGGCGACAATCAGCCGCACACGAGGTCCACCAGCGGACAGGGGCACGTCTGGACAATCGTAAAGGGAGCGGGCGGCTCCACTTTCCGGGTGGGTACACACCTCCACGGGAGGGCAGGCAAGAACCGCCTGCACCACTGCCAGATCCAGCAGAGCATAGTCACGACTGCGCCCGATGATGCCCACAGCCGTGTCCAGGACCTCTCTGAGCACAGCAGCGTTGCCATACAGGCCATCCAGACGCACCAGGATCTGGGAGGGGAGAAGTTTGTGCGTCGTCGCATACCTGGCGATCACCTGGAGAGCCCGTTGCAATTCTGCGCGGTAATCGCCATTGCCAGATCCCCCAAAGGTGCCCAGGAATTGATGGGTATGCGCTTGCAAAAGCGTGGTGCGGGTGCGCACCACTTCCCCTCGCTTGCGCCCCTTGTAGCCAGGAGCACAGACCTGATCAAAACGACGATGAGGCGCAGGCAGCGATGGGAGGTGGGGAAGGGCTCGTTGGCGAGCCGCTTGTTTGGTGCCATCGACATCCACGACCACATACGCCTGGTTGCAACGATCCCACAACCCTAAAGGCGGACGGGAAGGGAGGCGTTCGCTGCAACAGGTCTTCCTGAAACTGCGTGCGCAGCGCCTCAACAGCTGCTTGATCGAGGGCGGCAAGAAAGCGAGAAAGGGCGGAGCGAGAAGGCAGGTGATGGCGACCAAACAGCGCCATGAAGACGGCGGCGAAGGGAGCAAGACGTTCATAAAAGGACTGAAGGGTCGCTTCGCCACTGAGCGCATAGCCCAGAAGCACGACCACGAAATCCATCGTGTCATACTGACCAAAGCGTGCGCGCACATTGCACGTGTTCCTGGATAGCTTTGAGCAGACCGACATGCGTGAGTATCTGGGCCACTGCAGCCACTTCTCCCATCCAGAGTGGGGTTGAGGGAACCGACTCCGGGTTCACCTGGATGGTCACTGACGTTTGCGTCATACTGGTGGTGTGTCCTCCTTTGCGGGAAACAGAGAGAAACCTCTTTCCTTATAGGGAGACACATTCCTTCGGTCTTTCGCCAGTCTCCTTTCTTACTGCTCAGTTATATCATCTCGTTGCGCATCTCGTGGGAATTCGTACATTGGATGATAGACGGAGCGGCGTTCTTTCAGGATTATGACCTGGACATGATCATTATTATCCAGGTGCCCAGAGCGAACAAACAGGTTCAGCTTGATGCGGCAATGAGCGCCTATCGCTACTTTGCGTTCGCACCTGTCGGGATACAGCGCAACATCGAGCAATTCTCAAAGGCTATCATACAATTCTTTAAGGGTGGAACTCCAATTAGCGACGAGAGAACGTGGGACCTCACTCCTCGTCTGATAGAACTTGATGGAGAGTAGAAAGATACATGCCTGACGACTCCGACAAAGTGATTAAAGTGCTCAAACTGGAAGTCATTTTTCATGACTTGATCAGGTGGTCGTTCGCCAAAGTTGGGGACCCAGAGAGTGAAATACATGGGTATCAGCAATTTGAATTGAGCCCTATGCAGGATAGAATTATTCATTTACTCATTGAGCAACTGCAATTCCTGACCAATAGGGATGCGATTACGGTGAACACGCAAAGTGATGCAATAAAAATTTTGCGAAGCTTAGTCAAGTTGCTCGGTGAACATCTCTACATGGTGTTGTTTATAGGGAAGATTCGCGAGCATTTAACCAATGCGGTTGATGATAGGACTGTCAAGCTCCTGCGTGTAGAGCTTGAGTTTGAGGATGAGGCGTTTACCAGTTGGCCCTGGGAATATCTCTACAAGCCCAATGAGAAATTCTCAGGCAAGGGAGTATTTTTAGCCAAGGTTGCTCAACTGGTATTAAATCGAAAACTTTCCCTCGACAGGCAACCTCATAATTTGACCACCTCTAATTCCACCCCACCAATGATCCTTCTGGTTGTCTCCAAACCGGAGGGACTGGAGGTACAATGTGACCTCCTACTCAGACAGATGCGGGGATTGGAACAGGATGGGGTGATTAAACTAGACCTGTTGGAAGAAAGCATAGGCAAGGTGCCTGATCAGGTTGGGCCAAAAATAAGCAGGGTAACATGGCAAGAATATCAAGCACGAATACTGAGCAATCCTGATATTATTCACTTCATTGGCCATGGAAGACGTACTGCCGAAGGTGGAGAAGTTGCCTTTGTACAAGAAGACGGCACGCCTGGGTGGGTGAGGGATGAAGTATTTGCTGAAGAGACAGCGAAAAGTAATGCGCTGAAACTTGTCTTTCTCCAGGCCTGTGAAAGTGCGTTACCTGATCCCTACACTGGTGTTTCGGGTATGGCTCTCTACCTTGCGCGGGCATACATTCCGGCGGTGGTGGCTATGCAGTATAAAATAGAAAATCAAATTGCCAACACGTTTGCTTGCGGTTTTTACAGGGCGTTGGTCGAGGGAGCATCTGTTGATCTTGCCGTGAAGGCTGGGCGTGAGGCGATTAAGAATGATGATCTCGAGTATCATGCCTTTGGCCTGCCTGTTCTGTATCTTAGTAGTTATGAAAGTATTATTGTTCGGGAGAGAAATCCTCCTCCCCCTGACAGTTCCAATCAGTGTCCGAATTGTCGTAAGGTTGTTTCAGCTAGAGGAAGGTACTGTGGTGGCTGTGGACTCTCTTTTTTCTGTATTTATCCCGATTGTAAGAAGAAGTTAAGTGATCCATTGAACGAACGATGTGATAACTGTGGACGGCTCCTGAAATGTAGGTTTTGCAAGAAGGAAGGAGAAGTAGCGCAATTAGAGCTAGATGCCCAAAATAATGCTAATTGCATGGATTGTGGACGTCCCGCTAAGTCGATACCTTCTGAGATGCAAGTCGAGGGCTTTGATCGTAATGCAAAGCCAGTGGAAGTAGAGGTTTTGACTAGTGTAGCATTGTTGAACACGGCGCAACGTTCGTTGCATTGATAGGTATTGACCTGCTTTGAGAGGAAAACAGAATGAGCAGTGCGAAAGATATGTCTATCAAAGTGGCTCAGCCTGAGATTGAGACACAATGCCCTAACTGCCGTGCGACAATCAAGGCAAGTGATCGATTCTGCACTCAATGTGGTGTAAGGTTCATTTGCCCTAAGTGTAATGCACGAATTGCTGATCCATTCGACCGATTTTGCCCTGAATGTGGTGCAAGGCTAGAGGGGACAATACCTTCTAAAGAAATTCGTTCTCCAAGCTCAGACCTGCCGACTAGTGGAATCACTTCATCATCCAAATCGCAACCGTTAAAACTAAAGTCATTTGCTATACAAGAATCTCCGGTTGCTGACCTACTCACCCGTCATCGTGTTCCTCCTCGCGCGCTCCGTGAGATATATTTTGAGATGGGAATTGCGCTCACTGATCGCCAGGAATACACCAAAGCCACTGAGTTTTTTCAGCAAGCATTAAACGAAACAGGTACGACAAAGTCGACCGACATTCTATTTTATTTGGCTTCTGTCTATGAGGTAGCAGGACAAGGTGAGCAGGCTTTTCGTACGTATCTTGAACCGCTTCTGGAAGCACCTGACTACATCGATGCCGTGCTGCTGCATCTTCACCAATTGCTCACGCCAAAAATTGTCTTAGCGCTCAGTGCATGGATAACAGATGAATGGGCAGGTCGTATTGAATATGCTTCATTAACCGCCCTCAATCGAGCGCATGTAGCACTGCTCATTGGTCATATCCACTTGTATCTTGAGAACTATAAGTCAGCGCAGGAGTTCTTTGCGAACGCAATGAAGCTCGCCCCTGATGTCGTGCCAACGCTGGTTGACAAGCTACTGGCTCCTGAAGTTCTCCCACCTGCACTTGCCGCAGCAGATAAAAACGGAAACGCTCACTATACACTTGCACAACTTTACAACAAGTTGGGAAGTTATGAACTGGCTTTGCAGGAGCTAAATCAAGCTCTCGACCTGGGGCTTGCAGGTGAAGGTATGCATCCAGAAGCCCCTGCTATGCAACTGAAAGCCCAGATATTGGAGGTGACTCACCAACCAACAGAGGCGGCTATATGTTACTATGAGGCTGGTCGCTATTTCTACTGGAGTGATGCTTATGTGCGTGCGCAAGAACAATTTCGTAATGCAGCGGCGTTGCGATCAAATCATGGGCCGACATATTGGTATTGGGCAGATGCTCTGCGTATGCGCACCAATGAACCGGAGTCGTCTGACAAGATACAGGACATTGTCGATGAATGCCTGAAAGTATGGAATACTGGTTTTCAGCTTGATCCCCCAACCAGCGAAGAATATGCCTGGGCATATGTTACTCGCGCTCGCATTAATGAACAGCGTGTAAACTTGCCGAATGAGTCTCCGTGGGTTATGTGGTGGGAAGCCATTATCTATCTTGAACGGGCAATCTTGTTGGGGCAACAAAACGCCTCTACGTGGGTGTACCTGGCCCGCTGCTACAATAACCTGAATAGTGAGTCAAACTCCCTCAAGGCTACCAGTGTAGCACTTGAGTATGATGGCAAAGACCTGAATGCCTTGTTTGAACAGGCTCTTATTCTGGCGAATATCGGTCAATTTGATGCGGCTGAAGAGCGGATCAATAAATGTCTGGAACAGGAACCGAATGCCTCCTGGCTGGATAGTGTGAGAGCTTTCGTATCCTTCTACAAAGAGCGAGATGAGAAGGTTATCAAGCTAGATGATATTCTTGAAAAGGATCCAAGTAATATTTGGTTTCTTGCCTTCCGTGCATCCTGCTATCGTTGGCTAGGGAATCATCGGGCTGCCAATGAGGACTATCGGGTGATTTTGGAGACATACGAAGAGTCAGAAGCTGCTAAGTCGGATGTGACTAATCAGAGCTCCTATGGTTATGCCGCCTATTGCCTTGGTGAGATACCAACAGCTATCACTATTTTTGAAAACATGCTGAAAGAGCCAACGCAAGATCCCTACTTCAACCTGGGTTTATGTTACCTTACTCAAAGTGAACTGAAACGAGGGGAGGAATATCCGCTCGAAGGCATCAGGCGCATGAAGAGTGGCTTTCAACTGGATGATCTCAAACCAGATTTTGAGGACATTGAAAAACTTATTGCTACTCAGCCTCCAGAGCGATGGGCTTTGGTGCAGAAAATATATAAGCGGCTCAAGCAAGCTGTCAAGAAGCAACGAATCAAGCTCCAAGAACCGCTGTCAGCCGATGATGAATTGAAACAAGTCATCAAAAAATACCCCCGCGATAGCAAAGCAGGCAAGTGGGGCTGGCTTGGTGCCCATGCTGGACTCGGGCGTATTTACATGGAAGAGAAGCGATGGGATGAAGCGGCGAAGACATACCGGCTGCTCCTGAAGGAGAGTACGCTTTTTCCTGAAGCTCGTGTTGGCTTGGAGACTGTGGCTAATGGCCTGCAAGAAGAAGGCGATGCCCGTCTGAAAGAGGGCAAGTTCCAGGACGCGCTGGAACGATTTGCGCGAGTACTTACATTTGTGCCTGCATCACTATCTCACGATAAATTGATGCAAGGTGACCTGTATACCAGATCAGGCCTTGCTCATTTCTTTCTGCGTAAGCCTGCATCTGCTCGCAAATGCTTTGCCAAAGCTATCCAGTGTTATCGTCAGAACGAGGTGGCTGTACCAGGTATTACTATAGGCAAAATAACTCGTTCTTTGCTGTCAAATGTTACTAATTACTGGTTTATAGAGGATGAATGGAATGCCCTGATAGATAATGCTGGGGTGGATGAGTCGTTACGAAGTGAGCTTGCTACTGCCAGAAGAGTATGGGCAGACTACCTGGACGAGTTGTTTAAGCTCTCGGAACAGCCTGCTGAAACTCCTGTTTTACCTATCATATTAGAAATTGGAGAAGGGCTTATACCTCCTGACACCAGTAGTAATTGGGTCCTTTTGAAGTCTTACATTCCTGAAATGCGTGAACGTATTCAGCACGAGATGGGTGTCGAGATCTCGCATGTACGAGTACGGCTCGGTAATCTCTCATGGAATGAGTACAATATCCTGCTTGACGAAAATTTGTTTGTTTGGAAAGGGCATGTGCTGTTAAATAATCGCTATTGTCCGCACTCACTTGAAATGCTTCAGGCCCTGGATATACCCAAACACGCTCTCGTAGAGGCTCAGCATCCGCTCACCGGTGCAAGCGGATGTTGGATACCTCCTGAGTACTATGATCTTGTTGTCAATCATAAACTAGAACTCTGGACTGAGCCGCTGGTCTTTATTGTCTCTCACCTTGAAGCAGTAATACGCAGAAACCTGGCGAAATTCTTAGGAATGCAGGAGGTGGATAATTTACTTGATACATGGGAGCAGGATGCGAAAAATCTTTCACGTATTGCTTCTATGAAGCATGACGGGCAGGCACAATGGTATATCGCACGAGTATTACGTATGCTTGTGCAAGAACAGGTTCCGATTACAAAATGGCAAAACATCTTTGAGGCTCTTCAAGAACCGGCGTTGATGAGTGGTGATAGTAGTGAACTCTTGCGGACTGTACGGCTCAAATTGAAGCAATTGCTTCCCGGCAATACTCCAATGATGGAGCGTTTCGAGCTTCCACCTGAGTGCGAAAACAGCTTAGCTTCAGGATTGCGGCATGAGCATGGTGGAACATACTTCACTGCTCCACCTGCAGAAACATTCCAGTTGCTCTCCTTGATTCGTGAGAAGGTGCGCTCAAGTGGGCGGAACTTTGTAGTGGTCACGCGCAATGCTGAATTGAGACCATTCATTTGGCTGCTGCTCGAAGCTGAATTTCCCTTTCTCATGGTGCTATCGCAAGAAGAGGCGCTTCTCTCAGATGAGGTACAAAAGGTCCAAATGGATGCCAATAAGGTTGAAGTCAATGGAATAAAGATCGATGAGATCGATGCCGAAGATGTCACGAGCAATATTGTTGAGGTACAGGCGGAAGGAGTTGCTACTGATGCAGAATAAGCAAGGAATTCATGATGCACCAAAGGTGATATTCTCTCTTGAGCTTACTTCTTCCCTCAGTTGGGTGCTGGACGAGGGTAATCCAGTATATAAAGGCGTTTATCAGGCTCTTATGCAGGGAGTAGCTGAAATTCTCACAACGCTTGACATTCCTGGTATTCCTGTTGTGCAAATCATGGCCTTAGGTAAATATACTCGACGTGCTGATCAACCGCGATGGATGCGTGTGTCCATCAATGGACAGCTTTGTCGTTACTCGAATGACCTCCTCAAACGTGTCCGCAGTTATGCAGATAGTAGTCCTTCTCTCACTCCTGGAGTAGATGCCGATTCCATCCTGAAATGGTTACAAGAATTCTCCAATGATGCATCTGAGACAGCTACTCATAATCATGAAACACTGGTTGAGTTTTTCAGTCTCGTCTGCCTGGAAATACTTAAAAAGCAACCCCATGTTTTGCTGGACCTACCCCAGGTAGCAGCCTATGCTGTTTCATTGCCTGCTCCCTCTGATGCAGCGAACCTGCAGCCCGAAAGCTGGCCTCCCGACCCGAACTGGCTATACCCTATTCTAAGGAAAGTCCTTCATCTCAAAATATCGCTTGCAGAGAAACAGACGGTTGCGAACGTGCTCTGGACGGCACAGGAACAATCCCAGGAAGATATCAGTGAAGCGTTGATCGCCGCACTGCGTCCAAACGTTATCGAGATACACCTTTCGCGTGAGTATTTGAGACAGCTCACAACGGGCAACTCGAGCGATGATCGTCAAATTTTTACACTCTTACGGGAAGAATTACTTGAAGAACTTGGTATTCGGTATCCCCCTTTTCGCTTTGTGCTGGTAGAGAATCTCAAATCCAACAGTTTTGCTTTCACTATACATCACCTCTTGATGCTACCTTGGGTAGGTATACGGCCTGATCAATGCCTCGTGAATGATACGACAAGTGGATTGAAGCGGCAGAATATTCAAGGAATAGCTACGAGCATCCCTTATGGTGGCTGGGAGAACAGTTTCATTGACTCGCATTTTAAGCCTCAAGTGGAGGCTGCCGGATTAGCGACGTGGAATCAAGCGGCCTATTTCAAACTCTGCTTTTACGCAGAATTGAGACAAAACAGCTTCTGCTTTGTCCACCGTCAATTTGTGCAGGAACAACTGAACCAAATGAAATGGAGTTTTCCGGCCCTGGTAGATGCTGTGCAAGCATGGGTAACTTTTGAGCAGATAACGCGAGTTCTCCGGGCATTGGCCGTGGAAGGGCTATCCATAAGAAACCTGATCCCTCCTCTTGAGCACTTATTGGATTACAACCACCTCGTTGCTAATCCCTCTAAAAGTTTCATTGTAGACAAGAGGCTCGCAACGTATGGGCAATCACTCAATGAAGAATGGTTCAAAGACCCTGTCAATATGATCTCTTTTCTACGAACTGGTATGAAGCATTACATTAGTACCAGGTACGCACGAAGCACTAGCACGCTGGTTGTCTATCTACTTGATCCAAAAATAGAACGTTTCATATCTGAACATATCTCAGCAGAAGGAGACAACAAGGGGAAAGTTGCTGAGGAGGAGTGTGATGAGATTTTAGAGGTTATTCGTACTGAAGCAGCATCTCTGCCGTCGACTGTTCAGATACCATCAATACTCACATCAATGGATATCCGTCCGTTCTTGCGCGAAATGATTGCTGCCGAATTTCCGCGCATAGCGGTACTCTCTTACCAGGAACTGCCAACTGATATCAATATTCAACCAGTTGCCAGACTATTAATTGATCCTTTTTGAGATCACGCTACTGCTGAGAGGTCAAACGGTTGCTAGACTTGAAGACTGTTTTAATAGATTCAAGTACATAGGTCTTGTAGACACGTGATCCACAAAGAGGGCAGGCCCCTTGTGGTACATTGTCAAGAACGACAGGCTTGTCATTCACTGTCATACTTACCTCAACAGTACGGTTGTCGTACCTACCAGTACAAGGACATATTCCATATTCAGGTGTCATTGTCATTGAAATCCCCTTTCATGTTCATCTCTCTTCCCAAGTTTACTCTGCTCTTACGAGTGCTAATAAGCCTGTGCAGCGACTTTTATTCCTGCCTACCGCATTGCCTCATGGAAGAATCTTACTTGGAGAGAAGGTCTTGCCTCACGAAACATCTTACCATACTGAGTCACTCCTCAGTTGTTGACTCATGGGATATCTTACTCTGTTCAGATCTTGCTTAACTAGCAAGGAGAACAGGGAGTCTGAGGGGCTGTGCTCCTCAGCGGGGGTCCCGGGGGTTGGCTTTCACTAGTAGGTTTTTCATCAAGCCGCCTCCTGAGCCGCATGAGCTTTGGTCTTGGTGCTCTTCTTTTTGGGAACCGAGGGCCTCGTTGGCCACGGTTCCGGCACGAAGCGGCCCACCATCAATCCATCACCTCGAATCAGCATCCCGACGATGGTGATCATGCCACGCGCAAAACAACTCAACATGCGTGGGCGCGAACGTTTCGTGGCGGTGCGACGAGCCACATGGGTCTGGGGTAACGCCTCCCAACTGCTCACGGGCAGGTTCGCATCGACCTCGCCTCCCACACTCACCGCCCACAACGTGGCCACCGCAATGGCTAGCCACAAACGCTCAGCCCGCTCGGGATCGACCATTTGGTCTGATGCCAGCCCCAGCCACCGCGCTTGGTATCTTTAAAGCCTCCCTCGATCCAACTGCGCATGCCGTACCAGACTGCGCTGGCCTGTTCCGGCTCTAAATTGGTCACGATTAACCACACTTCCTCGTAGCCCTCGTCCCAGCGAGCCAGCAAGGTGCACTCTAATCGGCAAGTCTCCCCAGAGAAACAGTCCACTTTGCCACACCACGCACTGCCGACCCTGGGCGCAGCCGTGGCCAGACTGCGAAACTTGGCTTCTCCTTGCGGACGGAAATTGCCCTGTTTGTTGCTACGCATGAACGGCTGCCAACCCAGCAACACGATCTTGGCGTAGAGCCAGGGCGCATACAAGCCGCGATCACTCATCACGATCACCGTCCAGTGCTCCGGCACACGGTCTGCCAACTGCTTCAGCAACTTCATCCAATGGGGCTCCCAGGCTCCCTTTTGCTCAGCTCCCACCACTTTCCAGGCCACGGGAATGGCGCAGCCTCGATACACCACGCTGATCACCAGCACCGTAAAGCGTTTCTTTCACGTCGTCGCATCCAAAGCGAGCGCCAGGCGCGGCTCATCAGCAGGCCACCACGCCAGGATCCACTGCAGCAACGGCCCAAAACAGGTGCTCACGTCCAGGTCGCGGCGCTTCTTCCCTTTTTTGTCTTCGGCCCCATAGCACCATTCGCGCAAGCGTTGTAACAGGCTCTGCTCCGAACTGTCCACTTGCAGCCCTAAGGCGGCACAGACCAGCGTGATGCCACACGACCTGGCGCGCACCATGCCAAAGCTCCAATAGGCCAGCACCTTGGCCTGTGGACGACTCAACTTCGGCAACATGGTTGACACGGTTTCGATCCATTGCAATAATGGACTCTGGTGAGACATGATTTTTCTCCTGCTCTGATAGCTATCGTCTTTTTTTCTATCCTAGCAGGAAAAATCAGTCTCTACACCAGTTCTCGCTTTTTGGGCTACTCTTCTCCCTTTCTCAAAAACCTACTAGTGAAAGCCGGGGGTTGGTCCCTGAAACGGAGTGATCATATTGTAACTTTTTGGATTCGCTCTCCCATTGGCCCTGTGCGACAGCTTCAGTCCCCGAATCAGGGTGATGCCCTTGTACTTGTACCGCTTGGCGAGAGTCATTCACACAGTCCCCTCAACCGGGGCAATTTCAGGTACATTGTAGCATACACGGCAAGACCTCTCCCTCGCAATTCGGCTTCTGTTAATAATGAGAGGCAATTTGCGAAATCAGCAGTAGAGATCCAACATCATTAAGCACTCATGAACAGAGAGTAGCGCCAAGGGTCTCGATGTCAGAAACTACTCGACAGCAGCGACTCGTCGAGTAGTTTCTGACATCGAGACCGGCTCGAAAAGATCTGGGTTCACGACTTTATTGTACATGGACACCAATTGTAGACGCGGAATTAAGTTGTCCCGCCATTTGGAATTAAGTTTTGCCGTAAAGTTGATAATCTCACACTCAACCTTAAGTCATTAAACTCTGCCTTAGAGTTGCATTGCCTTCCGCAAACTTTCTAAGTTACGGAATTAAGTTGTCCCTTGGTAGCAACATGAAGCGCATACTGTTGAGACAATCAAACGGCATCATCTGACAAAGAGAGGTATAATAGCAAGGCGACTTCATTCTGCCGAAAACGCCGGATTTTTTGAGCGGTTAGTCCAAGTAGCCAACACACTGAATGCCTCATTTTGCCGGCCATCAAAGCTGTTGCACCTTGAGCTTGCGACTCGTCTGATGGAGCGGTTCAATCATCTTCAGTATATCGTCTGACTTCTCGCGGGCTATATCCAGTTCATAGCGTTTTTGCAGATTCATCCAGAAAGCAGCACTCACACCCAACCATCTCTCAAGGCGTAAGGCGGTATCAGCGGTCATTGCTCTTTTCCCTGCAACAAGCTGTGAAATGCGGTTAGCCGGTACATGCAACTCACGCGCTAACTCGGTCGGGCTTTTGTTCAATTCCGCTAGTTCATCGGCTAATATTTCGCCCGGATGGATGGGATAGATCGGACGTTTTCGCATGGCTTTTTCTCCTAATGGTAATCGGCGACTTCAATATTAAATGCACGATTTTCACTTTCCGACCATTCAAAACAAAGTCGCCATTGTTGGTTAATGCGAATACTGAATTGACCTTTTCTATCGCCAATCAACGCTTCAAAATGGTTACTCGGTAAAAG
>WNGR01002721.1_pt1 | contig 19331 bp, 15 predicted proteins | sample 5407581 | NCBI WGS metagenome assembly WNGR01 (sample SAMN13153383, study PRJNA577476) | soil metagenome | isolation source: 80 cm soil or saprolite under Garry oak tree replicate 2 | place: USA:California | collected 2016-06-15 | reverse complement strand
GGCGACCGGATCGCGCTGACCGGCCTGGCTGCCGACAACGTGCTCCGGGTGACGGCCGACTGCGCCTACTCGCACAGCGGCGAAGGGCTGCACCGGTTCGCCGATCCTGCCGACGGGCGTGTCTACCTGTACTCGGACCTGGAGACCTTCGACGCGCACCGGGTCTACGCCTGCTTCGACCAGCCGGACATGAAGGCGAGCTACCAGCTGGCCGTCACCGCCCCCGCGGACTGGGAGGTGGTGTCCAACATGGCCGCCGAGTCGAGCCTGCCGGACGACGGCGTCCCCGATAGCGGGGCGGTCCGCTGGCATTTCCCGCCCACGCCGGTCATGCCGACCTACATCACCGCGGTCGCGGCCGGGCCCTACCACGTGGTGCGCGACGAGCATGATGGCATCCCGCTCGGCGTGTACTGCCGCCAGTCGCTGGCCTCCTACCTCGATGCCGACGAGATCTTCGAGGTGACACGGCAGGGCTTTGACTTCTTCCACAGCTCGTTCGGCATCAAGTACCCGTTCGGCAAGTACGACCAGCTCTTCGTGCCTGAGTTCAAGGAAGGCGCGATGGAGAACGCGGGCTGCGTCACGTTCGTGGAAGCCTATATTTTCCGGTCGCGGGTCACCGATTTCGCCCGCGAGGCACGCGCCGAGACGATCCTGCACGAGATGGCGCACATGTGGTTCGGCGACCTGGTCACCATGCGCTGGTGGGACGACCTGTGGCTGAACGAGTCGTTCGCCACCTGGGCGGGCACGCTGGCGCAGGCCGAGGCGACACGGTGGACGTCCGCCTGGACCACGTTCGCGCAGCTGTACAAGGCCTGGGCCTACCGGCAGGATCAGCTGCCCTCCACCCACCCGATCGCCGCCGACATTCCCGATATCGCCGCGGTCGAGCTGAACTTCGACGGGATCACCTACGCCAAGGGCGCGGCTGTGCTCAAGCAGCTGGTGGCCTACGTCGGGCGGGAGAACTTCCTGGACGGCGTGCGGAAGTACTTCGCCGCGCACGCGTGGGGCAACGCGACGCTGGCCGACCTGCTGGCCGCGCTCGAGGAGACCTCGGGCCGCGACCTGGCCGCCTGGTCGGCGGAATGGCTGCAGCAGGCCGGGGTGAACACGCTGCGGCCGTCCTACCAGGTGGACGCGGACGGGCGGTTCACCGAGTTCGCGGTGGAGCAGGAGGCGGCGGCCAGCCACCCGGTGCTCCGCTCGCACCGCATCGCCATCGGCCTGTACGACCGGACCGCGGAAGGCATCGTCCGGCGGCACCGGGTCGAGACCGACGTGACCGGGGCGCGCACCGTGATCGGTGAACTGGCCGGCCAGCCGCGCCCGGACCTGGTCCTGGTGAACGACGAGGACCTCACCTACGCCAAGATCCGGCTCGACGACCAGTCGCTGCGCACGCTGGTGGACTCGATCGCGGACATCACCGACTCGCTGCCCGCAGCGCTGTGCTGGTCCGCCGCCTGGGACATGTGCCGTGACGGCGAGATGGCGGTGCGTGACTACGTGCGCCTGGTGCTGTCGGGCATCTCCTCGGTGGCCGACATCAGCGTGGTGCAGACCCTGCTGCGGCAGGCCAGCCTGGCGGTCCGTCGGCTGGCCGACCCCGGCTGGCGGGAGACCGGGCTGGCCCTGATGGCCAGCACGCTGCGGGGCCTGCTGGACGGGGCGCCGGCCGGCTCGGACGTCCAGCTCGCCTACGCCCGGGCCTTCGCCGGAGTGGCCACGAGCGCGGAGGACCTGGCCCTGCTGGCCGGGCTGCTCGACGGCTCGGCGACGCTCGACGGCCTCGCCGTCGACACCGACCTGCGCTGGGCCCTGCTGTCACGGCTGGTCAGCCGCGGAGCCGACGGGTTCGGCACGGAGCGGATCGAGGCGGAGCTTGACCGGGACGCCACCGACGCGGGCCAGCGCAACGCCGAGGCGTGCCGCGCGGCGATTCCCACCGCCGAGGCCAAGCAGGCGGCCTGGGACACGATGGTCTCGGGCGAGCCGACGCTCGCCACGTTCCGCGCCATCTTGTCCGGGTTCGTCGACCTGGACCAGCCGACGCTGACGGAACCGTACCGGGAGAAGTACTTCGCCGTGATCGGGGACGTGTGGGCGAACTGGTCCTCGGCGATGGCGCAGGACTTCGTGAGCGGCGCCTACACGGTGGGCGCGATCTCGGCGGAGACGGTGCGGATGACGGACGACTACATCGCCGCCACGGACCCGCCGGCCGCGCTGCGCCGGCTGCTCATCGAGGGCCGCGACGACGTGCTCCGGGCCTTGCGCTGCCAGGACCGCGACCGGCAGGCGGGGTCGTAGACCTAGACGAGGATGCCCTACACCAGGATGCAGGGGATGTCGGTGTTCTCGTCGATCCAGTAGCTGGCGCAGACCCGGTGGTAGCCGTCGGCGACGATGAGCGGGCGGGTGTCGTCGCCGCGGAGCAGCAGGATCGGTGACAGGGCCGTGCCGGACGCGGCCTTGCGCAGGTCGGCCGCGACGTGCTTGTTGTCCTCGCCGAGCAGGGCGAGCTGGCTGGCCCGCAGGATGTCCTTGGCCTTGCGGTGGGTGATCTCGCTCCGCGCGGCGGCCAGCTTCCGCCGGTACTCGGCTGCCCGCCGGGCCGGCATGATCAGCGACAGGTAGTCCTCCGCCGCCTGGAAGCCGTGTTTCTCCGGCTTGGGCAGCCACTTGACCGTCTGCGGCGGCATGTCACACGCGTCCCAGGGCCTCCCGGACGTGCTTGGGCAGTTCCCGGTCCAGCGGGATCTGGACCGTGGCGCCGGTGGCGCGGTCGGTGAGCTCCGCGGTGCCGGCGGCCAGGCCGCGCTTGCCCACGGTGACCCGGAACGGGATGCCGACCAGTTCGGCGTCGCTGAACTTGACGCCGGCCCGGACCGGGCGGTCGTCCACGATGACCTCGACTCCGGCCGCGAGCAGCGCCTGGTACGCCTGCTCCCCGGCGGCGGCCACGCCGTCGTCGTCCTGCTGGGCGATCACCACCACGACCTCGAACGGCGCGATCGCGGCCGGCCAGACGATGCCCTTGGCGTCGTGGTGGACCTCGATGGCCGTGGCCATGGCCCGCTCCACGCCGATGCCGTAGGAGCCCATGATCGGCCGGACCTGCTTGCCGTCCGGGCCGGACACGCTGAGCCCGATGGTGTCGCTGAACTTGTAGCCGAGCTTGAAGATGTGGCCGACCTCGATGCCGCGCTGCGCCTCGAGCGGATGGCCGCAGTGGACGCACGCCTCGCCCGCGGCGGCCTCGCGCAGGTCGGCCCACCGGCCGACGGCGATGTCCCGCTCCACGTCGACGCCGCGCAGGTGGGTGTCGTCGGTATTGGCGCCGGTGTACATGCCCCGCCGCCCGCGCAGCGCCTCGTCCGCGATCACCGGGTGAGCACCGGGACTGGCAAGCCGGGTGCCGACCGCGCCGAGGCTGCCCGGCAGCGCGCCGAGGGCCTCGCGGATCTCCTCCGGCTGGGCCGGGCGGATCGAGACCGCGCCGGTGGCATCGGCGAGCTTCTGCTCGTGCAGGGCGTGGTCGCCGCGCACCAGCACCAGGGTGAGCACGTCGTCCAGGAAGTACACCAGGGTCTTGATCTGCCGCTCGGCCGGCGCCTGGTACTGCTGGGCCAGATCCTCGATGGTGCGTACCCCGGGGGTGGCGAAGGGCTCGGGAGCGGCGAGCACCACGGTCCGTTCGGAAGAATCGTCTACGGCGGCCAGCCTGGAGGTGGCCTTCTCTATGTTCGCCGCGTAATCGCAGTTGAGACAGCGGACGATGAGGTCCTCGCCGGTCGGCGACGGGCAGACGAACTCGATGGAGTCCGAGCCGCCCATGGTGCCGTTGGACGCCTCGGCCGGGATGGCCGGGATGCCGAGCCGGGAGAAGACGCGGACATAGGCGTCGCGGTGGGCGGCGAAGGACGCGTCGAGCCCGTCCCGGTCCAGGTCGAAGCTGTAGGAGTCCTTCATGGTGAACTCGCGGGTGCGCATCAGGCCCGCCTTGGGCCGCGGCTCGTCGCGCAGCTTGGTCTGGAACTGGTACCACAGCTGCGGCAGCTCGCGGTAGGACCCGAGCTCGGTGGCGAGGGTGGCGACGATCTCCTCGTGGGTCATGCCCAGGGCCAGGTCCGCGCCCTTGCGGTCCTTCAGCCGGAACATCTCCTCGCCCATCAGCGCCCAGCGGCCGCTCTTGCGCCACAGCTCGGCCGGGTGCATGACCGGCATCAGGATCTCCTGGGCGCCGATCGCGTTCATCTCCTCGCGGATGATCCCGATGACCTTCAGCCGGACCCGCTGGCCCAGCGGCAGCAGGGAATAATGCCCGGCCATCAGCTGGCGGATATAGCCCGCGCGGAGCAGCAGGCGGTGGCTGGGCGCGCCGGCGTCGGCCGGGTCGTCGCGCAGCGTCGGGATGTACATCTTGGACCAGCGCATGACGCCGTAGTCTATGCCCTCAGCGACCCGGCCAGCTCGGCCAGGCTGCGGACGTGCGAGTGGCCGCCGGGCGCCGGGCAGTATCCGTACGGGTCCAGGTGAACCGGCTGCAGGCCCGCCGCGAGGGCGCCGGCCACGTCGTACCGCAGGCTGTCCCCGACGTGCAGGACGCCGGCGCTTGCGGGCACGCCCAGGGCGTCCAGCGCGATGCGGAAGATCTCCGGGTCCGGCTTGGCCACGCCGACCACCGCGGAGTCGAGGATGACGCCCATCGCGACCCCGGCAGGCGCGGGCGCCTGGTCCGGCGGCTCGTCCCGGCCCTGGTCCGGGACGAAGCAGACGCCGAGGCGGCGCAGGTCGCCTTCCACGCTGCCGTCGGAGTTGGAGACCACGCCCATCGGCAGGCCGAGCGCGGCCATGGCCCGCAGGCCGTCCATCGCCCCGAGGCCGACGTGCGCCCAGCTGTGCCCCCGGATCCCCAGGGCCATCTCGGCGGCGAGCGTTTCGGCCCGGTCCGCGGGCACGCCGCAGGCGGCGGTGTAGGTGAGCAGGTAGTTGCGCCACCAGGTGCCCTGGACGGGCGGCAGGGCCTCGGCGTCCTGGGTCGCCATGGCCTGGTAGTGAGCCCGCTCCAGGACGGCCAGGTCGGGGTCCACGCCGGCCGCGCGCAGCGGCGGCAGCAGGTTAGCGGGTTCGGGAAAGACCAGCACCCCGCCGGCGTCGAGCAAGATCGCGCTGATGCCTGAAGCCACACCCGCACTATATGCCGAGGCGCAGGGCGGGCCCCGGGGGTCGGCCAGGGACTCCCCTGGTGCGAATCAGCAGCCGATGGACGAGGATCACTCCTGACAACCCCAGGGAGGCCGCTATGAGCACGACGGAAGTCCGCAGCGACGACCGCAGCGGGAACGCGAGCGTCAGGAACCTCGACTTGAAGCTCGAGGTGATCGTCATCCCCGTCGCGGATGCCGACCGCGCGAAGGAGTTCTACGCAAGCCTCGGCTGGAGGCTCGACGCTGACGTCGCCGCCGGCGACTTGCGCCTGATCCAGTTCACGCCGCCGGGCTCCGGGTGCTCGGTCCAGTTCGGCACGAACCTCACGCCGGCCGTGCCCGGTTCGGCCCAGGGCCTGTACCTGATCGTCTCCGACATCGAGGCGGCCCGGCGCACGCTGATGCCGGGCGGCGTGAAGGTGAGCGAGGTGTTCCACGAGGGGACGCTGGGCGGCCGGTTCCACGACGCCGGCCGGGTAGCCGGGCCGTCGCCCGCGCGCAGCAGCTACGGCTCGTTCGCCTCGTTCGGCGATCCGGACGGCAACAGCTGGCTGCTCCAGGAGGTCACGACGCGGCTGCCCGGCCGCATCGACCCGGCTGCCACGTCGTTCGCGTCGGCGGGCGACCTGGCTGGCGCGCTCCGGCGGGCGGCGGCCGCCCACGGCGAGCACGAGAAGCGCACGGGCGAAGCCGACGCGAACTGGCCCGACTGGTACGCCGACTACATGGTGCGCGAGCGGGCCGGGGACGAACTGCCGTCATGAGCGACTAAGAGCTCCAGAGCGGCGGGTGCCTGCCCGTCCAGGGACGGGCCTGTTCCAGCTGGGCGGACAGGGAGATCAGGGTGGCCTCGTCCCCCATCCGGCCGGCCAGCATCACGCCGATCGGCAGGCCGTCGGCGTTCCAGTGCAGCGGCACGTTCACGGCTGGCTGGCCGGACACGTTGTAGCTCGCGGTGAACGGGGTGAACCGCTTCTGCCGCTCGAAGTTCTCCGCGGGCTCCACCTCGTCGAACCAGCCGACCGGGACCGGGGGGAGGGCCAGCGTCGGGGACAAGATGGCGTCGTAGGCGTTCAGCGCCGAGACCGCCGCGCGGGTCACCGCCTGCAGGTAGGCCTGGGCGAAGATGAGCTCGGCGGCGCCGGTGGCCAGGCCCCGGCCGCGCAGGTACCGGGTCAGCGGCAGGAGCATCTCCTCCTGGCCGGGGGCGAGCGGGGCGAGCGTGGCGTAGGCGTACCAGAGGGTCTCGAAGAACGGCACCACATCCGGGCCGAGCGGCATGGCCACGTCCTCGACCTCGTGCCCCAGGCTGGCCAGCAGAGCGCTGGCCTCCTCGTAGGCCGTGACGCAGTCCGCGTGCACCTCGGCGCCCTCGACCGGGTGCTGCAGCGTCCGGCCGATCCGCAGCCGGCCGGGCGGGCGGCTGGCGTAGCCGAGGAACGACTCGCCCGCCGGGAGCGGCGGCTGGGTGTACATGTCGCCGGGGAAGTTCCCGGCCATCACGTCGAGCAGCAGCGCGGCGTCCGCGACCGTGCGCGCGATCGGGCCGTTGACGCCCAGGCCCGCCAGGTCGGGCATGAGCGGCCCCTCGGATATCCGGCCGCGGGACGGCTTGATCCCGAACAGCCCGCACACGCTGGACGGGATGCGGATGGAGCCGCCGCCGTCGCTGCCCTGGGCGGCCGGGGCCAGGCCGGCCGCGACCGCGGCGGCCGCGCCGCCGCTCGACCCGCCCGCGGACCTGGACAGGTCCCACGGCGTGCGGGCCGGCGGGCCGATCGCGGTCTCGGTGTAGCAGGGCAGCCCGAACTCGGGGGTGGCGGTCTTGCCGGTGATGACCGCGCCGGCCCGCCTGATCGCGGTCACCACGTAGTCATCGGTGTCAGGCACGCTGGCTTCGAAGGCTTTCGAGCCCAGGGTATGCCGCACCCCGGCCACCATGTTGAGGTCCTTGATCGGGATGGGCACGCCGGTCAGCGGCGGCAGCGCCGCCCTGTCGTCCGCCGTGGTGACGGCTTTCTCCGCCTCCAGCGCCTGGTCGGCGGCGAGTTCGGCCGTGATGGTGTAGAACGCGCCTACCTGCTCGTTGAGCTCCTGCGTCCGGCGCAGGTAATGATCGGTGACGGCGACCGGTGAAAGCTCGCCCGCGCGGATGGCCGCGGCCAGCTCGATCATGGTCAGCTCGTGAATCTGGGCCATGTTAGGAGATCGTAGACCACAAGAAGCCCATACGTTTAGCGTGTTATCGGACCGAATGTCCAGCTATAAAACCAGCCGGAGTAGGGCACAATCGTCGTAGTGACGGTGCTATGCGCTGAGTCCTAAGGCAGTTACGCTGAGGTGGTGGGTGATACCGGATGGCGTGGCCGAAGCTGAGAAACAAGTCATCAGGAACGCTGGTGACGGCAAGCAATCACAGCGGGGCAGCACACGACGGGGCACGGTCGCGGGGAAAGGCACCTGAGGATGCACCGGGAAGGCCGGCTCGCGACCCGGCGGAACCGGTACCGGATGCGCCGGTGACGGCGGCCACGCCGGCGACCTGGCCCGGGGCGGCCACGGACGAGGCAGCGGCGGCCGGGGTGACGGGACCCGAGGTCGCGGCGGCCGAACCGGAGTCGGGTGACCTGCCGCTGTGGGACTGGTCCCCGCCCGGGGAGCGCTCCGGTCAGGAGGAGCCGCCCGCCGCGGAGAACGCGGACCCGCCCAGGCCCGACTGGAAGCCCGTGGTCACACCGGTCCAGGAGGCCGGGGCCGAGCCGCGGTCACCGGGCATCGGCCAGCGCCGGGGCAACCTGGCCCACCTGTTCGCCAACCCGAGGATTCGGGTCTGGCGGTGGCGGATCGTCGCGGCGGTCATCGTCATGGTGGCGCTCTCGATCCTGGTCTCCTGGCAGCTCGGGCTGACGCTCGCCGTCATCGTGGTCATCGCCGACACCATCTACCGGTCCCGGCGGAGCGATGGCGGGAAGGTCCGGCTGACCGGCGCGCAGCGCCAGACCCGCAGGCAGCTGGCCAAGCTCGGCCGCGCGGGCTACCGTGCCATGCACGGCAGCCCCATCCCGGGGAGCGAGGACCAGATCGACCACCTGGTGGTCGGGCCCGCGGGCGTGTTCGCCATCGACTCCGAGGCCTGGGACAAGCGGCTGATCGTGCGGACGAAGAGCGGCAGGCAGCTGTGGCACGGTCCGTTCAGCAAGAAGGACCGGCTCGAGCACGCGCAGTGGGAAGCCCAGCGGGCCGCCGACCTGCTCTCCGGCGAGATGGGCAAGCCGGTCGCCGTCCGCCCGGCGATGGCGGTCTACGGACCGAAGATCCCCTGGGACGTGGCCACCATCCGGGAGGTCGACGTGTTCAGCGGCCCGCGGCTGCGCAAGTACCTGCGCCGCCGGGCCAGGCAGGCCGACGTCCGGCCGCTGAGCGACGACCAGATCGAGCGGATCTACCAGGCCGCGAACAAGGCGTTCCCGCATCTCAGCTCGGGTTCCCCGGTGAGCTGATCCGGCCCTGCGACCCCGGTAGGCTGGTCCCCGGCTAGCCAGCACGAGCTGAGGGGCCAGCCAGCACACGCTGAGGGGAGATCGGAATGCCGCCGCTTCGGTCCCGTACGGTCACGCACGGCAGGAACATGGCGGGCGCGCGCGCCCTGCTGCGCGCCACGGGAGTAGCCAGGGAAGACATCGGCAAGCCGATCATCGCGGTGGCGAACAGCTTCACCGAGTTCGTCCCCGGGCACGTGCACCTGCGCGAGGTCGGCCAGGTGGTCGCGGACGCGATCCGGGCCGCCGGGGCGATCCCGCGCGAGTTCAACACGATCGCGGTGGACGACGGCATCGCCATGGGCCACGGCGGCATGCTCTACTCGCTGCCCAGCCGGGAGCTGATCGCCGACTCGGTGGAGTACATGGTGAACGCGCACTGCGCCGACGCCATGATCTGCATCTCGAACTGCGACAAGATCACGCCGGGCATGCTGATCGCCGCCATGCGGCTGAATATCCCCACCGTGTTCGTGTCCGGCGGCCCGATGGAGGCCGGGGCGCCCGCGGGCCTGGCCGCGGGGACCGGCCGCAAGCTGGACCTGATCGACTCGATGGTGGCCTCGGCCGACCCCTCGGTGTCCGACGAGCAGCTGCTCGAGATGGAGGAGTCCGCCTGCCCGACCTGCGGGTCCTGCTCGGGCATGTTCACCGCGAACTCGATGAACTGCCTGACCGAGGCGATAGGCCTGGCCCTGCCGGGCAACGGGAGCACGCTGGCCACCCACTCGGCCCGGCGCGGCCTGTTCGAGCGGGCCGGGGCGCTGATCGCCGAGGTCACCAGGCAGTACTACGCCGGCGGGGACTCCTCGGTGCTGCCCAGGTCGATCGCGAACCGGGACGCCTTCGAGAACGCGATGGCGCTCGACGTGGCCATGGGCGGGTCGACCAACACGATCCTGCACCTGCTCGCCGCGGCGCACGAGGCCGGCGTCGATTTCGGCCTGAAGGAGATCGACGAGCTGTCCCGGCGGGTGCCGTGCCTGTGCAAGGTCGCGCCGAGCAGTTCCTACCACCTGGAGGACGTGCACCGGGCCGGCGGCATCCCGTCGATCCTCGGCGAACTCGACCGCGCCGCGCTGCTGAACCGCGGCGTGCGCACTGTGCACAGTGCTTCGCTGCGGGAGTTCCTTGACGCGTGGGATCTTCGTTCCCCGTCGGTCCGCGACGAGGCCGTCGAGCTGTACCACGGCGCGCCCGGGGGGGTCCGCACCACCCGCCCGTACTCCCAGTCGGCCCGCTGGGACACGCTGGACACCGACCGGGCGGCCGGCTGCATCCGGGACGCCGAGCACGCTTACACCGCGGACGGCGGGCTGGCCGTGCTGTACGGGAACCTGGCTCCGGACGGCGCGATCGTCAAGACCGCGGGCGTGCCGGAGGAGCTGTGGACTTTCTCCGGGCCGGCCGTGGTGTTCGAGAGCCAGGAAGACGCGGTGGCGGGCATCCTCGGCGGCGCGGTCAGCGCCGGCGACGTGGTGGTCATCCGCTACGAGGGCCCGAAGGGCGGGCCGGGCATGCAGGAGATGCTGTACCCGACCAGCTTCCTCAAGGGCAAGGGGCTCGGCCGGGCCTGCGCGCTGATCACCGACGGGCGCTTCTCCGGCGGGACCTCGGGCCTGTCGATCTGCCACGTCGCACCGGAAGCAGCCGCGGGCGGGGCCATCGCGCTGGCCGAGAGCGGCGACACCGTGGTCATCGACATCCCGCGCCGCGAGCTGCGTCTTGACGTGCCGGATGCGGAGCTGGCGGCCCGGCGGGACCGGGTGCTGGCCTCGCTCGGCTCGTACCGGCCCGCGGACCGGGAGCGCCCGGTCAGCGCCGCCTTGCAGGTCTACGCCGCGATGGCCACGTCGGCCTCGACCGGCGCGGCCCGCGACATCACGCTCATCGCCCACCCGGACAAGTGAGCTCGCGCTGAGTCAGGCTGCTTCCCCGGGATTCGTCCGCCCGGCCCGGGCCGGCGACGCCGCCAGCCTGGCCCGTGTCCAGGTCGCCTCGTGGCGCTGCGGCTTCGCCGGGATCGTGCCCCCGGCACTGCTGGCCGAGCTGACCAGCGACGAGGCCGAGGTATTGTTCCGGGACCGCTGGCGGGAGGCGATCACGAACCCGCCGACGAGCAGGCACCACGTGCTGGCGGCCGTCACCGAGGCCCCGGCGCGGGAGGTGGTGGGGTTCGTCTCGGCCGGGCCCGCCACCGACGCGGACCGCTGGCCGGGCACCGACGGAGAGGTATATGAGCTACGGGTTTCACCCGAACGGACTGGGCTCGGGCACGGCAGCCGGCTGCTGCACGCGGTGGCGGACACGCTCACCGGGGACGGCTTCCACACCGTGTCCATCTGGGCGCTCGAGGCGGACACGGCGCTGCGCCGTTTCCTGGAGTCGTCCGGCTGGGCCGCCGACGGGGCCCGGGGCGAGCTCGACGTGGGCACGAGCGTGCCGGTCGTGCGCCTGCACACGGCGATCAGTGAGTAAAGCGGCTGGCCTAGGATCTGTGCGTGGCTGAAGCTCGGGAATGGCTGGCGGGAACGCGCCCTAGGACGCTTCCCGCGGCGGTGGTGCCGGTGCTGATCGGCTCGGGCGTGGCCCTGGGATACGACAGGTTCTCCTGGTGGCGGGCGCTGCTCGCGCTCGTGGTGGCACTGGCGCTGCAGGTCGGCGTCAACTTCGCCAACGACTACAGCGACGGGGTGCGCGGCTCGGACGAGCGGCGAGTCGGACCCGTCCGGCTGGTCGCGGCCGGGCTCGCGCCGCCGCGCCAGGTGCTGCTTGCGGCCCTGGGGTGCTTCGGCGTGGCCGGCCTGGCCGGGCTGGCGCTGGCCGCCGTGACGTCCTGGTGGCTGGTAGCCGCCGGCGCGGCCTGCCTCGCCGCCGCCTGGTTCTACACCGGCGGCCCGCGGCCCTACGGGTACAACGGGCTCGGCGAGGTGTTCGTGTTCGCCTTCTTCGGCGTGGCGGCGGTCGCAGGCACCGCGTACGTGCAGATGTCGGCGCTCAGCTGGCTCGGACTGGCCGCTTCGGTGCCCGCGGGGCTGCTTGCCTGCGCGCTGCTGATGGTCAACAACCTGCGCGACATCGGCACCGACACGCTGGCGGGCAAGCGCACGCTCGCGGTCATGCTCGGTGACGCGCGCAGCCGGGTGGCATACGTGCTGATGCTGCTGGTACCGTTCGGCGTCGCGGCGCTGCTCGCCTTCTTCCGCCCGCTCACGCTGCTCACCGCGGCGGCGCTGCCGCTGGCGCGGCTGCCCATCCGGTCGGTGCGGGCGGGCGCGTCAGGTCCCGCGCTGATCAGGGCGCTCGGCCAGACCGGGCGCCTGCAGTTGGCGTTCGGCATCGCGGTCACGATCGGCCTGGCCATCCGCCTGTAGATCCCGAGCCTGGATCAGCTGATCCCGAGCCTGGATCGGCCGCAAAGTTTCTCCCGCGGCGCTACTTAGTGGCAGGATGGCACGAACGGGAACGGTGGGGTCGATGCACGCGGTGCACGACCCCGGTCGCGGCCCGGGCGGCACGCGAGATGACGGGATTGCCGGGCAAAGGCTGGGCCCGAATGCGCGATTCTGACACGCTTGCGGGCTTGGCGAGAGACACTTAAAGAGAAATGCGTGGTATCAGCGACATAGCGGCGGCGGGCGCGGTACCCTGCCCGATAATCCCAGGTGATGAGGTGCGGGTGCGGGGTGGTGCCTGAGCCCATGCGTATCCAGCGGGAAGGTGCCCAGTTGCAAATCCGGGGAACTTGGTCGGCCGGACCTGGCGACGATCAGGCACGGTTCCTAGCTGACCTGCGCGCGCTGCGCGACTCCGCCGCGATCGGGCACGACGAGATGGCGGCCCGGGCACATTACCCGAGCGACGTCCTGAAGGAAGCCGAGAACGGCCCCGGCCTGCCCGGCCTGCCCATCCTCGCGGCGTACGTCCGCGCCTGCGAGGGGGACGTGCTGGACTGGGAGGAACGGTGGCGCCGGCTCAACCCCGACGTGCCGGATGACCCGGATCTCCCGGTCAGGCCCGCAGGAGCGAGCGCGGCCGCGGTAGCCGGCGCCCGCGCGGGCGTCGGCGTGGCGCCGCCCGACGTCTACGACCCGGAGCGGATCAGGGCCGCGCTCCGCGGCGGGGCGCGTTCGGACCAGGCCAGCCGTAGAGCCGACGACCCGGGCATCGCGGCCCGCGCCGCGAGCGCCGCCGACCTGGACGGCCCGCCGGCTCAGGACCTGCCCGGCAATCCCGGCACCAGCCCGGATAGCTGGGGGACCAACCCAAGCTGGGACGTGACCCCGGACCGGAGCGTCACGTCGGCCAACGGGAACCACTCGGCCAGCCACGGCACCCGCGGGCCGTTCGACGCCGCCTTGACCAGCATCCCCGATGCGGCTGAGCCCGCCGGACCCAGTCCGGCCGAGGAGTTCTCCTGGCTGCAGACGAGCCAGCCGGAAACGCGGCCCGCAGACAGCGAGCTGACCTGGCCGGAGCGGCCGGCCGCCGGGGTGACCCCGCAGGAGCGCACGGACTTCTGGGCCAAGCCGGCTCCGGCGGCCCAGGCCGACCTGCGCATGCCGCCCGCGGCGCCGCGGGCCGAAGAGCCGGCCATCGGACGGGCGTCCTGGCCGGCTCCTGCCGATACCACCCAGGCCCCGGCCCCGGCCCCGGCTGCGTTCGCGGCTGCATCCCCGGCTACGTCCCCGGCCCCGGCCGCGTTCGCGGCTGCGTCCCCGGCCCCGGCCCCGGCTGCGGCTGCGGCTGCGGCTGCGGCTGCGGCTGCGGCTGCGGCTGCGGAGCCCGCTCACCGGAGCGCGACCACCGCCGCCACGACCCAGCCGCTCACCTCAAGGTCCGCGGCGCGGGCGGCCGCCGACGGCCGCCGCCAGGACCGGTTCTTCCCGGCGCGCCTGCTGGTGGTCATCGTCATCGCCGCGCTCATCGGCAGCGCGCTGGTGCTGCTGCTGAAGTAACGTCCTAGCCCGCTGTTTCCGCGCCGTTGGCGGAGGGCGGGTCGCCGTCCTGGGGCGGGCCGGAGGCCTCCGCGCCGACGGCGGGATCGACAGCTCCGAGCGGAATGGCAGCGGACAGCATGGCGCTCAGGGCGTCGGCCGTGGCCGGGGAGCTGCCGGCGACCGCGGTACCAGCCGGATCCAACGCCGGCGCGCTCGCGGCCGAGACGGAAGGCACGCGGCTGGCGGGGACGGCGGGCGGCTCGCGCCGGGTGTTCCCCCTCGGTTCCCTGGCGGCCGGCCCGGCGGGTGCGGTGTCACCGCTGCCGAAGGCGCTCGCCACCGACCGCAGCGCGGATGTGACCTCACTCGGGATGACCCAGAACGTGTTGCCCGCGCCCTGCGCCAGCTGCGGCAGCGTCTGCAGGTACTGGTAGGCGAGCAGCTTGGGGTCGGGGTCGTTGTCGTGCACGGCCTGGAAAACGGCGGCGATGGCCTGGGCCTCGCCCTCGGCGGTGAGGATCTTGGCCTGCCTGACGCCCTCGGCGGTCAGGATGGCGCTTTGCTTCTCACCTTCCGCGGTCAGGATCTTGGACTGCCTGACGCCCTCGGCGGTCAGGATCGCGGCGCGCTTCTCCCGCTCCGCGCGCATCTGCTTCTCCATCGCGTCCTTGACCGACTTCGGCGGGTCGATGGCCTTGATCTCCACCCGGGTGACCCGGATGCCCCACTTGCCCGAGGCGTCGTCAAGCACGCCGCGCAGCAAGGCGTTGATCTTGTCACGCGAGGTCAGCGTCTGTTCCAGGTCCATCGACCCGATCACGCTGCGCAGCATCGTCGCGGTGATCTGCTCGATCGCCTGGATGTAGTTGACGATCTCGTAGTCGGCCGCCCGCGGGTCGGTGACCTGGAAGAACAGCACCGTGTCGATGAGCACGACCAGGTTGTCCTCGGTGATCACCGGCGCGCCGTTGAACGAGACGACCTGCTCGCGGAGGTCGATGATCGGCTTCACCCGGTCGATCATGGGGATGACGAAATTCATCCCCGGCTCCAGTGTCTTGCGGTAGCGGCCGAGCCGCTCGACGTTCCGGGCGCGCGCCTGCGGCACGATCCGTACCGAACGCATCACGGTAATGACGACCAGCAACGCGACGACCGCCGCGATGACGATCTCAGCCAGCAACATGGCTACTCCCGAGGGTAAACGAGGGCGGTGGCGCCGTCGATCTGCATCACGTCGACCTTGGCGCCGACCGGGATCACCAGTGAGTCGTCGTAAGGACGCGAGGACCATTCCTCGCCGCCGATGCGGATCCGGCCGCTGTGCTCGGTGACCTCTTCCAGGACGATCGCGGTGCGGCCGACCAGCGCGGCGGTCCCGGTGCGCAGTAGCGGCGGCTGCTTGATGTGCCGCATCGCGATCGGCCGGACGAAGCCGAGCCCGGCGCCGGCCGCGACGACGAACGCGGCGAGCTGGAACGCCAAGCCGAGATGAAACGTCCCGATCACGGCCGCGACGACCGCCGCGACCGCGATGAGGCCCAAGGCCAGCGTCGTGGTGAGCAGCTCGGCGACACCGAGCACCGCTGCCACGATCAGCCACAAGATCCAAGACAGCATGGCCGCTCCGCGGAAGTTCTTGCTTCGACTGTAACCCCGCCGGGCGCCGTTCGCAGCACGCGTCCCCGCCAGCCTGCCGTCTCATTTGATACAGGGTGTTATCGGGAGCACACCATACTGGGACACCTAATTGTGTGCAATTAGTGACAATTAGCCGTCTAGGTCCTACAGGGGATTTCTGTCGACCTACACTCAAGAGGTAAGGGCAACTGTCCCGCGGCGCGGCTGGACACTCAGGTCCAGGAGGTAACTGGTGGAACGTGGCGACACCGGCCTCGGCCGTGACGCGTACGGTTCGCCTCGGCGCGAGCGGGATCGCCGCGGTTACGGCCCTGGCCCCTACCCCTCCGATGACGGCTACCCGGCTCCTGCCGAGGAGGATGACGCGGCCGGGTCAGGCCGGCCGGCCGAGGCCGAAGAAGACGACTACGGGCAGTTGCTGCGGCGCCCGGGCGAGGTTCCGCCCCGCCAGCAGCGGCTTCGCCAGCCGGGACGGCCGCACCCAGGCCAGCCGGGCAGGTTCCCGCCGGGTGCCCCGCCCAGCGGCAGCCCCGGCATGCCGGGCGGGAGGCCCGGAAACGGCGGGCCCGGCGGCGCTCCGTTCAACGGCGGGCCAGGTAACGGCGTCCCGCACGGCCCGGCGCCGCACGGCGGGCCTCCGGGCCCGGGCGGCGCGCACGGGGCCGCGCCGCACGGGACGGTGCCGCACGCCGGACCGCCGAACCCCGGCGGGCCCTATGCCGGTCCGCCACATCCGGGCGGCCCGCACGGCGGGCCGATGCCGCACGCCGGGCCCCCGAACGGCGGCCCGGTACCCAATGGCCCGGTACCCAACGGCCCGGTACCCAACGGCCCGGTACCCAACGGCCCGGTACCCAACGGCGGCCCGATACCCAACGGCGGCCCGGGTCCGGACCGGCAGTACCGGCTGCCGAACGGGCGCCGGGTGCCGCCGGGCGCGGACCGCCTGTACCGGCCGCCGGGGCCGAGCGCACCGGGCGGCACCACCGGACGGCATCACGGGCCGGGCCCGGCCGCCCCGGATCCGTATGCCGACAGCTGGAGCCGGCCGGCGTCGGCGCCGGGCGCGGGGCACATTCCGGGCAGTCCTGGCCCGGGCGGCGCGGGCCCGGGGGGCCCGGCGCACGGAGGCCCAGCGCACGGGGGGCCGGCGCACGGAGGGCCGGCGCACGGAGGGCCTCCGCCGCTGCGCGAGCACCCGCCCGCCGGGCCGCGCTCCGACGGACGTGAGCGGCTCGGCCCGCCGCCGGAACCGCCGGGACCAGTGATCCGCCAGCGCGATACGGCCGTGCCGGAGGACCGGCCGGGCGGGCCAGCCCAGCCGGTGGCCAGCATCGCGCCGGACGGTCTGGAGGCGTTCGCCCGGGACCTGCGCGCGCTGCGGGCCAAGGCTGACCTTGACTACCCGGAGATGGCCGAGGTCTCCCATTACGAGATGAAGACGCTCGCGGCGGCGGCCGGCGGCCTGCGGCTGCCCTCGCTTCCCGTCGCCGTCGCCTTCGTGCGCGCCTGCGACGGGAACGTCGCCGAGTGGGAGGAGCGCTGGCAGAAGGTCGCCGACCGGGTCACCGCGGAGGCGGCCAGGAAGCGCAGGAACGACGGCGAGGAGAACGCCGAGCCTGTGGAGCCGGCGGAGGCCCCGGCCGCCCTGGAGCCGCCAGCGCTCAAGCCCGCCGCGGCGCAGCCACCCGAACCCGACGGCGGCGAGGTCTACGTCATCACCTCGGCCAAGCCGCGCCAGCCCGGCTGGTAACCGGATCCGCCGCGGCTCGGGAGCGGCGGGAACGCCCCGATAGGCTCAAGGGGAAGCATCAGCCCCGACACGAGTAGGACCGATCCCGCAGTGCTCCCTGCGCAGCCGCACCCGCCCGTCCCGTCAGACCAGCCCGCCGAACAGCCTGCGGCCAGCGGAGGCTGGTCACCCCCAGTCGATAACCACGTGCACACCGAGTGGTCGTGGGACTCACCGCGCGAGGCGTCGATGGCGCACAGCTGCGAGCAGGCGGTGGCGGCCGGCCTGCCCGGCGTGGCGTTCACCGATCACCTGGACTTCACCACCTGGACCGACGGCGACCGGATCGGCGCCGAGAACCTCGACCCGCACCGGTACGCCCGGATGCACCTGCTCGACGTGACGGGCTACCTCGCGGTCCTGGACGACTGCCGTCAGCGCTACCCCGAGCTGCGGATCCTGTCCGGCGTCGAGATCGGGGAAGCCCACCTGTGGGCCGCCAGCGCGGCCGCGATGGTGGCCAGGGCCGGCCCGGACCGGATCCTCGGCTCCCTGCACGCGGTCCCGTACCGGGGGCGGCTGACCGCCGCCGACGACCTGTTCCGGCAGATGCCGGCCGCCGACGTGATGCGCAGGTACTTTGCCGAGCTGCTGCGGCTGGTCGAGGGCAGCGGCATCTTCCAGGTGCTGGCGCATCTCGACTTCCCCCGGCGGATGTGGCCGCGGACGGCCGGGCCGTACGAGGAACGGGCCTTCGAGGCGGAGTACCGGGCCGTGCTGCGCGCCCTGGCCGCCAGCGACCGGGTCCTCGAGGTGAACACCAAGAGCCCGCTGGCCTCGGCGGACCTGCTGCGCTGGTGGCGGGAGACGGGGGGACGCGCGGTCTCGTTCGGCAGCGACGCGCACCAGCCCTGGCGGGTGGGCGACAAATTCAAGGTCGCGGTGGACGTGGTCGAGGCGGCGGGTTTCCGGGCCGGACGCGACCGCTTCGACTTCTGGCGGCGCTGACCCCGTAGGACCGACTTACTCCCTGTGACCAGCGGCGGACCCGGACGCCCGAGCGCCGGAGGAAGGCTCCGGGCCGCCGCTGGTGGCCCTCAGGTCCAGGTATCGCCGAAGCGCGCGATCATCTCATCCCAGCTTTCGCCCTCGTGGCCCCCGGTCTCAGTGGCATGGGTTCCGGGGGCACTGTTCTCCTGGGCGCTCTTTGCGGAAGCACCGTCCGTCCAGAAACTGGGCTCCTCGTTGTCGAGGGCGGCTCGCGGGGCGGGAATGGACCGGTTCTCGCAGTGCACGGCGAAGCGCAGCTCTGCGTAGTAGGTCTCCCGGTCGCGAACTTCGGCACGGGCTTCGGTGTGCGCCGGGTGGCCGTCGCCGCCCGCGCGGGATGGGAGGTCGGCGCGGTAATCCCCGCCCTCGTTCGCCGGTAGGCCCTCATCCGGAAAATTGCTGGCCACGACACACACCTCGAATACGGTCTAACACGGTGCGAAGTTGTTTCGCTACCATTTGTAATGTAACACTACGTGCTGTACACAATGCAATGGGTAACAAGGTAATAGTTACCTATCTTCCAAGCTACATGCTACGGAGAGTTACGAATATGCCACTAAAGAGACGGGACTCGGCGGTTGATGCCGATGTGATCGCGGAGCGCGCCATCGGGGCACGCGCCACGGCCCGTTCGGAGGAATTGTTGTGACGTTGTGGTTACTGTCCGCGCATGATGTTACCGGTAATCCCGCCCGCCGCGCCGGCCTCGGCCGCAGCCAGATCCGCCCGGGGGTCGATGTCCGATTCCCGCTAGTTATGGTTCGCGCGGGCTGGCATTGTGGAGGACGTGACACACACCATGACAACCCTGGCCGGGGGCGTGCCCGCACTCGATGACGAGCGGCGCTACCAGGCCGCGGTCAGCAAGGATCCCCGCTTCGACGGCGTGTTCTTCATCGCGGTGACCTCGACGGGCATCTACTGCCGCCCGTCCTGCCCGGCGATCACGCCGAAACGCGCGAACATGCGGTTCTACCGCGGCGCGGCGGCGGCCCAGGAGGCGGGCTTCCGGGCTTGCAAGCGGTGCCGCCCGGACGCCTCCCCCGGCTCGCCCGAGTGGAACATCCGGGCCGACGTGGTGGGCCGCGCGATGCGGCTGATCGCCGACGGCGTGGCCGACCGGGACGGCGTCGAGGGCCTGGCCAGCCGGCTCGGCTACGAGCAGCGCCAGGTGCGCCGCCTGGTCACCGCCGAACTGGGCGCGGGC
>WNGR01002847.1_pt1 | contig 19334 bp, 11 predicted proteins | sample 5407581 | NCBI WGS metagenome assembly WNGR01 (sample SAMN13153383, study PRJNA577476) | soil metagenome | isolation source: 80 cm soil or saprolite under Garry oak tree replicate 2 | place: USA:California | collected 2016-06-15 | reverse complement strand
TATCGCGATCTCGCCGAGCGGCCGTTTTCTGCTGGCGGCAAATCAGGAGAGCGACGAGGTAGTGGTGTTGCCCGTGCTGGATGGTGTGGAAGCGCTTGGAGCACCTGTAGCACGCTCCAACGTTCCGGGAGCGTCGTGCGTACACTTTGTACAAGCATGAAGATTACATATCAATAGTGACTCTGCCTGTCTAGGAGAGAGAGTGCTCTAATTTATCACACGTACCCTGCTGACATTTAGAAATTTTTCTATCCCCAAGGTATGTTGATCTCCTCTTTTGGAAATGCTTTCATCACATCACTCAATCACCCTGGATATCGAGTGATTGAGTGATGGGTTTATGAATTGTTTGTAGGCAATCAACCAAGCAGGAGCGGGTGGCTGCCTCCAACTATTTAATACCCCCTTGAGTCATGTGATGATTGTCATTCCTTCGTCTTTCACTTCAGTCGTTCGAGAAGATGATCCCCAACGCGCAATGCATTTGCCATGGCTGTCAAAGCTGGATTCATCGCGCTGATACTGGGGTAAAAGCTGGTATCGACCACGTACAAGTTATCCAGTTCGTGCGCCTTACAGTTCTCATCCAGGGCAGACGTCTTCGGATCCTTGCCGAAGCGGCAGGTTCCGGCCTGGTGTGCTACCCCTGCCACCGGGATGAAGCTCTTCATGTAAGCATTGCGGTGGATCAGGTGGTCAGGGTGCATACCCAGGTGGTTGAGCATGGACTTGAGTTTGTCGTAGAGCTTTTGCTGTGCCACCTGGTTATTGGGGGTGTAGCTCAGCGTGACCTTCCCCTCCTTGTCGACGGTGACGCGGTTGTTGGGATCCGGCAGGTCTTCGGTAGACAGCCAGAAGTCGACGGCATGACGCGCGACATCCCGAAGCGCAAACATCGGCGCAAGTTTGGTCTCGATAGGCTTTTCGCCTTTGTACATGGATGCCTGGGACTTGCCAACCATCTGGATGTTGCCCATCGGGTACTCGAAGCCCTCCATGCCAAAGTAAAAGTCGTTCAGCCCGAGCGTCTTCTGGAACTGTGTCGGGTTGGGTTCTTTCGAGACGGCAAGCACCGCCACGCTGTTGTGAAACATGTAGTTGCGCCCGACCTGGTCGGAGCCATTGGCGAGCCCATTGGGATGCTTGTCATTAGCGGACATCAGGAGGAGTGTGGCCGAATTGGTCGCGCCAGCCGAGACGACGACGATGTCGCCCTGGTAGGTTTCGGTCTGCCCATTGCGTTCGACGACCACCTCGGTGACCGAGGTACCACTTGCGTTCGTATTGAGCTTCATGACCCTGGCATTGGTGAGCAGGGTGACATTCGGATATTCCAACGCCGGGCGCACACCCAGCACCTCTGCATCCGCTTTGGCATGCACCAGGCATGGGAAGCCATCACACGTTGCGCAGCGAATGCAGGTACTGAACGAGCGCTGTTGTTCATTGAGCATGATCCCGTTTGGAGAGTGGAACGGGTGATAGCCCGCCTTTTCCAGGTCGTCGGAGAGCTGTTGGATACGCGGTTCGTGCGATACCGCCGGGAAGGGATAGGGGGCGCTGTAGGGTGGCTCGGTGGTGTCTTCACCCCGCGCTCCATGGACCTGGTAGAGTTGCTCGGCCTTCGTGTAATAAGGTTCCATCTCGTCGTAGCTAATCGGCCAGGCGGGAGAGATGCCGTCATGATGGCGCAGTTCGCCGAAATCTTCCTTGCGCTGGCGGTAGAGCGCTGCGCCGTAGAGCTTGGTTGCGCCGCCAACGCAATAGTGTACCTGGGGCTGAAAAGCCTTGCTTTCTTTATCGTACCAGGTGTCCGGCGAGACATAGCGATTCTCGACGAAGACGGCTTCGCCATCCCAGTTCTGCAGCTCGCGCGGCAGCCAGTCACCGCGCTCGAGCAGCAGGATGCGTTTGCCCGATGGGGCAAGGTGACGGGCAAGCGTCCCACCACCAGCCCCGGTCCCAATAATAATCACATCGTATGGTGTAGCCATGGACTTTTTCTCCTCCCTCTCTGATCTAGAGCCCACCTGTATTGACCGACAAGCCGCCATCAATGACATAGGTCGAGCCGGTCACGTAAGCCGCTCCGTCTGAAGCCAGGAAAACCGCCAGTTTCGCGATCTCTTCCGGTTGCCCCATACGATGCAGTGGAATTTCATTGAGTAGTGCTGACAACTTCTTGGGATCGGCCTCCACATCTGCATCAATGGGGGTATGAATCGCTCCTGGCGCGATATTGTTGACCGTGATATTGTAAGGTGCCAGTTCCAGGCAGATCGTGCGGGTCATCATGCGAACTCCACCCTTCGCGCAGCAATAGGGAGCGTTATTTGGCATCGCTATGTCTTCGTGAACTGACGAGATGTTGATGATGCGTCCGGCGGTTTTGCTTTTGACCATCTCGCGGGCAGCCGCCTGCGCGCAGAAAAAGGCGCCTTTCAGGTCAACGCCGATCACCCGATCGAATTGCTGTTCCGTGTAATCCAGGAAGGTATTGTGTATCTCCATCCCGGCATTGTTGACCAGGATGTCCAGTCGACCAAGCTGCTGCACGGTCTGCTGAATAAGCCCCGTGGCCTGCTGGTACTGCGAAACATCTGTCTGGATCACGATCGCCTTGCCATTGTTTTTCTGGATGGTTTCCAGGACTTCCTGTGCCTTAGCTTGCGCATGAGCGTACACGACGACGACTGTTGCCCCTTCTTGCGCAAACTGGATGGCGATTCCACGACCAATGCCGCTATCTGATCCAGTGACAATGGCAACCTTCGAATCTAACTGTCCCATAAAAATCTGTCCTTTCTCTCTCTTTACAACAAATTCATCAAGGTCGCGAGGAATGTTCGACGATAGCACCTCGTTCCCTTCAGGTCTAACTACAACGTTATCAAAGGCGAAGCCGCCATTTCCTTCCAGGTGAACTGCCTGCAATCACCCTGTGGTCTTATCGAGTGGGCGCGTCTGCGGGTAATCTGGGAGTGCCTGTTTCCTTCCTAGCATGATAATCCTTGTCCCTCCCTTGCGCCGGAAGGCACTAAAGTAGGCAAAGAAATACGTCAAGAGGACCTGCAGACGATCCCGATAGCCGATGAGGTAGAAGATGTGTAAGAACACCCACATGACGAAGCCAAAGAAGCCCACCGTGTGAATCGGCCCGGACTCAACAACGGCATACGTGCGCCCCACGACCGCCATGGATCCCTTGTCAAAGTACTTAAATGGCTCAGCGTGTTGCTTCCCGGCAACGCGGTCGGCGATCACTTTGGCCGCATAGTGTCCCCCTTGTATCGCTGGTTGCGCCACACCAGGCAGCGGTTTGCCATCTTGCATGACGCACGCGGTATCACCAATCACAAAAATGTTGGGATGACCTGGCACCGTAAGATCGCTTTGCACCTTGACACGTCCACCACGGTCAACCTCGGCCCCAAGCCATTTGCCAGCCGGAGAGGCCTGCACCCCGGCCAACCAGAAGGCGTTATCCGTCTCAATGTACTCATCCCCCACCTTCACCCCATGCTCGTCCATTTCCTTGACATGGACACCCGTGATGATCTCCACGCCTAGCTCTTTCAGCTTCTTCTCTACTTTCGCGGTGAGCTCAGGGCGAAATGAAGGTAAGACTCTATCTGGTCCCTGCACAAGGATCAGACGGGCATCTCCCGGTCCGATGCGTTGGAAGTTGCCCTTCAAAATATGATTGACATGTACCGCGGAAGCAGCTGCAAGCTCAACTCCTGTTGGGCCAGCGCCAATAAACACGAAGGTGAGCAACCCTTTGCGCTTCTTCTCGTCAGGCTCTTTTTCGGCTTCCTCAAAGGCCCCTAACATGGTTTGCTGGACCTCTAGCCCATCGGCCAGGGTTTTCATACCAGGTGAGTTGCTTTGCCATTCCGGGTGACCAAAGTAATTGCTTGATGCTCCTGTTGCCAGGATCAAGTAATCGTAATGGAGAGGCGGGAGGTTTTGCATGAGCACGAGCTGTTGGTGCGTATCTACGCCGGTCACCTCTTCCAGCAGCACCGTCGTGTTCTTCTGCTTATGCAGCGTATCGCGAATGGGGGCGGCAATATCAGCAGGAGCGAGACCCGAGGTGGAGACCTGATAGAGCATTGGTTGGAAGAGATGATAGTTGTTGCGGTCGATTAACGTCACCCGGACTGGGTGCTTTCCCAGTTTTTTCGCTGCTGTCAGACCGCCGAAGCCTCCGCCAACAATGACAACATGTGGCGCTGTGGATGGAGCGTTCTCGTTCATTTGTGGCATCCCCATCTGTGTCGAATTCGTATCTGTCAAGGTGTTTCGTCCTTTCCCTTACCAGCGTGTTAAAACATGCTTCTGCAGAACATTGTGACAAGGAAAACCTGCAATTGCTTTCATCTCTTTGAAGACTCCTTCCTTTGACAACAGGCGCTCCTCTGGCCTCTCTCACGAGTCACGGCCGCTCGGACCAGGCTCCCTCCAACGCTTTTCTATGATTGCTCTGTTTATGCGAGCAATAAACTTGCTCTCCCTTCTTAAGTATAGTGATCAAGGGCGCAAAACACACCCTTTAAACACACTATTTTTTACGTTGCGTGAGAGGCAAAGCATGCAAGATGCAGGGTTCATATGGTTCATTTACACTAACTGCCAGCAGCGCAGTACCTCAGCAACACTCCAGGCCTGCGCAAAACACCCCGCCGGTGTGAAAGGGGGTTCTGGTTCTGCTACTTCACTGATTGTACCCACACAGGCATCCCACAGATGCTGCACGAGTGGTTGAAGCAAAGAGCGTATAGCTGCGCGGTCGTTGTAGATGGAGAGGTGAACATCCACATATGGACCAATCAGCCACTGCCAAACTGTTCCCCGGTGATATGCACCATCGCGTTGTTGTTGATTTCCGTTATACTGCTTGCAGTACGATGGATCATCAGGACTGAGCGAGCGTAACCCTATCGGGGTGAGTAAGGTTTCTGTTACTTTCTGTAGCATACTCTGCATTTGTTCCCCGGTGAGCAGCGAGGGGGTCAGCGAGGCGGCAAACAACTGATTGGGACGCAGCGAGGCATCGTTCTGTCCTGTAACTCCCTCAACATCGACTACATCGTAAAGATACCCTCCTGCTTCATACCAGAAGCGCCGGGTGAAATGCTCACGCACTTTTGAACGCAGTTGGCTGAACCTGCTAGCATCAAGAGAGAAGCGTCCTGCCCAGGATTCCATGCAGGTGAGCGCGTAATACCAGAGCGCGTTCACCTCTACAGGCTTGCCATGACGAGGGGTGACCACCCAGTCACCAACCTTGGCATCCATCCAGGTGAGTTGCACCCCCGGTGTACCGCCACGCAGCAAACCATCAGCCGGATCGACACCGATGCCGTAGATGGTGCCTTCTACATGCCTGTCAATAATAGAGCTGAGCGTCAGGAAGAGTTCATTGAGCAGCGACCAGTCCCCGGTCGTCTTGAGGTAGCGATCGAGGGCATGGAACATCCAGAGAGTCGCATCAATGGTGTTGTACTCTGGTGCCTCTCCACTGTCAGGGAAACGGTTGGGAATGAGTCCCCCGTGGGTATAAGAGGCGAATGCTTTGAGCAGAACACGCGCTTCGTTATACCTGCCCGTACTAAGGAGCAATCCCGGCAATGAAATCATGCTGTCCCTTCCCCAGTCGGTGAACCAGGGATAACCGGCAATGATCGTCTTCAGGTCAGAGGGGTGCTCACCTTCCCCTTGCCCGCTATCTGGCTGGCTGCCGAGCGTGTTTGCTGGGCGAGCGACGATAAATTGATCGGCGGCAAGTGTCAACCGAGCAAATACTGGATCTCGTTGAGGCAGGGAATTTTTTGATCGATTCGCTGTCGCCAGGAGTTGTTGGATTCGCTGTTGGTGGCGCGTCCAGGCCTTCTCCACGGCCGCTTCATGTTGAGGGCTACCAAACTCAGCCTGCAATTGAGGTTCAGCGCTGAGTACTATAGTCACCCGCTCTCCTGGAATCATCTGTATCCGAAATGTGCCCGGCTGATACACGTCATCGATATCTGGCAGGCCGCGCTCTGTGTCACGCCGGTGCTTCACTCCCCAGAACCAGTCCCCCGTCGGGGTAAAATGTGCGGATGGACCCAGGACAAGGGTGTAGGCTGGAGCTCCTTCATACGCACGTATGCGGCAGCGATTCCCCTGATCCTCCACTAGAAAATGCCAGTTGGCATCTCCATGTGTCGTACTATGGTGATTGCGGTAGAGACAGAAAGGAGTGAACGTGAGCTTCAGCGGCGCGTCACTCGTAACATGAGTGGGTGCAGCGGAGAGCGCGTACTGTACATAGGTTCTGTTCTGTCCGTATTCCATCCAGATGCGCTTCTCGAGTGTATACAGTTCGTCCAGTTGATAGCGAAAGCAGGGTACATCGGCCTCTAATGAAAACGTGTCGAGGGAGTTGTATCCTTGTGGGTCGATGGTGCCATCCCGGTACTCATTCACGCCCAGTTTGAGAACACGGTTATCTGATAGTTCAACCGTTTCATCTATTTTGGTGATCAGGACGTCCCGTTCAACAGGAGGGCGAAGCGCTGCTACAAGGAGACCGTGGTAGCTGCGTGTAGTTGCCCCAACAAGAGAGCCAGCCGCATATCCACCCAACCCATTCGTTATATACCATTCATGATCAAGTCCTGCTTGCACATTTCTACAAATATCTGGGCCTACAGCGAGATTCCAGGCATTTGCGGTAGTACGATCTGTTTCAATTGTAGGTTGCATGGTCATTTGTTGCGCTGTCCTGTCGTGCGTTGGCCCTTCCTTTTATACCAGGCACGTAGACCAGGCACGCGCTCTCCTTTCATAATTTCGGTATGGTCAAACCAGATCATTACAAAGCGATCTCTACAAGTGGGAGCGGATCACCGGCAGCGCTCTGCTTGCAGTCATCACTCCATTCTACTATTGTACCTGCTTGGGAACAGTAACGCATCCTCAAAATACACTAACTTTGCATCCTGCGGTAATCAATACATCATAACCAGGACCGATCGCACAGTGTATTTACACTGGTGAGTCTATTACCAGGCGAAGCAAAAATAGCATGTTTTAGGGGTGCAATCTCGAACATAATCAGGTACACTTGATGCAGTAATCAGATTATCGAACTTGACTTCAATTTAACAATTCCTTAACATGATAGATGTAAAGTTCTTACAGTGGAGGTAATTTCTCCGCTACCAGTTAGGAATTGAAATGGCAATCAGCAAGGAAGGAGCAAACATCATGGCAGATGCAGAACGAAATCGACTTCAAGAAGCACATGAGGACAAGCAGCCGTGGTATCGCTGGGGACCCTATCTGACAGAACGTCAATGGGGGACTGTCCGCGAGGACTATTCCGCCGATGGTAATGCATGGAATTTCTTCCCACATGATCACGCCCGTTCGCGTGCCTACCGTTGGGGCGAAGATGGATTGATGGGGATCAGTGACGATCAAGGTTTGTTATGTTTTGCCCTTGCCCTGTGGAACGAGGCCGACCCGATCTTGAAGGAACGGCTCTTCGGCCTGACGAACTCCGAGGGCAACCACGGTGAGGATGTGAAGGAATACTATTTCTTTCTCGACAGCACGCCGACCCATTCGTATATGAAAGCGTTGTATAAATATCCACAGCGTGCTTATCCCTATAACGATCTTGTGGCAACGAATCGCAATCGCAGTCGTTATGAGCCCGAATATGAGCTCATCGACACCGGCATCTTCGCCGAAGATCGCTACTTCGATGTCACCGTGGAATATGCTAAAGTTGACCCGCTGGACATGCTGGTCCGTATCAGCGCAACCAATCGTGGGCCAGAAGCGGCGCCACTCCACCTGCTGCCCACGCTGTGGTTCCGCAACACCTGGGCATGGGGCTATGACGCCCGCCGGCCTCAACTGATTGCCGTCAAGGCTAAAGCAGGGAAAGCTGGGAAAGCGCAAGATGTCCGTCTTGTGCAAGTGCAGCACTATGAACTGGGTGAAAACTGGCTGGCCTGTGAGGGGACACCCGAGTTACTCTTTACCGAAAACGAAACCAATGACGAGCGGCTATGGGGTGTTGGGAACCGTACGGCGTTCGTCAAAGATGGCATTGATGAGACCGTGGTCAACAAAGCCGAGGGCAAAGTCAATCCAGAGGGCGAGGGCACCAAGGTCGCGGCTCATTATCGCATGGTCATTGAGCCAGGCGCAACCGAGACCATCATGTTGCGCTTGTCAGCCAAACAGCAGAGCGCTCCCTTTGCTGGCGCTGCGGAGCTCTTCACCACACGTATTGGAGAAGCAGACGAGTTTTACAGCACGATCAGTACAGCCCAGACGGAGGATGAGCGCTTAGTCCAGCGACAGGCATTAGCCGGCCTGCTCTGGAGTAAGCAGTTCTTCTACTATGATGTGGATAAATGGCTCAGGGGTGACCCTGCGGGGCCACCGCCACCGCCCCAGCGCAGCCGCAATAAAGGCTGGCGGCATTTGAGCAACTTTGATGTGGTCATCATGCCCGACACGTGGGAGTACCCCTGGTACGCCGCCTGGGACCTGGCTTTCCATTGCATTGCGATGGCGCTGATCGATAGCGAATTTGCCAAGCACCAGTTGCTGTTGATGCTCCATGAGCGCTATATGCATCCTAACGGCCAGTTGCCTGCCTACGAATGGGCCTTTAGCGACGTCAACCCGCCGGTGCACGGCTGGGTGGCCTGGCGCATCTACATGCAAGAAAAGGAGCGCACGGGGAAAGGCGATACTGCCTTCCTGGAGCGCATGTTCCAGAAACTGTTGCTGAACTTTACCTGGTGGGTCAATCGCAAAGATGCGGAGGAGAATAACATCTTTGAAGGTGGCTTCCTGGGACTGGACAACATCGGCGTCTTCGACCGCAATATGACGCTGCCGGGTGGCGCGGTGCTTGAGCAGGCCGATGGCACAGCCTGGATGGGAATGTTTGCTGCGATCATGCTGGCGATGGCCCTGGAACTGGCGAGCACGGACCCGGTGTACGAAGACATGGCGGCCAAGTTAGCCGAGCACTTCATGTACATCGCCGACGCTATCTATGGAGGAGGCGAAAGCGGGATCGGGCTCTGGAATGAGGAGGACGGCTTTTTCTACGATAAGGTGAGTACGCCTGATGGCCAGCAGATCTCAATGAAAGTGCGCTCGCTGGTCGGGCTCCTGCCACTGCTGGCCATGGAGACGTTTCCAACCGAGCTGGGGGAAACCTTTCTAAATGAACGTTTCCGTTGGTTTATAGAGAATCGTCCCTATTTCGCCCGCCTGATTACGCGCTGGCAGGACACACGCGAGATAGGCAAGTTCAAAGATGTCATGTTGCTGGCAATGGTGCGTGGGGATGATCTCCGGAGTCTCCTCCAATACATGCTTGACCCGCAGGAATTCCTCAGCGACTATGGCATTCGCGGGATCAGCAAGTATCACGAGGCTCATCCCTACGAGCTGAAGACGCCGAGATATGGGACTCTTACGGTCAATTACCAGCCCGGTGAATCAACCACCGGCGACTTTGGCGGGAATTCCAACTGGCGTGGGCCGATCTGGTTCCCCCTGAATTTCCTGTTTGTCGAAGTGCTGAAGAAATACCATCGCTTCTACGAGAACGATTTGCTGGTAGAATACCCCACCGGCTCAGGCAACAAACTGACACTAGGGCAGATAGTGGAAGGACTTTCGCATCGTCTCACGAGCATCTTTTTGCGTGACGAGCAGGGCCGCCGGCCAGTATTTGGCACCAACACGACTTTCCAGAACGACCCGCACTGGCGTGATTACATCCCATTCCACGAGTACTTCCATGGTGATACCGGGCGTGGCGTCGGTGCCAGCCATCAGACCGGCTGGACGGCTGTGGTAGCGAATCTGATCCAGGAGGAAAAGTGAGGGTGACCGCCAGTAGGCCAGTAGCATAAATATACTAAACAGTTCGACGATCTCGTGGTTCTATTCGCCTGAACATGCGCAAAAATGGAATGTTCTCATGTTATGCCAACTATCCTTTGCTGAATAAGTAGGTACGGACGCCTTCGACCACCTTGAGTTGTGTTCCTTGCGTGGAAATAGCGAGATTGTGCGAACGACCATTGACGACAAATGTAATTTTGAAGGGAGAGCCAGTATACTGGCTGCTTTGCGTCCCCCAATCGCAGTCGGTCTGAGGACACTTGGAATACGGATGAACAGTGATATTCGTGCCATTGTTTGTGATAGTCATCTTCGTGATACCCAGGGTGTTCGTGTCGACGTTGGCCCAGTTACCGCTCAACGCCGCGGCAGGTGCGACGGTAGCAGTAGCATTGGCGTTGGCCGTTGCCCTGACGTTGGCATTCGCTGTTGCCGTGGCGTTAGTATTGGCATTGGCCGTGGCCGTGGCATTGGCGCTAGATTGCGAAGATTTGTTTGAGAAAGCGTTTGCAATGAGAACGATACCTCCCAGCACCACGAGCAGCGCCAGTACAGTAATCAAGACAATCATGCCTGTAGATAATTGCTGTGTTGGTGTAGGCTCAGGAGTAGGGGTGGGGGGAGCAGTCAGATAGACAGGGGCAGGCGCAACAGGTTCGGGCACGAGCTGGATCGCTTGCGCGAATGCATCGGCGAAGGCGGAGACGGTAGGATAACGGCCTCCTGGCTTTTTTGCCATCGCCCGCCCCACCACAACATCGAGATCTCGCGAAAGCGTGGGGTTGATGGTGCTGGGTGGTGTTGACCAGCTATGGAGGTGTGCATCCCTCAGTTGCTCAACACTACCCTGGAAGGGGAGGCGGCCTGTCAGCAATTGATAGACCATGATACCAAGGGCATACTGATCGCTTGCCGGTACCACCTGGCCCTCCCACTGCTCAGGCGCCATGTAGCCAGAAGTGCCGCGAATGTCGAGGCCACTGGCCCGGGCTTCCGGTAAGGGTTGCGCAAAGCCAAAGTCTGACACCAGCATATCTGGAGGTCCGTTCAATTTATTGCGGATGAAAACATTGGCGGATTTGACATCGCGGTGAATGATCCCCTGGTTATGGGCGTATTGCAGCGCATCGGCGACCTGGCGCACGATGCGTGCCGCGTCTTCCAGGGTGAGCACGTCGCTGTTCGACCGCCGCTCGAGCCACGTATTGAGCGAGCCTTCGGGGCAATAGGGGGTCACGATAAAAGGGACGACTTCCCCGTCAATCGTCTCGGTGCCATAATCGAGCAAGGGTAATATATTGGGATGATTGAGTTGCGCAATAGCTCCTGCCTCAAATTTAAAGGCTCGTGAGGCCCCTTGCGCCTCTTGCGTCAGAGGATACGCATAGGCATGGAGAAGCTTAAGGATCACCTCCTGTCGATTATTTAAATTGTCCTCGACCAGGTACACCTCGCCGGTACTACCGCTGCCGAGTGGGCTCACAATGCGGTAGCGGTTATTTTTCAGGGTTTCTAGTGCCATAGTGCTCTTTTCCCTTTCATTCATCCCCTCTCTTTGCATCTAACCTGCTTCTAAGCACTCGAACGAAAGAATCGGACAGCCAATGTCATGCAGCGAATTGAGAACGCCAATCAACGCGGATTGGTCTGCCAATCGACCTGTCAGGATCGACCTTGCATATCCCTTCGGATCGCTTAGATGCTCGATCGTCATGCCGCCACAATAATCGGACCAATTCTTATCCAGGGTGCCCAGGATACTGATCCGGTACATCGTCGTTTCAAACAAACTGATGCTTGGGCGGTATATTTCCATTGCATGTTCCTTGGGTAACTGACGCTACCACTTCAGGTGAGTCATAAAGCAACAAACTTCTACATGTTGTACACCTGTTGTCACTTTAGCCTTCTCGCTTGAAGGCCTGGTCTAGCGCCGATCAGGGATCAGCAAATACTCCTGAGAATCACTATAGTCGAAAGCGCTCAAGAAAGCTATTCCCCACAGGGTATAGAAAAGGTATAGTTTTCGGCTTGTTTGTCTCAAATGATCGGATACGTCACCAGGTGGTACAGGCCAAACAGAAGCATCACCAGGGCAACCGACAAGATCACAGCTCTGACCGTATTCCACTGGAAGTTCTCGGCGATAGCGGTGAGGAACAGCACCGTGGCCAGAAAGACGGTATTGAGCACATATGCATCGCCCTGCTCTTTGGCAGCCTGTCCTTCATCGAAGGTTTTAGCTGCCTGAGCATCAAGCTTATTCGCTTTGTCATCCAGGCTGACCTTGTATTGTGGCATAAAGAGCGGTCCTGGTGGCGCATTTGGGTTATTGAACGGATCGGTCGCCAACCAGGCTTCGAATGCCGGACGGAACTCAGGCCGGAAGCGTCTCTGGAAAATGTTTGCCAGTTTGGTATTGCCCTGGGTATATGCGTTGATCCAATTGTTGACGAGGATGACGTCGTATAGCTTGTACTGCCCGGCTAGCGCCGAGTCTCGAGTTGATTCAACGCGCAGAGCGCTAGCTTGAGCGAACAGAGTGGACTGCTCACCGGCCCAGCGAGTTGCCTGATAGCCGCTCCAGGCTGTTGCCACGGCCACAACACCCAGCATGATTGCCGTGATGACCTCAAACCAGCGCTCAATGCGCTGCTGGCGGGTCAGTGGTTGTTTTTGTTGCACGGTTGACGTCTGGGTAGACTCCTGGGTTGGACCTTCTTTCAATTGCTCTTTGCTCTCGCTCATACTTCAGTACACCGCGACACGGCGCTACGCTCCTCTCAATTATGATACTTCTAAGTAGGACTATAGACGAAGACGTGCGAGAAAGCTATTCCCCACAGGGTATAGAAAGGGTATAGTTTTTGGAAAGGACAAGCGACCCTTGCCGACCAACCTTTATGGTTGCTGGCGGTTTGACATGGGCGAGGCGGCACTCGCCTCCAAAAACTATCAAGGAGTCAACGCAGCAGGAGGCCGAGCGTTTTGGAGACGGTGACGGCAGCGCGGCGATTATTCACACTGAGCTTGCGATAGACATTGTTCGTATGCACCTTGACGGTCCCAGTCGTGACCACCAGTTCGCGCGCAATCTCCTTGTTTGTGAGATCCTTCTCGAGTAAGCGCAGAATCTGTAGTTCGCGCTCAGTCAATGGTTCAAGGCCCTCTTGCCACATCAGCTCTTCCGTTGACACTGTTTGCGCAGCTATGGGGTTCATCGCTGCCAGGATGCGTTGCAGATAGGCGTCCAGCTTTTTGTCGATCTCCTGGTGCGCCTTTCTGCGCTTTCGCAACTCCCCAAGCACTTTGGCCAGCGGCGGCAGATCGGCAAACGTGCGCACGAACCCACCGGGACGCGCCAGTGCAAGCGCGTGTTCCAGCACATCGAGCGCTTCGGCCAACCGACCTTGCAGATCGTACGCCAGCGCTTGCAGGGCCAACACCTGGATCGTCTTGTGTGTATCGTGCATGGATTCGACAAGTTGCAAGAGTTCGACCAGCAGCTCTTGCCCTTGATCCACACTCGGCTCATCGCCTTTGGCAAGCAGCATCCAGGCTTTGGTGATGGGTGGGTCCTCAAACGACATCATCGGGATCGGCACTTCTTGACTCCCCGCCATCTCGACCCACTGCGGGGCTTTCTCCACCTCGTCCTGCATTAGCGCCAACTGTCCGCAGAAGGCATAGGCCGTCATGAGTTCGCGCATGTTATGCTGTCCCTGCACCAATTCGAGCAGGGCGCCAGCTGTCTCTTTCGCCTGGGTGCCCAACCCCTGGGCTTGATAGGCTAAGGCCAGGCCGCACATGGCTCTTTGCACCGCCCAAAAGTGTGCGTGGTGCTGGTTGGCGACCACGACTGAGAAGTGGTAGATCGCCGCATCCAGGTTGTTCCATTCGTAATACACAAAGCCCAGCAACCAGTGGGCCCAATAGAGGCTCAGAACCAGATCGGCTTCCTGGGCGAGCCGGAGAAGATGTCGTGACGTTTGTTCCACCTGTTGCAGTTTGCCCGCAGCCAGATACACGAGCGCCTGCGCAAAGAGCAGACGAGCAGTGTCGTTAAGATGAGCCGATTGTTCTCTCAGAGCATTGTTCAGTTCAAAGAGCGCAACGTCTTCATGCCCAGTAGCCTGGTTTGAGAGTGCCAGGAAAAGGAGGGCCTGGCTCGATATATACACCTCACCCGGTGGGAGCCATCTCAGCGCGGACCGGGCGCTCTCCAGGCTCGCCTGTGCCTGCCCTATATAGTACTGGAACTGGCTCCACAAGATCGCAATCAGCGCACGCAGGATCCTGGACTGCGGGTCGTCCAGATCACTCGCGGCGCTCCCAACGGTTCCTAAGAGCTGCTCGGCAGCCGTCAAAAAGCGCGGAAGGTCTTTGAGCTGTCCGTGGGCTTGTAATATCCACACCCTCGCGACAAGCAGGCCGGGGCTGCCCTGGATCTGTTCCTCCGGCAACAGGCGCAGCCAGCGCTCCAGCTGCACCCACTGCTCCTGCTCAAACGCCCAGATAAATTGCGCTTCCACCAGCTGCGCCGCGTATGTTGCATCTCCAGCCGCAAGTGCATGCTCGATCGCCTCCTCGATCAGCCCCTGTGCGGCATACCATGCACTCGCTCGCTGGTGCAGCGTGGCAAGTTCCTCTGTGCTGATGTGCGTCTGCAAGTGCTGCTCTAACAAACGCTTGAACAGGTGGTGAAAGCGATACCACCCCTGGCGCGCGTCGAGGGGGACAATGAACATGTTCGTGCGCTCCAACCAGTCCAGGGATGCCCGTACGTTATCGTGAAGGGCATCTCTGCCAATGATCGCTGCACACAACTCGGCGCAGAACTGCTCTAGATTCGACGTCCGTAAGAGAAAATCCTGGATAGCAGGGGTTTGCTGGGCGAGAATTTCCTCCAACAGGTAACTGCTCACATAGCGGTCAGGGTAGCTGAGAAGCCGTTCCACAAACGCCGCCTGCTCAGAGGCGCTGCGCAGCGAGAGTGCCGCCAGTCGCAACACCGCAACCCAACCCTCCGTTCGTTCCTCAAGTGCGACCGCGGTCATGTGTGCCTGTTCGTTCCCCAGGACGCGCGTGAGAAAGGCTTCCGTCTCCGCGAGTGTAAAGCGCAAGTCGGCGCTGCGCAGTTCGTTCAGGTGCCCCTGGGCGCGCCATTTGGCCAGCGGCAGCGGCGGATCGGATCGCGTGGCCAGCGCCAGGTGCAGTTCGGGGGGCATATGCCTGATCAGCAGATCAAGCAAGGTATGAATCTCGCTATTGTGAATGAGGTGATAGTCATCCAGCACCAGGACAACGTCTTCAGACACATCGGCCAGATTGTTGATGAGCAGGGTAGCCACGCGATCAGGTGGTGGAAACTGCGGTGCCTTAAGGCTGGCCATTTCCTGAAACGCATCGGGAAAGACGGATTGCAGGGCAGCGGTGAGCGAGTGCACGAAGACGCGCAGCTCGTTGTCGTTTTCATCCAGGGAGAGCCAGGCCGTGAGGCGATCGCTCGTCTCCAACCACTCGGCCAGCAGCGTCGTCTTACCAAATCCGGCAAGGGCGGAAATCAGCGTGACTTTGCCGCTCAGCCCGGCGTTTAGTCGCTCAATCAGGCGGGCACGGGGGATCAAGTCACTGCTGGTGCGTGGTCGGTAGAGTTTTGTTCGTATCAGGGAGTTGGGAGGGTCGACATTGGCTCCAGTCCTGGGGAAAGTGAGCGTGGAAGCAGCAGGCACTGCCGGGGACATTGTGGACGACTCAACAGGAGTGTGCCTGCCTGCGAGTGTTCGCGCAGCGGCCTGCAACCTTGACAGGGTGAGCGTGCGTGAGGGTCCCAGCGAAACGCGGAAGAGCTTGCCCATACGCGTATGGGAAGCTTTCCAGTCCAGGTCACTCGGATCGGTACCGGTACCACTCTTGCGTACGGTAAATGTGCCAAGACGATCGACAAAGGTAAAAGAGTCATGGTTCTCGAGCCAATCGTACCATGCGGAGGTCCCAACGGCAATCGGATCGCCCTCTCTCTCCGACTGGTATAACCGCCCACCCCTCACAAGCGGGATTGTTCGATGCACTTTTCAGAACCCTTCTCTAAGACGTACTAACCTGATAGCTCTTCGAAACGCCTGCTTTCAAGACGCAGTTTCTTCTCCACGCTATGCGGCACAGTTTTCAACTGGACAGTATTGTGAGCATACATCAGTTCCAGATTTCCTCATTGTAGATGAGTCTATAATGAAAAGTTGGTAAGAGCACACTTTACAATTTTATCACAACTGTTGCCAATGTCCAAACGAAGAGGTTACAATATCCCTGCTGTTTTAACTTTTTCATTTAGTGGAGAAATTACCCCCCACTGTAAGAACCTTACATCTATCGTGTTAAGGGATTGTTAAGAAAATGTAAAGTTCAATACGACAGAGATGGATCGCATAGTGTATTTACACTAGATGAGCCGACTTTTCTATATTCCTGCCCGTACTGAAAGTGTGCAAAAATAGTGTGTTTACATGTTGTATTTTTAGCCACATGCATGTAAACTAAGAGCAGTGGTGTAGTTTCTTGTCGCCGTCTTTGAAGATGTTTTCAGAGACGGCCGACTAAAAGAGAGACGCTCCGCATTAGTATTGTTATCTGTTCCGTACAAATCGAAAGGAGTCAACTTGTGAAAGAACGTCCCATTGGAGTCACTATTCTCGCTATCCTGGCTGGTGTCGCTGCTGTCCTGGCTGCTATTCATGCGCTCCAGTTCTTAGGGATCTTCCCATTCTTTATTGGCCACGTTGCCGTCCGGACTTTCAACTTCTTCTATGCCCTGATGTATCTGTTACTGGTCTGGGTGTACGTCTGGCTGGTGCAGATGCTCTGGCGGGTTGATCCAGCAGCATGGATGTTCCTGGTGATCATCACCATCTTCGAACTCATTCTCGACTTCATTGCGATGCTTGGTGGATCCACCTGGCAGGATGTATCTGTGTCCTTCCTCTTCAACGCCATTATCCTGCTATATGTTATGCTGCCGGGCGTGAGGAGAGCCTTTGGCACGGCGTCTTAACTGTCCATTTTTGGCTGACGCTATCCCATGAGTGAGCTGTGAAACAAACGCCACACGAGGTTTACATACTCGTGTGGCACTTTCATACATAGATTGGCTCATGAAAGGTTTTCTTCACGCTGGTACGAGCCACGCCGAATGCGCCAGTAGACCAGGTCAGCCACTTCCAGGATAATTACCAGCAGCCAGATATAGAGGTATACTATCCTTATGCGAAATGGTGCTCAAGAGCATAGCGAGTGGCAGCACTGCGCGTATTGAGGCCCAACTTGCCGTAGATCGATTGGGTATGCCCACTGACCGTGTGCGGGCTCAGGACCAGGCGCTCGGCGATTTGTTTGTTGCTCAGTCCCATCGCCAGCAGACGCAGCACCTCGACTTCACGTGCCGTCAGCGCTTCATACGTGGAAGAAGAAAGTGGCGTCGTAGACCCCACAGCGAGATCATCACGATTAAGTGTGAAGATGTCCATGTAATTCAAGGCGGCCGCCATGCCTTGCTTGTCTTGAAGTTGTCGACTCAATTGTCTGCTTTCTTCATAGAGATCGATTGCCTGCTCAGGGTCTTTCTGTGTGCAAACGAGATAGCCAGCGCCCTTGAGTGCCCTTACTCTCAGCGGGGCTGAGACAGGCACATTGCTCTCTCGGGATGCCTCCCAGGCCTGTTCCAGAAAGCTGCGGCCCTCACTCACCTGGTCCCCAGGCAGCCAGAACTGCACCAGTGCTGCCACTAGTCGCAACGCCTTCTTTATCTGGCCGCGCTCCAGCAGCCACCGCAGCGCTGCCTGCAGGTTTTCATGTTCCTGTTCCAGCCGCTTCTGCCACGCTACTTGCTGGAAATCAGACAAAACCGACGCGGCCTCTTCGGCGAGTGCCAGGTAGTAGGCAGCATGGGCATCCCGTGTCTGCTCCCGTTCTCCACACGCAGCCAGGCGTTCCAAGCCATACTCGCGCAGCATCTTGAGGAAATCCAGGCGCGGTTCATCCTCCCTATGTGCAGGCTGGCGCAGCAGGCTTTTATCGATGAGCGATGTCACGCCGTCCAGGACAGGGATCGTCATGCCCCCAAGCGCGGTCGAGATGGCCTCTATGGCTTGCAGCGAGCACCCTCCGGCGAAGACCGCAAGTCTGCGAAAGAGCGTTTGCTCATCTGGAGAGAGCAAGTCATCGTTCCACCTCAGTGTGTTGCGCAGCGTCTGCTGGCGGAGCGGGGCATCCAATCTCCCTCCAGTCAACACTTCTAAGGGATGCTCCAGCCGGGAGAGCAGCGCCTGGGGAGGCAGCAGTTTGCTGCGTGCCGCTGCCAGTTCGATGGCCAAAGGCACGCCCTCCAGCCGCGTACAGATCTCGGCGATGTCGCGTGCGTTCTCATCGGTCAGTTGGAACCCGGGCAGAATGGCCTGTGTACGTTGCACAAAGAGCGCCACAGAGGCAATATGCGCCAGGCTCTCGCGTTCTGGCAGGAGTTGCATATCGGGCACCTCCAGTGGCGGGAGCGTGAACGAATATTCACCCCCTACATGCAACAGCGCACGGCTGGTCACCAGCAGCTTGAGCTGGGGGCATGACGAGAGCAGATCGGCGAGCAGTGGTGCCGCCGGGAGCACCTGCTCGAAGGTATCGAGCAGCAGCAAGAGCTGCTTGTTGCGCAGAAAGGTTTTGAGGTGTTCCACCGAGCAGCCATTCCCCCGCTCTTGCAGTCCAAGCGCATGGGTGATGGCGGGGAGGACGAGCTCGGGAGCGTTGATGGCAGCCAGGGAGACAAAACAGCCCCCGTGGGCAAACGCCTCCAGGACCGCGTTTGCGAGGGAGAGGGTCAGGTGCGTCTTGCCGATGCCTCCGGTGCCGGTCAGCGTGACCAGGCGCACCTCGGGACGCAGGAGCAGGTCCCGTGCTGCTGCTAGCTCCCGTTGGCGTCCGATCAGTGGGGTGAGAGGCAGCGGGACAGTGCGGAAGCGCCCGTGCAGGCCATCCAGGGACGAACGTGCTGCGAAGGGCACTGCTGCTGGCAGGGCTGGGAGCATGTGTGGATGCGAGTCGGCAGAGACAGCAGAGATGGTAGAGATGGTAGAGACGGCCTGGCAGGCTTGTGCAAAAGCTGTGGCAAAGCTGAGCACGTCTACGAAGCGCTGCGAGGGTTCCTTGGACAAGCCTTTGAAGATGACCTGCTCCACCTCACGAGGGATCTCGGGATGCCGCTCGCAGAGAGAAGCAGGGACAACATACAGGTGCTGGTTGGAGAGGTAGGCCGCCGAGCCCCCAAAGGGGCGCTGGCCGCTGAGCCACTCGTAGACCATCACGGCGAGCGCGTATTGATCGCTGGCAGGACAGGGCTGGCCGAGGATCAGTTC
>WNGR01003022.1_pt1 | contig 19335 bp, 19 predicted proteins | sample 5407581 | NCBI WGS metagenome assembly WNGR01 (sample SAMN13153383, study PRJNA577476) | soil metagenome | isolation source: 80 cm soil or saprolite under Garry oak tree replicate 2 | place: USA:California | collected 2016-06-15 | reverse complement strand
GTGCGCAATCGCTTGGTCAGGCGAGAGGAGGTTGCAATGAAATCTGGGAGCCGTTCTGCGAACACTTTGCGCGAGCAGTCGGGGTTGCGACAAAAGAACTTGCGCACCGTGAACACCAAGCGAATGGGACGACCAACGCAGGGGAGATCCCGGGGATGTCTCTGGTACGAGCTATGAATGGCAGACGAAGGCATCGCACACTGCGGGCAGGACGAACTGGCGCGGTGCGAGGTCACACTCACGAGCAGTTCCTCCGAGGTGCCGCTGATCGAGCTCATTTCCAGTCCTTCTGGTAAGGGAAATAGGGGCGTAGTTGGCATTGCTTGCCACCTCCTGCAACTTCTTTTTGCAGGAGCATAGCAGACAGATCCGTCGTTTTCAATGCTTCACCAAAAACCAGGATGAGCCAAATTTACGCAGGCGTTGACATTGGGAGACAATCTGAGCCGATCGGTTCACGACGACCGGGTCGTAGAGCGTATCTGGAGCACACCAGGCGTAGAGGGAGTGGCCCTCCAGGACCACCTGATGGACGGTGGGACGCAAGGTCAACCCCCAGCCGAGGAGGTTGCCGAACTGGTCGTACTCGGCTTCAGGCTCAAGCACAGCCTTCACCCGCTCACGAGAACTGTGCAGGGCCTGGGTGAGCGCATCGAGAGAAATTGGTGTTGCGCTCTCGACAAGCATGTGCCACAAGTGGTGGATCACTTTCCATTCAAACGCTGTTTCTGGCTCGACGAGAGCCGTTTTCATGCTCTCAAACACGGATGCTGACATGACATGTCCTCCTTGCTGTCCAAAACCTGGACAGATCTGCGATCCTCTTCCACTTCAGGCGCGTGTGGCCAGGATCATGTGTTTGTGGGCGAATTCCCGTAAGTCGAGAAAGGCTTCTTCAAGCGGAAAGACGCGGAAGTCTGGGTGTTGGGAGAGCCACGGTGCGGCGGCCTCCTCAGAAGCGAAGAAAAGCGCATTCTGGCACCCGCCTTGCCGGATGCAGCCTGCCTCCTTGAGGCGCTTTAATGTGTCCCCCTGCTTTGGGAAGGAAACCACTGTGCTGGCAGGGGTGAAGGCGGTCATTTGCTCTGGCGTGAGGGTGACTTCGATCCTGGTTCCCGTCACGGGACAAGCGGAGATGATCTGGGCCGGTCGGCCCAGCACGACCGCAATGTGCAACGCATCTGGGGCGCACCAGGTGTAGAAAGCCCGGTTCTCCACCACAAGTTGATGGGCGGTGGGCCGAAGCGTCAAGCCTACGCCGATCAGCTTGCCGCTCTCGTCGTACTCGGCTTCAGGATACTGCACGTTGAGCACCTGCGCGACCTGTGAACGTTCACACCCAAGTGACTGCGCGAGCGTCTCGAGGGAGATCGGTACTCCTGTCTGGGCAAGCAGCCCGAAGAAGCGGTAGAGGAGTTTCCACTCAAACGCTGCCTCCGGACCGCTGAACGCGGTCGTCATGGTGGCTAAAATGGATTCTGACATCATCTTTTCTCCTTATACGTTAAACTAAAGCCAAGCCCTCTTGCTGAGGGTGGCAGCAGGTTGGTACACTTGCTGAGATGGACCGGAGGGCGAAAGTGCATTTTCTGCTCTCGGCTTCGTTGCCAGGCGCGTCTGTTCATCCGCGCAGCGTCACCAGGTCGGTCGGCTCTGGTGACGCGAGAAGCCGAGCCTTTGGGCGCGTTACCTCTGCGCCCCGTTCGCTCATGCGGCGTAGAGTTCAGGGAAGACTTTGGACCACACCTGCCGCTCTGAGGCAAAGCCCTCTTCCACCGTGAGCAAGACGATATCGCCCCTCTCCCTGGCCCACTGCTCGCCCTCTTCCCGCGTAGCAAAGAAGTGGACATGGGTGCAGAAGGCACTCCAGATGGCCTCAACCGAGGCCATGTTCTCTCGGCTTGGGTCCACGAGAATGAAGGAGACCACTGCGGTTTCCGGATGGACTTCCTCCACCCGCGTAGGGCTGACACGCAGCCGAATCGGGCGATGCGTGACCGGCGACGGAGACTCGATGGTAACTGTCTGTCCAAGCAGGGCGGGCAGGAAGAGCGTGTCCAGGGCACACCAGGCCGATAAGGACACCCCGACCACGGACAATCGATGCGGATGCTCGCTGAGCGAGAGGCCCATGGCACCAACTATCTGATCAGCCGCATCGCGTTCGGTGACCTCTCGCAAAAACTGGTGGGACTGGTCTCTCGCCAGGCCGAGATCGGCAATAGACTGGTCCACCTGCTCCATGGGGATGGGGTGTCCATGTGCCAGTTGCCGGATGATCTGGAGGAGGAGCCTCCGGTCTGGTCCGTACGACAACAGGTACTCCTGCATCTTCTGATTCATTTCAAGGATTCGTGGGTCGTTCATAGTCTGAAAACCTCCTGTTTCTTACAACCGGGCCACCAGCGTCAGACTCAGACACCTGTGACTCGGCTTGGTTTTTTCTTCCCCAGAGGGGGCAAGGATAGTGTACCTGCTCCCCCTAGGGGAAGAGTCAAGAGGGAAGATGTTTGGGGCCACGACGGGGATCGGATGCCAGGAGTTGCACCAGTGCTGATGGCGCGGGCCGAGCAGGTCGGCCCGCGAGTGCCGCCCGGAACTCCAGGTTGCGTTGACGCATCTCCTGGAGCGTGGCGATGTGGGTCTCGATCCGGGCGAGAGCGTGCGCCAGTTGCGCCTTTAGGAGTCCATCAACCGGCTCGTCGGAACGCCCACGGTAGCGTGTGGTGAGAACCTGAAGCTCTTTGAGCGTCAGTCCGAGGGAGCGCAGGCCCTGGACCACCTGCACGCACCAGAGCGCTTCCTCCCCGAACAGACGGTAGTTGCTCTCGCTGCGGCCCAGGGTATAGAGAAACCCGAGGTCCTCGTACTTGCGCAGAACTTTGATCGGCACGCCGCTCCGCTCAGAGAGTTGTCCAATGGTCATCGCCTGCGACCGTAACATCATTTTCTCCTTATCCAGCCTGACAGAGGGGCTGAACCTCGTCAGGAGTGTTGCAGCTTTCGGTCAGATCATCGAGCTGATGTCCGAGGCACTCGTGGGGTAAGCGTAGATCATCTGCTTGAGATCATTTGCCCGCAGGCCCATGCGGATGGCGAGGGCGAAGAGGTTGATGACCTCCTCGGCGTGCGGGCCCAGCAGGTGCGCTCCCAGGATGCGCTCGGTGCCCTCCTCAACGAGGGTCTTGAACCCCGTATGCGGGAGCGCTACCCGCCGCGAGGATTGCCAGCCCGAGGTGTCCTCGTGGTGCGTCGTAAAGCGCAGGCCCTGGGCGCGGGCCGCTTCCTCAAGGAGGCCCACCCGAACGAGAGGCGGGGTCGTAAAGACCACGCTGGGAATGCCGCTATAGTTGGGGGTGTACCGGTTGCCCTCCAGCAGATTCCTGGCCACGATGCCTCCCTGCATGCCTGCCACGGGCGTCAGGGGGAACCCGCCACCGGCCACCGCGTCCCCCGCTGCGTACACGGCTGGATTGCTCACGCTTTGCAGGTACTCGTTCACCGAGACGCCTTCCTTCCCATATGCCACGTCCGCCGCCTCCAGATCGAGCTTGTCGATTTCCGGCGCACGCCCGGCGGCATGCACCACCAGGTCGGCCTCGACCGTGTACTCCTGCGCCCCTGTGCGAGCGTGGACGAGCAAGTGGTCGCCCTGTCGTTCAATGGCGGTGACCGCCCGGTTCATATGAACTTCGATGCCCAGTTCCTGGCTGGCCTGCACCAGCATGGAGACCAGATCGGGGTCAAACTTCTCAAGGGGACGGCTACCCCGGTGGAGCACCTGGACCTGTGCGCCTGCGTGAGCTGCGATGTGGGCGAATTCAAAGGCGATGTAGCCGCCGCCCACGAAGACGACGCGGCGTGGCAGTTCCTCCAGCTCCAGGAACTGCGTGCTGGTGGTGAGCAACTCCTCGCCCACTATCCCCAAATCGGCATGGCACGCGCCGGTCGCGATCACCACCTGGCGAGCGACCAGGATCTCCTCGCCCACCTGGACGCTGGTGTGATCCACGAAGTGGGCACGGCCACGCCGCGTGATGATTCCAGCCTCGGCAAAGCCCCGCTCGTTTTGCTCTGGCGCCGGGTCGGTGAAGGTGCGCTTGAAGCGGATCAGGTCCGGCCAGCTGAGGGACAGACCCGGTGCCGAGACGCCCTGGCCCTGCATGCGGCGGCTCCAGTCCACCAGGTCGGATACGCTGACCAGCACCTTCTTGGGATCGCACCCGCGCAGCTGGCAGGTTCCCCCGAAGGGGTGGTAATCGACGATGGCTACGCAGAGGCCGGCCCCACGGCAGGGATAGGCGACGCTCTGGGCGGCAGAGCCGGTCCCCAGGACAATCACATCAACGGGTGTTGTCATGTGCGTTGCTCCTCTCTTGTTCTTCTCACAGACATGCTCTTCATCCTCGCAGTTCGCGCACCCGGCTGACAGTCAATGGATGAGCCAGAGTCGTTTCCTTCCCTCAAGAGCTCTCGCCAGCGCCGCTGTCTGCCCAGCACGCGCCAGGCTCAGGTGGCACAGCAACTGAGCCGGTTCACATCTTTGGTGAACGAGATCGCCACGAGCTTGAGCGCCTCGGCCATCGTCGGGTAGACGTGGATCAGATCGATGAAGTCATCGGTCGTCGCTCCGAAGCGCAGCGCCATGGCCGCCTCGTGGATCACCTCGCCCGCGTTCACTCCCAGCATCGAGACCCCGACCACCCGGCGCGTGGGAGCGTCCAGCACCATCTTGATCATCCCACGCGTGTCGCGGATGGCCCCGGCCCGTGGGACCACCGAGAGGGGGATGGTGTTGCAGTCACATTCGATCCCGGCGGCCACGGCCTCCTCGTCGGTCAACCCCACGACGGCGACCTGGGGGTCGGTGAAGATGGTGCGCGGGATGACGGTGTGATCGACATTGCGCGGTGGCTCCCCGGAGAGGGCATTGTGTGCCGCGATCTTGCCGTCGTGCGCGCCCACGGGCGTCGCCATCTGGCTCTCGGTTTCCTGTCCGATCACATCCCCGGCGGCCCAGATATGGGAGGCGGTGGTGCGCAGCGTGCGATCCACGCGCACAGCTCCCGCCTGGTCTATTTCCACGCCCGCCCGTTCCAGGCCGAGCGCCTGCGTATTGGGGCGTCGCCCGGTGGACACCAGGAGCCGCTCTGCCGAGAGGGTCTGCTGGCTCCCGTGGAGCTTCAGCGAGAGCGTGATCCCCGCGCCTTCGCGTTCCACGCCGCGCACCTGCGCCCCGGTGACAATGCGCAGCCCTTCTGCCTTTAGGATCTCGGTGAGGGCCTCGACGATTTCCGGCTCGTAGCCCGAGAGAATGCTCCTGCCTCGGGTGACAAGGGTCACCTGGGTCCCAAAGCGGGCAAACATCTGGCCCAGTTCGAGGGCGATGTAGCCCCCGCCCAGGATGAGCAGGGAACTGGGTTGCTCGCGCAGCTCACGCCCCCAGGGGTCATCTAAGCTACTCAGCAGGTCGCTCGTCAGGTAGGGCACATCCGCGAGGCCCGGGATGGAAGGGATGCTCGGCTGTGAGCCAGTCGCAATCAGAATCTGCGCTCCAACCAGGCGGCGTGGGCCATCGGCGCTTTGCACCTCGACCTCGTGGTCGGAAAGCAGCCGTGCCTGTCCTGGCACGAGCTGGATGTGCTCGGGATCATCGAGCAGGCTCTCGTACTTATGGGCGCGATATTCCTGGATGATTTCATCTTTCTGGGCGACGAGTTCTGTCCAGTTGACCGGCATCTGCACCGGGGATAGGCCCGGATAGCGGGAATGAGCAGCATCGTAGACGAGCCTGGCCGCTTCGATCAGGTTCTTGGAGGGCAGGCAGCCCCGGTTGGCGCAGGTGCCCCCGACCGTGCGAAATTCGGTCATGACGGCGGTTTTGTCCAGTTCGGCAGCGTGCAGGGCCGCGGCAAAGGCGGTCGAGCCGCTGCCCAGAATCACCAGGTCATAGGACTCTTGGGTTGACATACGTGTTATCTCCTTGGTGCAGGCAGGTCCTCCGGCATGGGGGACCGCTCCGGCATGTGCTCATCAGTTGCGACCGGCGCGCAGGTAGGGCAGGCCGTATCCCCCTCGCGTTTCTCACGTTTCGGGCCGAACAAGAACCAGGCCCCCAGTGCCAGCGCCACCACGAAGTAGATCGTCGCCCCGGTATACACCAGGCCGGTATTGCGGCTGAGAAAACTGCCCACGGCCGTTCCGGCCAGCAGTGAAAGCAGCAGCGGCACCGTCACGATCAGGTGACAGGGGCAGGCAAGAAAGCCCGTCACGGTCAGCACAACACCCCCAACTTTGCGCATCAGACACCTTCCTTTCGTCTCTCCCGCAAAGCTGGAGGAGAGTATATGGGAACAGGCACGGTCTTCGTAGCGCACCGGCGGTAGAGCCAGAGATCCCAGACCTGTGCGCCCAGGAGAACGATGATCGCTCCATAGGCCAAAAACGGGCTCCAGGTGGGTGTGGCCGCCATGCCATCGGCCATATGATCACCGCCCGGCGCATGAGGGAGCACGGTCGTGCCGTAGATGGCGAAGAACACACTTCCGGCGGCAACCAGGGAGAAGATGAACGGTCCAGGCTGATGATGCCGACGCAGATGGAGCTCGGCGATCAGTAGCGTTAGCAGGAGCGTTGCGGAAAGCCCCGGCTCCAGATAGCGGTCATTGAGCAAGAACCCTGCCCCCAGGGACGAGAGCAACCCCACCAGGGCAGGGAACCCTACACAGCACAGTGTGGTAAAAAGGGCTGCGAGTGCCACAAGAGGACTCCCACCCCCACGCATCCAGAATCGTCGTTGAGACATAACGGTCCTTTCGTCGGTGATCGGTAGAGTGTCTCCTATGGGATGAAAGCGCGCCAGAGCGCACGTCCAGCACGCTCGTCAAATTCAGAGACTGCGACCCCCAGGGTCGTGTTCAGCCACTGGTAGCGCGGGTCCGTGGTCGTAAATTGCACCGCCATCGTGAGCCCCCACAGATGCGGCTGGCTCTGGTCAGCTCCGCGCAGCCCATAGCCCCTGGCGTCAAACCAGATCTGGGCCCCGTCGGATGTTTCGATGATGCCAGCCGGATGAACCGTGCAGAGATGTTGCCCAGGTGGCGGTTCAAGCCCGGCTCGCACAAAGACATAGGCGCAGTTGCCGGCGTACATCGACCAGCGGGCTGTCCCACTGAGCAGATCTCCCGAAACGCTCCCATCGCCACTGCCAATCAGTTCACCCTCACGCGTTTCAGCCGACACCACCACCTCCATATCCGACTGGTACTGGAGCCGAGCTTCAAACAGGAGTGTGAGCAGACCAGTCTCACCGTTCTCTTGTATCGTATCCATATCCATGAGCATGTCCAATCTTTCCAGCACGCCTGTGTTCTCCTCGCCAAAGCGATGAGGTGGGTGTGCAATTGTGTGAGCAGATGAGGCCATATGTGCCTGGCGTTCAGGCCAGATCGAGCGTCTCTTGCTGGTTGAGTGCATCCAGCATGGGACAGCGGCCGGTCGGTCCTTGCCCGGTACAGAGTGAGTGGACCTGGAGCAGAGCCTGCCGCATGCGGTGTAACTCGACCATTTTCCGCTCCACCTCGGCAATTTTCGCTTCGGTGCGCCCCTTGACCTGCTCACAGGACGTCTGGGCGTCCACGCGCAAGAGCAGCAGCTCGCTAATCTCTTTGAGCGAGAAGCCTAACTGTTGCGCGCGTTTAATAAAGCGGAGACGGCTGACCACCTCCTCGGAGTACTGCCGATAGCCAGAGGCACGGCGCGGCGGTTCCTCCAGCAAGCCCTCGCGCTCGTAGAAGCGCACCGTTTCCACGCCGACCCCGGCTCTGCGGGCAACTTGTCCAATCGAGAGAATCTCCATCTCTGTCCCTCCTTCGTAAAAAAGTATACACTCTGTACCATACTACAGAGTCAAGGGGGTAAGAGGGGAAAATTCCCAACCTGCATCTATACAAATCGTATGAAAAGAGAGAGTGAACGTATGCTCAGCGACAGGGAAAGAGGAACGACATGTTGAACGTTCTCGACGTGGCGTTTGGCCATCCACGGGGGACCTCTGGGGCACTTAGGAGGAGCGATCATGGCCCGCTCAAGCAGGAAGCGCAACGAGTGGACGCTCTCGCTGCTTGATATCCAGCCGGATGATCGCATCCGGGAGGTGGGCTGTGATCCGGGCGCGTTGACCTCTCGCCCACCATGTTGCAGCAGGCTTCAAAGCGCAACGCCCAGTCCATCCGGGAGGGGCGGGTGTGATTGGAGGGAGGCTCCGCCGCGGCTCTCCCCTTTGAAGATGTCTCATTTGCAACTGCTTTCCGAAGCTCGCCGGCTGCTTGTGGCCGAGGGTGCTTGTGCCTGGTGAGTCTCACTCGTGGCTCGACCCCACTTGCGCAACTGGTGATCTGGTGCTGGACACGTCTCCATGCGCTCGATCCCCGTCTCGTAGGCGGCTGTCGGCCCCTGGAACTATGCGACTGCTTGCCACACACGGGCTTTCACATGGACTACGCGCAGGTTGTTACCCGCTTTGGTGTCCCCTCCGAGGTCATGGTGGCCTCCAAACAGTCGGGCGAGGACGAGGACTCCTGAGGGGAGGAGAACAGGAAAGACGGCGAAAAATGGTTTGAGAGATCGATTAACCATGAGCAGCTTCGAGGAAAGGAATCGATCATGCGCGTGTTAATTTCAAGAGGCGGTATCGCAGGGCTCACGCTGGCGCATTTTCTGTATCGGCATGGCATTACGTCCGTGGTCATTGAGCGAGCTGGCAGCCTTCGCCGGGAGGGCTACGCAATTGACTTTTTTGGCCTCGGCTATGAGATCGCCGAGAGGATGAGCCTGATTGATCGGCTGGCCTCTCAGCAAATTCCCTTTGACGTGCTGGCCTACGTGAATGCACGAGGCGAGCTGATCGCGAAACTAGATATGGCTTTGGTACAGAAGATCACCAATGGGAAGTATCTGGGGCTGATGCATGGGACCCTGGAAGAAGCCTTGTATGAAGCGTTGGCCGAGGCTGTCGAGGTGCGCTTTGGTCGTTCTCTGATCCGCATGATGCAGGGGAGAGATGCGGTGGAGGTGACGTTCAACGATGGCACATCCGAGTCCTTTGATCTGCTGGTCGGTGCCGATGGCGTGCATTCGGGCACACGCGCCCTGGTCTTTGGACCCGAAGACCACTTCAGGCGCTATCTGGGCTGCACCATTGCCTGCTATCCGCTGGCCGACCGCTACAGCATCGGTCGCGCCTGGAAAATGTATGTCGAACCAGGACGTCTGGTCGCCGCCCTTTGCACGCCGAAGGCGGACGACATCCTCACGTTTTTCCTGTACCGGTCGGCCTCGCCTGAGCATCTGTCACGCTTGCGCGACGTATGTGCAGGGATGGGTTAGCTCACCAAGCTGCTCCTCTCCGATGCCAACCCCTCGGAGAACGTCTTCATGGATGCCGTGATCCAGATTCAGATGCCCACCTGGCATCGGGGTCGGGTGGCCCTCCTCGGTGACGCCTGCGACTGTCCCACACTGCTCTGCGGGCATGGGGCATCCCTTGCCATGGCGGGAGCTTACCTGCTGGCCGAGGCATTACACGAAACAGCCACGTACCAGGAGGCGTTCCAGCGCTACAAACAGCAGATGCGACCATACGTTCAGGCGCAGCAAAAGAACGCCCGCGGCTTTGCCAAATTCTTCCTCCCTGGCACGCCCCTCGGCTTGTTTGTCCAACAAACGCTGGTGAAAGTGCTGTTCCGGGAGACGTTTCGTAGCCTGCTGCGACGCGAGTTTAGCGCACCGAGCCTCTCCATGTTGAATCCCGAACAGACCATCCGCTAACCCGCATGTGATTGGAATGAGTTCGAAACGGATGTGTCCTTTGTGACAATATGCCACAAATTTCAGGAATCATGGCAAAATCTTGACAAAACTTTCTCCATATAACTCCTCCGGCCGATGGGAAATGCTCGTCGAATCCCCCAATCTCAGCCAGCGCTGGCCGCCACACTAACGCATTGGCGGTGATCAGGTAGGCCGGTCGTGCCTCACCGCTGTCCCTCAGAGGTGGTGGAATCAGGATGCTCTGGGCGTCATAGTATCGAGAAAGGAGATCACTTCGTTCTGCCTTCACCATCCCGGCATATGCAACAGCGCCATTCATAGCTTGCCGATATCCGTCTATGAGTCCAGGTGTCAGGAGGCAATCACTGTCCAGAAACAAGATCCATTGGGTTTGCGCCTGCCGTGCTCCAAGGTTGCGAGCGGCAGCAGCGCCTGGTTTTGCACAGATCAGGATATGGACGGGCAAGGAAGAGGCGAGGTGAGTTGGAACCTCCACTGGAGGGTGGGAGAGATTGTCTACCAGCAAGATCTCCACTGGGAAGTGATTGGGGGCAAACACCCTCAGGCAAGCCTCGAGGAGGCGTGTTACACCTGTCTGATTGTTTTTCACTGGCACGACCACCGTAAGGTCTGTGAGTGCCAACTCATGCGGAGCCATGGCATTCCCGCGATGAGTTGGAGTGATGCCAAACGCAGTAAGTGACGTCATCGTTTCATTTCCTTTCAATCGCCCTGGCACTCATGAAAGAGATAGAGGGATCGTGAGCGTATCTACAAAGCGGGAATGAAGGTAAGCTGTTACCATCTTGTCCCTACTTCTGAGGTAAGAGACGCGTCCTAAGCTCTAGCATTGATATGATTGGGCTTTCCACAAACATATTGTTCTTACGCAGAGTGTGCAGCATCTCAAACGGTTCTGTAGCCGTCCTTCCACATTACGTGGAGCTACACAACCGTACCTCTCCAACTTGACCATTGCCGCTTATGCGATACCGTATCTCAAAAAGAGTGGGGTACTGTTTTATCACGGTGGAGAGCTTCTGTTTACCATATATCGCTTGAAAATGAGGATTGAGTTGTCTCAATGCTGATCCCAACGCGGAAAGAAGGACCCATACAGTCTTACTCTTCTGTCTAGCGACATCATACGCATTCGTGAGCAGCACGGAAAGTTCTAACGATGATAGTGGAGCAATGGCTTGCGAAGAGGAATGCTGCGATAATGCTTGTGGGAGCAATTGGCCTGTAGAAAGAAAGACACTGCTTGCTTCTTTTAAAGCACTGGATACGGCAGGTGATCCAATCACCAGAACCGTACTGCTTTCCTGACGGAGTCGAAGTACCAGGGGAACATAGTCACTGTCTCCAGCGACGATGCAAAAATACTTGATTCCTTGATGGAGTAAGTCCATGGCACCAATCACTAATGCAATATCGGTGGCATTGTGGCCTGGTTTGCTTAATAGAGGACCCTTTGGTTCTAAAGCATAACGTACCATGATTTTTTTCCATGCCTGCATACATGATGCAGCCCAATTCCCATAAACCTGCCGAACTACCACTTCTCCCATCTTACTCGCTTCCACTAACATGTGAGCAATGAGATCATGGGCGCTCACATTCTCTCCGTCAATGAGAAGCGCTACAGGAGCGACAGCAGATGACTTTCCTCTTGCTGTTTGCATATTCTGGTGGTTCATTGTCGTCTTCGACATGCTTTTTCTCCTCATAAAATATCTTCCTCGGCTCCTTCCTGATCGCGTGACCATTCCAAGGCTTGATTGTTGGCCTCTCGAAGCTCAACCATCTCATCTTGAGAAATAGGTTCCGCGCGCCCTCAAGCAGGAAATCGGAAATCACCCTCCAGCTCTCACCCCTAGCAGGACACTATTTACGCTCAAGGTGTGATCAGCTATCTCCTCTAACTGTCGTGAAAGCCTTACCAGATGTTTCCTTTTTCTACTAATTTAAGTTAATTGACTTATAAGATCAGAGTATGATATAATCCTAACAGGATTTATCCGCATTTTCAAGTTATTTGTCTGGTGTTTTAGCTTAACTTTCTGCTATTTTGTTAAGGTAGGTTCAGTATATGTCACGCAAGCCGCGAGGTGTCACGGGTATGCTAGCTTATGGTGAAGGTGCGCTACTTCGGGAGTTACGCTCAGAGAGCGGTATCTCTTTGACAGCGATGTCAGAGAAAACGCATTACCACAAAAGTTTTCTATCAGCGATAGAAACAGGCACTGAGAAAGCCAGCGAGGGTGTAATAGTTGGGTACGAGAAAGCATTGGAGCTCAAACCGGGCGAACTGCGGGATAGAATAGCTGCGCTGCGTGCCGAATCGCCTGAGAAAGTGATCGAGTTGCTCACCAACAACTGGCAACTGTGGCTGGGTATTCTTCCTCGCATATTATCCAATAGAGGCAAAGATGGTGCTGAGTCAGAAGAGAGAATAGATGAGCATAGACAGGTAGCAGACAAATACCAGCGTAGTCTGGAGTTGGCGCTTAAAAACGCAGCCGAGCGGCTCCTTACGCAATCTCAAAGCCTGGAAGAAATGAAGCGCTGTCTCACTCTCCTCAATGTACTCTCAGATCCAGGCGAGCGCGGCAAGGCGCTCCGCAATGAAGGTCTCTCAGATTATTTCACGTCACTTGCATCTTTCACCGACCAGGAATTCATCAATGCTCATCAGCAATTGCCAGTGCTTGTTGGAGTGAATTCACAAACCCGCCCATTCTCACCACTCGAAGGGGAAGACCAGCGATATCTACGCGCTTTTCTTGCAGCACTACTATCCGAACTCTCATTCGATCCACTGTTCAAACTCCAGATGAGCAAAGACCTCCAGCAGTATCTTGCCAGAAACCCACGCCGACCATCCATAGCAATTGCCAAAATGCTGCGACAGCTCTACGAAATGCTTGAGTTGCGCTATACACCGGAACATCTCGAGCGCCAGATGCAGGCATATATTACCCATATGGAGCGGGCATTTCGGGATCTAGACCTGCGCAGTTTTGCGCCCAAAGATCAGCCAGCGGCGCCCGCGCTCTCTGACATCTTTGTACCGCCATTTATTACCAAACTGGATACGAATTCGCCTACCCTGCAGCAAGCCGGAACAGAGCCGCCGGTAACCATCCTGCCCTTTCTTGGCGATTCCCATTATGCTGTTCTGCTCGGGGGGCCAGGAATGGGCAAATCAACGATTACTCGCCACCTTACCTGGAGCCATGCCGCAGTGCAGAGAGCCAGTGTACCCCTGCCTACCATGCCCTACCTTCCAGGCAATCCTCTCCCCCTGCATATCGAGTTACGTCTTTTTATAGAGCATTGGGGGTTGCAGTATAACGATATACAGCAATTACGCGCTGATGACTTCCTGACCTACGCTGCAATGGTGTGTTCATCGGCGCATGACGATACTAAAGTCAGCGTGGCTATGTTCAGACACCTTCTTGAGCGCCGCTGTATGGTTGTGTTGTTCGATGGTCTTGATGAGGTGACTGGACTGCGCGAGCGCCAGGCACTTGTCACGGTCATTGAAGACTTTGCCCATCGTTATCCAGGGAACTATATGCTTGTCACTTCCCGATCCCTTGGTTATGCGCTGGCACGCTTCTCGGATCAAGTATTCAAGCATGTCGAAATACAGGAGTTTGACGATGAACGGATCAAGAAGTTTGTGGAACAGTTCTATCAGTATCTTGTTCAAAAGCCTGCTCTTTCTGAAAAAGACAAGTCTGATATTGGTATGCTACTGAAAAGGTTGAAGGAGCCTGGACTGCGCAGACTGGCGGTGAATCCTCTGCTACTGACGGTCATTAGCATACAGAGTCGCACCTATGGAATAGCCAACAGGCGGGGGGAAATCTACGAAGCGTGCGCACAACTGCTCCTCTCAAAGTGGACCAGCCTGAAGGGAACAGTTGCACGCTGGAAAGATGTACAGTTAGAGCAGGAAGAGCAATATGCCTGCATAGCATATCTTGGCCTCGTCTTGCACGAGCACATGCAGGAACAAACAGTTCCCCTTGCAGAGGGCGCCAAGCAGAACACTGCCGATGTACCGAGACTATTCCTGCAGAACGAGGTTGAGCGTTTTCTCTCCGACCAGGATAGCCTGGCGGGCGGGACTGGAGAGGACCTGCACACGCAAGCAACACTCTTTCTGGACATGATCGAAGTGGAAACTGGCCTGATCGTTCAACGCGGTACCGGGGAGGGAGACCTGCCTCTTTATGGATTTATCCACCGCACTTTTCAAGAATATTTCGCCGCCGTTGCGGTGTATAACCAGTACTTGCGAGAACGAGCAGAAAAGCCGCACCAGTTGGACGATTTTATCACACAGCACCTGCATAGCGCCCACTGGCGGGAGGTGATCCTCCTCTTGTTGGCCAAGTTGCTGCGTAGGCCGGCAACGACTCGCCTGCAAGCTATCCTGGACAGCAAAAGCAGCTTTAACCACATTCTGAAACAGGACCTTTTCTTTGTTTGTGACTGCCTGCTTGACGAGATCATGGCCGAAGAGACCCTGACAAAACGGGTCATTGCAGAATTGCGGGACGTGATCAGATCTTCTCCTTTTCATTCCCAGCAGAGGGAGGCTATGACCTATCTCGTCTCGCTACTACAGACGCGGCACTATGCAAGGCTGGCCGGAGGGGCATTGGTAGCCTGCCTGACTGAAGATAGCCCCCTGTGGGTACGCCTGGAGGTCGCACAGAATCTCTACAGGCACGCTCCACAGGATTCGCAGGAGCACCAACAAGCATTTCACACCCTTACGCTGGCAGCGCAGCAACACGACCTTTCTCCCTCTGACGCTGCTGCCATCACCATGTTCCTGTACCAGAACAGCGCTGAGGATTCTACATACCGGCAGCGTGCGCTTGATCTATTCTTGTCTTTCGCTCAACGTCCTCGGCTCACCATAGAACAACGATGGGAGTTCGCGTACGTTCTGATACAGCGACTTCATACCGATACATCTGAACGCTGGCAACAAGATGCACAGCATATTCTGCAAAAACTAATCAATCGCTCCGATCTAACCACACCACAACGGGTAGAGCTCATTCGAAGAGTATGCCGTACCAGTTTCAATGTACCCACGATGTGGTCGCTGACGTTTCAGATGTTGGTAGACCTGGAACGGTCTGAGCAGGTTACGATCAGTGACGTGGCGCAGGTCACACATCTACTCTACCAATGCACACAAAACTTTTCCAGTCCCGAACAGCCGGAAGTGCACATGTTGGCACGGCAGAAACTCCAGGAACTCTTCGCGTCCCCCGACTTGCCCATCGAGGAGAAACTACATATTGCCGAGACATTTCTGCAGAGCGATGAAGCAAAGCTACGACATGCCGCCATACAACTATGCGTGCGTTTAACACGCGGGCGCGAGCTTCCCTCAACAGCTACCCAGCTTCTTCTACCTCTCATCAAACGGCTCTACGAGCATCATAAACGAGCGCAAGAACGACGCCAGGCATTTCAGATGCTGACAAAACTGGTACACTGGCGCACTATCAACGTGGGAGAGATTCTGAACTTCACCTGGACACTCTACCGCTTCGGCGAGAACGACGAGGATCAGCGCACGCATGCCATACAACTTCTCTCCGACATCGCAAAGCGGAAGCAGGCTCCCGTCGAGCAGTTGTTGCAGATCGCCGACGCTTTACACGCTGCAAATTTACCCAAGCCAGAGCCAGAGCAGAGCGCACAGCCAGTGCTGATCAACCTGCTCAAGCGGAACGAAACGCTCTCTACACCCCAGTTGCTCCACATTGCCAAGCTGCTTGTGTTTGGCGTGGAGAGCGACACGGGCTGGCAATACTTTTCCCAGGCCCTCTCGCTTCTGCTACAACGCACTGACATGACCGCAGAATACCTGGCACAACTCACACTCGATCATAGGTCGGATGCCTCAGCACTTCGCCCTCGCATCCTGCAACATTTCACTGACTTAGCAGAGGATCAATCCCTGACCATCACCCAGCGCCTGCTCATCGTGACGCCTCTCTTGAAAAGCCATGATATTTCATATGCATATAAAGCAAAGGCCGTCCAGGCCGTCATCAACTTGCTGCAACCAGAACCAGCAGAGCAATTTCTACGACAAAACTGGAGTTCGCCATTGAGCGAGACCATTGCCGATATGCCATTCATGGCTGAGCTCGCCCAGCAAGTGCTGCTACCGCACCCATACCGTGACGGGATATACGTGAAATTGAGACAAATGATTGCTCAGTCAGGAGGTAGAGTTGCCGCTGGGCACGCGCGGCTCACCCCGGTGAGGGCAATACGATAACCAGAGACTACACCACTGAGCATTTAAAGCGCGATGTAGCAGCATACACCGCCCATCTTGAGCAGAAGCTTCGCTACCCGAAAGTAGTCGGCGCTGCTCCCTGAGAACGAGGCGTTAAGTGAACAGACCCTGATCTGGATAGTATCTTTGTGCCTTTGCGTATAGTGCTACGTGGATCACCTCTTCAGCGGTGGCGACAAAACGCTCAAGGCACTGTCATAGACGAACTTGAACGGCACCCGGAAGTAGATTACTATCATATGGCTCTGCTTGGTGAGCCCGGCTCTAGCGAATCGACCGCGCTCCATCACCTCGCGTGGAGCCATGCGGCCGCATATCTAGGGAACTTCTCTGATGCACTGCTTCTTTCAAGCAGCGAGGCGCCATTAGTACCAGTTTCTCTTGAACTGCACAGCTTGCCCGCAAGCCGTTGCCCTCATCCCGATGATACATCCTTATCCTTTGTCATTGAGGTGTTAATACAGAAAGATGGGATTGAGGTCGATTATCGCTCACAGCGATCTGCTACGTCATCTCTTCCATGCACCTTCTGTGAAAAAGGCGCACTCCCTCACTTTTCACAAGTTAGGTGTGCAGGTCCTCTACTGGCATGAAGCCCTAAATGTCGTCTTCCCGGATTCCAGCCAGATTTAAAAATACTCTTGGAGATACCCGTAATACATCATTATGGGCCCTTTCCCTTTTTTCCTCCTTCTCGCATCCCGGTAGAGCCCCATGAATACAGTGTTGACGAATTCGAAAAGAGCCTTTTAGTGATCCTACATCCAAGGAGTTCCAAGCTCAAAAACTGAATTCGTCAACAATGCCAACCTATGAGAGAACCAAACAAACTGTCAACCAGGATATTCTCTAGATCTACATATGGATATTTGCTTAAGCAACGTGGGAAGCCGATGCACAGGTATCTTTAAGCTACAAATGGGCAGGACCCTATTTCCGCCGCACATGCGTAGTGAGATGAGGAAGAGTCGAACTCCCTGTACTGCGATTTTTGACCCGCTCTTGGCCCTCCTCGAAGTAGTCAAGGACTCTCAGAAAGCGATGCGTTATTCGTCATTGTTCGTCTCTATTCGTCTGAAATCATTGGCGTTGCTGCCATAATTGCTGCCACAGTTTCACTATGGAAAAGGTATAACGACTGCATTTGGGATGGGAACGGGTGTTTCCCCTTTGTGGATTCGCAAGGGCAGTTGGAGCCGCCTGTGAGAGCCTGGATACTTCCTTTCAAATCGTACGTTCTATTGCTGACATTCGCTGAATTGTGCTGAGTAACGCCGACTTTGCTGTCAGCAAAAGACTTTCATGAGTATACTTCATGTTCAAAGTGGAAACGAGTTATATAGGATATTGATCCGTTGATAAGAAATCAGTCCATAATGCACAGATATGCTGCCAGAAGATCATCAGAATGATAACTTGTGCAGTCCGTACTGGACATCTCTGCTTCTGAGGTAGCCCGGCACATTCCGGTACCACGCAGTGTACGGAAGATGCTAGACATCGGCGGTTCCCATGGCTACTACTCAGTCATGCTCTGCCGCCGTCTCCCAGGATTACACTCAGTTGTGTTCGATTTGCCAGAGGTTGTTGGACATGCAGCAAAGATCCTTGCGCAAGAGGGAATGGGGTGAACGCATCGTACATCGGGCCGGGAATGCGCTGACAGACGACCTTGGGAACAAGGAGTACGATCTCATCTTCATCGGGAATCTCCTGCACCACTTCGATGAGAAGGCAAGTCGCGATCTCGTAGAGCGCAGTGAGCGGGCCTTGCGTCCAGGGAGTTACCTGGTGATCGAAGAGTTCCATTGCTTTCAATCGCCCAGGGACGTTGGGGAACTGGATGCACTTTCCAACCTCTACTTCGCGGCCACGAGCGAGGCAGGAACCTGGTCCATGCAAGAGATTGCACAATGGCAACGAGAGGCGGGTTTGCTCCCCCGTAAGCCAATTCGGTTACTCACCGCGCCTGGCGCAGAGAACGCTTCTGGCTCGACCGTATGGCCAGGGACCAGGCGCAATTTGTAGCGTTGCGCGACAGTCGCCAGGATTAACTGCATCTCCATCAGCGCGAAGTTGTTGCCGATGCACACGCGTGGCCCACCCCCGAATGGGAAGTACGCATAGTGCGGGCGACCTGCAGAGCGTTCAGGTGTGAAGCGCTCGGGTTCGAACACTTCCGGGTTACCCCAAAAAGCGGGATGGCGGTGCGTCATGTATGGACTCAGCACGATCATACTGTTTGCAGGAATGAAATAGCCCCCGATTTCGTCTTCTGCGATTGCTTTCCGTCCGAAGATCCAGGCTGGCGGATAGAGCCGCAGTGCTTCCTCAAGTACCATGCGGGTGTAAGATAGCCTCGGGAGGTGTTCTACCATATGCAGATGGCCACCGAGCACAGTATCCAATTCGGTGTGGAGCTGTCGCTCCACGTCAGGATACTGGGAAAGCAAGTACCAGGTCCATGTGAGTGCTGTTGATACAGTTTCGTAACCTGCAATGAGCAGCGTTATTACTTCATCACGTACTTGCTGGTCATCCATCCCCTGTCCGGTCTCTTCATCGCGTGCCAACAAAAGCATCGAGAGCAGATCACCCGTGTCTGTATTGTGGCTGCGGCGATTGGTGATGATGCCACGCACTACCTGGTCAAGGGCGCGATATGAGACCTGAAGGCGCCGGTTGCGCGGCGTAGGAATGTGGAGTGGTGGGAAAGGAGCATACATATAATCTGAGTGCAGCTTGTTCACCGTCGTTACTGCCTGGCCGACAATGTGCGTCTCATCGCTGAGGTCAATGTTAAAGAAAGTCTGACCGACGATACGCAGTGTCAAGCGCAACATCTCGGCCGCAATATCCAGTGGTTGTTCACGCGTAGCAAAATCTTGCCACTGATCCAGCATTGTGACTGTAGCGTCGGTCATCAGCGAGCCAAAGGCATCCAGGCGCTTTCGATGAAAGGCGGGCTGCATAAGGCGCCGCTGATGCAGCCAGGATTTTCCGTCGTTGGTGACGAGTCCTTTACCGAGCAAAGGCTTAAAGATCTTGTAAGGAAAGAGGTCTTTGTTATAGTTTTGCTGATTCTCCTGGAGGACATGCTTAATGCCATCCGGGTGGTTGACCAGGTAGGCGGGCCAGATGAAGAAGCGTATCCG
>WNGR01002717.1_pt1 | contig 19342 bp, 12 predicted proteins | sample 5407581 | NCBI WGS metagenome assembly WNGR01 (sample SAMN13153383, study PRJNA577476) | soil metagenome | isolation source: 80 cm soil or saprolite under Garry oak tree replicate 2 | place: USA:California | collected 2016-06-15 | reverse complement strand
CAAGTTGCGGCAGCACGCACTGCGCCGCTCCGGCCTGATCCACAGCGCGCGCCGATTCCGGCAAACGGGTCAGTCGATGGTGGAGTTCATTATCATCGCGCCGGCGCTGCTGTTCGTCTGTTTCGCCACGGTGCAGTTCGTGCTGCTCTATCAGGCGAAATCGACACTGGATGTCGCCGTGCTGGAGGCCGCCCGCGAAGGCGCCGTTAACCACGGCTCGATGAAAGCGATGCGAGCGGGTCTCGCGCGCGGGCTCGCACCACTTTACGCACGCCAGGCAACCGCCACCGGCGTCAATGCCGCGCTCACAAAGGCGCAAACCGATGCAAACAATTTCAGCGTCGTCACGGTCATTAACCCCACGCTGGAGGCCGTGCAAGACTATTCGCGGCCACGCTTCTACCCTGACGAAGGAACGACCTATTCAGAAATCCCGAACGACTCGCTGATGTATCGCGACGCCATCACGTTGGGCGCGACTTCTGGCATGAACATCCAGGACGCGAATCTGTTGAAGATTCACGTGCACTACTGCTACGACATGTACGTGCCGCTAGTGAACAAGGTGATCTATTACGCGGCCAACGTGATCGGCAATATCGGCACGATGGGGATTCTGGCGCGCGATCCGGTCAGCCCGAACCCCGATCCCTACGGATCGCCAAAGAACGGCGACCATCTTTGCAGAGTCAAACTCGCGGATGGCGTAGCGACAGGCCGCTGGCCACTTTCCCTGGACTCGGAAGCGACGGTGCGTATGCAGTCACCGTTGAGAAGCTCGGCGGTGCACGACTCGCCTAATCCTCGAGGTTGATAATGGCGCGGCATTGGGATGACAGGCCCGCAACGCGGTGCTTTGCCGCGACGACGCGGCAAAGCAGGGACGATCTGCAAGCCATATCGAATGAAGTGTTCGCAAGTGCAAGATTACTTCGCTTGCTGATTGTCAGCTTGATAGCGGGCACAGCGTATATCCCAAATTTTGCTGAGGCGGCTGACGCCACGGTGGCTCGTGCCCGTCCTAATCCCGGCGTCGTCATGGTGATCGGCGGAATGACGGACGATGACGGTTCGGTCCCTCTCCCGCCACTCGCTGCGCCGACAACCCGTGCTCTCCGATCATCCGCCGCCGACCGGCTATCGGTCCTCATCCAGCCGGGCACGGCACAATCGGCCGCCGCCGAATCGTCTTCTGGCTCCGTTACATCCCGCGTGATGGCACTCTCATCGATGATTGCCGAAGCTGCTCGCGCCGCTAATCTCGACAGCGCACTGCTGATGGCGGTGATCGACGTGGAGTCGGGTGGCAATCCGCAGGCGGTCTCGCCCAAAGGCGCAACGGGGCTCATGCAACTGATGCCCGGCACAGGCGCGCGGCACGGCGCGTCGGATCTGTTCGATCCGCGCCAGAACATCGCTGCGGGGGCGCGTTATCTGAAGCAGTTGATGCGCCAGTTTGGCGATCTGCAACTCGTGCTTGCCGCTTATAACGCTGGCGAGGGCGCCGTCCAAAAGTATGGTGGGCAGATACCACCGTACGCGGAAACGATTAGCTATGTGCCGAAGGTGATCGCTCGATATAAGCGGTATCGGGATGCCACGTCTTCAACGGGCATCGCATCGTCGCAGGAGATATCGGACAGCGTTCGCGGACGCTTCTTGCTAGTCCGCTCAGGCGCCGACGAGTAAGGGTGAAGCCGGCGATAAGACGCGCGCAGATCAGTGCTGCTCGACCGGGCCAAGTGCTTCCTGCACCGATGAATCGAGACTCCCCAGCGCCTTGACTACCAGCGGAAGAAGCGCATTTGCAAGTGCGACATCCCGTTCTCGCGCGGCCGTTTCCAGCCGTCTCAGCAACGCAATTAGCCCGTTACAGTCGAGCATGCGCGCGGACCCGGCGATCCGGTGCGCCGCGCTACCCACCATGTCCCAGGACGCTGCGTCGAAACTGTCGCGCAACAGCGCAAAGGTGGCGCGATTGGTGTCGAGAATCAGTTGAAGCAGCTGTCTCGCAGTGGGGGCATCGTCGCAAGCGAGTTCAAGGACTTTCGCACGGAACGACTGGCGTTCGCTGGGCGCAAGCGCATCGTAGTGTTGTGCCGCCAGCGCATTGCACAGGGCAATTTCATCGACAGGTGCTGTCAGGACTTCGTCAAAGTGCTCGGTCAGCGCAGCGCGTGCCGAAACACAAACGTCAGGCGGCACCACGGCAAATCGCAGACTGTCGACGGGCAGATTGACATGATTGGGCATAGCCGTCGCGTCTCGACCGTGCGGCGCCCATTGCACCAGCAGCAATCTCGTCGAAGCCGACGTCACCGCAAGGTCAGCGCATGGCGTAAAACCAAGACGCGTTAGCATTGCATTCAGGTCACTCTCCTGTCCCCATCCGGAATCATTGCCGGTAAGAATCACATAGTTCATCGTATCAACCTGGCTCATCTCATTGCGCCGGCACAACCCGGCAGCGGCGCGCCATATCGATCAGTTCGACAAGCGACTTGACACCGAGCTTTTGCATGATGCGAGTCTTGTGGCTGCTGACGGTCTTGTTGCTGATAAACAGTGCGTCGCCGATCGCCTTGTTCGACATGCCTTTAGAAAGCATCTGCAAAATCACAAGCTCTTTATCCGACAAGAGCGTAAGCCTGTCTTCTTCACCTGTCCCAGCCGAGGAAGGTGACATGCCGGCGCCGTTGGCCGTCACGGGGAACACCGTGTAGCCCGCGAGCACAGCCTCGACGCCGCGCATGATTTCCTTCATCTCCTGCGATTTTCCGACGAACCCGTGCACCCCGGAGCGCATCGCCCGCGGCGCGAATGTAGCCGGGTCCTGCCCCGACAGTACCAGCACGCGAATCGGCGGATGGGCGAGCTTAAGACGTGGAATGACGTCGAGCCCGCTGATGCGCGGAATATCGAGATCAAGGATCGCCAGTTTCGGCGTGTGCTGCCGGGCCATTTCGACAGCAGTTTGCCCGTTGTCGACCTCGATCACTTCCTCAACGCCGAGCAGTTGCATGAGCTGTATCTTGATGACCAACCGAAATGCGGGATGGTCGTCGATAACCAGAATAGTAGACATATATTGCATTCCTCATGAAAGCATCCCTTGCCTTGCTGACGCTGGATACCAGTGCGTATCCAACCCGATGTGCGTGCAAATGCGTTTCCGCCTCGCGGCAGGAAACTGCAGGGAATTATTAATTGGCTCGTCGCTGAGCCGGGATATAACGCGGACTAGTCGAGACATCGACCGGCTGCTCGACGTCGGCATCCGCTGATACCGGCGGTCATTCTCGAAACGTGGGCTACGAAGCGCCATGCGGGAATTCGATCTCGACACGCCGGTTGGGTGCAAGGCATCGCACCAGTTCGTCGCGATTCGTTTGCTTGCAAGTGACAACCTGTTTAGCGCTGCCTTCGCCTTGCGCGGTCATCGGCAAACTCACGCCGTGGGCACGCAGATATTTCTGGACCGTTTGCGCACGCTGCAACGACAGACTCTGGTTGTAAGCATCGCCGCCGAGACGGTCGGTGAAGCCCGTGATCTTGAGCTCGCGTATAGCGGGAACCTGCTTCAGGCCCGTTGCCACCTCGTCGAGATGTTGCCTGCCGGCTGGCAGGATCGCAGCCTCGTCGCCACCGTTGAAACGAAACAGGGAGTCGGCGCGCAGCGTAATCGTTTGCCGCGCCTGTGCCGCAGCGGCCGGGGCAGGCGGCTGCTGCGCCTGTTTGCATTGCAAGGCCGTTTCCGCCGACTTCCGCAAGTTATCCTGCACATCAGGTAAGCGCTTTTCAGCGCTGGAAAAACTGCGCTTCCAGGCGTCATGCCCGGCTTGCATCAGTTCGACTTCGGCACATGCGAGCGGCCGTTGCGCCTCTGGACATTGAGCGATAGCAGGATCGGCCTTGATGGCATTGACGATCGTCCACAGATCGGGGCGCACCGTAGACACGGTACGCAAAGCCGGGTTGGCAGCGGATAACGGCGTGCCATTTTCAAGGCCCATCGTGATCATCGCCGCCTGGCCAATGGCTTCCTCGACGAAACCCCAGTGATCGCTACCTTGCCGCGCCTGTTCGCCGGCATTCAACCAGCATTGCGCCTTCGCGTGAAAATAACTGTTCTTGTCGCCCGGCACCTGATCGAGCCGCTGTTGCAACGATGCCAGTGCAGTACGGCTGCTGACGATCGGCGCGTAGGTGCCGACCCATTGCCCGTTGGCCGCGCCGGCGGCCTCGTCTTGCGAGGCGCCGACGCCCGTTTTCAGCACGGTGGCATCTTCGATGCCGAGCCGTTCACGCGCGGCGTGATCCGCGCAACCTGACAGGGCCAGCGCGCACGCGAGGATCGTTAGCCGGAATTTCATTGGTTTTCTGCGTCGAGCGCATCTTCTTCAAGAAGGCTCAGAGTATAAAGAGACGCAGACGGGCGGGGAATCGGAAGACTCTTAGAATGGCGTCAGAGAATTGACGCTTTCAGGGCGATTTCATCAAAGACTTCGAACGAAACTTCGCGTTTCTTGTGCCGCGTCGGTGTGCATCCGCTCAAGTGCGAACGCCACCGCGATCAATCGAGAATCTCGTTCCAGTGATCTGCATCGGGGCATCTCGGTGGCGCATCTTGCGGCAGAGATGGGCAGGCCCGCCAGGCTGCCCAATCGTTTCGCGGGCTGCTGACGCTCAGCTCTTCACCGCCCGCGCCGCATTCCTCCCCCGCAGCCACTCGAGCGCGAGCAACAAACAGGTGGAAAACACAATCAGAATCGTCGCGAGTGCCGCGATGGTCGGGCTGATGTTCTCGCGAATCCCCGTGAACATCTGCCGCGGCAGGGTCGTTTGATCCGCGCCGGCAAGAAACAGCGTTACCACTACTTCGTCGAACGAAGTTGCGAACGCGAACAGGGCACCTGAAATCACGCCCGGCGCGATTACCGGCAACGTGATGCGGAAAAACGTCGTGACCGGATTCGCACCCAGCGACAAGCTGGCACGCACGAGGTTGTAGTTGAACCCCTGCAAGGTCGCCGCCACCGTCGTCACGACAAACGGCACACCAAGCGATGCGTGCGCAAGAATCAGCCCGATATAAGTGTTGGCCAACCCAAGCGGCGCAAAAAACAGATACATACCGACGCCGACCACCACCACCGGCACGATCATCGGCGAAATCAGGATCGCCATCAGCAGCGCTTTGCCGCGGAAGTTCGCTTTGGTCAGGCCAATCGCAGCAAGTGTGCCGAGTACCGTTGCGACGACAGTCGCAGACGGCGCCACAATAAAGCTGTTCTTCGCGGCCATGCGCCATTCATCGGACGCGATCAGATTCTGATACCAGCGCAGCGACCACCCCGGAATCGGATACACCAGAAACGTGCTCGACGAAAACGACAACGGCACGATCGCCAGCACCGGCAGAATCAAATACAGCAGCGTCAGCACGGCAAGCACGCGCAGCGCAAAGTACCACACACGCTCGATCAAAGACGTATGCGGCGCAAACAGGGGCTTGGCTAGTTTCATCGCGAGTAGGCTCCGTTCAGCAATCAGCCGAGGCTCAGTGACGAACGCGTAAAGCGCCCGTATATAACATACAGCACCAGCGTCGCGGCGAGCAGCAAGCCGCCGAGCGCACACGCCATGCCCCAGTTGATCGTCACGTTGGTGAAATACGCGACGTAGTAGCTGACCATCTGATCGTTCGGTCCACCGAGCAGCGCCGGCGTGATGTAGTAGCCGATCGCCAGAATGAACACCAGCAGTGCGCCCGCGCCGATTCCCGGATACGTCTGTGGCACATAAACCCGCCAGAACGCGGCGAACGGATGACTGCCGAGCGAGATCGCCGCACGTTGATAAGTCGGCGGGATCGACTTCATCACGCTGTACAGCGGCAGAATCATGAACGGCAGAAGAATGTGCGTCATCGAGATATACACGCCGGTGCGGTTGAACAGCAGCGACAACGGATCGTGCAGCAAACCACTGGCGATCAACGCTTTATTCACCAGCCCTTCGCTTTGCAGAATCACGATCCACGCGGCGACGCGCACGAGGATCGAGGTCCAGAACGGAATCAGCACCAGAATCATCACCAGATTCGCGCGACGATCGGACAGCGTCGAGATCCAGTACGCGAGCGGGTAGCCGAGCAGCAGCGCAAAGAACGTCACGGCCGCGCCAATCACGAAAGTGCGGCTGAACACGGCGAGATAAATCTGCTGGTCGGGATCGGTCTCCTTGATGTGACCGAACGCGTCTTGCTTATGGTCTAAAGAAGCCAGCAGATAGAACGGCGAATACGCGCCGGAATTCTTCGCGATCGCTTGCCAGTAAGCGATGTCGTTCCAGCGTTCGTCGAGCTCGACGAACTTGGCGTGCATTTGCGCGGGGGTAAGCGTCAACGGCTTGCTGTTCTCGTCGACAAACGGCATCGCGCGGGCCGACTTGGCCACCAGCGAGCGATAGCCCGGAATCTCGACGTTCAGCCGACGTGCCAGCGCACCCATGCCGTCGCTATCGGCGATCGCGGCAAGGTCGGTGGCTAGCGCAACGTAGGCAGTATCAGCAGGCGGCGTCTTGCGGTCCCAGCCGCTTAATGCCTTCAGCGTATGAGGCAGCGCGTTGACCACTTCAGGATTTTGTGCGGCGCGCGTCAGCAGCGCACCAATCGGCACGACAAAAATCAGCAGCAGAAAAATGGCGAGCGGCGCAATCAGCAAGAGCGCCATCGCACGCTTTTTCGCTTCCGCAGCCTTCAACTCGCGCTTGAGCCGAACGCTCGACTCGGGCGTCGAATCGCCGGCAATCGTCATCGTAGTCACACCCGTCTCCTCGTCAAAGCGTGGCCTCTAACCGAGACCACGCCCTTTCACAACACTCCCGTTACTTCGAAGCCCACGACGAAAAACGTTGCTCCAGTTCATCGCCATGATCGGTCCAGAACCCGAGGTTCTGCAGCACCGCGTTCTTGCCGTTGGCCGGCGAGTTCGGCAGATTCGCGAGCGTCTTCGCATCGAGCGCCTTGATTGCCGCCTCGTTCACCGGACCATAGGCAATGTGATGCGCGTATTCCGCCTGCGGCTTGGGCGAAATCGAATAGGCGATGTACTTTTCAGCCAGCGCCTTGTTCGGCGAGCCCTTCGGAATTCCCCAGTAGTCGAGGTCGTAGATGCTGCCGTTCCACACCACCTTCAGGTTCTTGCCTTCCCTCTGTGCGGCATCGATCCGGCCGTTGTACGCGGTGGACATCACCACGTCGCCCGCGACGAGAAACTGCGGCGGCTGCGCGCCCGCTTCCCACCACTGGATGTTCGGCTTCAGTTCATCGAGCTTCTTGAACGCGCGGTCCTGACCCGCCTTGGTGGCGAGCACCTTGTACACATCCTTCGGCGCGACGCCGTCGGCCATCAGCGCGAACTCGAGGTTGTAGCGCGCGCCCTTGCGCATTGCGCGCTTGCCCGGAAATTTCTTGACGTCCCAGAAATCGGCCCAGCCGGCCGGCGCGGTTTTCAGCTTGTCGGCGTTATACGCGAGCGCCGTCGACCACACGAAGAAACCCACGCCGCAGGTTTGCGGCGCTTCAGGAATCAGATCGGACTTCTTGCCGATCTTCGACCAGTCGAGCTTCTCGTACAGCCCTTCATCGCAGCCACGGCCGATGTCGCCCGATTCGACTTCCACCACGTCCCAGTTCACGTGCTTGGCTTCGACCATCGCCTTGACCTTCGCCTGCTCGCCGTTGTATTCGACGGCGGTCACCTTATTGCCGGTTTGCGATTCGAACGGCTGGTTGAATGCGACCTTTTGCGCGTCGCCATTCGCGCCGCCGAAATTGACGACCGTCAGTTCGGCGGCATTGACTTGCGCGGCTCCCAGCGCGAGCGCCACAGCACCGACAGCGATGGCGCAGCGCGATTTCCCGATCTTGCTCATGGTGTGTTGCTCTCCTTTGGTGGTGTGCTTGAAGCTAGGTACAGTGCGGCTTGTTATGTGCTGCTGACTTTGACTGCGTGCGTCCAACGATTTGCGCGTTGAACGCATTCACGCCCCTGCGAAAACCCGCAGATGCTCGGGCGCAAACTCCAGCGCAACCGGCGCGCCGGGTGCGAATGTATCGAGCAATTCCGTGCCGAGCGGCACCTTGACGAAGCACTCGTCCTGTTCCGACAGGCCGCAACGCATGCGCACGTGGTCGCCGAAATAGATCAGGCCGCGCGCCTCGCCGCTTAGCGCGTTGGCGCCCGGCCGTGACATGCCGTTCGCGAGCTTCATGCGCTCGGGCCGGATACACGCGACCGCCGGCGTGCCCGCCCGCGCGCCGCCGATATTGCGGCCCGTGAGGCGCGTGCCGTCGATCAGATGAAACTCGCAGTATTCGCCCTCCACGTTCGCGATCGTGCCGCGCAGCTTGTTGCTGTCGCCGATGAAGTTGGCGACGAACTCGTTGCACGGCGATTCGTACAGACGGTCCACGGTGTCGAGTTGCTGCACGATGCCTTTATCGAACACGGCGACACGGTCGGACATGGTCAACGCCTCGCCTTGATCGTGCGTGACATAGACGAACGTGACGCCGAGCTTCTCGTGCAATGATTTAAGCTCGTACTGCATGTGTTCGCGCAACTGCTTGTCGAGCGCGCCGAGCGGTTCGTCCATCAGCACAAGCTTCGGCTCGAACACCAGCGCCCGCGCCAGCGCGATACGCTGCTGCTGGCCGCCGGAAAGCTGCGCCGGATAACGCTTGGCGAAGCTCTCCATGCGCACCATCTTCAGCGCGTTATTCGTACGATGTGCACGCTCTTCCGCGGAAAGTTTGCGCACGGTAAGCGGATACGCGACGTTCTGTTCGACCGTCAGATGCGGAAACAGCGCGTAGTTCTGAAACACCATGCCGATGTTGCGCTTATGCGGCGGCACAGTGTTGAGCAGCGTGCCGTCGAGCCAGATCTCGCCGCCGGTGGGAAATTCAAAACCCGCCAGCATCATCAGACAAGTGGTTTTGCCCGAACCCGACGGCCCGAGCAGCGTCAGGAATTCGCCCTGATAGATATCCAGATCGAGTTGCTTGACGACCAGCGTTTCGCCGTCATACGTCTTGCGCACACCTCGAAAGCTGACAATCACGTCATCGGTTTTCATGCCCTGGTCTCCTCTGTCGATCGGAGCTAGCGCTTTAGCGCTTACTCCGGTCCCATGCAAGATGGTTGCTGCGGTCCGGCCGGTTCCCCCTGCAAAACAGAGGGATAGCGTCAATTGCGTGGCCCACTATAGTCTCTTACGGTTCTACAATATGGAACCATTTCATTATTCCGGATAGAACCACTTGGACACCGTGATCTTGTCGGATTGGCTCGCCGCGCGGCTCGACCGCACAGCCGCCGAACCGGTCTACAGGCAGACGCTGCGGCTGATGCAGCAGGCGATCCTGACCGGCCAGCTGCCGCCCGGCACGAAGCTGCCGAGTTCGCGCACGCTCGCCGAAGACCTCGGCATCGCGCGCAATACGGTGCTGCACGTCTACGATCAGCTGACCGCGGAAGGCTATGTGATCTCGACCACCGGCAGCGGCACGTATGTCGCGGACACGCGGCCGGACACCGCGGCGGTGAACGCGCGCAAGAAACCGGTGGTGGTCGGGGCCGACGCGCAAGGCAATCCGGCCGCGGAGGCACAGAAACCGCCCAAACGCGATCTAAGCGACCTCTCGACTCGCGGACGGCGTCTGATCGATCAGGCCGGCGTGTCGGCCAAGCAGTGGGGCGCGTTCATGCCGGGCGTGCCCGACGTCGCGGAATTTCCGGCACGCACGTGGAGCCGCTTGCAGGCAAGGTTGTGGAAGGAAGCCAATCCGGATCTGCTGACCTATGCGCCGGGCGGCGGCTACCGGCCGTTGCGGCGGGCATTGTCGGATTATCTGCGCGTGGCGCGCTCGGTGAATTGCACGCCGGATCAGATCATCATCACGACGGGTATTCATCAATCGATCGATCTAGCCGTGCGTTTATTGACCGACGTCGGCGATCGCGCGTGGGTCGAGGAGCCGTGCTATTGGGGGGCGCGCAGCGTGCTGCAATCGTCGGGGATCACGCTGGTGCCGGTGCCGGTTGATGACGAAGGCCTGAATCCGCGCGAACTGGATCTGCAGCAGCCGCCGCGTTTGGCGCTCGTCACGCCGTCGCATCAATATCCGCTTGGGATGGTGATGAGTCTTGCGCGCCGCCGCACGTTGCTCGAATACGCGCGCCAGCACAACGTCTGGATCATCGAGGACGACTACGACAGCGAGTTCCGCTACGGCAGCCGTCCGCTCGCCTCGCTGCAAGGGCTCGACGACGCGGGCCAGGTGATCTACGTAGGTAGTCTTGGGAAGATGCTGTTTCCGGGTTTGCGGATCGGCTACATGATCGCGCCGGAGCATCTGGTGGATACGTTTCGCACCGGCGTGGCCGAACTGTATCGCGAGGGGCAGTTGATGCAGCAAGCGGTGATGACCGACTTCATCATGGACGGCCATCTCACTTCGCACGTTCGCCGCATGCGCGCGCTATACGGCGAACGCAGGCAGATTCTGATCGACGCGATCACCGCGCGTTTCGGCAACGAACTGCCGGTGATGGGCGACGAGGCCGGGCTGCATCTGGTGCTCGGCCTGCCGGATCATGCGGACGATCGCGCGGTGACGGCCGCGGCTTTCGATGCCGGCGTGATCGTGCGGCCGCTCGCCGGCTACTACAGCAGCGCCACGCCCGCACGACGCGGACTGCTGCTGGGTTACGCGTGCGTGGCGAACGAAAAGATCGGTCCGGCGTTCGACACGCTCGCGCGCGTGATCGAGCAGACCGCGTTGAGGGCGCCGACGCGCGCGGCTTGACGGGCTCGCCTGATCGCCGGTTAACTCCCGCTTAACCGCGCGCCGCCGCCCCTAACCGAACGACGAGCGGCCGCACGCGCCAACAACACATCAGTTCAAGCCGAAATCCACCCGCGTCGTCGCGCCCTTGTCCTTGATGCCCTCGGCGTTCAGCTTCGGCGCGACGATAAACACGCGGCTGCTGTCGATCTTGCCTTCCAGATACTGCTGCACGCTCTGCGCCCGCTGTTGCGCGAGCTGGCGCAAGCTGGCGTCGTCGATCGGTGCGTTGGCGGCGATTGCGCTCTTCATGTCGTCGTCCGGCAGGCTCTTGGTCAGGCCGACAAAATTGCGCGGCTTCTTGAAGTCGGCCGACTTGTAGGCCTTGGTCAGATACTTGTCGTATTCCTTCGGATCGACGGTCACCGTCGATATATCGACGCTCTCGCCGTTGCCCACCACATCCTTGACCTTCTGCTGCTTGACGAGGCGATCGACATAGCGCGCGCGCAAGGCCGGCTCGTCGATAGCCGGGTCGACCCGGCCGATCAGGTCGATACGAACCGAAGACTTGTCGGCCAGCGCCTTCACGATCGTGTCGAGTTTCTTGCCGTCGGCGTCCGAGAGTTTCGCCGAGCCCGGCTCGAATTCGACGTAGCCCAACTCCTCGCCGTTGCCGCCGAATGCACTGGCGATCAGCGAGAACGGCGAGGTCACCGCCTTCTGCAGCAGATTGAGCACCGCATGCCAGATCAGGCCGCCAATGCTGAATTCGGGATTCGACAATGAACCCGACACCGGAAGATTCACGTCGATTTCACCGCGCGAGTTCTTCAGCAGCGAGATGGCGAGACGCACCGGCAGTTTGGTCGCCGTATCGTTCTCGACGTGATCGCCGAACGTGAGTTGATCGATGAACAGGTGATTGTCCGCGTTCAACTGATCGTTCTCGAGCTTGTAGTGCAGGTCGACGTTCAGCTTGCCCTTGGTGATCGGATAACCGGCGTATTTCGCCGAATACGGCGTGAGGTTGGTCAGCTCGATATCGTGCGCGCTTGCCGTCAGATCGAGCGACGGCTTCGCAATCAGCGGATTGACCGTGCCGCGAATCGACAGCGGACCGTTGGCCGCCAGTTTCGCGGCGATGTCCACGGGCGCGGGCGTGGTCGATTGCGTGCCGAACGCGCCGACCGTGCCCTGAATGCCGACCAGGTTCGCCGTGAAATTCGGCTTGACGAAGTTGTCCGTGTACGTGACGCGGCCCTGCTGCAACACCAGTTGGCCGAAGTGCAGCTTGACCGGACTCTGCGACGGCGCGGCGGCCGTGACGGTCGCCGTCGCTGCCGCCGGCACGATCGCGGGCATGGCCGGCGAAGCCGAAGCCGGCGCGGACGCCGCCACAACCGACGCTGCTTGCGGCGTCAACGGCACGGGTTCGGCGCCGCTTCCGTCGCGCGTCAGCGATTGCGCGGCGCCGCTTTCATGCGCGACCACCTGATTGAGGTTGAGCTTGCCTTGCGCGTCGAGCAGCACGCGCCCGTAGAACTTCGTGAACGTGACGCGGCCCGCGTCCACCACGGTGCCGTGCTCGTCGTACTCGGCTTTCAGGTTGGACAGCGCGAGCGAGCCCCAACCCGCGAACCGGTCGGAGGTCGCCTTGTCGAGCATCCGCACGTCGACCAGCGCCATGTCGCCGTGGTAGCTCGCCTTCAACGCCTTCGCCTGAGTCACCGCGAGATCGCCGTTTGCATTGAGCAGCGCGCTCGCGACCACCGCATTCAACTGACTGCCGAAGTACGGTTCGAAGGCCGCCGCGTCGAGCCGGTTTGCGTTCACCTTGACGGCCAGCTTGAGCGGCGTCGCCGTGACGTTGCCCGTTACGCCGAGCGTGCCTTTCTTGTTCAGTGATGCCTGGAGATCGATCGGCAGCGGACGGCTGAGATCGTCGCTGATCTGCTGCACCTTGAGTTGCAGCGGCGCGATGTTCAGCTTCACCGGCTGCGGCGTGGTGTTGTCGGTGAAATTGGCGGTGGCGTCCTTCAGGTTCAACTCGCCGATCTTGTAGTGCCACACGGGTCCTTCCGCCTGCGCCTTCTTGACCGCGTGGATCGCCGTGCGCTGCTGCTCCGTTTCATGCGGACCGGCGAGCGAAGCCAGGTTGATGCTGCCGTCTTTCAGCCGCTCCGCGTTGACCACGAGGCCGGTTGTGTCCACGCCGGTGACGTCGGCCGTGCGTGCCGCCACGTCCACTTGCTTGACCGTCACATGGCCTTGCGCGAGCGAGACGACCGGCTCCTTGCTGCCGCGCGCCGCCAGCTTCAGCGATTGCAGATCCAGTTGCGTATCGGCGACCATCACGGCCACCGGCGACCTGGACCAGTTCGCGCCCACATTTGCGGTGGCGGAAAGCGCGCCGTCCGTCACTTGCGCGGCGGTCGCGGTGTCGATATACGGTTGCAGCAGCGGCAACTTCAATGACTTCAGGTCGAGCTTCGCGCTGGCCGTTTTCGCGACGAGGCTGAGCGCCCCCGCCGCGCCGAGCGAGCCGCCATCGCCCTTGAAGTCCGTGTTCAGCGTGTAATGCGCGGGCGCGGCAGCGAGCGTCGAAAAGTCGCTCAGCGTGACGGCCAGTTTCTGCAGACCGATATCGACAGGCCGCGAGGCCGCTTCGTCGTGGACATTCACGGTGCCGTCGTTGAGCGCGAAGCGTTTGATCGACAGGTCCAGCGGCGGGGCGGCCTTTGCGGTGGTCTTCGGCGCGGCGCTTGCGCCGGATGCCGCGGCCGGCGCGCTCGCGGCGGGTTTCGCCGCAGCCGCTGCCGACGCAGGCGCGGATGCGGTCGCTGGTGAAGCCGCAGCCGCGGTTCCCGAAGCCGCCGGCGCCGGCGCGAACATCCGTTCGACGCTCAGTACGCCGTTTTTATCACGCGCCAGATTGGCGCTCGGCGCGTCGATGCGGATATCGTCGAAGTGATAGACGCTCTTTAGCGGCTCGAGCGTCGCGGCGGCCACATGCACCGTGCGGGCGGCGAAAAATGGCGCCTTGCCCTGATCGCGCACGTCGACATCGTTCATATCGACGGTGCCCGCCACGCGCAACGAAGGCGCGTCGTTGGACATCACGAAGTTGAGCTTGAGGTCGGTGGAGAGCTTGCCGGATTGCACGATCACCGGCAGTTTGGCCGGCGCGTACGACATGAGCCGCGGCACATCGAGCCCGTCGAAACGCAGCGACACTTCGGACTCGCGCGACGCCGCAAACGGCTTGGTCTTGCCGTCGATGGCAAGCGGGCTGCCGTCGATACGCGCGCGCAGCAGCGGCTCGACGAAGATATCGGTTTTCGAAGGCAGCGTGGCGATGAACGGAATGCCGAGCTTCCACTGATCGATCACGTGGGTCGCGCCGAGCAGTTTGTCGTCGAACGTGATCTGGCCGTTTTCCAGGCGAATGTTCGACACGGAGAAGAGCGTCGGCTTGCTCTCCGGCGTGGCCGGCTGGTTCGCGAACTTCTCGATCAGGTCGGTGAAATTGAAGCGTTGCGCATCGTAGCGCACGATATGAAAGCGCGGCGAATCGAGTTGCACTTCGTCGACGATCGGCGCGGCGCGAAACACCGAACTCCATGACGCCCGCACGACGAGCCGCGCGATGTCCACGAAATCGCCCGCGCCGCCGCGCTCGCCGATATGCACGCGGTCGGCTTCGAGCTTGAGCGTATACGGATTGAGCGCGATGCGGCCGATGGTGGCCGGGCGGTCGAGTTGTTTGCTGAGCTGTTGTTCGGCGATATGGCGAATCAGCGGCGGCGCCGCGAAAAAACCCAGCAGACCGAACACTACGAGAAAAATCAGCAGACCCGTCATGACACGCCGGGTGCGACGTGACTGCGCGACCTCGCGCACGGTCTGAATGGAAGATACCAGTGATGCTTTATTGAGGCTTGCCATGCTCGATTTTGGGTAATGCGGCGGCAAGCCCGCCGCGAAACGAAAACCCCGCAAGCGGCAGTATAAGTCTTGAACCTTGCACGGGATAGAAATGTAAGCCGTGCTTACACAATCCCTCCACGCAATAGCGTCGCATGCCCGTCGCGGCGAAGCGGCGGACATGCGCGGGCTTATGCGTCACTCATGCATTGCTGTCACGTTACTGCCGCACGGCCGTGATGCATATCGCTGAAGCAGTTCACTGACGCACGACGGCCGGCGGTTGCCAATTGCCGTCGGCGGCTTGCGGCTTTGGCGCGTATAAACGCAGCACCAGTTGCAGATCCGCGCGCGGCGCCGGCAGCCAGTTGCCGCTCTTGCTGCGCGCGGACGACACGATCACGTCGAGCGAGCCGTCGCGATTGCGGCGCGCGCCGTTGCGATCGCCAACCGCGAGACGCGCCGGCGCGCTTTCGCCCAGCGCGCCGTCCTTCGTGTAGGCGGTGATCGACCAGAAGCCGCGCACCGGCGGCAACTGGTTCGGCGCGAAGTGGATCACGTAGCGGTTGGCGCCGTTGAGCGCATGGCCGTCGCTGTCCTGGGTGACGACCGCGCGCACTTCGTCGTCCTTCGTGCCGATGCCCGGTTGCGTAGAGGCGGCATAGGCCCGGAGCGCGTAATCGGGACCGTAGTTGCCCACGCCGTCGCCGAACCAGCTCCAGCCGTTGACGGTCAGCAGATTGGACGGCGGCGTGACGACGCGCTCGTGACCGTCGGCGAGACCGGCCGTGACGGCCTCGGGCGCGTTCGGCAGCTTCACAGGCTCGCCTGGCGTCACGCCGAGGTCCGACAGGAATTTCAGTGCATGCGGATCGGCCGGCGTCGGCGGATTGTCCGGCAAGGCCTGCGCGAGCCGGCTGAAGAAGCCGTTCGCGTCGAGCGCGGCGACCTGCGCGGCCGGCGTGCCGGAGGCGCCCGCCGCGGCATCGGCGGCATTGACGCGCGGCGATGCAATCGACACCGAGCGCGTGTCGCCAGCATAGGCGCTCAGCGGCGCGACGCGAATGGCGCGCTGCAGCTTGCGCACCGCCGTCAGGTCGCGCGTGCCGTTCGACTGGATACGCACGCTCACCCATGCGTTGCGGGTCGGCACGTCGACGCGCTTCACGCCCTTGGGCAAGTCGCCCTGCCAGCCCGGGCCGACGAAGGCAATCGTTTGCGCCTTGATGCCCGCGGCGCGGGCGGCGAACTGCGAACTGGTCGACCACACGACGTTGGTCCACATGTCGAGCACGCGCGCGTCGACGTAGCGGCCGCGCGAGTCGGGCAGCGACACGATCACCGGCTCGCTGCTCACGTCCAGCCAGCCGGTCGAATCGAGCGTGTCGAGGCTCGGCTGCAATGGGTACGCCGCGCCGATCGGCGGCAATGCCTGGGCGTGGCGCAGCGTGTTGAGCGGCGCCTGGCCCGGATCGGTGCCGACCGCCGCGTCGCGCGCGATGCCCATCAGCACCAGCGGGTAACCGAATACGTATGAATCGGCGACTTCGTCCTTGATCCAGCCGGTGATTTTTTGTGTCGCGGACGGAGTGGACGCGCACCCCGCCAGAAATGCGAGGCCTGCGAGCGATGCGCAGGTCCAGTGAAGCGAAAACAGTTCTCGGCGATTTTTTATCATTCGTTCAGGTGGCGGAACGTGCTGCCCTAAGGGAGACGTCGGTACGCAGCGAAGCCGGTTTGCGTGGTCTCCCAAAACCCAGCGCAGCCAGTCCGCGGTTCGCGATGCCGACAACATCGGGTTGTATCGTATCCTTGTTCACCAGGCAAGCACAAAGGCGGCAATAGCGCTTGTAACGAACGAACACCGTGCATTTGCGATACGGTTGCCGATTTTTGCGAATCCGGCCCCTGCGCGTGCCGCTGACATTCTTTTTCGACCACCCGCCGCCGTTCATTCGGCATTCGGAGCGCTTCATGTACATGCCCGCCCATTTTGAAGAGAACCGCCCAGAGGTTCTCCACCGCCTGATTGCCGAGCAGCCGTTCGGCGCGTTGATTACGACCGGGCCGAACGGACTCGATGCGAACCATTTGCCATTCGACGCAGAGCTAACCGCCGGAGGGGGCGACGCGCAGCGGGTTCCCGCAGCGGACGACCTCAAACCGGTTCCCGCCCAAACCCGCTGCATCCTCCGCGCCCATGTCGCGCGCGCCAATCCGGTCTGGCAGGAAGCCGCAGCCAATCCGGAAGCGCTTGTCATTTTCCAAGGCCCGGCCGCCTATATCTCGCCGAACTGGTATCCGAGCAAGCACGACGCGCATCGGCAGGTGCCGACTTATAACTATATGGTGGTGCACGCCCACGGCCGGATCGTCGTGCGCGACGACGAGGCGTTCGTCCGCGGCCTGGTCGCGCGGCTCACGCGCAAGATGGAAGCCGGCGAACCTGTGCCCTGGAAGATGGGTGACGCGCCCGCCGACTACATCTCGCAGATGCTCGCCGCGATCGTCGGTCTCGAGATCGAAGTGACGCGGCTGGTCGGCAAATGGAAGCTCGGCCAGAACAAGCCGGCCGCCGACCGGCGCGGCGCGGCCGAAACGCTGCTGGCACGCGCCGGCGATGAACAACAGGCGGTCGGCCAGGCCATGCTGGACGCGCCGCCGGCGTTCTGAGCGGGGGTTTGGGCCGTGCGTGCGGAATCCGCGTTCGGAGCGGGCCTTCTGAGCGGGCCTTCTGAGCCAGCGTTTCCGGCGATGCACGGCGGCGCCTCGGCACACCCCACAATCCGTCCTTGACCTTCCCATGATGGGAAGGTCAATACTGGCTTCACGACGCGGCCTAATGCCGCTACGAGCCTTCCACCATGACCGAACTAGCCAATCCCCAGCGCCCCGCCGACGCTGCCGCCACCCCGGCCCGCACCGCCGAACTCGACATCGGCGGGATGACTTGCGCCTCGTGCGCGATGCGCGTCGAAAAGGCGCTGGCGAAAGTGCCGGGCGTCACACGCGCGTCGGTAAATCTCGCCACTGAAAAAGCCCGCATCGACAGCGACGCCACCGTCGACCTCGAAACACTCGCCAATGCAGTGCGCAAGGCGGGCTACGAAGCCACGCCGTCAGCACGCGCGGACGACGCACCGTCAGCTCAAACGCCGCAAGCCACGGAATTGGCGATCGGCGGAATGACCTGCGCCTCGTGCGCGATGCGTGTCGAAAAGGCGCTGGCGAAGGTGCCGGGCGTCGCGAGCGCATCAGTGAACCTGGCGACCGAAACGGCAACCGTCAATCTGAGTGACGCGGCCTCCGACCCGGACGCACTGATCGCCGCCGTCAAGAAAGCCGGCTACGAAGCGTCCTTGATCGCGCCGCCGGACGCAACGCCGGCCGACGACAACGCCGGCCACGCCGCCCCCGCCGACCGCAAACGCGACCAGGTCCGCCGCGAACTCGCCGCCGTGCTCGCCTCCGGCGCCCTGACGCTGCCGCTCGCCATACCGATGATCGGCGAATGGTTCGGCATCCACGCGATGCTTTCGCCGTGGCTGCAATTCGGCCTCGCCTCGATCGTGCAATTCGTGTTCGGCGCGCGCTTCTATCGCGCGGCCTACCGCGCCGTGCGCGCCGGCGCCGGGAACATGGACTTGCTGGTGGCGCTCGGCACGTCGGCGGCTTATGGCATCAGCGTCTACGAACTGGCGACCCATCCGGGCGACATGATGCATCTGTATTTCGAGGCGTCGGCGGTCGTGATTACGCTGGTGCGTTTCGGCAAGTGGCTCGAAGCGCGCGCCAAGCGCCAGACCACGGACGCCATCCGCGCGCTCAACGCGCTGCGCCCGGATCGCGCGCGCATCCGCGTCGGCGCGGACGAACGTGAAGTGCCGCTCGCGCAAGTGCGCGTCGGCACGGTGGTGATCGTGCGGCCCGGCGAGCGGGTGCCGGTCGACGGCGCGGTGCTCGAAGGCCGCACGCATATCGACGAATCGCTGATCACCGGCGAAAGCCTGCCGGTGCCGAAGCAGGCGGCCGATCCGGTCACCGCCGGCTCGATCAACGGCGAAGGCACGATTGCAGTGACGACCACCGCGACCGGCGCTGAAACGACGCTCGCGCGGATCATCCGCCTCGTGGAAAGCGCGCAGGCCGAAAAGGCGCCGATCCAGCGGCTGGTCGACCGGGTCAGCGAAATCTTCGTGCCGGCGATCCTGGCAATCGCCGCGCTCACGCTGGCGGGCTGGCTGATCGCCGGCGCGGGTGGCGAAACCGCGATCCTGAACGCGGTCGCCGTGCTGGTGATCGCCTGCCCGTGCGCGCTCGGACTGGCAACGCCGGCCGCCATCATGGCCGGAACCGGCGTGGCGGCGAAGCACGGCGTGCTGATCAAGGACGCCGAGGCGCTGGAAACCGCGCATCGCGTGAATATCGTCGCGTTCGACAAGACCGGCACGTTGACGGTCGGCCAACCGTCGGTGACGGCGTTCGAACCGATCGGCGGCATCGGCCGTGACGAGGCGCTGGCGCTTGCCGCAGCGGTGCAACGGCACAGCGACCACCCGT
>WNGR01006255.1_pt1 | contig 19345 bp, 12 predicted proteins | sample 5407581 | NCBI WGS metagenome assembly WNGR01 (sample SAMN13153383, study PRJNA577476) | soil metagenome | isolation source: 80 cm soil or saprolite under Garry oak tree replicate 2 | place: USA:California | collected 2016-06-15 | reverse complement strand
AGTTGTTGGTTTCAAGCCGGAACTCTGAAACCGCATCCGGCGAGGGGGGAATGTTCTCGTTCGCGAAACCCTGATTGGAGGTTCCGTAAGAATTGTTATCCAGACCGTCGAGGAGAAAATTATTGAACGCGCTCCGCTGCCCGTTTACGTTGAATGAGGCCTCGCGATTCGTGAAGGTCTGGTCTTCGAGGAAAGACTTCCGCACTCCCGGCGCGAGTAATACGAGATCGGCGTAGGAGCGGCCATTCAGGGGAAGTTCTTCGATCTGCTTCGTACCGACAACCTGGCTACGCGAACTGGTCTCGGTTTCAAGCGCCGTCGGAGCCGAGCTAACCGTCACCGTCTCGTTCACCGAGCCGGCCTTCAATTCCAGGTCAACTCGCTGACGTGCATTCGTGGTCAACGTAAAGGCGGCGGTCTGCGTGGGCGCAAAGCTCGTGGCCTCGCCCTTAACCACGTAGGAACCAATGGGAACACTTGAAAATTCATAGCGTCCCTCCTGGTCGGAAATCGCAGTCTGCGCAATACCGGTGCCGGTATTCGTCAGGGTCACCTTGGTGCTCGCAACCGCGGCGCCCGACGAATCCTTCACGTAACCCAGCACCGACGCCGACTCAAACTGTCCGTAAGCAGCAACGGAGGGAATCAGCAGCATGAGCACAACCACCAATGAAAACCAATGGGACAATCCGGCCATCTTCTTCGCGATGGCATTTTCTGCGGCGCACGTACCTTTTTCTTGAATCCACATAGTCTTTTCCTCGCACAGTGAAATTGGCCTTTGGGAAAGCAGTGACTCCGCATCGGGAGATTTGCCGCGTAAATTTTCTGATTTCTACAAGGCGGAATACTTACGTACCGCAGTAACCTCTGTCAAGCAAATAAAGGTTGCGGCAGCGGTAACGTAAATGGGTCGCAAAGCTCAATAAATATAAGAAACTGCTGGCTTTATTGCTAGATAACACAATCTAAAACGTAAACTAAAAGAATGGGAGTGGTCGGATTTGGGTCACTTAATTTGAGTTATGAGGATTTGGGATTAACGCACGCACTCATCACCAGCGGTCGCTCGCGCGCGATTTTGTCTATCTTCATTGTCCATGGTTACGGGACGGTCAATTGGCGGTGAATGCGATGCAAATTCGAATTCCAAATGGAGCGATAAGAAGCAAATTCAATTCACAGCTCAACAAACAGCAACGCCCGAGGGGAACACGCCTCGGGCATTGCTTCAGCTCTGAGCGAATTGGCTACCAGGCAATCTTCTCAGGGAAGAACTCGGCGAACAGATCATCGTAGTAGGGCTTCAACGCTTTCAAGTCCGGTTTCGTGTGGCCCTTCGAATACAGGTCATACACATTGAACTTGTTCACCCATTCGAACATTTCGACATCATGATCGCTCATCAAATGCCGGTAGGCGCCATGCCGGTGGGCCGCGTAGAACGAATGGTAACGAAGCATGTACAGCGATTCTTCCGGCATGTAGTTTTTCATTACTTCACCTATATAGCCGTCATGCCCGAACGACATATGAACCTTATCGAGCCCGCAATTCGGCTGGTAAATCCCATATTTCGTCTGATAAATCTCGTTATGAATATCCGGATTTGCCTTGAAGTACTCCGGGAACACGATGTCTTGCGAGTACGCGCATCCCACCGGAAACGTATCCCCCACCACGCCCCATTGCGGCTCGCCCCACAGGCAGAGCACCTTACCCAGATCATGAATGAAGCCGGTCAACACAAACCACCGCGGGTGCCCATCTCTGCGGATCGCTTCCGAGGTCTGCAGAAGATGTTCAATCTGGGTCAGGTCCGTGTCCGGATCGCTGTCGTCGACCAGCGTATTCAAGAACTCCGCCGCTTCCCAGATGCTCTTCATACCCTTGTCCAGGCCGAAGTACTGCTTCTCCTTCGCCGCCACATAGTCGAAGGTCTGGAACTGATGATTGAGCCGGTAGAACTCCGCCACACCCGGCGTCGCCTTCTCGTCATACTGACGGAATTCATCTTCGCTTTTCCCTTCCTTGTAGCGTCCGGTCAAAAAGTCATCCCACTCGTCCATGTCTTTGAGTGGAGCGTTCATCGGAATAACATTAGAGGCCATAGGAGTCTCTCCTTGAGCAATTTTGCCAGCCCACGTTACCGCTAACGTGGAGCTAGTAATATACGGGCGCGACCGTCCAATGGCAAGCAGAATCTGGTCGGACGACCATGCGCATCAGAGCCAAATCATTGAGAAAATGTGCCTTACTGCCCTTTTTTCAAGGTGCCAACCGTCGATTCGCGCACCACGAGTGTCGATGCGACAAGAACACTCTTCGGCTCCTGTTCAGGCTTGGCGGAAAGTTCCAGCGCAAGGTGCCCCGCCAACCTGCCCAACTCCGCCGTTCCATGATCGATCGAACTCAAAGGCACGCGCAGGTAGTTCGCGTACCGAAGATTTCCGCAGCCGATAAATGCAATGTCCTCGGGAACCCTCAACCCAGCCTGCAATGTGGCATCGATCGCGCCGACAGCCGTGAGGTCGTTATAACAAAAGACCGCATCCGGTCTTGACTCGAGCTTCAACAACTCCTGCATCAACTGAAACCCTACCTGGTCGCCGGACTCTTCCACGCGCTCCCGTGAAACGACGAAATTATCCGGCGAGGGCAGTCCGGCCGCCGCCAGCGCCTTCTTGTACCCATGCAGGCGATCCAGGGAGGGGCTGGTGTTTCTACCGCCAATATGCGCAATCCGCTTGCGTCCAATCTCGATCAGGTGATTCGTCGCCATCTCCCCGACCAGCACATCGTCCGACCCCACGAAGTGCGCAGCCAGATAAGGAAAGTTGCGATCGAACAGGATATAGGGCGTATGGTCGTCGCCCAGTTCGTAGAAATTCCGCAGCTTCGCCTGGCAGGACGCGATCATCAAGACATCGACACCGCGGTTCAGTAGGGTGCGAATCTCCTGCCGCTCGATCTCTGGATCTTCCTCTGAGGACGCGAGAATCAGTGCCCGGCTGCTCGCTCTCAGCGCGCCACTCAGCGATTTCGCAAACTCCGCGAAGAACGGATGCACCAGGTCCGGTACGACCAACCCCACCGTGAACGTCCGTCCGCTGGCGAGCCCACGCGCCATCATGTTTGGCTGGTAGTTGAGCTCCTTCATTCTCTTCAGCACGCGCTTGCGAGTCTGTTCGCCGATATCGGCATTGCCGCGCAGCACCTTGGAGACGGTCACAACGGACACGCCCAGATCGCGCGCTATGTCTTTCAACCTGACCGCCATACTTTCTCCTTACGAATCATCCCACGAGAATGCCTTAATTCGCGAGAAGGTACTGATTCGTAAACCTGATCAGCAGAACCGGGTCCGGCGCCACAGGCTCCATGCACCCGCACCCAGGCTGAGCACCAGCATCGAACTAAGGATCATCACCCACCTCGTGTCCATGGCCAGCGGGGGCACCACGGCACGCACGCCCAGCGTGATAAATACGGCGGTCGCGATGAGTACGATCGCATAATCCCACCAGCGCCGCTTCTCCTCTTTGCCGCCAAACTCGTCTCCGGCCTGCGCCAGAAGCGTCTTGTTGTAATCCAGGCCGTAACGATTGCACTCCCGCAACACAGCTTCGTTGGTGGAACTATTCTCCTTCGCCGAAGCCACCGCAGTACTGATTGCCAGAGCTCCAACGATCATCATCAACGAGCCGCCAATGACCAGCAGCATATGCTGGCGGTCGGCGGTCGCCAGTTCGCCGAACACCAACGCGCCCCATGCGAGCCCCCAAAGCTGGTTCGTATTCGAGAGCGGAATGCCGCGCCCGATGCCAAGATACTTTGCCGCGAACTGCTGAAACAAATCGCCAATGACCCACACAAATCCGCCCAGAAACAACCAGAACAGCACGCCCGGCATATGGAACAACTGGAACGCTGACGAGTGAATTCCACCATCGAGAATCAGCGTCAAGGCCAGTACGGTCCCGAGCTCTCCCACGGTAAAGGCGGTCACAAACGACAGCGGATTCATGCCGCTCAGATAAGCCTTGCGATAGGGAACGTACATTGTGCCCCACATCAGGCTCGCTCCCAGCGCAGCAGTAATCCCGCGCACCGCGTGTTGCCCCATCGTGCCGCCATGCAGCGTACTGAACCCAAGCATCACCGCGGCAATGACGATGGCGATCGCACCCACCACCACCTTCGCAATGTTTTTCCCGCTGGCGCCTTCCAGTTCACGAAACAGCACCCTCCCCCAGAACAGACCGATCAGCGAGTTCGCATTCCACATCGGAAATGCGATCGCCAACCCGACGTCACGGATCGCGAAGACGGTCAGCGTATTGGCCACCGCCCAGAGTGCGCCGGCAAGAAGCGCCCACAGGATCAAATGCTTCTTATCCGCCAGATCGGCGAACACGTACGATGTTCCTTTCAGCAGCGTCGGGAATGTCCACCGCGCTGTAAATACACCGGCCACCATGCACAGCGAAATCGCAAACGGAGAGAAGCCCGCGTTCACCAGCTTGGTTGGCGCCTCAGCGGCGCCCAGCCAAACTCCCGCCGTCAGTCCGCATATGACCCCGAGGCCATGCAGCGACATTCGACTATTCCTTATACTTCCCACTGCAGTCGCCATTCGAGTTCTCCTCCGATCTGCCGGCCTTGTTCCCAATCATTTTGGGGTTTCTCTAATGCAGAACGACGAGCAGTACGATTCCCGCCACCAGCACGAAAAGTGGCACCAGAAAGTGGCTATCCGTCAGAATGGCTCTCGCTTGTTTAACAAACTCCATACACAATACCTCTGCGTTCGGCATTACCCTGAATCAAGTAAGCGGTTACGTTTCGGTAAACCCTATCGTCCAATTCCAACCACTGTCAACAACACTCAGGAAGAACCGATGCCACGCATTACTTTCGATCTACCGCTTTGTGTCCGTCGCTCATTTGCCATCGCGCTTGTCAGCGCGATCCTCTGTTCAGCTTACGTCTCTGCGCAGGCTCGCCCGCAAACTCCAGACCTGACCAAAGATGTCTATCCATTCCTCGGCGTCGACTGGGGCGGAAACACCTTCGTCGGCGCCACATTGCCATTCGGAATGATGAAGGCCGGCCCCGACATGGAAAACTTCGACGGCCGCGCATCCAAATTCGGTTACATCAGTGGCGGCCGCATCCTCGGCTTCAGCCATCTGCATCTTAGCGGAGCCGCCGGCAAATACGGCAACATCCTGGTCGCTCCCGTCACTGGCCCGCTCGACCCTTCCGACATAGGCTCGCCACGCGCAGATGAGGTCAATCATCCCGGTTACTACGCGGCTACATTGACCCGCTACAAAACCCGCGCGGAACTTACAGCATCGCGGCGAGTAGCAATCCACCGCTACACTTTCCCCGCATCCGACCAATCCCACCTCACGCTCAACCTCGATCACTGCCTCAACAAGGGGACGGGCTGGGAAGATCAAAAATTCCTTGGCGGCGAACTCCACATCCTCTCCAACCATGAGGCCGAAGGCGTGGGCCGTTATACCGGCGGATGGAATCGAGGTGGCGAGTACCGCGTATATTTCTACCTCGACCTCGACACTCCCGCACTTACGCAGCAGATCTGGACGGGCAAGACCCTGGCCAACACACGCGATGCGTCGCTCACCTCCGACCAGCCATTCGGCCTGTCCTTCAACTTCCACACAAGAGCGGGCCAGGTGATTCAAGCGAAGGTCGCCCTCTCTTTCATCAGCACTGCGCAAGCGCGTCAATCCATGCAACAGGAGACTCCCGGCTGGAACTTCAACGTCACGCGTCAGGCCTCCATTGCAGCGTGGAACCACGCGCTCTCGCCGATGCAAGTTCGAGGCGCAACACCGGAGCAGCGTCGTGAGTTCTATACCGCGCTCTACCACACCATGCTCATGCCATCGGACCGCACCGGCGAAAACCCCGTCTGGCAATCCACCGAGCCCTACTACGACGACTTCCAGGCGATCTGGGACACCTTCCGCAGCTCCGGCCCGCTGCTCACTTTAATCGCGCCCGACCGCCAACGCGACATCCTCCGTTCGCTCATCGACACCTACCGCCACACGGGATACATGCCGGACGCACGAGTCGGCAATGACAACGGGCGCACCCAGGGCGGCAGCAACGCAAACATTCTCATCGCCGACGCCTACGTAAAGGGCATGACGGGCATCGACTATCCAGCCGCGTTTGCCGCCATGCTCAAGGATGCCGAAGTACCTCCAGAAGACTCGCAGAAGGAAGGCCGCGGCGGCCTGCGCGATTACAACACGCATGGTTACGTCACGCTCGCCGACCAGCGTTCCGGCTCGCGCACGGTCGAATACAGCTACGATGACTTCGGCATCGCTGAAGTCGCATGCGGCCTGCATCGAGACAAGGAAGCGAAGCTCTTCGCCACACGATCCGGCAACTGGCAAAATCTCTGGGACAAGGACCTCGCGAACGATGGCTTCACCGGCTTCCTCCGCCCGCGCAACCCCGATGGAACATGGGCTCCGCCCAACACGCTCGTCCGCGGCACGTGGCCCGACTTCTTCTACGAAGGCGACCTCTGGACCTACTCGCTCTATGCGCCGCATGATGTGCGCAAGCTCATCGAACTCTCAGGCTCGACACGCTATTCCTGCACCAGCACTTCGACGTGACCAACGAGCCTGGCTTTCTGCTGCCCGTCCTCTATAACTGGGCGGGCCGCCCCGACCACACCGCCGATGTAATCACCGCCTACCTCGACAAGTACTTCACCGCCCGGCGCAGCGGCATCCCCGGCAACGACGACTCCGGCGCCATGTCGAGCTGGTTCCTGTTCCAGTCCATCGGCTTCTATCCCAACGCCGGCCAGGACATCTACCTCATTGGCACTCCGAGCTACCCCGAAGTCGACATCACCGTCGCGCCGGGCAAAGTCTTCCGCATCATCGCCGATAACCTCGACGCCGAACACATCAATCGCTACATTCAGTCCGCCACGCTCAACGGCGAGCCCCTCACCGCATCATGGTTCCGTCACAGCCAGATAAAGGACGGAGGCACGCTGCATCTCCAAATGGGATCCGCTCCCACGAACTGGGGCACCACCACTCCGCCGCCCTCGATGTCGGATGCGGCCCCTCCACTCTGCCCTGCCGCTCTACCTCGCTGACCGTCACGCACCTTTGCCGACGGATTCCACTGCTACCGCCTCGTCCGCTTCGGCGAGTCCTGCCATGATTCTCTGCGCGCTCTTCACCGCAAGCTCCGGACTGCTGAGCACGGGCACCGGCAGAGTTCCCTGCGGCATCGCCTTCACCACACGTGCCATGGAAGCCTGCGCCAGGATCACCACATCGACGCCGTTCATCTCGTTCCTCAGCGCCTCGCTTAGAATGCGGTCGTGCACAGACGTATCGCCGGCCAGTACCGCATCGAACGCGCCTTCACACAGCGATTCCACAATCTCAATCTCGAAGCCAGCCTCAGCAGCCTTCTCGTGCAGCAGTGTGACAGTCGGCTCGAGCGTCGTCCGCAGGGTCGCCATCACACCGATTCGCCGCCCCATTCTCACCGCCGCTTCGGCCATCGCTTCGTCCACGCGAATCACCGGAATGTCGAAGAGCTGCTGTCCCAGCACGACGCCTGCGCCGATTGACGAGCACGTCACCATCACCGCATCGGCCCCCGCCATCTGCGCCGACTCGATCAGCTTCAGCAAGCGCCGCATCGTCACCCGGCGCAGATGCCCCTCGCGAATCGTGTCCGCGATCAGGCTCTCATCCACCATGTGGAAGATCGCCGTCTCCGGCATGTATTTCGCACACAGCGCGCCAAACACCGGCGTCAGTGTCGGGCTCGTATGAATCAAAGCAAGTGTCTGTCCCACGTCGTTATCATCCTCTACGAACGCTGGTTTCGCTCAGAACGTAATTCGTATCGCAGCCTGGTTCTGCCTCGCCTGCACCTTGCTATTGGTGCTTGTAATTGTTCCCAGCGTGGGCCCCGCTGCCACCGATGCATTCGGATTCGAGAATTGCGGGTGATTCAGCACATTGAACGACTCGAACCTCAGTTGCAGTTCGACATGCTCGAACTTCGTCGTCTTGAAGACTGAAGCGTCAAGAGTCGCAACTCCAGGTCCACGCAGCAGGTTTCGCGATGTAGTCCCAAAGTCTCCCACTGCCGGCGTGACAAACGCCGCGTTGTTGAACCAGTGGTTCACGTTCCTCACAAAGCCGGACGGATAGGGATTGCCCACCTGGTTGGCGCGCAGCGAACTCGCCTCATTCACACCCTTCCCCGGGTCGGTTGCCGAGAGCGAAAACGGAAATCCCCCCTGCACCGAGCCAATCCCATTTATCTGGAACCCGCTGATCAATGCTCTCGTCACCGGTCCCGTGTTTGCTCCGAAGGGTTGCCCTTCGCCGAATGGAAGGTTGTACAGAAAGTTCGCCACCACTCGCTGGCCTACGTCATACGAAGACCGCGCATAGTCGCATCGCTGGCAGTAGTAGTTCTGGTACCCGAATGCACCGCCGGCGTCTCCCGTCACCGCCGCCGCAGCCGATTTGACGTCCATCATCTTCGACCACGTGTAGCCGATCGTTGCCGTCACATCTTTCGCCCTGCGCTGCAACTTCAGGTTCAGCGCGTTGTAATTCGAATAGCCGCTCCAGTCTTCGATGATCATCTGCCCAAAATTCTTGTAGGGCCTTCGACTCACACGGCCCGCGGTGGACTGGTTGGCCGCCGAGTTAGGATCGCAGCCATTCGCGAGAATGCACTGACTTGGCTGGTTCGCATTCGTCCTTATATTCAGGTGCGTCCCTTTATTCCCCACATACTCCAGAGTCGCGATCGTCTTCGAGCCCAGAGCCTGCTCCACTCCGAGCGACCAATCCTGGGCATACGGATTCAGCTTGCGAGGCGCCGCAATCTGCAGCAGTGAGTTGGCAAACGTCGCTGTCGTTACCGGTCCAACCGTCAACGGAGGAAACAGGCTGTCCGTGTAATAGATCAATCCCGTCCGCGTCGCAGGATTGTAGGGGCTCTGGTACAGCTGCACCGTAGCGTAGGGATACTGCGCCGTCGACGACACAAACTCGTTGGTCTGGAACGAGTCATAAAACATTCCGTATCCGCCTCGAATCGACGTGCCCGAGTTCTCGTACGGCCGGAACGCAAATCCGATACGCGGAGCGAACACATTCTTCCTTGCCGGCCCTGGCCCGCGCTGTCCGTTATACGTATAGAGCGAGCCTCCAAAGGTATTCACAACCGACTGGTTTGCCTCAAACAGCCCGCCGCCATTCGCCGGATTGAACCACGCCAGGTGGTTCTGCTCCTCGTACGGAATCGTGGAAAAGTCATAGCGCAGGCCCAGGTTCAACGTGAGCTTCGGGGTCACCTTCCAGTCGTCTGCAATGTAGGGCGCCCACGCCTTGAAATGCAGATGCACCGAGTTGCCCGTCTGCACGTTCGACACCGGTCCCGGCTGCGGAGCCTGCGCGGTAAACGCGGCTCCCAGCAGCATGTCCGCGATCTGGTTGTTCGTAATCGTTCCATTGAAGCTGTAAATGCCGAGCGGGTTGACCGTACTCTGCCGGTCGAGCACCACATCGCGCCACGCGAATCCGAACCCAATCGTATGCTTCCCGTGCGTATAAGACACGCCGTCCGACAGGTCCCACGCAGGCTGCAAGCTACCCGTAGGCAGATTCGACGGTCCCCCGACGCCGTTCAGCGTCTGTGTCGCGCTCCCGGCAGCAGTCAAGCCCAGCCCCGTGCTCAAACCGATCACCGGATAGTCCGCAGTGCTCATCTGGAAAGTATTGCCATACGCCAGCGACGAGGCATCGGCAGCACTCGCAACATATCCCAGCCGCAGCACCTGCGCCTCCAGATATCCCACGCGCGCCTGGTTCAGCAGGTTCGGCGTGAAGATGTGCGTCTCGGTAATTTGATAGTTGCGCGTCGCCTGGTTCTGCTGTTGGCTGGAATACTTCACCAGCGCCGGCATCAGCACAAAGACATCCGCCAGCGTCGCCCGCACGAACATCGAGTCCTTCGCGCCCAGCACCTGGTCGATGCGATACGTCTGCTGATCGGCCGTCACCTGCAACGGCGAATTGACCGTGTAGTTAAAGGAAGGATTCCCAATGACATTGGGTGTCGCGAACAGCTTGCTCGCCGCAAGCTTGCCCAGCCGCGAAAATCGGCTCGGCGGGATGACGTACGCGCCCGCGGCATTCTTCGCAAACGGAAGGCCGGTCGTCGGATCGATGATCGTAGCACTCGGGTTGGACGTGATCGTCGACAGCAGAAAGATGCCGTTCAACTCGTCGCTCGTCGGCATGAACCCATTCACCGTCTTCTGCGACCGGATTCGCTGCCCCTCATAATTCGCAAAGAAGAACGTCCTGTTGCGCCCACTGTAGATCTTCGGAAAAATCACCGGCCCACCCAGTGAGTAGCCAAACTGATTCTGCTTCAGCGGCGCCACCGGACTCGGGGCGAAGTTGAACCAGTCCCGGGCATCCACCGCGGTATTCCGAATGAACTCGAACACGCTGCCGTGGAGCGTGTTGGTTCCCGCACGCGTACTCAGATTCACTTGATTCGTTCCGAACCCATACTCCGCCGAGTAGTTCTTCGACTGCGTCTTGAACTCTTCCACCGCGTCCACCGAAATGTTGAAGGCGGGCGTCACATAACTCGTATCCGTAATCGTCGTCCCATCCAGCGTGTAGCTGTTCGAAGCGCTGACACCCCCGCCGATGCTGATCGCATCACCCACCCCATACCGGAACGTCGATTGCTCCCCGCCGGTCTGCACCGCGCCCGGCTCCAGGAAGAGCAGGCTCACAAAGCTGCGGCCATTTAACGGAAGATCGTTGACCTGCTTCCGTTCAATCACCTGTCCAATCGATGCCGAGTCCGTATCGAGCGTCAGCGCGTTCGCACTCACCTCCACCCGTTCGCTGACGCTTCCCACCGTCATCGCGACGTCCACCCGCACCGTCTGGTCCACCTGCAGGGTAATCGCGTTCCTGACCTCGGTCCGGAAACCTTCCTTCCCGGTGGTCACTCGATAGCTTCCCGGGAGCAGTAGAGTCGCGGTATAGTCGCCCGACTTGTCGGTCGTCAGCGTCCGCTTCTCCGCGGTACCCGTATTTTCGATAAGCACAGTCGCCCCGGAGACCACGGCTCCGGTCGAATCGGTGAGTCTGCCCGTAATGGTGCCGGTCGTATTCTGCGCTTCGATCTTTTTCGGGACCAGGCAAATTGTCAACAGCGCGAACATCGTCAGCACGCGTCCCACATTACGCATCGTCATACGTCACTCCTAAAAATGCAGTTCGTTACTGCCCGGCCCAATCCCACTCTCGAAAGCGGCATTCTGCGCGACCTCCCGAAAGCGGCATTCTGCGCTCTCTCCACGTCGTCATTCTGCGCGACGCGCAGAATCTCGGTAGTTGCATTTGTTGGGCCGCGACTTCCTGAAGGGCGAGCCGCGGTTCCAATGCTGCCAGGCCCAATCCCCTGCCTGATTCCCTGCATGCTATGGGGACGTTCAAGATTCGAGGCTGACCCTAGTCAGCCACCTGAGCCGGTGTCAAGCGCGCAAATGACCGATTAGAGCGATGGCAACAGATTCCGCTTAGCGGCTCCGGAATCGAGAGCTGCAAGCTCCCGGCATGATCGTGAAGTTCAATGTTTACAGCGTCGATTGGAGCATCTCGTGCAGACGAGGCTGTGTGTCGACCCGGAATGAATCATCACAGCAGTTCGCCGTGGATTCCGTTGACCGGAATGGCGGCCTGCCTGCTTGCCGCGATCGTCAAGTTCGAAGCTCTCGAACCTCCTGAGCCTCTGCACCGGCCAAAGTACCAAGGCAGCGCCCTGAGACAGGCTATGCGTGTCTCGAAGGATGATCTCAAGTGGCTCCTGGCGCAGGATAAGGTGACCCCACTGGCCCCTCAGAAACGCAGTCGCAAGCCCTAAGTCTGTGCCTGCCGCCCCCGATGCCGTCAATTCACCCAAATGATCCACCCACAGGAAATTTGCGGGGCCACAGCTCGCACAAAACTAATGGTCTATGCCGCCTTTCCCACAACCCACCCATTGACACCCAAATTACTATTAATAAAAGGGATTAAAGTGTCGTGCGTTGGTGTCGCAGGACCTTCATATCCCCACCCGGATCCAGATCTGCAGCAGCTTCTTTGACATCCAGAGCCGTCTCGTTTGGTATAGACCAACCGCCGTACTTTGCAGTTCTAAGCCCTGTAAAAGGCGTACTTTAGGACCTAAGTACGGGGGGCTAGTTCGGGGGGAGTTGTGCGGAGTTCCAGCCGCCGCCCAGCGCCATCTGGAGCTGGGCGCTGGCTACGACGCGGCGCGCGACGAGCGAAGCGGCGATTCGTTCGTCGGTCAACTGAATGGTCTGGTTGGTCAGAACCTCCAGGTAGGCGGCGAGTCCTCGGCGGTAGCGTAGCAGGGAGAGGTCGGTGCTATGCCTGGCTGCGTCGACCGCACGCTGTTGAACCACGGCTTCCTGCTCCAGCACGCGTAAGGCTGAGAGCTGGTCCTCGACATCGCGAAAGGCCGAGAGCACCTGCTGGCGGTAGAGTGCAGTGGCCTGCGCTCTTTCGGCGAGGGCAAAGTCGACCCGCGCCTTGCGCCGTCCGGCGTCATACAAGACTTCGCCTGCCGATGGTCCAACGTTCCATTCCGCATTGTCGGAGTTGAACAGGCGGCTGATCAGGTCGCTCTCGACGCCGGCCTGCGCACCCAGGGTGATGTTGGGGTAATACGCTGCTTTGGCGACGCCGATCTGGGCGTTTGCGGAGGCGACCCGGCGCTCGGCAGCCGCGATATCGGGCCTGCGCTCGAGCAGTTCGGAGGGCACACCGGTGGGCACCGGAGGCGGGTCGCCTGCCAGCGGCTGCTCGGCGATGTGGAATCCGGTTGCCGGTACGCCTACGAGGACGGCGATCGCGTGCTCGAACTGCGCGCGCTGCACTCCCAGGTCGATGAGTTGCGCCCGCGTCTCTTCCAGTTGCGCCTGGGCCTGCGCGACATCACTTTCGGTGCTCACTCCGCCGTTGAGGCGAACCTGCGTGAGCTGGAGCGTCTGCGTGTAGGCGTCGAGTGTGCTGCGCAGCAACTGGGCCTGCAGGTCGATGCCGCGAAGCTGGAAATAGCTGACCGCGAGAATTCCCTGAAGGCTCAGGCGTGTGTTGGCGAGATCGGCCGCGGACGCCTGTGCGTTGGCTGTGGTGGACTCGACCTGGCGGCGAATGCCTCCCCAAAGATCCGGCTCCCAGGAGATGCTGAGCGGAATCAGAAAGTCCCAGTAATCGGTCGATGTGGTTGAGATCCGCAGCGGCTTGTTCGCAGCAACGCGGTTACGAGTGGCTGCGCCGCCGATGGCTACGGTTGGATAAAGCGCCGACCGGTTTTCGCGGACGAGGTCGTGGGCCTGCTCATAGACGTGGAGCGCGGCCTCGATGCTCTGGTTCGCCGACGCACAGCGCTGTTCCAGGTCATTCAGCTCGGGATTGCCATAGATCGTCCACCACGCGCCGCGGTCTGCGCCGTCGGCAGGTTTGGCGGAGGCCCAGTCGCCATTGTGGCCGTTGTCGGAATACGAAGGCGGCGCGGGCATGGCCGGCGCTCTGTAGTTCGGGCCGACCTTGCACCCGCCCGCCGCCAGGGCGGTGAGCATCGCAGCCGCGATATGAAGTTTGCAATGCTTCATGGATTGCTCTCCCCGGGTTGATTCGGGCGGTGGTTTTCCGGGGTGATGACACGCACCTGTTCGCCCTCGGTGAGGGAGTCGGGCGGGTTGGCGATGACGGATTGACCCGGCGCCAGGCCGCTGAGAATTTCCATGGTCGAGCCGGAGTCGCGGCCCGGTGTTACGCGCACGATGTGGGCGTGCTGGCCGGAGTCGACGACGGCGACGTGGAGACCATCGGGCTCGAGGATCAGCGCGCTGACGGGAACGATCAGGGCGGGTGCGGGGTTCGCCACGGTCAAGTGAACCTCTGTGTAGCTGCCGGGCAACAGCTCGCCCGACCGGTTGTCCACGTCTACTTCGGCGAGCAGGGTACGCGTCGCGGGATCGAGGGCACTCGACGATCGCACCAGCTTACCGCGGAAGACCCGGCCTGGATATTGGGGCAGAGTCAGCGTGGCGGTGACGCCGTTCTTTGCATCCGGCGCATACACCTGGGGCACATTGACGAAGACGCGGAGGGTCTGGATCGCGGAGATATCGAAGACTTCCTTGACGCCAGAGATGGTTCCGGCACCGGCAGTGTTCGTGCTTCCAGAGGCGGTGATCAACTGGCCGATGTCGAGGTTTCGGGCCGTGATGACGCCGTCGAAGGGCGCTTCGATGCGCTCGAACGACTGCAACTGTTCGAGCCTGCGCACATTGGCCTCCGCGGAGGTCACCTGGGTATTTCGCATTTCGAGCTGCGATGCCGCGTTATCTGTGTCCTGTTGCGAGACGGCATTCTGACCGATCAGTCCCTGGTAGCGGTTCGCAGTGACCTTTGCGATTGAAGCGTTGCTTTGAGCGGTTGCGAGGTCCGCCTTCGCCTGCGCGAGCTGCTGATCGAGCTCGGGCGTCTCGATGGTGGCGAGGAGTTCGCCTTTGCGCACATGGGTGCCGATGTCGTGATACCAGGCTTTGACGTAGCCTGTGGTTCGCGCATAGATGGGCGCGAGCGTGAATGCCTGCATATTGCCCGGCAGCACGATCTCTGTCGCATTCTTCTCGAAGACAGGCTGTGCCAGCGAGACCGGCGGCGCGGCCACCGTGCCTGTATAGCTCGCAAGTTGCGCATCGGCATGTTTGCGCTCGACGATGCCAACGGCAGCGATCACGGCGGCGACGATCAACACAAAGGCGAACAGCACAAACAGAGGCCCGCGCGAGGCTGTCTTTCTTTGTTCACTGCCATTGCCCGCGTTGGGTGGCCTTGCGGTCTCCTCGCGATTTTCAGACATATTCGATTCTCCGGCGTTCATAACTGCGTCTCCGCGCAGGTTGTGCGCACTGATTCGGCTGATCGTGTCCAGTAGTCAATGTTCATGCCTGGACCTCGTCGATATCCTCTGGATTACTTTGCACGACCGGCGCGTCGTTGCGGTGCATCAAGGAAAAGAAGACCGGCACGAAGGTCAATGTGCCGAAGGTCGCCAGCAGCAAGCCTCCGATAACGGCACGGCCGAGTGGCGCATTCTGTTCGCCGCCATCGCCCAGTCCGAGAGCCATCGGAACCATACCGATGATCATCGCCAGCGCCGTCATGATGACCGGGCGGAAGCGTGTGAACCCCGAGTTGAGCGCTGCATCCAGGGCGCTGACGCCAAGCGCCATCTGTTCCTTCGCGAAGCTGACGACGAGGATGGAGTTCGCCGTCGCCACGCCCATGCACATGATGGCGCCGGTGAGTGCGGGGACGCTGATGTGGGTCCCGGTGACGAAGAGCATCCATACGATTCCGGCAAGCGCGCCGGGCAGTGCGGCGATGATGATGAAGGGATCGAGCCAGCTCTGGAAGTTCACGACGATGAGCGCGTAGACGAGGACAATCGAGAACAGTAGTCCGTAGACAAGTCCCTGGAACGAGCTGTGCATGGTCTGAATCTGGCCGCGCAGAAACATCTGGCTGCCGCGCGGCAGCTTCGCATTGGTGTCGCGCATGATCTGCTCGATCTTAGCGGCGACGCTGGCGAGGTCCGTGCCCTCGACCGCGCCGTAGACGTCGATGATAGGTTGCGCGTTGTAGTGGCTCAACGTGCCGGCTTCGGTGCCTCTGACGATGGATGCGAGATTGCCGAGAATCTGCGGTTGCGAAGTGCTATTTGCGATCGGGAAATTTTGCAGCTCCTGCAGGTTCTTGACGTCGTACTGCGGAGTCTGCACGGCGATGTTGTAGCTGACGTGATTCTGCAAATTGAGAAAGAACGTGGGGCTTGTCTGGAAGCTGCCGCTCAGGCTGGTGAGCAGATCCTGCGCGATTTCTCTCTGACTGTAGCCGACCTGCTGGGCGCGCGTGCGATCGACGTTGACGGTCCACTTCGGCAGATTGAACGGCTGTTGGATGCGGAGATCGGTGGTGCCGGGGATATGGCTGATCTGCTGCATCAATTGCTCGGCCAGCGCGCGGTTCTGGTCCACTTGCAGGCCGGCGACTTGCAAGTCGATCTGCGCAGGCAGGCCGAAGTTCAGAATCTGGCTCACCATGTCGGTCGGCAGGTAATAGAACTCGGTGCCGGGGAATTTCTGCGTCAGCTTGTCGCGCAGAGCATGGGTGTACTCGGCTGTGGGGCGATGCTTTCCGGCGAGCGAGACGAGAATGTCCGCGTCGGCTGTGCCTACCGGCGCCGAGTTCGAGTAGGAGAGATTCAATCCGGAGTAGGGGAGGCCGATGTTGTCGATGATCGTGCCGAGTTCCGAATTCGGGATCTCTTGCCGAATTACGTTCTCAATCTGGTCGCAGAGTCGCGCGGTATCTTCGATGCGGGTTCCGGTGTGTGCCCGTACATGTAGCTTGAATTGGCCGCCGTCTACGGAAGGGAAGAAATCCTGTCCGAGCCATGGATAGAGCAGTGCCAGCGACACTACCCAGAACGCCACGATGGAGATCAGGAATGCGCCTCGATATTCGAGGCAAAGGCTGAGCACTCCGTGGTACCAGTTGCGCAGCTTTTCGAAGTAATGTTCGAAGGTGATCTGGAAGCGGGTGAAGGGATTGCGACTGGCGCGCGCCTGTTCTGCGCGGTCGTGTTCATGCCCCTTGAGCAGATACTTCGCCATGGTCGGCACAATTGTGCGCGACAGGAAATATGAGGCGAGCATGGCGAAGACGACCGCCTCGGCCAAGGGGACGAAGAGGTACTTGGCTACGCCGCTGAGGAAGAACATGGGGACGAAGACGATGCAGATCGAGATGGTGGAGACGAAGGCGGGGACTGCAATCTGCGCGGCTCCATCGAGGATCGCGCGTTCGACTTCCTTGCCTTCTTCGAGATAGCGCTCAATGTTTTCGATGGTTACAGTGGCGTCGTCGACGAGGATGCCGACGGCGAGCGCCAGACCGCCGAGGGTCATGATGTTGATCGTCTGGCCAAGCGCGGAGAGCATCAGCAGAGAGCAGATGACGGACAACGGAATCGATACCGCGATGATGACCGTGGAGCGCCAGTTTCCGAGGAAGACGAGGATCATGATCGCGGTGAGACAAGCCGCGATGATTGCTTCGCGCACAACACCGCTGATAGCCGACCGGACAAACACCGATTGGTCGGCAACCGGCCGTATCTCAAGTGCCGGGGGAAGTTGCGCCTTGATCATCGGCAACTGCGCAATCACGTTCTTAATGATGTCGAGCGTGGAAGCGTTGCCCGTTTTCTGGATGGTCATCAGCGCGGATCGCTGCCCGTCGGTGCGTACGATGTTGGTCTGCGGAGGGAATCCGTCGCGAACGTTGGCGACGTCGTGGATGTAGATGGTGGCGCCGTTCACGGTCTTGATGGGCAGGTTGTTGAGCTCGTCGATGGTCGCCGCAGTGCTGTTGGATTCGACCTGGTAGTCGACCTCGCCCATCTTCACTTCGCCGGCGGGAAGGATGATGTTTTGCGCGCCGACCGCGGCGACTACGTCGGATGCGGAGAGCCCGTGGGCTTGCAACTTCTGGGTGTCGATGTCGACTTGTACCTGCCTCTGCTTACCGCCGTAGGGGAACGGGATGGAGGCGCCTTGGACCGTGGCCAGTTGGGTGCGAATGAAGTTCGATCCGTAATCGAACAGTTGCTGCTCGGTGAGGCCCTTGCCGGAGAGTCCGAGTTGCAGGACGGGAACGCTGGACGCGCTGTACTGAATGACCAGGGGAGGGTTGGTGCCCTGGGGAAACTGGCGCAGGTTGGTCTGCGCGCTGGCCGTGACCTGCGCGACCGCCTGCGAGATATTGACCGAGGGGCGGAAGAATATCTTGACGACTGAGACACCGTTCAGCGTCTGCGATTCGGTGTGCTCAATGTCGTTGACGGTCGTGGTCAGGTTGCGCTCGAACTGGACCACGATGCGGTCGTTCAATTGCTGCGGCGAAAATCCCGCATAGTTCCACACCACGGACACGACCGGAATATCGATCGTGGGAAAGATATCGACAGGCGTGCGCAGAATGACGACTGGACCCAGGAGGAACAGCAGAAGCGACAGCACGACAAATGTGTATGGTCTCCTGAGTGCGAGACGGACAATCCACATCAAAACTCCTTTGGCCGAGAGCCCGATCGGTGGTAACCGACCGAGCCTTTGAACGATTGCCGGAGTGGGCCGGGCGAGAAAGCGAAGTTTCGGGCGAGAGTGTTGCTAGACGAGCCGTTCAGTATTAGACGATAGCACTTCTTCATAAGATTCAGTGCTCCGAGTTGGAGGCATCCGGCTTCGATCGCGCGGGGCGGTAGCGCGGGCGATGCAAGCCTCCGAAGACTGTCTTGACGATCGCCTCCGAATCCCGGTCGCCGACCGAGCCGTGTCCCGCGAGCAAGCGAAAGATCATCGGCCCATAGATCAGGTCGAGGACGATTTCGCTGTCGATCTCTTCGCGAATTTCGCCGCGGTCCACGCCCCTCTGCCACATCACGCGGGCGGTGTCGCGTCTTGCAAAAAGAAAGCGCTCGCGAAAGAGCGCGAGGAATTCCGGGTCGCTCTGTCCTTCCGCCAGGAATTGGCTGAAGAGCCGGCCCAGCGGACTTGTATAGAAAGCCATGACGGATTTGAGTTGTTCGGTGAAGTCCTGTTCGGCGGATCCGGTATCCGGCATTGCGACCAGCTCGGTCATTCCGGCGAGGTATGCGTCCAGCGCAACGAGACTCTTATTGGGCCACCATTTATAGATGGTGGCCTTGCTGACGCCTGCGCGCCGTGCGATTGCGTCGGCGGTCACCTTGCGGAGCGGTTGGCGTTCCAACAGATAGAGAGTTGCCTTGAGAATTGCGGCTTCAGCTTCAACGCTTCGGTGGCGTCCGCGAGGCTTCGGTTCGCTGGCGGGTTCGGATGGATTCACCCTTGAGATTTTGCAACTCCTGGTTCCGTCATGGATTGAGAAGGCGCGCAGTTCCACAACGCGGAAGATACGAACTCGCCGATTTTACTAAACTATACGTCCAGTCCACAATAATTGCTCTTTCATGACAGTCCGCTCCCGCCGCTGCATGTCGCTGTCAGGTCATTTTCCTGTCAGGATTTTGCATTCGATTGGAAATATCTTTGGACTCAGGAGTAGAGTGTTTTGGCCGGGTCAAATAAAATAGATGGCCC
>WNGR01004210.1_pt1 | contig 19345 bp, 16 predicted proteins | sample 5407581 | NCBI WGS metagenome assembly WNGR01 (sample SAMN13153383, study PRJNA577476) | soil metagenome | isolation source: 80 cm soil or saprolite under Garry oak tree replicate 2 | place: USA:California | collected 2016-06-15 | reverse complement strand
AAACCACGCCCGCTTCGCCGTCCCTTCCCAGAATGGAGTGCTTGTTGAAATGCGCGTCGTCTCGCTTCGGGTAGTCATTGCGAAAATGCGCGCCCCGGCTCTCGGTCCGCGCCAGTGCCGATCGCAGAATTGCATCGGACACCCGGCAGAGAGCATGCGCCTCGGATAGGCGGCGGCTTCCCTTCCCCTGCTGCGTGAGCCGATCCACGTTGGCCGCGCACTCCTTCTGCGCCGCCATTCCCTCGCGTATCGTCGACTCCTCCCGCAGCAGCCCCGCAAAGCTCCACATCGACCGCTGCAGGCGCGCGATCAGCATCTCCACCTCTTCCGCGTCGCCTTCATCCAAGCGCGTCGGCGTGGTAGCGGGTGCGTCGCTGGCCTCGAGCGGGATCCCATCTTCCAGCATCGACTGAGCCGCCCTGGTCCCGAACACCAGCCCCTCCAGCAGCGAGTTTGAAGCCAGCCGATTGGCCCCATGAACCCCCGTGCACGCCGCCTCTCCTGCCGCATAGAGGCCCGGCACCGTGGTGCGCCCGTTCAGGTCGGCACGGATTCCCCCCATCAGGTAATGCGCCGCGGGACGAACCGGAATCAGATCGCGGCAAAGATCGAGCCCCTGCCGCGCCAGAAACGCGCTGATCCCCGGGAACCTGTGATGCAGATCGATGTTGGTAACATGGCGAATATCCAGATAAACCGGCCGCGATTCACCCGCCGGCTCCCCTATGGATTCGCGCGCAATCGCGCGGGCCACAACGTCACGAGGAGCCAGTTCCAGGCTGGCGTGATAGCGCTCCATAAAACGCTCGCCGTGGACGTTGCGCAAAAAAGCGCCTTCTCCCCGCAGCGCCTCGGAGAGCAAAAACCGGGGCACCCCCGGCAACGACAGCGCCGTAGGGTGAAACTGGTAGAACTCCATGTCCGCCAGCTCGGCGCCGGCTTCTGCCGCCAGCGCGATGCCGTCGCCGGTTGCCACAGCGGGGTTGGTCGTGTCGGAATAAACCTGCCCCGCGCCACCCGCCGCCACGAGCACACCACGCGTGTTCACCCGCCGCGGCTGGTTGTCGCAGTCCAGCAGGTCGACCCCGGCCACGCGGCCGTCTTCCGTCACTAGCCCGGTCACCGTCGTCCATTCCGCAAACCGGATGGAGCTGTGAGTCCGCGCCATGGCCGCCAGCGAGCGGCTGATCTCTGCGCCCGTCCCATCGCCGTTGGCATGCAGAATACGGGGCCGCGAGTGCGCCGCCTCCCGCGTCCGCAGCAGCACGCCGCCTTCGCGGTCAAAGCGGGCGCCGCTTTCAATCAACTCCGCGACCCGCATCGGGCCTTCGGCTACCAGCACTTCAGCCGCGGCGCGATGCACCAGCCCGTCCCCCGCCGCAACCGTATCGTCAAAGTGCAGTGCGACGTCTTCTTCGCCATCCATCGCAACCGCGATGCCGCCCTGCGCATAGTGCGTATTCGATTCGCTCACCGATTCCTTGGTGACCACCAGCACATTGCCCTGACCGGCCAGCTCCACCGCCGCCCGCAACCCGGCCACCCCTGCGCCCATCACCACATAGTCAAACTGCGCCGCCAACGCCATCACATCTGAGGCTAACACCGCAAATTGCGCAGCCAGCCGGGGCGTCTTCCCACGAGAGTGCTTGCTCAATCAACGCCGCCCGCCATGCTGAATGAAATACAGCCGCCTATAATTCTCCAAGGCGAGCAGGCTGCGGATTGCCCTCGATTCGCGGCGCTTGCTGTTCCGAACCATTCCACTAGAAAGTCGATCAGGCTCTTTCTTCTCTATGTTCAGATTCTCGAAGCGCCTAAGGCTCCGCTTGTCGCGGCATCATCTTCCCCTGCTGCTTCTTTCGTTTGTCAGCGTCGCCGCCCTCTACGCCACGCGACCCTACAAAGACATCCTGAGCCGGGCCAGCTTCGCTACCGCATACCCGGCTCTCGTGCTGCTGGCCGCGACTCTCCTGATCGGTCCATGGAATCTCATCCGCAAGCGTCCCAATCCGGTATCCGCCGACCTGCGGCGCGACCTCGGCATCTGGGCAGGAGTTCTTGGAATCGTGCATACGGCCGTCGGCCAATTCGTCCACCTGCGCGGACGTCCCTGGCTCTACTACGTCTATGGCCCTCAGGAACACCACCACAGCTTCCCCGTCCGCCACGACCTCTTCGGCCTCGCCAACTACACCGGAGCGGTGAGCGTGCTGCTTCTCATTGCGCTGCTCGCAACCTCAAATGACTACTCCCTGCGAGCCTTGGGAACCCCCGGCTGGAAGAAGATGCAGCGCTGGAACTATGCCGTCTTCGCTTTGGCAGCCGTCCATGCGTTCGCCTACCAGGGCATCGAGAAGCAAAAGGCTTCCTTCGTAGCCACCGTCGCGGCGTGCGTGGTCATCACCCTTGCGCTGCAGAGCCTCGGCATCGCCAGGCGTCGATCGGCCGCACAAGATCGGGCGCGCAGATACCCCGCTGCACGCCAACAAGACGACGCCGTCTAGCCGTAATCAGCCACGGCCATCAAGCCGCTGGTGAAGAATGATGAAGTTGCGCTGGCTGCGCCTTCGCTTTTAAATCGACGCCCAGGATTTCGGCAGACTTTTTGAGCAATCCGTAAGGCCCCGCCTCAATCATCAGTTCGGCGTCCGCCGCTGGCACCGGAGTCATGGTTCCCGCAGCCCTCAACGAAAGTATCTTCGGTCGCGGGCTCTTATTCTGGATTAGCTCCGCTATCCGTGCGCAATCCGACGCACTGAGCGAATAACACAACACGATCAGGTCAAACGACTGTTTGGAGATCAACGCCTCGGCTTCCCGGATGCGTCCTGCTCCATCCACCTGGAAAAACGCTCCCAGGATCAGTTCGCGGGTTTGAAGAAGCATCTCATCTCGGCTGATGACAAGTACATGCGCGCCTTGATTCATACCTGTTTTTAGCCTCCCTGGAAGCGGCTTGCTACTTCCCGCCCAACCAGCCCACGGATCATAATCCGTACTTCGAACCGTCCTCTGCCCGATACCGGACATAATTCCCGGCACAATCCGCCGTTTGCAAGATAATTCGGCGGGATATGTTCAATACAGAACATAATTGGCCGATTTATCAATGAGATAATCCCGTCAAAGATGGGTACGAAAACATCTTCCCAGAGAACGCAAGATTCGCGCCAATCAACCGCGGCGTCCTTTGTTCAACCCGAATCGAAGGATGCTTTGATGTCCGGTCAACCCCAGAATCTGCTGCTGGCAACGCTCACGCCTGCCTCCCGAACATCCTTGCTGACGCGGCTCAAGCCGGTGACGCTTTTAGCCAAGGAAGTCATCTACGAACCCGATTCAATCCCCAAATATGCGCACTTCCTCACCTCGGGTATCGCCTCTGTTGTCAGTTCCATGTCCAACGGTTCCAGCGCCGAGGTCGGAATCTGGGGCAAAGAGGGCCTCGTCGAAAGCTTCCATCTGCTGGGTAACGCCAAGATCCCCACTCGCTGTTACATCCAGGTGGCTGGCACAGCTCTGCGCATGCCCTTCAAAGAGCTACAGAAAGAGTTCCAGGACAACGAAGAACTGCGCGATTGTATTCTGCAGGGCGTGCAAAGCCACGGATTCATTCTGGGGCAGCTAGCCGCGTGCAACCGGCTCCACGAAGCCGAGGAGCGCTTGGCGCGCTGGCTGCTGATGGTACGCGACCGCATGGAAAGCGACACCTTCTTCCTCACTCAGGAGTTTCTAGCCACCATGCTGGGCTCGCGCCGAACCACTGTGACCGCCGCAGCGGGCACACTGCCACCCCGTAGACACCTGATATATCATGGCGGCGAGTCCCGCGCCGCCATGATCATGCACACCCCGAGAACCCGGCCTGTCCCCTGGCAGCAGCGCAAAAGCCGCGTCAGGTCCCGCTGGCTCCAGCCTGTCATCGCCCTCGAATGGGTTTGGGAGTGGGCGGCCTTCGCCTTGAGCAACTGGGCTTTCCTCGAAGTTCTCGAATACCTCAGCACCTTCTCCGTCCTCATCGCCGTCATCTTTTACTTTTCAGAGTCCGGCGACCGGATAAAACAGCGCCACTATCAGGCTTGGCAGGTCATCAACACCGCCCAGGGGAAAGGCGGTAGCGGGGGCAGAATCGAAGCGCTCCAGGAGTTGAACGCCGACGACGTACCGCTGGTAGGCGTCGATGTCTCTTCAGCTTTTCTTCAGGGGCTTCGTCTGAACCATGCCAACCTCCTTCGGTCCGACTTCAGTTCCGCCGACCTTCGCAACAGCCATCTCGAACAGAGCGACTTCACCCTCGCCAACCTCAACTCCGCCAACCTCCGCAACGCGGCTTTGAACGATGCCTCGTTTGCGCAGGCCGATCTGCGCAACGCCGACCTCACCGGCGCCAGCCTGATTCAAGCCGATTTTTCCGGCGCGGTCCTCGACGGCACAGACCTCCGTGCTTCCGACCTGAAAAGCATAGGATGGCAACACATCCGCAGCATCAAGGCCGCCAACATTGCCGGAGTGAAGAACGCCCCCGCCGGTTTCGTCGCCTGGGCACTCCAGAACGGCGCCATCGACCAGCCCGCCGCCGATCAATGAATCGCAGCGCGCATCGGCACCCTCCGCTTTGCCGCTCCTTGATTCCGGGTACGGCACACAAAGGAAAATGGAAGACCCATCCTTTACGATGGAAGCAGCGTGCAAACCATACGAGTAGACACACCATCGGCAAAATATGACGTAATCGCGGGCAGCGGGCTCATTGCCACCCTTGCGCCCCGCATCGAGCGCATCGCGGGCAGACTGCCCCGGCGCGTTTTCGTGGTGACATCGCCCGAGATCTGGGCTTTGTGGGGCGAAACCTTTTCCGCATCTTTTCCCGAGCCTCCCATCACGCTTTTTCTCGCCCCCGGCGAGAAGCACAAGACCCTGGCCAGTGTTGAAAAGCTGGCGCGGCAGATGGCCCGGGCCGGCGGCGATCGCGGATCGCTTCTCATCGCCTTCGGCGGCGGCATCGTCGGCGACGTCGGCGGCTTTTTGGCCTCCGCTTTCATGCGCGGAATCCCCTACGTGCAGGTTCCCACCACATTCCTCTCCCAGGTCGACTCCTCCGTGGGCGGCAAGACCGGCGTCAACCTCCCTGAAGGCAAAAATCTCTTCGGCGCCTTCCACCATCCCCTGGCAGTGTTCGCCGACATCGGCGTACTCGGCACCTTGTCCGACCGCGAACTGCGCGCCGGCCTCATGGAAAGCGTCAAAGCCGGCATCATTCGCGACCGCACCCTGGTCCGCTTCATGGAAGAGCACGTCGACGAAGTCCTCGGACGCGACGCCAAGGCTCTCGAAAAGGTCATCGCCGCGTCCATCCGAATGAAGGCAGATGTGGTGAATAAGGACGAGCGCGAAAGCGGCCTGCGCATGATCCTCAATCTTGGCCACACCCTGGGTCACGCCATCGAACAGGTCACCCGCTACAAGGTGCTGCTGCACGGCGAAGCCGTAGGATGGGGCATGGTCGCCTCGCTCTACCTGGCCCGCCAGCGCGGCCTCATTTCGAGCCGCCAGGCCGAGCGTATGGAGAGCCTGATCTACCTCTACGGCCCTCTACCTCCGCTCAAGCTGCGCGCCGCAAAGCTGGTGACAGCCACCGGCGCTGACAAGAAAAACATCGGCGGCGTTCGGCGCTTCGTGCTGCCTCTCGGCATCGGCGATGCAGGCGTGGTCGAAGACGTTACTGCTGCGGAGCTCGAGGCCGCCGCCAACTACATGCTCGCGCGCGCCGCCGAAAGACACGCATGACACCGAGCAACTCCAATGCAGCCTGCGCGCATTGTGAACAGATGAAGATGAAAGCGAAATGACCACTACAGGCGCAAAACCCACGGGCGCGGCAGACGAGACCAGCGCCGCCCAAACCGTGCAACAGATGTTCAATGCCATCGCCCCGCGCTATGACCTGCTCAACCACGTTCTCTCCGCCAACGTCGACCGGCTCTGGTGGTGGCGCACGGCGCGGCGGTTTCGCACCGTATTGGCAGACCCCGATGCCGCCGTACTCGACATCTGTTGCGGCACCGGCGACATGACCATGGCGCTCCTGAAACATCGTCCTCAAGGCGCGCGCCCCATCATCGCCGCCGATTTTGCCCACGGCATGCTCATCCGCGGAGCGCGCAAGTTCAACGGGCGCGGTGCCGTCGCACTTGAAGCCGATGCGTTGCATCTGCCGCTGCGCTCCGCCTCGCTCGATCTCGTCGTAACCGCATTCGGCTTTCGCAACCTCGCCAACTACGAGGCCGGCCTGCGCGAATTTCATCGCGTGCTCAAACCCGGCGGTCAGTTAGGCATCCTCGATTTCAGCGAGCCCGGCGGCCTCATCGGCAAAGCCTATGCGGTGTACTTCCGCCGCGTGCTGCCGGCCATCGGCCGCGCCATCTGCGGCCCCGTCGCGGGCGTCGCAGACGGTCCCTATAACTATCTGCCCCGCTCAGTGAACAACTTTCCGCCTCCGCCCCAACTGCTTGCTCTCATGGGCCAGTGCGGCTACGCCGATCAATCGTGGCAGAGCTACACCTTCGGCATCGCCGGGTTGTATACCGCCAAGCGGCCAGAGTAGGCTGGGAACCGATGAATTCAGTCTCACTCAATCACGCTGAGTTCTCCGCTGCAAAACGGCGTGTGGCGCTACACTCCATGCTCGCGGCTGCGGCCATGACCCTGCTCAAGCTCGCCGCAGGCATCTTCTCCGGTTCACTGGGCGTGTTGTCAGACGCCGCCCACTCCGGCCTCGACTTGGCCGGTGCGTCACTTACCTTTTTTTCCGTGCGCGTCTCCGACAAGCCGGCCGACGAAGACCACACCTACGGCCACGGCAAGGTCGAAAACATCTCCTCGTTCGTCGAAGCCGGTCTCATGGCGGTCTCCTGCGCGTGGATCATCTATGAAGCCATCCAGCGGATCGCAAACAACACAGTGGAACTCCGCCATTCGATCTGGCCCTTGCTTGTCCTGGTCACTTCAATCGTCGTCGACTACTGGCGTTCGCACCAACTGCGCGAAGTGGCAGAACGCACCGGCTCTCCCGCACTCACTATCGATGCCTTCCACTTCGCATCCGACATCTGGTCCACCGTTGCCGTGCTTGCGGGCCTCGGCGCCAGTTGGATCGGCGCTCACTTCGCTATTCAATGGCTTCGCTACGCCGACCCCTTTGCGGCCGTCGTCGTGTCCGTCATGATTCTGCGCATCACCCTCCAGCTCACCCGCGAGACAGTCGGTGTGCTGATGGATCAGATCCCAGCGGAGACGCGCCAGCACATCGTCAATGAGGTGGAGAAGGTACCAGGCGTACTCGGCGTGGAACAGGCACGCGTGCGCCGCGCCGGTGCGGCGTACTTCGCCGACCTCACCCTTGCCCTGCCGCGGCGTTACACCTTTGAGCACACCGGCGAACTCGTGCGTGCCGCCACCGACGCCGTACATCGCGCTCTGCCTGACGCCGACGTGGTCATCCACACCGTGCCACGTAAGGGCCGCGCCGAAAGCATCTTCGACCGCGTGCGCGCCGTCGCCGCGCGCAATAACGTATCGGTCCACGAACTCAGCGTGCAATCGCACCATGGCCGCCTGCGCGTCGAACTCCACGTCGAGCTCGACGAAAACATGCCGCTCCTCGAAGCGCACAATTTTGTCAGTTCGATGGAAGCCGAGATTCTGCGCGACACCCCGGAGATCGACTCCGTGCTCACCCACATCGAGAGCGAGCCCGCCACCATCGAGCAGCCTGAAGAAGTAGTGGTTGAAGACCGCAGGATCGAAGTTGCGCTGCGCTCAGCCGCCCACGACCTCGACGACGTAGTGGACGTGCACGAGATCACCGTGCGCCGCGCCGGAGAGCACATCGATCTCTCCTGCCACTGCACGCTGCCCGACGACCTCACCATGCAGCGCGTCCACGAAGTGATCACCGCACTCGAAGACCGCTTCAAACTGGAGTGTCCCGAAGTGCAGCGCGTCACCATCCACCCCGAGCCCGCAACCGACAACCTGCGGTAAGCGCTCAAGTCGCGAACATGGTGGTTACATCACAAATGCTGTCATCCTGAGTGTGGATGGGCGTTTTGGCCCACCTAGCCGGTTTCGGGGCCGACTCCGCACAGCAGGTCATCGCCGAAGTGGGACCTGAGGCAAGCACGTTCGACTCAGCTGCCCAACTGACGTCGTGGGCCGGAACCTGTCCCGGCAAAGAGGAAAGCGCGGAACAAAACCACAGCAGCCGCTCGGCCAAAGGCAATAAATATCTGCGCCGGGTGCTGACCGAAGTGGCCCAGGCCGCCGTCAAGACCAAAGGAAGCCAATATCAGATCGTCTTCCGCCGGCTGCTGCCGCGCCTGGGCTACCAACAAGCCTTGTGGGCCGTTGTCCACCGCCTCTGCCGCCTGGTGTGGAAGATCCTGCATGACCGCGTGACCTACATCGAACAAGGCCTCCAACGTGATCCCAAAGCAAACCAACAACGCGCTCGAACCCTTGCCCGAGCCCTTCGACGGCTAGGCTACAACGTCAACATCCAACCCATCCAACCAAATACCGCCGCTGCATGATTTTCGACGGAGCGAGCCCAGTGAGTCGAAGGACCTGCTTTACTGATAGCCAGGTACCCCATCCTTCGCGCCTTTGCGAAGGGTGGGATCCGACGATGCTCGCTCGGTCCCCTCTTGCAGACGCGCAACAATCCTGTTGGTGTCATAGACGCACCCGCCCCAAATCCCGCCACTCGCCTGCACAAGCGCAGCCCAGAGCCTCGTATCATCGGGCAGCGCCGGATGCGGACGCAGATCCGGCCGCGGCCCTCGCGCCTCCAGCCGTCGTGCCCCTTCCTCGCCGCTGAACTCGCCCCCCGCATCGCCGACAAGGTTGACACTTCCGGTCAGCCTCGCGCGATCGATCACAATCTCGATCTGGTCCCCTTCGAGAATTTTCCCGATCGGTCCGCCCGCCAGCGCCTCCGGCGAGATATGCCCGATACAAGCCCCTGTCGAAACCCCGCTGAACCTCGCATCGGTCAGCACCGCCACATGCTTGCAATGCGGCAACTGCTTCAGCGCAGACGTAATCTGATAGGTCTCCTGCATCCCCGCTCCCGCCGGCCCGCTGCAAATCAACACCACCACGTCCCCGTGCGCCACGCTCCCATTCTTGATCGCTTCGATCGCCTCGGCTTCCGTGATGAACACCTTCGCCGGCCCGCGATGGCGATACACGTTTGCCTCGTCAATCAGCGACGGATCGATCGCCGTACTCTTGATAACCGAGCCTTCGGGAGCCAAATTGCCCACCGGAAAACACACCGTCGCCGTCAACCCCCGCGACCTCGCCTCATCGGGATTCATGATCACGTCGCCGGGATCGATTCCGTCCTGCTCTTGAAGACTGCGCCGCAACACCTGCCGCCGCTCGCTCTGCTGCCACCAGTCCAGGCAAACATCCAGCGTTTCTCCACTCACCGTCTTCACGCTTGTATCCAGAAGCCCCGCGTCGCGCAGATGCAGCATCACCTCCGGCACCCCGCCAGCGAGAAACACCTGCACCGTCGCAAATCCCCGCGGACCATTCGGCAGCGCATCCACCAGCCGCGGCACCGTGCGATTCACCTCAACCCACTCCGCCACCGTCGGCCTTTGTAGCTTGGCCGAGAACGCAATGGCAGGCACATGAAGCAGCAAATTTGTCGATCCGCCAAAAGCCGCATGAAGCACCATCGCGTTGCGTACCGAAGCAGTCGTCAGCACATCGGCCACTCCCATCCGCAACTGGTGCATCCGCATCAACGCCCGCGCCGACCGCCGCGCCGCATCGAGCCAGATCGGTTGTCCTGACGGTGCCAGCGCCGTATGCGGCAGCGACAATCCCAACGCCTCCGCCACCACCTGCGAAGTCGCAGCAGTGCCCAGAAACTGGCACCCGCCACCCGGCGATGCGCAGGCACGGCATCCCACCTCGGCCGCATACTCCAGCGTGATCTGCTGCTGTGCGAAGCGCGCCCCAATCGTCTGCACCTTGCCCGCATCCTCACCGGCCTCGGGCAGCAGCGTCACCCCGCCCGGTACCAGCACCGCCGGCAACGAACCCGCCGATGCCAGCGCCATCATCATCGCAGGCAATCCCTTGTCGCACGTTGCGATGCCCAGCACGCCTTTGCCGGTTGGCAGCGAACGCATCAGCCGCCGCAGCACCATTGCCGCATCGTTGCGAAACGGCAGTGAATCCATCATTCCCGTGGTGCCCTGCGTCCGCCCATCGCACGGGTCCGTGCACGCGCCCGCAAATGGAATCCCTCGCAGCGCCTTCATCTCCCGCGCCGCCTCGGCCACCAGCAGTCCCACCTCCCAGTGCCCGGTGTGAAACCCCAGCGCAATGGGATGCCCGTCTTCCGCCCTCAAGCCACCGTGCGTGCTCAGAATCAGAAATTCCGGGTCCAGAAGCCGCCCCGGTTCCCACCCCATCCCGGCATTCTGGCTCAGTCCAAACAAATTTCCCGAGGGTTCCCTGAGCAGCATCTCCGCCGAAATCGGCAGCGCACCTTCAGGCCCGCGCGCATGCGTGGCAACCCGATTCAACCCCTCAGCCGACTCCAGCACCGACGCGAGCGACACCGCCATCTTCTTGGCACCTTCCATCGGTCAAGTATAGGAGCACATCACTGCTGCACCGGCGGTTCCGGCTCCGGCCCCAGCAGCGTCACCGCGAACACATGCGGCTTGGGCGCCGCCGTCTCGTAGATCGCATCCTCCTCCATGTCCTCAAACGCCTGCAGCTTGTCCGTTCCGCCCGACTGCGCCCCCGTGTCCGCGTTGTGCCAGCGCATCCGCTGGTGAATGAAGTGCGCCTCGTCCCGATCGCGTACCGCCCAGCCCACGCGCTGAGCCTGGTGCAGCATCGGAGTTCCATACTCCGCCAGGTTCACGCCCTTCGCCAGCGCATCCGCTGAAAACGTCCCGATCACATCGCTGTCGATGGTCAGCTTGTACTGACCCGGCTCAAGGCCAGTCACCCGGAGCGGCTCCTGGTTCAACTGTTCCTCGATATCCGTCAAATCCATCAGCAGCGCCTGAGTCGCATTGCTGCGCAACAGCGGAAGCGGCAAGCCGTTCTCCATCTCCGTCCAGCGCAACTCTCCATTCGCCGTTTCCACTTGCTCGACGGTGGCATTCTGGGCATCCGTCGCCTTCCCCGCTGTCGCATCGATTGTGATTGAAGAAACAAGCGCGGGCGCGTTCCATCCCTTCAGCACTGCTTCCGCCATAATCCAGTGCGCCAGCGGATCGGGGTGCACGCGATCCGGCAGCAGAAGTTTTGCGATCCGCGGATCCATCGCCTGCGCCTTCTCCATCGCCGCAACCACCGGCGTATTCAAGTCAATGAACGCAGCCCCATACTTCTTCGCCAGGTCTCGGTCCAGATCGGCAAAGTGCAGCATCACCACGTTATAGCCCCCCGGAAACGTCACCGGCGCCGTCACATCGTCAAATGGCGAAGGCCCCAGCAGCGTAATCCTCGCCGCCGGTGCATGTTCGTGAATCGAATTGATCACGTGCTCGAATCCCTTCACATACGTGTTCCGGATCTCATCCGTCGTCGCCCGATATCCCCCATCGTTCATCCCCAGCATGACGCTGACGACCGTCGGCTTCTCTGAAAAGACATCGCGCTCCAGCCGCTGATCGATCGGCCCCGCCGCGCCCCCGGTCACGCGATCGCCCCCCACACCCGCGCCGTAAAAGTGAATCCGCAAATTCGGAAAACGCGTCGCCGTGTACACCTGCACCCACTGGTTGTAGTAGTTCTGCTCCGTGATGCTGTCGCCATACATCACAACCGTGTCCCCCGCCGTCAGATAAAATCCCTCCGGAGCGGTCGCCACAGCAACCAGCGAATCCGCACATCCGTAGTAAAGAAACCACTGGTTGCGAAAGTGCACCAGCCCCTCGGTGAACGTCGTCCCCGCCGCATACTGGCCGGTCTTCTCATACGGCAGCTCCGGCTTGAGAACCGGCTTCTCCGTCTGCTCAATCAGGTGCGCAGGATTGTTCGCATCGAACAGCGCCTCGCCTGCCGCGTACGCGCTCGGCCCCAGTTCAGGATCGCCGCCGCTCGTCGCATTCTTGCCGTTGTAAAGCATCACAATGCCGTTGTCGGTCAGAATCGGCGGTGGTCCCGTCTCAGGAAACGTGCTGTCAAAATGTCCCGCCCTCGCCTTCAGCAATTCAGCCGGCGCACCCTGCGCATCCTCGACCGGCGTCCAATGAATCAGGTCCTCTGAAGTCGCCAGGCGAATCGATCCCTCGCCCCAGTACATCCAGTATTTGCCGTCGATCTTCGCAGCGATCAAGCGCCCCTTGTCTTTATCCAGTCGCGTCACCATTCCCGCCGACTTGTACTGCAGATGCGCATACTTGCCACCCGCGGCCGTCAAAAAAGCCGGCCCATGCTTGGTCCAGTGCGTCAGGTCCGTCGAAGTAGCAATGCCCACCGAATACGTCTTGCGATTCCACTGCGTGTACGTCAGCACATAGGTGCCGTCTTCGCCTTCCACGATGCGCGGATCCTCAACGCCCCCGGGCCATTCCCGCTCCTTCTGATCATCCTTCGCTGGAAAGAAAACCGGGTCTGCCCGCCGCGTGAAGTGAATCCCATCCTCGCTCTCCGCGAGTCCGAGCCGCGACGTGTGCATGCCGATCTCCATCTTGCCGGAGTTGTCTTCCGCGCGATACAGAACGTAAATCTTTCCCTCGCGCACAATGGCTGCCGGATTGAACGTGTGCAGCGCCTCCCAATGTGCCGGAGCCTTCGACAACGGATCGGCAAACGTGGACTCCGGCTTCGGCGTAATCACCGGGTTGCCACTCGCGGGCCGCGTAAACGGGCCAATCACCCAAGGCTGTGTGCCCTGCGCCTGCAACGCTGCAACAAAAAGAAAAAATCCAAAACCAAAACCCGCCTTCATGCTCATCCATTACCATCCATTTCTTCTGCGCCCTGGAACTGATCAGAAATGTGGGTGCCCCATCCTTTCCGCGTCTTTTGCGGAAAGGGTGGGAAACGATAAATCTCACCCGCGACTTCCACTGTTGTTCTCCTCAACTTCCGAACTGCCGTCAGCACTCGCTTCATAAAAGCTCAACGCCGCATCGCCCTGTTCGAGCAGCCGCGTGCGGCCAAGACCGCCATAGCGATCCTGAAGTTTTTCTTTGCGCCGATGCTCCGCAATGACCAACGCACCCGCAGCCAGCACCCTGCCCGCCATGCCGCCCAGCAGTCCCAGCGTGCCCGCATATTCCGCCTCCGCGTCATACGGCGGATCGAGAAAGACCAAATCGAAAGCCGCACCCGCATCCGGCCTTCGCAAAAACGCCCCCACCCCGCCCGCTACGATCCGAAATCCCCTCGTCAGTCCCAAACGCGAGAGGTTGCCGCGCAACACCTTAAGAGCCGCAGGCGCCCTCTCCACAAATGTCACCCGCTCGGCGCCTCGGCTCAGCGCCTCAATCCCCACCGCGCCCGATCCCGCATATAAATCAAGCACTGCCGCACCCTTGATCCGCGGCGCAAGCACGTTAAAAAGCGTTTCACGCAGCCGGTCGCTCGTCGGCCTCGTAGCCAAACCTGCGGGAGCCTCCAGCGTACGGGAGCGGAACGTTCCAGCGATGATTCGCATCGGCAATCAGCATATCTGAAACGATTGCAGCCCGAACCTCTACAATCATCTATATGCGAGGCTGGTCAATACCGCTGGGCCGGTGGATGGGCGTGGAACTGCGCGTCCACACTTTCTTTCTACTTCTTGCGGTCGTGTGCCTGGGCCTCGGCGCATCCGACGGCTTCGGGCGCAGCATCGCTTTGTTCTTCATTTTGGTCGCGGCCGTGGTGGTCCGCGATATCGCGCGCCTTCTCCTGGCCGCCTGGCTCGGCCTGCGCCTGCGCGCCATCCTGCTGCTGCCCATCGGCGGCATGTTTGCCTACGCCAACCCCGAGAGCCAGGAAAGCGCTAACCAGGGCGGAGCCCAATTTGCCATCGCGTTCGCCGGCCCGCTCGCCAACGTTCTTGCGGCATTGGTTCTGGCCGCCACCTTTCTCGGCGCCGCTGGAAACATCAACCTTTTCAGTCAGCCGTGGATCTCCGCCGGCCATCTGCTGCGCAGCATGGTCTGGATGCAGGCCTGCATGGGGTTCCTGCATCTGCTCCCCGCTTACCCTCTCGATTGCGGACGCCTGCTTCGCGGCAGCTTTGCGCGCAAGCACGGCTTCGCTCCGGCGGGCCGGGCTTCCACCGGCATCGGCCAGATCCTTGCCCTCGCCGCCATGGTGGGAGGCATGTTGCTCCATAGTCCATGGCTCATCATCGCCGGCTTCTTCATCATGATCGGCGCGCAGGTCGAAGATCAGGGCGTCTTCTTCCAGTCCGTCGTCGACACCGTGCGCATGCGCGAAGTCATGCTCACCGACTTCGCCACCCTCTCTCCGTCCGACACACTCGCTGACGCGCTGGTTCGCTGCGTCCATTCCTTGCAGGAAGACTTTCCCGTCGTGCGCGGTCCTCAACTCGTCGGCATCGTCTCCCGGCAGCGCATCGTCGACGCGCTCCGCAGCGACGGCAACGGCTATGTGCAGTCCGTCATGTCGCGCGCCTTCCAGGTCGCGCAGCCTGAAGACACCCTCGGAACCACCATCCGCCGCATCACCGCCGGCCGCGGCCTCTCGCTCATTCCCATCACCGAAAGCGGGCGCGTCATCGGCATCGTCAGCGTGCAAAACCTGATGAGTTCCATGTCGCTGCTCGCAGAACAGCGCCGCATCGAGCATCAGGAATCCGGAGAGTAGCGCAACACCGTGACTGTCATCCTGAGCGAAGCGAACGGGAAGAGTCGAAAGCCTGCCCTGAGCTTGCCGAAGGGGACCTGCTTTTGAGATTTCCCTCATGACCGACGAAACTACGTACCCTTCAACGGCAACGCCCCTCACACCCGGCCTCTACCTCGTCGCCACTCCCATCGGCAACCTCGGCGACATCACTCTGCGCGCGCTCGACGTACTCAAACGCGTCGACCGCATCGCCTGCGAAGACACTCGCCAGACGCAAAAGCTGCTCAACCATTTCCAGATCGCCACCCCCACCGAGAGCCTCCACGAACACAATGAGCGCGATCGCACCGCGGCACTTGTCGACGCACTCAAAGCCGGCGTCTGCATCGCCGTTGTATCGGACGCGGGAATGCCCGGCATCAGCGATCCCGGAAGCTGGCTCGCAACCGCAGCCATCGCCGCCGGAGTCGCGGTCGTCCCCATCCCCGGCGCCAACGCAGCCATCAGCGCGCTCGTCGCCTCAGGTCTCCCCACCACCGAATTTCACTTCATAGGCTTTTTGCCCGAGAAGGCCGGAGCCCGCCGCACACGCCTCGAAACCCTCGCCTCCCAAGCGGCCAACGCCGCGCGCACTCTCGTCTTTTATGAAGCACCACATCGCATCCTCGAAACCCTTGCCGATCTCGAGGCCGTGTGGGGACCAGCACTGCGCGTCGTCGTCGCCCGCGAGCTCACCAAGATTCACGAGGAGTTTCATCGCGGCACTGTCGCTGAAGTTCGCCAGGATCTCGCCGGCCGCGATCGAGTCCGTGGCGAAATCACCCTGCTCGTGCAGGCGCCTGCGGCACGCGAAAATGGACAACCCGCAGGCGCATCAGAAAAAATCGCCGACCGCGTAACCCGCATCCAGAGCGAAGCGGGCGTTGATGAAAAAGAAGCATTGAAGCGGCTCGCACGCGAAATGGGCAAATCAAAGAGCGAGCTCTACCGCGAGTTGCAAAGAGAGCGCGCCCGAAGACGATAACAGCAGTTGAATCGAAACAAACGCCATTGCTCTTATCTCTCCGACGCGGCGTGCGGACACCACAGATCCGCTCAGCGCTTCTCCTCGCATCGACCCAGTCGCGCTGAGCGATTTTGTAAAGCATTTGCTTAATACCGAGGCCGCCGAAGCCCTCTTTCAAACCGGCTCCGGTTCGGGCTCCTGATCCCGCGAGTCTTTATCCCCATGCATCTGGTCGATCTCCTCGACCAGCACTGCGAGTTGCTCCCGCTTGCGCTCGCTCAGGTCGAGAAAGCGAATTCCCACCGTCTTCCTGTCGTGCAGAGACTGGGTAACGCCCCCAAGACGAAACGGCAATCCATCCAGAACAAACTGCACCTCCACTCTCCTGTAGATGCCTAGCGGGAACCGTTCATCGGTGCAAATGCGGCAACCGCCCAGGCTCACGTCAACGATCCGCCCCACCGCTTTCGACGCCACATCCACAAGAAAAATGGCGGCATTCGAGTCCACTGAGTGGCGAGCTTGCGCGCGCCGCTCTTGCTTCGCAGGATGAACCAGCAGCACAGGCAGGGAATCTTCCCCCTGATCTTGCGTTTCGATCGACGCGGCCGGTACGACCTTCGCTTTGGCCGCTAGTTCAGCATTAATCTCGGCCAGCAACTCTGCCAGTTCTTCACGCCGCCGCGGCGTCATCTCGCCAAAACGAATGCCCACGATCTGCCGGCCATCGGTCCACTGAGCCAGACCGCTCAGCCTGAAAACCATGCCGTTCACCTTGAATGTGACCTCGACCCGTGTCGGAGAGCTCACCCGGCACTCCCGCGGTACACGCAATCGGCATCCACTCAGGCTCAAATCCACAATCTGGCCCGAAACACTCAAGCCATGATTCAGCAGCAATAGCGTTGCGCGATCGTCTACCCCGTAGCGCGGCTGCTTGCGCCGCTCCTTGCTCCGCGTTGAAAGGCCGTCTGGTTTCTCGTCCACTCCCTTGCCTTCAGTGCGCCCCGGATTCCCCGCCCGATCAATGTCCGCCCGTCAGCTCCCATGGGCGCGCGGGCGCAGCCTCAGGAGCTTCGCGGCCACGAAGGCGGTCGTACTGGTACACGTCGCTCGTCGTGCCCAGACCCTCGTTGTAGAGGCCCATCGCGCCCGTCACCTTGTTCAGTTCCTCGGTGAACTCATGAATGGCATGCAATTGCTCTGCCGTCGCAGGAAGCTCAAATTGGGCGGTTTTAATGAACTTCTGGTAGCCCCGGTCCAATAGGCGTGCTATCTCTCCCCGAACCAAAATCCCCGGCCGCAGCGCAAATGCGCCCTCCCCGTCATCGTCCGTCGAGGGCGCCGCTACCAGCACCGCCCCCACCCCATACTTGCTCACCAGTTTTCCCCCTGCGGCTCCGGGATAATCCGCCACATCGAATGATGCGGCGCGAAGCTTCTCGAGGGTCTGATCAAAGTTCGGATTGCGGGATTTTCGGGCCATGATCCAAGTCCAGTCTGCGAGGATGAGAGAAGGGTGTACGGAATCATCCCGCATACCCAATCTCGCATAGTCGGAGCGCACCCCGCAATTTCGCATGCAAACTGAAAGCTCCCAACCCGTTCTCGGCTCCACCCTGGCGGACCGCATCGGCAATACGCCCCTGCTCCGCCTCGATCAGGTAAGCCGCGGCATCCATGGCGTCACCCTGCTCGCGAAAGCGGAGTGGGTCAACCCCGGCGGCAGTGTCAAAGACCGCGCAGCATCCTCCATCGTCCGTGACGGACGCGCCCGCGGCCTCCTCGTTCCCGGCAAAACGCTCCTCGACGCCACCAGCGGCAATACTGGAATCGCCTTCGCCATGCTGGGCGCGGCCCTGGGCTTCCCCGTCCACCTCACCATGCCCGCCAACGTCTCCCCGGAACGCAAGCGCATCGTAAAGGCTTACGGCGCCACGGTCGAGTGGACTGACCCCGACCAGGGCTCTGACGGAGCCATCCGCCGCGCTCGCGAGCTAGCCGGCAACGATCCGGCGCGCTACTACTACGCCGACCAGTACTCCAACGACGCCAACTGGCTCGCTCACTACCACGGCACCGGTCCCGAGATCTGGCGGCAAAGCGCCGGGCAGGTCACCCACTTCGTCGCCGGCCTCGGTACCAGCGGCACCTTCATGGGCGCCTCGCGCTACCTCAAGCAGCAGAACTCCGCCCTCCAGGCCATCAACTTCCAGCCCGACTCGCCCTTTCACGGTCTTGAAGGCCTCAAGTACATGGGCTCCTCCATCGTGCCCGCCATCTACAATCCCCACCTCGCCGATCGCGAGTTGCAAATTGAAACCGAAGCGGCCTACGCCATGGTCAAGCGCCTCGCCCGCGAAGAAGGCCTCCTGGTCGGCCCTTCCGCCGCAGCCGCCGTGGTAGCCTGCCTCAAGATCGCCCACGAAGAATCCGCAGCAGGCCGCCGCGCCGTCATTGTCACCGTGCTCCCCGATGGAGCCGACAAGTACCTGAGCGAACGTTTCTGGGACGAACCATGAGCACTCTGCGCCTTCTCCCCGCCGTCTACGACGCCATCCGCGCCCACGGCGAAGAAACCTACCCGCACGAGTGTTGTGGTGCCCTCCTCGGCCGCCCCACTGCCGATGGATGGATCGTCGAGACCTCTGTTCGTGCCGGCAACACCCGCACCGACTCGCCCCACAATCGCTACCAGATCGCGCCCCTCGAGCTGGTCAGGATCGAGCGCGATGCCCGCAAGCAAGGCCTCGACATCGCCGGCTTTTATCACTCCCATCCGGATCACCCCGCGCAGTGGTCACAGACCGATCTCGCTGAAGCTCACTGGCTGGGCTGTTCCTACGTCATCACCGCCGTCTCCAACGGCAAAGCCGCCGTAACCAATTCGTTTCTGCTCGCCGGCGTCACCGAAGAAGACAAGCGCTTCGAGCCCGAAACCATCCAGGTGGACAGCGGACCCAGCAGTACTTCACCGAGCTGACGCGCACCCAGCGAAATCAATTTCCGCTGGCCAGCCAGGCGAGCACTTGCCGCCAAATTTCCTATAATCTCCTTTACTTAGTCCGCTACCGCGCATAGCATTCGCTCTGCTTGGGGCACCCGCGTTCCCGCATCTCCAGATCCCAATCAATTCCCACCCCCCGCGAGCGATCTCCGAGTAAGCCCAGGAGGCTCTACCCATGAAAACCACACCAATCCTGCTTGGATTGTTCCTTGCCTCTGCCTGCGGAGCCATCGCCGGCGCGCAGGATGCCTCAACCCCATCGATCCCCAAGGTCATTCAGATTCAGCGCGAATGGATCAAGCCCGGCAAAGGCGGCGCCATGCACGACAAGTCCGAAGCGGCCTTCGTGCAGGCCATGACCAGGGCCAAGTTCCCCACCCACTACTTCGCCCTCAACTCCATGTCCGGAAAGTCGCGCGCTCTCTATATCACTCCCTACGCCACGTTTGAGGCTTGGGAGAAAGACAGCAAGACCATTG
>WNGR01003770.1_pt1 | contig 19351 bp, 21 predicted proteins | sample 5407581 | NCBI WGS metagenome assembly WNGR01 (sample SAMN13153383, study PRJNA577476) | soil metagenome | isolation source: 80 cm soil or saprolite under Garry oak tree replicate 2 | place: USA:California | collected 2016-06-15 | reverse complement strand
GACCTGCCACGCAAGAACTGCTGGACGATCGCTGAGCACGCCGGCGATGCCAGCCCTGATGGGATGCAGCACCTGCTGGGCCGGGCGGTGTGGGACCAGGACAAGGTGCGCGACGACATCCGCGACTACGTGGTCGAGCACTTGGGCGACCAAGAGGCGGTGCTGGTGGTGGACGAGACCGGCGACCTCAAGAAGGGCACCTAATGCCGAATTCGCCATTAGGTGCCTTATGACGAGTGCGCGGTTATGCCGCCCCTCGCAGCGGCACTGCTTCGTGCGGCGGGTATCCGCTGGTTTGGGTGCGGCATAACGCGCGGTGTGGCGTGACGGTCAGAGTTGGTCGAGGAAGGCGAGCAGGTTGTCGGAGGCCTGGTAGCGCGCAGCTTTGGTATCGGGTGGGGCGGTTCGGGCGATCGCTTGTTCCTTGAGGGCCATGTCGGCGTGTAGGTAGATGCGGGTGGTGGTCGGGCTTTCGTGGCCGAGCCACAGGGCGATGACAGTGATGTCGACGCCGGCGTGGAGCAGATTCATCGCCGCGGTGTGCCGCAAGGTGTGCGGCGTCACGTTCTTGGCCTGCAGGGAGACGCAGGTGCGCGCTGCTGCCGCGGCGTGTTTGGTGATCATGTGTGCGACGGCGTCGTGGGACAGCGAGGCTCCACGCCGGGTGCAGAACAACGGCTCGGTCCCGGCCGCGTGGCGTCCGGCGAGCCAGCCGGTGAGGATCTCCACGGTGTGGGCTGTGAGCGGAGTGCAGCGATCTTTGCGGCCTTTGCCGCGGCAATACACGTGCGCGCCGGTGCCCAGGTGCAGGTCGTGGACGGCGAGCCCGGTCAGTTCGGAGATGCGCAACCCGGTCTGCGCCGCGACCACGAGCAGGGTGTGGTCGCGGCGGCCGTGCCAGGTGGACTGGTCGAGGGCGGCCAGCAGCGCGTCGAGTTCGACGCGGTTGAGGAAGTTCACGATCGTCGTGGCGGTGCGTTTGGTCTGGATGGCCAGGACCCGGCTGATCAGGTTCGCGTGTTCGGGTGCGCGCAGGCTGGCGTAGCGGAACAGTGAGTGGATCGCCGCCAGGCGGGTGTTGCGGGTGGCGGCGCTGTTGCCGCGGATCGTCTCCAGGTGCTGCAGGAAGCCGCCGATCGTGGTGGCGTCCAGGTCGGTCAGGTCCAGTTGGGCGGGCAGCTTGCCGGTCTGCTGGTGCACGTGGCTGAGCAGCAGTCTGAAGGTGTCGCGGTAGGAGGCGATGGTGTGCGGGCTGGCGCCGTACTGGGTCATCAGCCGGTCGGTGAAGAACGCCTGCAGCAGGGGCGCGAGCGCCGTCATGACGCAGACCCCCGACCCCCGTGGTGCGGGTTGTCCAGCCGTTTGGCGGCCAGCGCGAGCAACTCCGGTGTGGCCTGCAAATACCAGTACGTCGCTTCCGGACTGGCGTGCCCGAGGAATGCCGAGAGCACCGGCAGGCGTGCCTGCACGTCGACGCCGGCCCGATACCAGCCGATCAGGATGTTGACCGCGAACGTGTGGCGCAGGTCGTGGATCCTGGGCCGGCGCCGCCCGGACGGTGTGTCGATGCCGGCCAGGACCAGCAGCTTGGCGAAGGTCTGTTGCACGCCTCGTTGCTGCACCCGATGGCCGGTGGTGGTGACGAAGAAGCTGGGCGAGACCGCGGCGGGGCAGAGCTGGTCGCGTCGTGTGGCGTAGCCGGCGAGCATCGCCGCGGTCGTGGCGTGCAACGGCACCAGGCGGGTCTGGTCATCCTTGCCGGTCACCCTCAGCACGGCATCGTGCAGGTCGACATCCCCGCGGTTGAGGGCGAGCGCCTCGCCCAGGCGCAGTCCGCTGGCCGCGATCAAGCTGATCAGTGCCTGGGTGGTGGCCGCCGGCAGGGGCGCCGCGATCGTGCCGGCCGCGTGCACGAGCGCCGCGATTTCGGCGGTTGAGTAGTGATACGGGGTCGGCCGGTGCGAACGGGCGACGAGCAGGTCGGTCGGGGGGTCTCACAGGTCGGGTCGAACGCGCTGAGGTGGCGGGCGAAGCAGCGCACCACGCTCAGCCGCCGGTGCCAATGATTCGCCGCCGCGTGCCTCGGCTCGGTCGCCCACGCCAAGGCAGCCGTGACCGTCACGGTGCTCTGGCCGCAGCTGTCGAGCCGGTCGGCGAACTCCAGCAGCATCCGACCCTCGCCGCGCAGTTTGTAGCCCAGGGACCGGCGCATCGCCAGGTACTCCTCGACGCGGGTCCGCACGCTCATCGGGGGGCTCCCTGCGGGCAGGGCATGGCCAGTTCGGCCAGCCTGGCCTGATCCAGCCGGGCGTAGACAGCGGTGGTGCGTTGCTGGGCGTGGCGCAGCAACTGGCCGATCTCCTCCATCGACGCGCCGGCCGCGAGAAGGTCACAGGCCGCCGCGTGACGCATCCCGTGCGGCCCGAACCGCGGCACGCCGACGCGGGCGCACGCGCGAGCCACCACCCCAGTGACCGACGAGGTGGCTAGGCCGGTGAACGGAGCCTTCAGGGTGACGAACAGGTTCCGCGACGCGGTGGCAGGCCGGGCGTGCAGCAGGTAGTCGGCCATCGCCTCACCCACATCGGCGGGCAGCGGCAGGACATCGACCCGCCCACCCTTGCCACGGATGGTCAGCTCGGCGGCCCGCCAGTTCACGTCGGCCAGCTGCAGCCGGCCGACTTCTCCGCCGCGCACGGCCAGCCGCGCCATCGTCAGCAAGACCGCGTAGTCGCGGCGGCCCGCCGCGCTGCCCAGGTCACAACCGGCCAGCACCGCCCGCACACCATCACGGGAGGCCGCGCTCGGAACGTGGACGTTCCGAGCGCGGCCGCGCCCGGCCGGGACCGATCCCGCCAGGCAGGTTCACGGTGTCCACCGCCTTGCCCGCCTGCTCGCGGTCCACCCCAGCACGTAGTCGATGACCTGCCCGGCCGACAGCGCCGGCAGCGACTGCGCCAGCGAGCCTGGCAGCCACGCCAGGAACACCCGCGCGCACCGCAGGTAGTGCGTGACCGTCCCCGCGGCCAGCCCGCGTTCACCCTCCAGATAGCGGCGGTACTCGACCAGCAGCACCTCCTGCGGCGCAGTCGCCGCCACCACGGCGTGCGGTGGGGCAACCCGCAAGCCGCGCAGATACCCCAGAATCGGCGCGAGCGCCCGGTCGGTCACCCCGACCCGGCGGCCAGCCGCGCGACGCGCCCGCAAGAACTCCTCCGCCACCCCGGTCGTCAGCTCAGCCGCGGTCAAGCCCTGGCCGGACAGCCAGCCGCTCAGATCCGCCAGCAGGTGCACGTGATCAACGATCGTGTCCAGGGCGCACCCCTGACCGGCGAGCTCGCGACGCAACCCGTCAGCGAACGGCGCAAGCGACCCGCCCACGATGATCCGTCCACGGCGTCGCGCGACACCACGAGAGTCCATGATCGTCTCCTGTCTGTCGATGGACTCACCGACCAGACACGAGAAACCGCCGACCACGACGCACAACCGTGGACAATGCCGCTCAGCCAGAGCCAGGCATCAACAGTCACAAGGGCTCACAGGGCGAACCTCGGCATAACCGCGCGCTCGTCATAAGGCACCTAATGCCGAATTCGCCATTAGGTGCCCTTCTTCAGGTCCCCGGTCTCGTCCACCACCAGCACCGCCTGCGGGTCACCCAGGTGCTCGACCAGGTAGTCGCGGATATCGTCACGGACGCCGTCTTCGTCCCACACCGCCCGGCCCAGCAGGTGCTGCATCCCATCGGGGCTGGCGTGCCCAGCGTGCTCAGCGAGCGTCCAGCAGTTCTTGCGTGGCAGGTCGGCCAGCAGCCCCAGCACGAACGCCCGAGCCCGCCAGCGTGGCTCCACCCGCCCGACCCGGCCCGCGACCCGGCCCAGCAGCTCCTCCAGGTCCGCCTGCAAACGGGCAGGCTCTACCTCTACGCTGTGGCCCGCGGCCACCGTCTGATCTCCGGTTGTCCACATACCACCGGATCATCAACGGTGGCCGCCCTCGTCCGTTGGCCGGCTCAGTGCCGCCCTGACCGGCAAGGTCACGATCCTCGGTTGGAGTATTAGGACATCCGGTCTCTGTCGTTTGCCGCGTTCACATCGGCGATGCAGAGCGCACTCGGAAGCTGCCTATCGGCTAGGAAGCGATCGCGGCAGCCCGAACCATGGGAGCACGCTGTTGTCGAAGCGGGTGAAGGCGCAGATCCGGTCGCCGGTGAGGGTGAGGACGAAGAGGCCGGTTCCATGGCGGATGCCGGTGGAGGCGCGAAGGTAGGCCCCGAACGCCGGCTGACCATTGGCTCGCGTCAGGACGAGGTCAACCCTCCTGCCCGAGCGGAAGATGCTGGCGAAGAGGCGGGCCACGACGTCGCGGCCCTGGTATTCGAGGGGAATCGGTGGCATGGAGACGTGGATATCGTCGGTGAGCAGGGCGACCAGCGCGTCGAGATCGCCGGACTCGTAGGCGCGGACGAAGTCTGCCACGAGCGCCTGCTCGGAGGTTGAGTCGGGGGCGGGAGCCGGTTCGCGCTCGTCGGTCGGCGGCAGGCGGCGCTGCAGGCTGGCGCGGGCCCGTTTGAGGGCGCTGTTGACCGATTCGACGGTCGAGTCGAGCATGTCGGCCACCTCGTTGGCGTGGAATCCGAGGACGTCGCGCAGGATGAGCACGGCGAGCTGGCGAGGCGGCAGGACCTGAAGGGCGGTGACGAAGGCCAGGGAGATGGCTTCGGTCTGTTCGTAGCGGGCCTCCGGGCCGAGCGGCACGTCGATCGCCCCCTCGAGGAGGGCGTCGGGATATGGCTCGAGCCATACGAGTTCGCCGAGCCGGGTCGGCTCGGGCGGTTCAACCTCGGGCATGTCCCACTCCTTGGCGGGGCGTCGGCTGGCCGAGCGAAGCGCGTTGAGGCAGCGGTTGGTGGCGATCCGGTAGAGCCAGGTGCGGATCGAGGCGCGCCCCTCGAACCCTCCGAGGCCTTGCCAGGCGGCCAGCAGCGTGTCCTGGAGGGCGTCCTCGGCGTCCTGGAAGGATCCGAGCATCCGGTAGCAGTGCACCTGTAGCTCTCGACGGTACGGCTCGGTCAGCGCTCGGAACGCCTCGCCGTCCCCGGCCCGCGCCCTGCCGATCAGGTCGGTTGTCATCTCTCCACCCTAGCGTCACGTCTCTGGCTCTCCTCGTCCATCTCCGTATTGACACCGGCCGCGCTGCGAACTGGGCGGTTGGTGGGCGCCCACTTTCCCGACGTCGCGGTGTCTGCATCATCGACGGCTCGGACGATCCGGACGTCGACGGATGGCGAAAAAGGCAGCCACGCGCAGATGAGTTTCAGCCGTCGGTCTTACCGAGGAGAAAGCTGGATGCTGGACTCGCCGGAGGGCGTTCGCGCAGGTCAGGGACGGTTCGAATATCCAGCTACTTCCGTACCCTTTAGTAACTCATGAGGTGGGGGTGTGACCACCCGGGCACAGAAAGGAACCAGAGATGATGCTGAAGGACAAGGTTGCGGTGATCTACGGAGCCGGAGGCGCCATCGGCAGCGCTGTCGCACGCGCCTTTGCGCCTGAGGGGGCCAAGCTTTTTCTCACCGGGCGCCACCTGGCACCCGTCGAAGCTGTCGCCAAGGAAGTCGTTTCCGCCGGCGGATCCGCCGAGGTGGCGGAGGTCGACGCGCTCGACGAGCAGGCCGTGGACAAGCATCTACGGTCCGTGACCGACAAGGCGGGCCGCGTCGATATCTCGTTCAACGCGATCGGCATCCCGAATCCGAAGATTCGTGTGCCCCTGGTCGAGCTGGATGTCGAGCAGTTCTCCCTGCCGATCGCGACCTACACGAGGTCGTACTTTCTGACCGCACGCCTGGCCGCCCGGCGGATGGTCGCGAACCGATCGGGGGTGATCATGACCGTCACCGCGATCATCTCGCGGACGGGCATCCCATTGGTGGGAGGCGGCGGTCCGGCGAATGCCGCCGTGGAGGCACTCACTCGAGAGCTATCCGCCGAGCTCGCACCTCAGGGCATTCGCGTGGTCGGTCTGCGACCACAGGGCATCCCGGAGACAGGCAGGATCAAGGAAAGCTTCGAGCTTTACGCCAAGGCATCGGGAATGACCTGGGAACAGTTCTACGAGTTAAGCGCAAGCAGGACCCACACGCGACGGCTTTCGACGCTCGCGGAGATGGCTAACGTGGCGGTCTTCATGGCTTCCGATCAGGCAAGCGGGATGACTGGAACGGTCGTCAACTTGAGCATGGGGAGCCTGGACGACTAGCGGCCTTGGCCCGAATTTCTCTGAGGATAATGAAATGAAGAACGCAGACGCAGCAGTTCTGGTTCGCGACGGCAAGGTCCTGATCTCTGACGGCCCGTTTGCGGAGACCAAGGAGCAGATCGGCGGCTACTGCCTGATCGACTGCAAGGACCTCGACGAGCGATCGAAGTCGCTTCTCAGATACCCGGCGCGCGGACCGGAACCATCGAGGTACGGCCCATCAGGGAGTTGGAGGTGTAACGCGCACCCATCGAGATCGCAAAGGAGTCCAGCGTGGCAACCAAGGCACACACCAGCAAAGGAATCGTCCTCGCCCTGTCGTGCGCGGCGTAGTTCATGGTCGTGCTCGATATTGCGATCGTGAATGTCGCCCTGCCCTCGATCCAGCAGGATCTCGGCATCGAGCAGAGCACCTTGCAATGGATCCTCATCGCGTACGGCCTCATGCTCGGCGGATTCCTGCTGCTCGGCGGCCGGATGGCCGACCTCTTGGGCAGGCGCCGCATGCTACCGACGGGACTGACACTGTTCTCGTCCGCCTCACTGCTCGCGGGCGTGGCGGGATCCGCCGGGCTCCTGATCGGCACCCGGGCCCTGCAGGGCTTCGGGGCGGCGCTGCTCCCACCGGCCGCCCTCTCGATCCTCGCCGTGACTTTCGCGGAAGGCGCCGAGCACAATCGCGCGCTCGGGATCTACGGCGCCGTCGCCGGGATTTCGGCGTCGGTCGGGGTGATCGCCAGTGGTCTGCTCACCGACGGCCCAGGCTGGCGCTGGGTCTTCTTCATCAACGTTCCGGTCGGCGTCCTTCTCATCGCGATGGCGGCGATCTTCCTGGCCGTCGACGCTCGCGACCGCCGCGGGAGCGAACGCTTCGACGTCGCCGGCGCGGTCACCGTGACCGGAGGCCTGCTCCTCCTCGTCTACGCGCTCAACCGCGGCGCCGACTTCGGCTGGGGTTCCGGGTCGACGCTGGGACTGTTCGCCGCGTCCGTGGTGATGCTGTCCGCTTTCGTGCGGATCGAAGCGCGGTCCCGGTCACCGCTGGTGCCCGGCTCGTCGGTGCGCAACCGCACGCTGGTGGCGGCGAACCTCTCGGCGTTCTTCACGTTCGGAGCGGTCTTCTCCTTCATCTTCCTCGGTTCGCTGCTGATGCAACAGGTTCTCGGTTATTCGCCGACGCGGACGGGCGTCGCGTGGCTGGCCACATCGGTGACGTCGTTCATGGCGGCTGCGATCACGGGAGCTAAGCTCGTTGCGGTGGTGGGCGTGCGGCGCCTGCTCGTCGCGGGCCTCTCGCTCCTCGCGATCTCCGCGCTGTTGCTGACGCGGGTTCCGGCCGGAGGGGACTTCGCAACCGACCTGCTGCCGGCGCTGCTCCTGGCCGGCGTGGCCGGGGGACTGAGCGCTCCGTCCGCACAGATCGGCGCGCTGTCCGGTGTCACGCACTCGATGACCGGTCTGGCGTCCGGGCTCGTCGAAACCATGCGCGAGATCGGCGGCGCCGTCGGCGGTGCTGCCGACCCAGCGGCCCGCGGACTGGCGGCGGCGAACGCGTTCCACGCCGCGTTCTGGGTGATCTTCGTCGTCGCAGCCCTGGGCGCGCTGACGGCCGCGATCGCCTTCCAGCGGCGCAAAACGCAAAAGATCAAGCTCGAGCCGGCTCCGTCCCACGGTTCGATCGTCCCGGAACCGACGGAAGCGTCTGACTGAGATGCGACTTAGGAGCTACGGCGGGCCGCCCGACGAGCGCTCCCACCAGTCCCACCGGTTCACGACGCGCATCCCCACACGTTCGTAGAGCCTCGTCGCCCCGGTCGGATTCTCGGCATCGACGCTCAGCAACGCCCGCCGCAGCCCGCGACCCGCGAACATGGCGAACGAGCGACGCAGGAGGGCCGCCCCGATCCCTCGCCCCCGGGCGGGCGCCAGGACGCCGAGCTGGTCCACCCAGCCGTGGTCCTCCGAGACGGTGCCGGTGAGGGCGCCCACCGGCTCCCCTCCCCGCGTGGCCAGCAGCCAGAGCGTCGGATCGTAGCTCGGGCTCCCCGTCTGCTGCTCGACCCACCGGTCCAACGGCTCCGGATGGTGACCCCAGCGGTCGGCGAACGCCTCATCGAGGTCCGGCTGGAACCCTGCGACCAGATCGATCTGCATGTGCCAGACGTGACGGACCGGGTGCAGGCCTCTGGCTTGCAGCAGCGCCGCCGCGGCACGGTCGCCGGCGTTGATCGCGTGCCGGAACCGAGCAGACGGAAGCCCCGCCGGCAACTCGGACGCCCGCTGCTGGATCCGGTCCAACAGCCACGAGCCGACGCCCCGACCCCGGTGCCCGGGGTGCACGACCCCCCAGGACTCCACGACGGTCGGTTCCTCGCGCATGGCCTGCCCGTATCCCACGATCGCGTCCCCACGGCGGATCACCACCCAGGCGTCGGTGGCGAGATCGAAGCCCACCCGGCTCCAGTCGTCTCGCAGGAAGTCCGCGTATAGGACGCTCTCCCGCCCGTCGTGGAGGTCGTCGGCGACGAGGACCTCAGCCACGGCATCCAGGTCGTCCGGGGTGGGCGCTCGGAACTGGTAGGCAGGCGGAAGATCCATGCCGAGAGCGTACCGCGCACCTGTGGGAGCCTTGGTGGATCGGGATTACATCGCGAGCGAGCGGCTTTCCCGCGGAAGGTCACGATCTCCGGTTGGAGTAGTAGGCGGCCGGCGATTCCAAGAGCGCTAGCATCACGCCGCCAGATCGTGGCGACAGTCTGTGACAACTTTCTCCACTAGAGTTCAAGCCGCCCTCCGGGCGGCTGGGGAAGTAAAGGGCCGCATCACAGACAACTACGCTTCCCGTATGGTCGAGGCGGATAATGCTGATGAGGCAAGAGCCAAGCTGATCACGTCGATCGACAGATTCCTACAGCAGATCGCTCTGAAGTTCAGCGTACCACTGATGTATCAAGGCGTGCTTATGGAGGACGAGACTGGAAATAGGTATCCGATTCGTACAGAGACGATGCAGGTATTGGGTCTTCGTACTTACAATCTCGATGAGCTGCGCGACGAGGTGCAGCAAGTTCAGGCGTACGTCGGATTGAATGATGATAGGCTGGATCGTGCCCTTACGTATTTCGAACATGCGGTATGGCTGTTCGAGCAGCAAAGTCAGCAAGGCGATTTTCGATCACGCCATACTGGCCGTCGAGGCCTTCAATACCCTGCTCGAGGCCCAGGTGCTGGTCCAGGACTGGCGGATCGAGTACAACACCGTCCGGCCCCACAGTGCCTTGGGCTACCTGACCCCGACCGACTACGCCAAGGCCTGGACCGCCAACCACCCCGCACTCTCATAAACGAGTGGACCAACAACCGGGGTCCGGTCACCGTAACCGCGCAGGTAGGGGATGATCACTTGGTAGCCCGCGGCTGCCAGCAACGGCGCAACATCGACGTAGCTGTGGATGTCGTAGGGCCAGCCGTGCAGGAGAATCACGGCGGGGCCGTCGGCAGGGCCTGCTTCGGCGTAGCCGACGTTCAGCAGGCCGGCATCGATCTGGTTGAGCCGGCCGAACGACGCGCTTGGTCTGGGGCTTGGCCGTTTCCCTAGTTGCGGCGCTCGTCAGTTCGTCGCTCCCCCTCCCGGAGCGGTCGGAACGCCGCTCGGAGCTCGGTGGAGAAGAGCTCCGGCTCCTCCCACGCCGCGAAATGCCCGCCTCTGTCGACCTCGTTGAAGTAGATGAGGTTCGTGAGGCTCCTCGCTGAATCCTGTGGGTACAGTCTCCGTCGGTAGGCGGTAGGGTCCGTCCTCCAACTCCCGATTCCGATGCTGGAGGACCGTTGATGGCGGAGATCGACGACCTGTTCCAGGCTGCTCTTGGCCTTGCGAAGCCCTGGCAGGTGACCCGGACCGAGTTCGACGCCACGGCCCGCCGGCTGGACCTGTACCTCGATTTCCCCAAGGGCGCCCGCTTCCCTTGCCCAGAGGATGACCAGCGCGCCTGCCCGGTCCATGACACCGAGCCCAAGACCTGGCGGCACCTGGACCTGCTTCCAGCACCAGGCCTACCTGCACGCCCGCGTCCCACGGGTGACCTGCCCCACCCACGGCACCCGGCAGGTGAGGGTGCCGTGGGCGCGGCCCGGCAGCGGCTTCACGCTGCTGTTTGAGGCGCTGCTTGTGGCGCTGCTGGCCCAGATGCCGGTCAAGGCCGTGGCCGACCTGGTCGGCGAGCACGACACCCGGCTGTGGCGGCTGCTGCACCACCACGTCGAGCAGGCCAGGGCCACGCTGGACCTGGCCAAGGTCAGCAGGGTCGGCGTGGACGAGACCTCCGCCAAGCGCGGGCAGGATTACGTGAGCTTGTTCGTGGACCTGGACGCGCCCAAGCCCCGGGTGATCTTCGCGACCGAGGGCCGTGACCATTCGACCGTGGCGCGGTTCGCCGCCGATCTGGCTGCCCACGGTGGCGACCCGGCAGGGGTCCGGGACGTGTCGGCGGACATGAGCCCCGCCTTCGAGCGGGGCGTGCGCGCCAGCCTGCCAGGGGCCTACCTGACCTACGACCGTTACCACCTGGTCAGCCATGCCACCAAGGCGGTCGACGAGGTCCGCCGCGCCGAGGCCAAGACCCACCCGGAGCTCAAGGGCACCCGCTACGTCTGGTTGAAGCGGCCCGAGCACCTGACCGTCAAGCAGGCGGCGACGCTTCAGGGGCTCACCCCGGCGTCGGTGGGGCTTGGCACCGCACGGGCGTACCGGTGGCGGCTTGGGTTCGACGCGTTCTTCGACCAGCCCCGCGAGCTGGCCGAGGACTATCTGGAGGACTGGTACCAGGGCGCGATCCGCTCCCGCCTGGACCCGATCATCGACTTCGCCCACCTGATCGGCGAGCGCTGGGAGGGGGTGCTGCGCTGGCACTGGACCAGGATCAACAACGGCGTCCTGGAAGGGATCAACTCGCTGGTCCAGGCGGCCAAGCGCCGCGCCCGCGGGTACCGCGACAAGCGCAACCTGATCGCGATGATCTACCTGATCGCCGGCCGACTTGACTTCTCACCCACCCACACCAACTAGCGAAGAGCCGTTCGTGAACGTTCTCTCGACCCAGCTCCGGGGCGCACGGAAGATCTCGTCCGGGAAGACTGTAAAGGCCGCGGGAAGGGAGACCTCCCCCTTGTAGACGATGCGCGCGTTCTCCCAGTACAGCCGTGCGGCGGAGGCCCGGTGTCGGTGAGCCAGTAGAGGGTGATGTTGTCGAGGATGTCGTCTCGTGTGGGGCCCGCGGGGCGACCTGCGAAGACGCTCGCGATCAGCTCGTGATTGCGCGCGTCGTGATCGGTCATCCAGGCAGCCAGGCCGACGGGGGAATCGGCCAGGCTGTGACCGATCGTCTGCGGGCGCGTCGCCTGCTCGATGAAGTAGCCGCGACCCATGGTGAAGAAGGCTTGCTCTTGCTCGTAGGCCGCCTTCTCCTGCTCGGAGAGCTCGGCGGGGGCCGGCTCGCCCAAGGCGAGCGCCCGCCCGATTTCCGGCGGGATGCTCAGGAGCAGGTTCATGTGGACGCCCAGCAGCCCCTCAGGCGCCAGGTGCGCCAGTGCCTCCGAGACCCTCGCGCCCCAGTCGCCGCCCTGCGACACGTACTGCGTGTAGCCCAGGCGCTTCATCAACGTGTCCCACGGTGTCCCACGCGCGCGCGATGCCGTCGGTGTTCCAGCCGGTGTTCTGCGGCTTGCCCGAAAACCCGTAGCCGGGCATCGACGGGATAACGAGATGGAACGCGTCCGCGGCGTCGCCGCCGTGCGCGGTCGGGTCGGTAAGCGGCTCGATGATCTTCAGCTGCTCGATGACCGAGCCGGGCCAGCCGTGCGTGACGATCAGCGGCAACGCGTCGTCGTGCTTCGACCGAACGTGGATGAAATGGATGTTCAGCCCATCGATCTCGGTCACGAATTGCGGTAGGGCATTCAGCCTCGCCTCGCACGTGCGCCAGTCGTACTCTGTCGCCCAGTAGCGCGCGAGTTCCCGAATCGTCGCCGACTGCACGCCCTGCGATTGATCTCTGACCGTCTCCTCGTCGGCGAAGCGCGTCGCCCCGATCCGTCGGCGAAGGTCGTCCAGCTCCTCCTGCGGCACGTCGACGTGGAAGGGGCGAATCTCGACGGTGGTGCTCATGACGACCTCCTTGCTAACGCAGTGAGCGGAACGCTGCGCGGATCTCCTCGGCGAAGAGCTGCGGCTGCTCCCAGGCGGCGAAGTGGCCGCCCCTGTCGACTTCGTTGAAGTAAATGAGGTTGGGGTAGGCCTGCTCCGCCCAGCTGCGCGGCGCTTGATACTGCTCGCCGGGAAAGACGGTCGCGGCAACGGGGATGGAGACGCCCTTCGCGTTGAAGAAGCCACCCTTGTATTCCCAATAGAGGCGAGACGCAGAGACCCCCGTGTTCGTCAGCCAGTAGAGCGTGATGTTGTCGAGGATCTCGTCACGCGTCAGTTCGCCCGTGGCGCTCGTGGTCCGGTCCAGAGCAGAGGCGACTGCCGCGGCCGGCTGGCCGTCAGCATCGTTGTGGTCGAGAAGCCAGGCGGCCAGGCCGACGGGTGAATCCGCGATGCCGTACAAGGTTTGCGGGCGCGACCCCATCATCCTGGCGTAGTCGACTTGCTTGAACGTTCTCACCAGCTGCTCATAGGCGCGTCGTTCCTCAGCTGAGAGACCGGATGGCGGCGGGTCGCCGGCCTGGCGAGCCTTGTCGACGTCAGCTGGAACGGTGGCAGGCATGTTGGTGTGGATGCCGAGCAATCCCGCAGGTGCCTGCAAGCCCATCTGGTTCGACGACGAACGCACCCCAGTCGCCGCCTTGGGCGACGTAGCGGCTGTAGCCGAGGCGCTTCATCAGTTCTGCCCAGGCTTGACCGATGCGCTCGGGGCCCCAACCGGTGCTCGTCGGCTTCCCCGAGAACCCGTAGCCCGGCATCGACGGAGTCACCACATGGAACGCGTCCGCTGCGCTCGCGCCGTGCGCCGTGGGATCGGTCAGTCGATCGATGATCTTCAGCTGCTCGATGATCGAGCCCGGCCATCCGTGATTGACGATGAGCGGCAACGCGTCTTCATGCTGCGAACGAACGTGAATGAAGTGAATGTCCAGCCCGTCGATCTCGGTGATGAACTGCGGTAGGGCGTTCAGGTTCGCCTCGCACGTGCGCCAGTCGTAGTCCGTCATCCAATAGCGCGCGAGCTTCTGGATCATGGCGAGCGGCACGCCTTGGGATTGATCCGCGACGGTCTCTTTCTCGGGCCAGTTCGTGGCCGCGATGCGTCGACGAAGGTCCTCCAAAGCCTCATCCGGAATGTCGACGTGGAATGGACGGATGTCGCTGGCGGTCTCGACGGTGCTACTCATGACGACCTCCGTTGTTGGTGGGGGCGCCGATCAACGCAGTGACCGGAATGCGGCTCCCACCTCCGTCGTGAAGAGGTTCGGCTCCTGCCAGGCCGCGAAGTGGTTGCCCTTGCCGACTTCGTTGAAGTAGATGAGGTTGGGGTAGGCCTGCTCGGTCCAACTCCGCGGCGCCTGATAGAGCTCTCGAGGGAAGACGCTCACGGCAGCCGGAACCGAGACGCCCTTGACGTCGAAGAAGCCGAGCTTGTTCTCCCAGTAGAGACGACCCGAGGAAACCCCTGTGTTCGTCACCCAGGTGAGCGTGATGTTGTCGAGGACCTCGTCTCGTGTGAGGTTGCCTACGGGGTCGCCTTCGAAGGCCCGTGCGATGTCCTCGTAGCTGCGCGCGTCGTGGTCGAGCATCCAGGCGGCGAGGGCGACGGGCGAATCGGCGAGCCCGTACAACGTCTGCGGGCGCAACCCCATCTCGGTCGCGTATCCGATGCCCTTCGTATAGAGGAACTTCAGCTGCTCCCACGCGCGGCTCTCGTCGGCTGACAGACCAGACGGCGCCGGGCCGCCGGACGCGAGCGCCTTCGAAACGTCAGGTGGGACCGTGCCGGGCATGTTGGAGTGAATGCCGAGCAACTCCGGAGGTGCCTCTGCACCCATCACATCCGTGATTTGCGCACCCCAATCGCCGCCTTGCGCGACGAATCGTGTATATCCCAGGCGCCTCATCAGCGTGATCCAGGCACCCGCGATGTGGACAGGGTCCCAGCCGGTAGCCGTCGGTTTCCCTGAGAACCCGTAGCCGGGCATCGACGGAACCACCACATCGAACGCATCCTCCGCGTCGCCGCCGTGTGCCGTCGGGTCGGTGAGCGGGCCGACGACGTTCAGCATCTCGATGACCGAGCCCGGCCAGCCGTGCGTGATGATCAGCGGCAACGCGTTCTCGTGCGGCGACTTGACGTGGATGAAGTGGATGTCGAGGCCGTCGATCTCCGTGATGAACTGCGGTAGGGCGTTCAGCCTCGCCTCGAACCTCCGGAAGTCGTAGTCGGTGCCCCAATAGCGCGCGAGTTCCTGAATCGTCGCCAACTGCACGCCCTGCGACTGATCTGCGACGGTCTCCTTCTCGGGCCAGCGCGTCGCCGCGATGCGTCGGCGGAGGTCGGCCAGTTCCTCTTCCGGTACGTCGACGTGGAAGGGGCGGATCTCGGTTGCGCTTTCGATAGTTGCCATATCGACCTCCGTTCGTTTGGATGTCGGGTCCTACGACCTCAATCGTCGAGACCGTCGCGTTATGGCGGCGCGGCGGCGACGAAACGATGACCCTCTCAGAGGCCCGGTTACCGGTCAACCCGTTTACCGGATCGCCACAAGACGCTCGAGCGCACGCCTGAAGATCGCGTACGGATGCCCTTGACTCGTCACCGAACAGATGTTCGCGCACCCGACCCTCGCCCGCCAACCGGGATGGGGGCCCGGCGATCGTTAGTTGAGGGACGCGGCGTGGTAGTGGCCCGCTCCAACGCTCGTTGGTGCCGGGTTGATGCCGATGCAGACGGCGCGCAGTCCAGGGCGCAACAAGTCTTCGAGCGTCTCGACCTGCTGGCCCATCCATTCCTCGGTGGCACGATGGCTCATACAGCGATCGCTACGCCTGCGAGTTCCAGTAGGCGCCTCAGCGCGTGCTGGGCATCTCCCAACGGCTGGCCTGCCAGATCGTCAGCCAGCACCGCTCCACCCAACGCCACCAGCCCGGCGAGCCCGACCGGGACGAGGCGCTGCGCGAGCAGCTCCGCCAGCTCAGCCGGATCCATTCTCGCTGGGGCTACCGCCGCGTCCACGCCCACCGGCATCAGCAGGGCTGGTGCGTGAACCGCAAGGCCGTCCAGCGGCTCCGGCGCGAGGAAGGCCTGCGGGTGCCGGCCCGGCGCCACAAACGCCAGCGGCTGGGCACCTCCACCTGTCCGGCCGACCGGCTGGCCGCCGAGTACCCCGATCACGTGTGGGCGCTGGACTACCAGTTCGACCAGACCCAAGACGGCAGGAGGTTGAAGCCGCTCAACATCGTGGACGAACACACCCGAGAAGCCTTGGCGATCAAGGTCGACCGCAGGATCGACGCCGACGCCACCGTCGGTGTTCTCGACCAGCTGGTGGCCGACCGCGGCCGGCCACCGCGGTTCATCCGCTGCGACAACGGGCCCGAGCTGACCGCCAACGCCTTGCGGGACTGGTGCCGGTTCAACCAGGCCGGGACCAGCTACATCGAGCCCGGATCACCCTGGCAGACCCCTATGTCGAATCCTTCGGCGGCCGGCTGCGTGATGAGCTGCTGGCCGTCGAGGCCTTCAATACCCTGCTCGAGGCCCAGGTGCTGGTCCAGGACTGGCGGATCGAGTACAACACCGTCCGGCCCCACAGTGCCTTGGGCTACCTGACCCCGACCGACTACGCCAAGGCCTGGACACCCTCGAGGAGGTCACCGCGGCGGCCGAGCGCGGCGTCCAGCGGATCGGCCGCACCCACCATCTGGCCTTCTCGTTTCTGCGCCACTGCGGCCTGTCCCGGTGGTGCGCATGTCATCGGAGCGAGCGAGCTTCTTTTAGTCCTTCCATGAGCGGTGATGTGACGGCCGCTCCTGCCTGGGGCATTGGGGGGCAATAGGTTGTTGGGGTCACGCGCCGGGCTCATCTGACGAGGTAGGTCTCGTAGATCACGCCTCCGGCTTGGCGGCCGGCGACACTGATGAAGACGCCCTTGTTCAGCCAGTCGAGATCGGGGGCGGCGGTCTCGATCTGGGTTGTGGTACGGAAGGTGTACTCGCTGGGATCGACGTCCTCACCGCGCCCGAGACGGGCGAGGACCTCGGCGCTGCCGTGGCGCACGCCTCGTGATTGGACGTAGAGGAGATCGCCGCCGTCGGTCTCGAGCGTGTAGCGGATGTCGCCCAGCGTGGTGCCGTCCGGCAGGACGATCTGCCAGTCGGCGCTGGCGCCTGGGAGCAGCTTCCCGTTGATCTCGGGACCGGTGAATGTCCCGCCGGTCAGGGGCACGATTCGCCGGTGGCCTTGGGCGATGTCGCCGAGATCCAGCGGTTGGGCAACGGTGGCCTCCAAGCGGTAGACCTGGGTCAGGCGGGGGTCGGGAAGCCGATCGCTCATGGCTGACTCCGGTCGGCTGGGGGTGGTCGCCTGGGCCGCAGGGTCATTGGGATGGGGCCCGAGCGGGGTAACGGTGATATGCATCCACTCGCGGAGCGGCAGCGCGCCGAGCAGACCGTCGAGATGGGCCTCGCTGTCGGCGCGGTACAGGCCAACGGTCTTGGTCTCGCCGGGTGCGACGGGCGGCTTCCAGAGCCGGACAAGATGCCCTTGGTCCACCAGCTTGGCTGCGGCGGATGCCTCGGCCCTCTCGCGGTCCTTGACCTCAGACTCTGGAGTCCCGTCCGGAACGTTGACCTCGAACTCGACGAGGAATTCCATGACGGTCTCCTTCTGGCGGTGTTTGGGTAACTGGGCGGCCGTGGATCAGCCGAAGGTGAACGCATAGGTCTCCACGCCCGAATCGAGGAACTCGATCTCGAACTGTCGATCAGCGATGGGCTTCGGTTGGCGGATCAACTGGTACAAACGCGGCTCGGTCACCGTGCCCTTGCCTTGATCGTCAACGTCGATCCCGTGGGCAGCGCCCGGCGGCTGCCCATCGATGAGCACGCGAAATCGCAGGGGGTTCCCCACGCTGCCGATCCCATCGGCCAGCCGCACGCCGTCGGCCCGGCCGCCCGATCCGGTGATCTCGGTGACCTGGACGCCGGAGCGCAGGTCGACTCCCTGGTAGCGGTGCAGGTCGGCGAACACCTGGGCTACCTTCCGGCCGAGCACCCGCAGCAGCGCCAGCTCGGCCGCCTCCAGGATCGTCACCTCCACGCCGGAAGTCCGGGCCGCGGCGGCGGTCTCCAGGCCGATCCAGCCCGCGCTGATCACCGCGACCCGGGGCCGCGGTCTGGAGGGCGGCCTTGATCTGATCGCTGTCGGCCACCCGGCGCAGGTAGAGGACGCCGTCCGAGTCGGCGCCCGGCACGGGCATGCGCCGCGGCGAGGAGCCGGTGGCCGGCAGCAGCTTGGCGTAGCCGGTCCGGCTGCCGTCGGCTAGTGCCACCTCGTGCGCCGCGGGGTCGATGCCGGTGACTCGGGTGCCCAGCCGCAGGTCTACGTCGTGCTCGGCGTACCACGCCTGCTGGTGGACGTAGATCGTCTCCCGTTCGGCCTTGCCCATCAGCTAGTCCTTGGACAGCGGCGGCCGCTCGTACGGCGGCTCGCTCTTCTCGCCGATGAGCACGAGCGGTCCGCCGAAGGCCTCCTGGCGCAGGGTCTCCGCGGCCTTGGCCCCGGCCAGGCTCGCGCCGACGATCACGTACGCCGCGTTCATTCCCCGTTCTCCTCTCGGGCCGGCCGCCGCTGGAGCGCCGTACGCAGCTGGTCGCCCAGCTCCCGCCAGCTGGCGTCGAAGGCGGCCAGGCCGTTGCTCTCCAGGCCCTGGGTCACGTCGCCGTAGTCCACGCCGAGCGCTTCCAGCTCGCTGAGCACCTGCCGCGCATCGGCGTACTGGCCGCGCACCGAGTCCTCGGGGATGCGGCCGTGGTCGGCCACCGCGCGCAGGGTGGCCTCGGGCATGGTATTGACCACGCCGGGCGCGACCAGGTCGGTGACGTAGCGGGTGTCGGGGTAGGCCGGGTCCTTGACCGAGGTCGAGGCCCATAGCGGCCGCTGCGGACGTGCGCCCGCCGCCTGCAGGACTGCCCAGCGCGGCGAGGTGAGCATCCGCTCGTAATGGTGGTAGGCCAGCCGCGCGTTCGCGATCGCGGCCCGCCCGCGCAGCGCCGCCGCCGCGGCGGTACCGATCTTGTCCAGCCGCGCGTCGACCTCGGTGTCCACCCGGGACACGAAGAACGAGGCCACCGACGCGATCGAGGACAGGTCACGGCCGGCCTGCCGGGCCCGTTCCAGGCCGTCGAGGAAGGCGTCCATCACCGCGTCGTAGCGGGCCAAGGAGAAGATCAGCGTGACGTTGATGCTGATCCCCTCGGCCAGGCACGCCGCGATGGCCGGCAGGCCCTGCCGGGCGGCCGGGATCTTGACCAGCAGGTTGGGCCGGTCCACCAGCCACCACAGGAACCTCGCCTCGGCGACGGTCGCCTCGGTGTCGTGGGCGAGCCGGGGGTCGACCTCGATCGACACCCGTCCGTCCACTCCGCCGGTGGCGTCGTAGACCGGCCGCAGGACATCGCAGGCCCAGCGCACATCGAATGCGGTCATCGCCCGCAGCGCCTCCCCGACGGCGGCGCCGCGCGCCCACATGTCACGTATCTGCTTCGCGTAGGCATCGCCGCCGCCGATGGCCTTGGCGAAGATCGTCGGGTTGGTGGTCACGCCCACCACGTGGTCATGGGCGACCAGGTCAGCCAGGCTGCCGGTGGTCAGCCGCAGCCGGCTCAGGTCGTCCAGCCAGATCGACACGCCCCTGTTGCTCAGGTCAGCCAGTGGATCGGTCATGTCGTGATCTTTCCTGCCCTAGCGGGCAGCTCGTGCTCAGTGCGGTACGCCGGCCAGCGCGAGGAACTCCGCCCGGCTGCGCGGGTCGGCGCGCAGCGTGCCCAGCAGCGCCGACGTGACGGTCTTCGCGCCGTGGGCCCGCACCCCCGCAC
>WNGR01004871.1_pt1 | contig 19353 bp, 17 predicted proteins | sample 5407581 | NCBI WGS metagenome assembly WNGR01 (sample SAMN13153383, study PRJNA577476) | soil metagenome | isolation source: 80 cm soil or saprolite under Garry oak tree replicate 2 | place: USA:California | collected 2016-06-15 | reverse complement strand
GCGCCTCAGGGCTTCGCATTGACTACGAGCGACGCCTTCTGGGCGCTCGAGGAGCGCCAGCGCCTCGGTTTCACGGTGACCGAAACCGATGCGGACGGCAACACCACGGTGCGCGCCAAGTTGGCCGCGGAGTTGAGCGCGGCCGATCGCAGCGCGCTTATCGCGCACTATGCCGTCAGCTACGCCTACGACGGGCGCGACAACCGCACCAGCACCTTCTATCCCCTGGGCCAGCGCACCGACGAGCTCTATGACGGCAACGGCCGCGTGAGCGAGTCGCGGCTGTACTTGGGCGGAGTGCCGGCGGTGAGCCGGCGCGCCTATGACGCCTACGGCAACCTGATTGCCGAGACCGACGCCGAAGGCCGCAGCAAGACCAAGGTCTACGGCGGCTTCGGGCGGCTTCAGGAAGACATCGACGAGGACGGCAACCGGGTCGACGACACCTACGATGTGTTCGGCCGCATCGTGCGCGAGTTCGATCCTGACCCCAATGGCACAAAAGACGTCCGCAAGACCTACGACGACGCGGGGCGGCTGCTCAGCATTCAAGACTTGGCGACCGGGGTCTCCACGACTTATACGTACGACTTGCTGGGCAAGCGCCTGAGCGAAGTCACCACCACTCCGGACAACGCCCACAACCGCAATATCAGCTATCAGTATGACTCTCTGGGCCAGATGGTGCGCTGGGCCGACAGCGTCACGGGCTTGAACCTCAACACCTTCTTCGACGCCGAGGGCAACCGCGTTCGCGCCTTTACCGACACCGGCTACGATCCCCTGGGACAGAACCGGGACGCCGACGGCAACCTGCTCAATCCCAACTACCGCTACATCGACCACGTCTATACGTTCGATGGCGCACGCCGCGTCACGCAAGAGGTGCAGCGCACGGTCGATGCGTTGGGGAACGCAAGCGACAGCCTGATCAGCGGCTTTGGCTACGATCGGGCCAACAACCGCATCACCTGGAACAACCAGGGGACGGTGGTCACCTATACCTACGATGCCAACCACCGCGCCGTGCAGGGGGACTTTGTCACCGGCGGCAATGCCGAGCGCCAGGCGTGGACCTACGACGCCATGGGCAACGTGCTCAGCTTCCGCACCTTGGAGAACGGCGCGCAGAAGTCCGCCACCGTCACTCAATACAACGACGCCAACCGCAGCGTATCGTCGGACAAGGACGGCCAGGTCACCACCCAAAGCTACGATCAGTCGCTGCGCATCATCCAGACGGTGCTGCGCCAGTCAGGCAAGACCTACTACTACAACCACAGCTATTTTGGTGATGGGCGCGAGAAGACCATCACCGCCTTTGGCGATGCCCATGGCGGCAGCGTCTCCACCTACGACGCGAACAAGATCCGCTCAAGCGTCAACCTCGGCCAGGGCGACGGGCAGGACCGTCCGGAGATCAAGACCTTCGTCGCCGACAACGAAGGCCATCTGCTCTTCCAGTTCCACGACGACGGCAAGTCCGACACCCCCGAGATGCGCGAATACGCCTACGCCAACGGCAACCCGGTGGGCGAGACGGGCAACGGCGTGGACGGAGTCAAGCAGGTGCTGCTCGATAGCGGCGCCTACAGCTTGATCCAGAACCTGGGCGACAGCTTCCCCGGGGGCGTGCTCACGTACGTCACCCGGGACGGCGACACGCTGCAGGGGATCGCGAGCCAGATGTACGGCAATGCGTCGCTGTGGTTTGTGATTGCGGATGCGAACGGCCTCAACGCGGGCGAGGGCCTCAAGGCGGGCAAGACCCTCACCCTCCCCAACAGCGTCAAGACCGGCACCATCACCGCGGACAATCACCGCGTCTACTCGGAATCGGAGATCGTCGGCTCGACGCTGCCCAACCTCAAGACCCCGCCGCCGCCGTCCAGCGGCGGCTGCGGCAGCATCCTCATGATCATCATCGTGGTGGTGATCGCGGTGGTGGCGTCCGCCTTCATCGGACCGCTGGCCGGGTTCCTGCTCGAAGCGGCTCTGGGGGCGACCGCGGCTGCCGCCGCCGGCTTTGTCGCCACCGCCATCGCCTACGCGGTCGCGGGCGCGATCGTCGCCGCAGTGGCCTCGATCGTGCAGCAGGGCCTGTTCATCGCCCTGGGCTACCAGGAGAGCTTCTCCTGGAAGCAGGTGGGCAACGCCGCCATCGCCGGGGCCATCTCGGGGGCCGCGCAAGGCATCGGCAAGGCCGCTGAAGTCGCGGCCACGGCCGGGAAACTCTCGGCCGAAGGGGCGCAATACGCCAAGGTGGCCAGCGCCGCCCTGAAGGCCTCCAGTGTTGCGGTCAAGCAGATCCTCGACGGGGGCAAGATCACCAGCTGGACGAGCATCGCGGCGGCAGCGGTGGGGGGCTATATTGAAACGAGCCAGGGCATTGAAGCGGGCAACCTCGAACACGCAGCAGGCGACGTAGCCGCCGCGACTGCCGCCCGCGAAGCTGCAAGCGGCCTGCAGTACCTCAGCAAAGTCACGAATTACGCGACGCCCTGGGTGCAACTGGCCGAGACCTACGTGCGCAACGACGGCAAGCTCACCCCGATGGATTGGGCCACTGCCGTGGGCAGCACCTTAGCCAGCGCGGTGACCGAAGGGCCCAAAGACCCAGAGAAAGGACTGAGCTTCGAGGAGCAACTGGCCAACACCACGCGTCGCCTGGCCACCGGCCTGCTGGTGGCCGGAGCCCTCAGACACTACGACAAGAATGCATCCCAAGCCTACTTTGAAAACAGCGTGGGGCAGGAGGTTGGGCAGTTCATCGGCGATACAATCGTACGGGGCCTCAGAGCCACCTTGTTCGCGCCCAAGCCTAAGGTAGCCGCCACAGCGAACGCCGAGCAGGCCGCGGGCGGTGAACGAGCGGCGGGTGGCGAGCGAGTCCAGGTCGCCAGCAGCGGCGCGACCATGAGCGATGTAGGCGGCGGCTATGGGAATGTGGAATTCGGCCCGCCGATCGGCTCCACCCCTGAGAGCGAAGCGACGTTCGACGCTCTGATGGAAAGGTTGCAAAATCCCACCGGCGAGGCTGGCCCGCCCATCATGCTCGATGACTTCGGCAATCCGATCGCACCGACAGGAGAAGAACCACTACTACTTGCCCAGGCCGGCGGGAGTCAGACAAGTACCGCTGCTCAAAATGCGGGAGCTGCGCCTTCAACAGGTAACGAGTCCGATTCAGATTTTATTAAACGCGTGATTAACGCTGGAAAAAATGCCGACCCGGATGAGGTAAGAACCATGCAAGAGTTGTTGTCGGACACCGGTTATGATATTGGTAAGACCGGCGCCGACGGAACAATCGGTAGGAATACGACAAGGGCAGCCAATGAATTCTTACGGAACGAACAGCTGCACCCTGGCATTAATGACGAGAGATACGATTTCTATAGCAACATCCAAGTAGAAAAAGATGCAAACGGTAATCCGACAGAAGGAAGGTACGTTGATGTTACGCGTGGCGACCGGACTGTGCGTATTCGCTGGACCCCGGATGCCACCAATTTGGCCCGCCAAGCTGGCACTACCACGGATGAGGCGATTCGTCGTGTACAATTTGAGGCTTATCAGGCGCTAACCGAAGCCTCCTTCGCTACTGATAACCTCACGGAAGTAGGGATCACCGGTGGATACCGTCCTGCTGGAGCACTAGGTTCTGGCGTACATCCAGCGGGACGGGGACTGGATATCGGCTATATTAATGTCAGAGATGCACAAAACCCGGCGGTGGTTAACACCTTTAACCTTGCCGATACCAGCAATGCACAATATTATGCGCAGGGATATAACAGCGCGACCGGCGCCTTGAATGGTTTGCAAGGCACGCCCGCGACTACAGAACCGCTTCCGGTGCAGCAGTTTGCGAACGCGCTCCATGCAGATTCTCGCGTGAGTCAGGTGATTGAACCCTGGAGGTATTCGCTTTCTGCGAATCAAAATATGACGCCCAGCGAGGTGACAGATTTGACGTCTATGCCGAGACAAACAACGCAACAAATCAATGCGTTCAATGCTGCTCGCAATTTAAATAATCTTCTTATTGAGCATCGCAACCATCTGCATATCACTGTAAGATAAGATTGCAGTAGGAGGGATGACAAGATGCAGGTGGAGAAGTGGGGAGACAGGCAAAGGCTAATCGGTTTTACCGCAGCGCTAGTTCTTGGTAACGCCCTTAGTGCACCGGCAGATACCAAGCCTGACGCATTAACGTCATATGATCGCTATGTGATCGCCGATCGCGCTTCGGTTTTTGAGCAGCCGGACGAAAAATCCGCAATTAAAGGATATCTAAACAAATGTCAAAGCTTAACATTTCACGTTAAGCAGGGTCAGGACATTACACAAAAAGGAGAGTGGCTTTATTACAAAGGCCTCTACTCAGAAGCGGGACGTCCGGCTGGCTGGATTCGCAATCGCGAGTTGATCGGGCCCGAACGATTTAAGCCAGTAAAGGAATGGCCGATACGTTTCTTGATCATCGATACCGGCTTTTGGCTGGAAAAGTATTGGTTTACGCCCAGCGGCGGTGTCCAATTTTTCACTGAAAATGATACTGAACGAAGTAAACCGCTAAAGTTTCAAGTATTTCTATTCGACACCATTGCCGCCTTAGGCACCTTCAAGGAAGGAGCGGGGGGCGCTATTGGTTGCTATGACCAGCAATATAAGCATCTTTGTCCGCCCGGTTACAGTTTCCAGGAATGCAAAAAACAGATCGATGCAGGGACGTTTGCCTTCAACTTGGTTGCCCAGCAATGGTATCAAGGATTATTTTCGGATACCAAGCCAATATATGACGAAATAGGCAGATGCTTGGTGAATTGTCCGAAAAAAGCGAAGAACCGGTTGCAAAAATGATGTCATTCTGAGGGTGTAGCCCAAATGTACAGTGACGGTAATCCCCTGTTCGGCGGTTGGCCTCATCGACACAGAGGAAGGCGCGCACGGCGGGCGCAGGGCTAGGCTTCGATGTGGGCGGTAGCGGTTGTAATAGGCCGCGAACTCGACCACGGTCTTCTGCAAGTGCCGTTCGTTGAATATCAGCACATGATCCAGGCATTCCCAGCGCAGCGTGCCGGCGAAGCGCTCGGCGATGGCGTTGGTCTTCGGGGCGCGCACGGGCGTGCGGATCTGCTGTAGCCCCAGGTTTCGCACCTTGCGGGTGAACTCCAGCCCATAGATGCCGTCGCGATCGCGGATGAGATAACGGGGCGGGTCTCGGTCATAACAGGCGTTGACGAGCTGCTGCGCGACCCACACGGCCGTGGGATGAGCGGTAGCGTGCATGTGCACGATCTCACGGCTTGCGTGCTGAATCACGAAGAACACGTACAGCGTCCGGAAGCTGAGGGTGCGCACGCACAGGAAATCGCATGCCCAGAGGTTCCGAGCGTGTTTTTTCAAGAATACCTTCCATCCCGGCGAGGGCCGGCCGCTCCAAGGCCTTCGCATATATTTTCGCACCGTCCGGGGCGAGACGAGGTAACCTAGCTTCAATAGTTCCGCCATGATTCACATCTGCCCCCACAGCGGATTTTCTCTTGCTATGCGGCGGATGAGCGCTCGTAGCTCGAGCGGGACTCGCCTCCGGCCTGGTATGCGTGCTCTTGACCTCCAATGCCAGTAGGCGCGCCAGCCGCGCGCGTGCCAGCGCAGCACGGTCTGCGGCTTCACAATCAGCAGGCAATGGCGCCAAGCCTCGAACCCGCGGCACATCAGAATCCAGAAGCGCCGATCCCTGTTCCGGAGAACGGGACGTTTGCCCTGGCGCTGCAGCACTATGAGCTGCTGACGCAGACACACGATTTCGGTGACGAGCCGCCAGCGCGGCTTAAACATGGCGATGACGAAGCAGATGAGCCAGCGCATGGCGAGGGCCTCCCTCTCCCTTGATGGAGAGGCTTATCCCGTCATCGCGAAGGAGGTTTAGTTCGATGCCTCAGATGGGGTGGGCTACGCGCTGATCCGCTGGATCGCGACCGCCGGCGTCACGATGTCGATGCTGTGATAGTGCTTCAAGTTGAGCAGCGCATCATCACCCGAGACGATTAGATCGGCTTGGGCGACGAGCGCGCAGACGAGCACCCGATCGTCATCGGGGTCGGCGGCAATCGTTGGGGCGATCTCAGCTGGTTCGACGACGGTCGCCAATTCCGCGTAACCGAGCACCAACTCCTCGATCGTCAGTGCGGACGCGGCCACGTGGTGCGTGAATTCTTGCGTGTGAGAATCTCAGCAAGTTCCGCCAGCAGCGGCTTGGTCGTAAAGAGTTCAGCCTCCCCCGCCTGTGCCGCGTTGAGCAGCTGTGCCCTTGCCGGCACCGGACGAGACTACGGACTAACAGTAAACTCGACTGTAGATGATCGATTGAATCCGGCGAAGTCCATCATGGCGCAGGCTCAGTACATGCGTTCCCTTTACACTCATATGACGGAGGCCAGTACCGTTGAAGATCAGTGGCGCTTGGCGCTGGCGTCCTATAATGCGGGTCGTGGTACGATCAATCGTGCCATGGAAGTTTATGGCAATGATTTTGGTTTGCCGACACCGGCGTCTCGCGTGGGGATGGTAGATGCGAATGTCCTTATTAACTCGTACTTGCCCGCTCCTGGTCAGAGCGCAGCCAACGGTGCGCAAACTCAGGAATACGTCCGAAGGATTTACGGATTCGGACCGACGTCAGGAGGGTATACGCGTTATTACCAACAGCGTTTCTGATGCCGTATCCAGATTGGAAATGAAAACATGAGATGGTCTCGATCGTTTATCTCGTTAAGTATCGTTCTAGTTCTTCTTCCTTTTGCTGTTGCGGTGAACGGCGGTTCTGCAGGAAAGGTGACCGGATCATTCTGTCCGACGCTATGTGTCGAGCCTAAGGCGGTTGGGAAGGCGCCGCCTGGATGGCTTGTGAAAGATTACGTCAAAAGGAACGCAAAGCCTTCCGCTGGCATTCATATTAAGGAAAGCAGGGTGGAGTATATCGGCCAGGACATCAACGGTGATGGCAGCACAGACTGGTTTTTATATGACGGAGATTTTTGCGGTAGCGCAGGATGCCTTGGCGATGTCTACGTTTGCAAGAACGCTGCCGAGCCCTGCAAGAACGCCGACTACTGTTACGCCGGCGGCGGACGCAACGATGCCGTGCTCAACAGGCCGCATCCGAAATTAACGTGTGTTACGCGTCCTACCACCATCGAGTGATTACGTGACGCTGGGTTCAGCCGTTACGTAATCCGCCACTTCAGCTTCTCCCGCTCGATAAAACCCATGCCGATCCTCTTGGGGATCGGCAGGTAACAAGCGACAACAGACGTACGTCGCTCGCTACGCCGTGTGGGGCGCAAAAATCCCAGTCGGTTCCGATAAACGAAAAAGTATGTAAAAATGTGTCAGAACACCCTTTGTAATGCCACGATGGACAAACGAAAACTTCATCTTTTTCTGAGGGCCGCCATCTTAGCAAGCTTAAGCCTTGGGTATGTCAATGCGCACGCTGATGTTAAAACTGAGGTTCAGGGAGAGGTGAAAACTGTTGATGGAGTACTTCAAGTTTTGAGAGAAATTAAGGACGGCGATCAATTTCAGTATGTAGTTATATTACGAGGAAAAGTTCTTGTCGAAAAAGACTCTCAAATTAAGAAGATCAAGTCAGTTTATCCCAGTAATGCTGCAGCTAAACTTATTTTGTTAGAGATCGACACGGGGGGAAGCGGCTGTCCGTTGCTCTATAGGGTTGTAGAGATCAAAACCGATGGCCATGCTAACGTGACAGACGAGTTTGGTACGTGCGGTGATTTAACCAAGATTAGTTTTGAAAACGACGCGTGGCGGATAGACTTTCCTAGATTTGGCGGCGCGCCTGCAAGCACCTGGGTCTACCGCGACGGCAAGCTGATAGAGGTTAAGAGAAAAAATAAAAGTTCCGCGCCCAAGAGCAAAAAATAGATGTGGGGCGCAAAACGCCCGTCCATCTTCGGCAAGGGGCGCGAGGTGCTTGTCATCTGCGGCTAGCTAGGCTGCCGGGGTGACGGCGTGTGGGGCGCAAAAATTCCATCCGGAGCGAAAACGAGCATAAGCGGAACGGCTTTGCGCGAAGCCTCGGGCTCCACTGGAGGTTGAAAGGGTATCGAATGCCTGTCGCGACGCGGCGAAAACCGGGTCGAGGGAGCTGATTTCGTGGTTGCGATAAAGGCATCCCGCCGATCCGTCTTGGGGATTGGTCACAACCAGCGACCCACTGAGCTACGCCGCTCGCTTATAGACGTGATGTAACCCGCCGACCACGGGCTCGGCGATGATGCGTAGGGGCGATGCGGCGGAATTGATAGCGGCGCCTACAGCTTGATCCAGAACCTGGGGCAAGACTTCCCCGGGGCGTGTTCAGCTACACCACCCGGGACGGCGACACGCTGCAGGGGATCGCGAGCCAGATGTACGGCAATGCGTCGCTGTGGTTTGTGATCGCGGATGCGAACGGCCTCAATGCGGGCGAGGGCCTCAAGGCGGGCAAGACCCTCACCCTGCCCAACAGCGTCAAGACCGGCACCATCACCGCGGACAATCACCGCGTCTACTCGGAATCGGAACTCGTCGGCTCGACGCTCCCGAACCTCAAGACCCCGCCGCCGCCGTCCAGCGGTGGCTGCGGCAGCATCCTCATGATCATCATCGTGGTGGTGATCGCGGTGGTGGCGGCGGCCTTCGTCGGGCCGCTCGCGCTGGCGCTGTTGAATGTGGTGGGGGCCGCCGGGGCCATCGCCACGGTAGCGGCGTACGCGGTGGCCGGCGCGCTCATCGCCGCCGCCGCCTCGATCGTGCAGCAAGGCATCTTCATCGCCCTGGGCTACCAGGAGAGCTTCTCCTGGAAGCAGGTGGGCAACGCCGCCATTGCCGGGGCCATCTCGGGCGCCGCACAGGGCATCGGCGCCGCCGCTCAAGCCGCGCGGCCACGGCCGGGAAACTCTCGGCCGAAGGGGCGCAATACGCCAAGGTCGCCAGTGCCGCCTTGAAAGCCTCCAGTGTCGCGGTCAAGCAGATCCTCGACGGGGGCAAGATCACCAGTTGGACGAGCCTCGCCTCGGCGGCCATGGGCGGGTATCTGGAAGCGGGGCAGAGCATTGCTGCTGGGGCCAACAAAGCCTATACGGAGGCCGCTCTCGGCGGCGACTATGACGCCCTGGTGCGGGCAGGAGAAGTTTCCGAGGTCGCCACCCAAGGCACGAGCGCCCTCACCGCCGTCAACAGCTACGTCACGCCCTGGGTGCAGTTGGCCGAGACCTACGTGCGCAACGACCACAAACTGACGCCCCTCGATTGGGCCAATGCCGCCGGCAGCACGCTATTACAGGCGGTGTCCAACAGTAGCCTCGCTTCTCAAGGCCAGGACTTCGGCGCGCGTCTGTACAATGCTTCCCTGCGCCTGTCCACCAATCTCTTAGTCGCCGGCGCCCTGAGACACTACGACAAAGGGGCGTCCCAGAGCTACTTCGAGAACAGCGTCGGCCAAGAGGTCGGGCAATTCATCGGCGATACGATTGGACGGTACCTCCAAGCCAACCTGTTTGCGCCCAAGCCTAAGGCAGCCGCCACAGCGAACGCCGAGCAGACCGCGGGCGGTGAACGAGCGGCGGGTGGCGAGCGAGTCCAGGTCGCCAGCAGCGGCGCGATCCTGAGCGATGTAGGTGGCACCTATGGCGAAGTCAACTTCGGCGAGCCGACCGGCTCCACGCCCGAGGGCGAAGCGATGTTCGACGCTCTGATGGCAAGGTTGCAAAATCCCACCGGCGAGGCCGGCCCGCCCATCATGCTCGATGACTTCGGCAATCCGATCACACCGACACCAGAGGCTAACCGCGGCGCCGGCGAAGCGGTAGCACCAGAGACAATCAGTCCCCAAGCGGCAGCTGCCGCTGCTCCAGAAGAACCTTCGGACGGGAGAGATACCGCCTTTGTCGCAGAAGTCCTGGGCAAAGGCAAACACGCCAGTCGAGCCGAAGTAGAGCAAATGCAGCTGATTCTCCGTGACGCGGGTTATGGTTTAGGTAACAGCGGTGCAGCGGGCGACGGAGTAGATGGTCGCCTGGGTGGCGCTAATAGCCTCACGCGAACTGCGGGGCGCGAATTCCTTGCCAATGCGGAGCCGCTGGGGCTGGAAGCCGTGCAAGAGCTTTCGCCGGGTGCGGTACTCGCGTTACGGAACGCGGGTGAACGTAATGTAACAGTGGGAAATAAAATACTGCCGAATACGGATGTTCTAAGCCAGCATGTAGGTTATGAACTCGGAGATGTAGGGAGGCTGACTCCTGCGGAGCGCACGGAAAATCTGGATGCGGCGCAACCGATTGTAAAAGCGGCTAACGAGAAGTATCCCAGCGTTCCTGTCAGTCTAATAAACGCTGTGATAGTATATGAATCAGGAGAGCTGCCTAATGCTGTGTCGCCAACCGGGGCGTTAGGGATTATGCAAATCACCTCTCAGAATTACTACCCCACAGACAACTCTGGCAATCTGATCGGTACACCTTTTAATCCATTTGATCCCGAGCAGGCCATCCCAGGGGGTACTAAGCTGCTAAGCCAGTACATCGCGACATATGGCTCCGACACCGATGGCGTCAATAAAGCGCTCGCGGCCTACAATCAAGGCACCGGTCCGGTGGAAACCGCAATATCTCAAGCGGAAGCAGCAAACATTGCGGATTGGACAAAATTTTTGCCGAGAGAGGGGAGAGACTACGTGAAAAATATCAATTCAATTCTTTCTGGACGTGCCTATAAAACCCCGGGATACTTTGGTACCACACGCTGATTCTAAAGAGTGGAAAAGTGCGAACGATACCTTGGTTAACGACTACTGCAGTTTGTCTATTGGCGGCGAGCATGGTCTTTGCCGAGACGTTGACGCCTTGTCAGCGGGTAAAGGACGAGTTGAGAGGCTTTGTGGAGACGAACCCGCACGACAATATGGACGATGTGGGAAGGGGAGAAATGAACGCTAAGTTATACGAGTGTTTAGAAAAAAATGAAGTGTGCATGGCAGGTGCAAATGATCGTCAAGGTAAGCGGCACGCGCAGATCTGGCATGCCGAGAAATTCGGCAAACCCATTCTCCCGAAATTTACTGGATCTTGGGAACCAGGGCAGCCTACCTATAAAATAATGACTCCGATAGGATCGACTAATATTCCCGGTGGGGACGAACTTTATTTCGGTGCCGTGCAGATTCCCAAGACCCGCGATGGAAGTGCCGTATGTATTCTTGCCAAAAATGTATTTGTTCGTGCAGAACCTTGGTACGCCGAAGCTTGGCGCATCAAGGAAAATCAGATGGAGAATTTGAAGTTACCGGGATATGATGGAAAAGGAAATATTTTTACCGCCACCATGACGCCCGAAGAACTGACTCCTTTTTTAGTCAATATGTATGAGTACCGGCTGGCTCACCCGCCACGCAAGAAGGGCCATCCTCGCAGCAAACAAACGCCTAAACAAACACCTTAAGGCATTTGATTTCTTCCAACATCTCGCCGTCGGCAACTCCAATTCCTCGAGTTAGTCCAGGCCATACTTTAGGCGCTATGTACGGGTGGAACCGTGGAGAAAAGAAAGCTTTTATTTCATCCTTTGTTTTTGCTGGCGACTGCTGTCTTATCGGGCCTGAGCTTAGGATATGCCAGCGCATACGCTGATGTTAAAACTGAAGTCGAGGAAGAAGCTAAAACTGTTAATGGGGTGCTTCAAGTCTTGAGAGAAACTGAGGATGGCAGACGATTTAAGTACGTTGTCATGTTACAAGGAAAGGTTCTTGTCGAAAAAGACTCTCAGATCAAGAGTATCAAATCGGTTTATCCCAATAAGACTGCAGCGAGGCTAATTTTGTTGGAAATCATCACAGGGGGAAGCGGTTGTCCAGCACACTATAGAGTTGTAGAGATTAAAGCCGACGGCGGCGCCAACGTCACGAACGAGTTTGGTACTTGCAGCGATTTGGCAAAAACTGCGTATGAAAACGGTGCATGGCGCATAGACCTTCCTCGGTTTGGCGGGGCATCTGCGGCGAGCTGGTTTTATCGGGACGACAAGCTGACAAAAGTTGAAAGGCGGAGTACAGGTTCCGCGCCTACGAAGAGTAAATAGCCGCAGTTGTGGGGCGCAAAAATCCCATCCGCCTCCGGCAAAGGGGGCGCGGCGCTTGTTCAACTGCGGCGAGGCTGCCTGGGTGACGGCGACTGAGCGATGGCGAGCCTCGCGGGACGATCAAGAACGACGAACGAAGAGGCCGCAGGTCGCCTCTGAGACGAGCGAACCCGTCGGCCTTGGACAAGGCTGTGAGGTGAACGCAAGCGGCGCGACTTACGCTGCTCTGCGGTAGACGTGATGCAGGCCGCCGAGCACCGGGTCGGCGAGCACCTCACCGGCGGGTGGAGGATAACAAAAGCAGAAGCAGCCGCTAAGGTGCAGCAGACGTTAGATCTTGGAGAAAGATACCGAAAGTAGATGGGTGGTTGACGAAAAGTGTTAATTAGCAGTGGAAAAGAGCACCGGCGAGGCGCGTGGAGATCGTCGCTCTTTGTTGGGCTCTGCCTGTCCCTGTGGGTGTTAACGTGCTGGGGGGGCGTGAACATAACAATAGAGGATCTCAATAAATGGTCCAGGCGCGACGCGCTTAAGTATTCCAGAATCACTGGCCAGCAGCCTATTAGAGTGCGCGGCAAACAAGAATTTATACTCGTGACGGCAGCGATTATAGATGCCCGTAAGATCGAGTCTTGCTGCGTAGCGGTAGTCGCTAGCCCGGCAGAAAAGAAAGCCAAAAGGATTGACGGATACGCCTATGATGTTCACGTCATGGATCTTGATGGCGACGGGGTGTCGGAAATCGAGAGGAACGATGTCTCAGTTGGTCAGGGGTACACAATTGAGAAAAGAGAAATATTTCAGATTGTGGGCGTGGGAATAGTGAAGCTTCTGCATAGTGCAAAAGCTGAGGGTAACGATGGGCTCTATGACAGCACCGACGATAAATTTAAAGTGGAGAAGGTTCTGTTTGAGTATCGTGATCTTGACGGAGATGGAGTCCGTGACCTTATAGAGCGCTGGAAAGTCGAAGACAAGAGAGGCTCAAGGAGTTACGAGCGAAGATTCTTGTTCAAAAAAGGTGCATTCAAAGAAATGTCCCGCTGAAGACGTAGCGTACAAATTCAGTACTCCCCGACGGTCGGGTATACCAAGCGCGTACATTGGTGGCGTCAAGAACCTTCCGCAAATTCTATGGCAGTGGTGCTCAGGTTCAAGCGGTGTCCTATCCGTCTGTCCGCGAAGCGAAATCGGCGCCTGAGCTGGTTCCGGGCGCTGTTTATAACACCTGTGGGGGCGCAAAAATCCATTCGAGCAGCCCAAGCGCGAGGAACACCCGGGTTGGCGACGGAGCCGACCGGAACCTGAAGCCTGATTGCTGGATCGCCTCTTTGTACTGTCGTGCGTTTGGATGGTCCGTAGATAAGGCTGCTGAAGCGGCGCTGACCACGGCGTTATTGAAAACATGGCTTGCGGGGCTGCTGTCCGCGTTTGTAGGTATAAGCGCTGCACATTCTCAAACCTATGAACCGGATCCCAATCTCCCCGCAGCCGTACAAATGCACGGGCGGTGCGCCGCAAAAGCGGGGCGGGAAGCGTGTTGGGGATTTGCCGTACGACCCGAGATCCCAGCTTATAGTCAACCCGACGCGTCGAACCGGATTATTAGCAAATACCCGCTTGCGAGTTACATATCGCTAATTGAACCGTCGGAGAGTGGCGAGCATCCCGGTTGGGTTTCTGTTGTAGCTGTTATTAACAATAAGTACTTAAGCGCATGGGTACGCCATGCTGATATCGTTCTTGCCTCCGATCTTCCGCCCGCCGGCCTTCATGGCAATTTTTCCAAGATGAGAAGCTGAAGGGCTGCACCGACATCCCGCGCGTGGACGCGAAAAGCGGAATAAAATTCAAGTAGCGCACACATTACGCAAAGCCACGTATACGCCACCGCTGCTCGGATATAAGGCCGATCAGCTCGCTCCTCAACCGGGCGACGTTTTGCATGGCCGGATAGGGTCAGGCTTACTCCAGAATATTTCGGCGCCCCACCCTGATTTAAGGAGTGAAGTTTGGGCAGTGGCGGTTGTAATAGGCCTCGAACTCGAGCACGTGCCACAGCCTTTGACATGATCGGATACTTTGTTTCGGCTTAATAAGAATGGTCCATAAGTTGGGCTGCGAGCTTTAATTGTGCTAAGGCAAGCACTCGGTCTGAACGGTTAATCTGTTCGGACAAGAAATTGCTAGAACTAGATGAGAAGATGGCCGGGGCATATCGAAAGGCTTACAACGCGGCATCGGACGAGAAACAATTGAAAGCAGAGCAAATCGAGTGGCTCAAAGAAAGAGACGCGTGTGAAACTAGCGAATGTATAGGGAGAAAATACGAGAGTCGTATCGACGTTCTCGACAAAATAAAACCTGACTTTTCTTGGCTGAAGGAATATGCAGGCCAAACAACAAATGCGCTAGCTTGGGATAAGCGGTTTAGTAGATTTATAAAATCGATCTCACCGATAACTAAACAAGATTTCGGATTAGGCGAGCAAAATCTTGCCGGCGTGCTTAGCGATACACTGGGCGGCCCTCCTGACAACGTAACCCTTGGAGATAATCGTTATTTAACGTTTTCTGCTTGTGTCCCCCACTTTTGTCTTGAGAAGGGCTGGGTTTGGGTTGACCTGTTGGAATTAACTGCTGTTGCGGCAATTATTCATTACGACTCGCGAAAAGCTGATTTTCTAGCTAAACCCGTTCTATTGGTCTTCTCCAAACATGTTGAGGTTGCCGCACTTCCTCAACGTTTCAAGGGTGACTTGAATAAATGGCTGACGCGAGCGGAAATAGGCAACAAGACGGCGAAATACTTTATTAATGCGACCGGCAAAGTTACCAATTTCTAGAACAAGCCCGAATGACCGGTGTCTCGTCTGTATTCGAGATTGCGCTAAAGGCATCGGCCGATTCGTCTTCGGGATCGGGAGGTGACAAGATAGTAGGTACCGCGTAATGAAATGGACGGCTGGGTTGTTTTTTATTTTGTGCGGTTTCTTACTACCGCGCGGTCCGTTTGCTCAAGAGAAGCAGGTGTTCACATGTGATGCAGTTTTAGGGGGTAAGATACAACATAAATTAAAAATAGAGATGCTTGCTGGGAAAATAACTGATTTTAGATACACGAGTATCGCCCCAAATGGACACAGCTGTGATATAGGAGCAAAAAGAAATCGCAAAAACTCTGATTGGCAAGACGAAGGGCAATCGACAGTAATTTCTACACGCGCTCTAGGCCAAGACAGTGGCACAGTTCGTATCGAGAAAGGCGGTAATTCCTACAAGCTAACCGTCCTGAGCCCATTAGATTTAAGTTGTGGATTGCAAGGTTATATGGCTCCCATCGTTGTTTTGCGTACAAACAATAAGATATGTGAATTGCATGAGGCAGAGAAAAATACCAAGTAAGCTTAGCTGTGGGTAAGATCATCGAATGCACGTCGAGTCCGATGCCATATGATCCGCATTATCCCGAAGAATGAAGTCGAGCCGAGTCCGCTGAGTAGTGACCGCCCGGCGCGCTCGCCGGGTGGTTCTCGCATGCTCTTGAAGCGATTGCAGATGGTTTGGCTTTAATCGGGCCCACTAGTTCCTTCTCGCCGGCTTCGACACCCGCGCATTGGTTCGGGCAAACCCCGGCAGAACGGAGTACGCTTCCATCGTCCAAGGAGCGCTTGTCTTTCGATGATGCCAGATTCCGCGGCCAGCTCGCTCGAGCTTTCCATCGCCCAACACGAGTCCTACGTCAAAGCGGACCCGCATAACGCGTTGTTGTGGCTCGCCCTCGGCGACCTCTACCATCAGGCCGCGCGGTTCGAGGAAGCGGTCGCAGCGTTCGAGCGTAGCCTCATCGAATCGCCGGAACGCCCGGCGGCGCGCAGCCGCATCGCCTTGGTGCGCATCTCCCAGCACCGCTTTTCAGAGGCCGAGGCGATCCTTCTCGATCTTCTGCGCGCGGAGCCGGATAGCGCCGCGCTGCTTTACAACCTGGGCCTCGCGCAGTTCTACCAGGACAAATGGCGCGAGGCGCAGGAGAATTTCGATCGCGCCCTGTCGCTCGGCCTCAAGACGCGCGACAACCTCGCATATCTGACGCGCAGCCTGCATCATATGGGCAAGATGCAGGAGGCCATCGAATTCTGCAACCGGTGGCTGGGCGAGGCTCAGGACGACCAGAGCAAGGGCTATCTCGCACTGCTCGAGATGGACGACGGCAATATGCCGCGGGCGCGCGAGCTCGCGCAGGACGTGTTGACGCGCGATCCCGAGAACCTGCACGCGAGCACCGTCGCCGGCGCCTACTCCATCGAGCAGCAGGACATGGAAGACGCCGAGAGGTTCTTCGACAACGTGTTGCGCCGCGAACCGGAGAACCCGCGCGCCTGGCTCGGCCTCGGCTTGATTCGGCTATATGAGCAGAAGCATGCCGAGGCGATCGCCGGGCTTGAGAAGGCGGTGAGCCTCATGCCGGACAACTCGGGGACCATCGTGGCCCTGGGCTGGGCGCGGCTCGCCGCAAGGGATGCGCGCGGGGCCGAAAGGACTTTCCGTCAAGCTGTCGCGGTCGATCGCAACTTCGCCGAGGCGCACGGCGGTCTCGCTTCGACGCTCGCGCTCCAGGCCCGCGTCGACGAAGCGCAGCAGGAAGTGCGCGTGGCGCTTCGTCTCGACCGGGCGGGTTTCGGCGCGAGCTTCGCGCGGGCGGTGCTTCTCAAAATCCGGGGAAAGGAGGAGCTCGCGAAGGAATTGCTCGCCAAGGTGCTGCAGCAAGCGCCCGCCGAGGGCGCTCAGCCTCTGATCGAGCACCTGCGGATTTACGGCGCGAAGCAATTGCCGAAAACGCCGCCACCCCGTTCCGGCGCACCCTCCGATGTCCAGCGACACTGAGAAAAAACTCCCGGCCAGCACCTTGTTCCACCGGGCGCTCCTTGCGCTCATTCCCGCGGCGAGCTTGACGCTTGCCGCCTACCACTCCGGGTTCGCGTGGTACTTCACGGTCCCGGCGGTTTTGTGTTGGGGCGTCGGGATCTGGTATTTGAAGCGCGGCTCGGGTCGCTGGAACGAACAACAGCGCTAAGCCTCCGCGATGCGTGATTCACTTGTAGCGAATAAACACTCCCTCGATCTGTTCGTACGTCGCGGGCGGGATGCGTGTCATCCTGCCTTGGATGATGACCCACTGCTCCGGCCGGGTCCATGGCTCGCGGCGCTGTACCCATATCGCGTCCGCGCCATGGAGCGCGGCTTCCTTGTAGAGGGAACAATAGGGCTGCGACAGCGGGCACAATGAAGTCTCCGCCCCTCGAAACTTTGCGATGACCGTGTAGGGCCGAGTCGGCTCGCCGGCCAACCAGGCAACGTCCTCGGTGACCGGATAGACTTCCGAGGACAACTTCTCGTAGTGGAAGCCGCTGCCGCATCCGGCCACGAGAAGGAGTAACGCAGCCATCCCCATCCAGCCCCGAGCTGAGCTAACAGTGAAAGGCAAGGCCCAAAACTCCAATTTTTAACCCCTTCATTGTTTCCTCCTTCTTAACATTACGCTGCTACCACCTTAGTGCAAAAATTGATGCGCTTCCAGTTCCCGGATCGCGTTCTGAGCCGATCGAGGGGTTCCGGGCATAAACTTACTGCCAGATCCGGTGATATACGAGGGAAACCCCGTGCCCAAAGGTTGGGGCCGGCGCCGGCAAAGAATGGCCCGCCGCGGCGCAGGGGGATAGAATGAAGGGCCAGTTCATGCAGGTGCCGGCAAAGCAAGCTCCCTTGGGAGAGATTCAAATGGAAAAGTCCACCGTAGAAAGGCTCGACGTCGATGAATTGCTGCAGCTCGCGCTGCAGGCGTCGAAGGAAAATCGCAACGAGCAGTCGATCACGTATTTGAAGCGGGCTCTCGACTTGAAGCCGCGCGAAGGACGCCTGCATTACATGCTCGCCGCCGAGCACGCGCAGATGGGCCTTTATGATCGCGCCGCGGAGGAGATGGCGAAGGCGGTCGAGCTGGATCCGTCGCTCGTGACGGCCTATTTCCAGCTCGGGCTCCTCCATCTCACCAGCGGCCGGGTCGCGCAGGCAGAGTCGGCTTGGCGGCCTCTTGACCAGCTCGGGCCCGATCACTTCCTGCATCTGTTCAAGACCGGGATGCTGCATCTGGCGCGCGACGAATTCAAGGAATGCAAGAGCTGTCTCGAGCGGGGCATCAAGGCGAACAACTTCAACGAGGCGCTCAACGTCGATATGCGCAGGGTTCTGCACGACGTGCAGGAGCGCCTGGGCAAGCAGGAGCCCGGCGCCGCCGCCGGCGCCGAACCGATTATCCGGCCGTCGATCCGGCCTTCCGGCCGGGCAGTCCTCTCCGCGTACCGCGAGAACCGCGGGGACGACGAGGGCGGAAAGAAAAAGAAGTAGGCCGTCTGACCGACCAGGGGAATCATGACCGACCCGATCAGCAGGCTCAACCCGGCGCTCGAGCTGCTGCGGCAGAGGCTCGCGGAGCAGGCGCAGCGCCTGGATTCTCCCGCGAAGGGAGTTTCCGCGCGGGCGGGCGGCGCGCCGACCGGGCAGGCCGATCGGTCCGGCACGCTCAAGCAACGGCTCAGCGAGCGCCTCGCGGCAGTCGACGCGGCGGACCCGCAGCGCGATCGCAAGCGGCGGCGCGTTTTCATCGAGTCCGTGCTGGCATCGGAACTCGGCGAGGCGCTGCAGAACGATGGCCTTCGCGAATCAGCTTCAACGCGCGGGCGTGCAGTTGGGAGATGCGTCCCTTCGAGAGGCGAAACGCGAGCCCGATCAGCTTGAAATCCATGTGCTCGAAATAATGCCACTTCACGATCTGCTTCTCGCGCTCGGGCAGCGCCTCGACGATGAGCAGCAGCCGCTCCCGCAGGCGCTTCAGCTCCAGCACGCGATAGGGGTCGAAGGTCTCGGGTTCGGAGCTCAGCCCGGAGTCTTCCAACGCGAAGCCCAACGCGAGTCCGACGGTGACCTCGACCAGCTCCTCGAGCGCCTCGGACGCGCCGCGCGCGCCTCCGATGACCGACTCGACGCGCTCTTTTTCAATCTGCTTCCGGCGGGCATGCTGGGCGGCCTGCTCGGTCGCGCGCTCCAGACCGTTTAGGATCGCCCCGCGGATGCGATACCCGGCAAAGGTGACGAAGGAAGCTTCGCGCTTCGGATCGTAGCGGTCGAAAGCCTCGATCATGCCCA
>WNGR01002712.1_pt1 | contig 19366 bp, 40 predicted proteins | sample 5407581 | NCBI WGS metagenome assembly WNGR01 (sample SAMN13153383, study PRJNA577476) | soil metagenome | isolation source: 80 cm soil or saprolite under Garry oak tree replicate 2 | place: USA:California | collected 2016-06-15 | reverse complement strand
TGCGCCACCTGCCCTGTGCCTGGGTCACCCAACACAAAGGCCCCCGTATTAGGGGGGCCTAAGTGCGAGGGCGGAATTCTTTGCGCTAGTGGGTCACGGTAGTCCGCTTTGCGTAAACGCAGCGATGTCTCGCTCCCCTCACGGCCGAATCCTCCACATCGCGAATGCCCACCGCGCGACCCGTGCGCAGTACCTTTCGTAAACCCGCTTCTGGCATTCGACGCACCTGATTCCCTGTTTGGGATCTACCATCCGTCCGCACCTACTGAAGCAAGCGACCTTCGGCCGTTCCGTGCGCCGTCGTCGTGACGCTTCGAGAGCCGCGCGGTCGTTGCCTGCGAGGATGTGCGCCATGCGCGGTTTCACTGGAGCTTCTTGAGTGCGTGGAAGAAAACATGCCAGATTCGCTCCTGCGTAACGTCGAACTCCTTGGCGAGGGAGGCGAGGGTTCGGCCCTCTATGGACCCCTCCAGCACGCGCCGTTCACGAAAGCTTAGGCGGCGGAGGCGTCCGGCTATCACTGCGGGATTCTCCTCGGTCCACCCCGCGACTACCTCGGAAAGGCTCACGGCTTCTCCATCCAAACCGCCCCGTGGGGGTGCCCATCGACGCCCGTCCACGCTAGAAGTTTTGCAAATTGATGCACGGCGGCGGGCTCGTCCTTTTTCATGCAAGAAAAGCAAACTTGCTCACCGTTTGGCCCATAGGGTCGCGTTTCCTCCACGGCTCCGCAATCCTCGCACCTGCCAGGGGGCTCCGCCACTACCCAAACGGTTCCGTCGTCGGCCTTGTGAGTCATACCCGCCCCGCCGCTCGGCCGCAGGCCCACCACGCGAGGGCGCGTTTGCATATCTCGTAAACCCGCTTCTGGCATTCAAGGCACCTAACTTTCACGGCTCAAACCTCATGGTCTGAATGAACCCTTTTTTGTGCTGACGACAGACTCGCTTGGCTTGGCGCTTTGCAAAAAATAGAGTCTCCGTTGATCCGTCCTTGAGTAACTCATCGTCGTGGTAAGCGCTCCAATGGATCGGACAGTAATGGTCCGCGGTGCGTTCTATCTTGATCTGGTAGCCGGTCACGGCTTTTCCATCCAAACCGCCCCGTGGGGGTGCCCATCGACGCCCGTCCATAGGATTTCCTTCTCAAGCGCAAACGCATTGCAGGCTTCTTTCACGTCAGGAACCATACTATAGTCGTCCGCCACGAGTGTCCCCCCGGCGCTGAGTAGTCCCCACCCTAGCGCAAGGTCTTTCTTGACGGCCCCCTTGGAGTGGTCGCCGTCCACGTAGACCCAATCGAAATGCCCCCGATGGAACGCGGGCACCTGATCGGGCATTTGCGAATTGCACTGGCAGAACCGCCACCGCATAAGGAGGCCGAGTCGTTCGATTCTCTCGCGGGCCTCCACGCAGGGGCGAATGTCCAACGACACGAGCGACCCCCACGGCGCCGCGAGTAGGAAGTTTGCGGCTGACTGGCCCGTCTCGGTTCCGATTTCCAGCCCCCGTCGCGGGCGGCGTAGTCGAACCAGATCGAAATACGCCTTCCCGTACCCTGCGCTCATCGGTCCCGACTCGTCAGGCTGCCACTGCATGATGCCTCGCAATTCTTGCCGCCTCCCACGCCTCGACCCAATCCTCAGCGCGGGCCTCGAAGGTCCATCGCGCCGCGGCAGCGCGCCCGTATTCGACGCAATCCTCGTATAGACCGCTGTCGAGCGTGAGCCGGGTTAAGTGTCGTTTCCATTCCTTGGGCGCCTGCGCAAGTAACACCCCGCTTTTCTCCTCCAGTGCCCATTCCTCATAGGCCGCCGTCCAGCTCGCCACCGTGGGGATTCCAAGGGCGGCATTCTCTAGCCCCTTGAGCCATGACTTGCTTTGGTTAAAGAGATTGGGTGCAAGCGGGACTATCCCGATTCGGTAGTCCAGTGTCTTGTAGTGTTCCCCGCAGGGAACATCCCAGTAATGGGACTTTTCCCACTGCCCGTCTGAGAGGCCGAGCCACGACGCAACTTCAGAAGCGTTGCGAGCCCCGATGCTAAAGCCCCCCCCGGCGCTCCGCACGGCTTGAGCGACGGCCCCGCCGCACGGCTTGAAGTCGCCACGGTGAAACTCTCCAGCACCCGCCCATCCGAACGTGTGAATGGGGGTAGTGGAAATGTCCAGCACCCTTTCGGGGATGCAATTTCGCAGCACCGTTCCGCCGTAGATCCCCTGGAGTGTAGGGGTGCCCACCGTCACGCCGTCTGCGATTCGGCTAGCCTCCATCACGCGAACCTTAGATTCCACCCCGCCCCCTAGGACGGGATGGTAGTCTTTCCACGCTGGGTTTTCGGGCGGGATATGTTCTATGTCGTCGTCAATCTCGACCACAACTGCGATGCCCTTCGATTGTAGGAGTGGAATCACCTGGAGGGCCTGATCCTGCGCGGGACGCTGGAATACTACTACGTCAACATCCAGCTCCTCGGCCCCCACAACGCGCCCCTTTTGATCTACTGTAAGATCAATCCCCGTCCGGTATTCAACCTCGACGCCAAGATCGGCAGCGACGCGCCCGGGTTCACGGATTCGGTAGAAGCCGCAGCCCTGCTGGTCGGCGGGGAAGAGGCAGACTTTCATTCTTCCCCCCCTTCTGGACGGCGTTCTACGCCCTGAGCTATCCCCTCAACCACGTCGGCTGCTTCTAGGAGGGTCTCCTTGCATTTGAGCAATAAATTCAATTGCTCGTAAGTTTGTCGAATTCCGGAAAACCTTGTGTGGCAGGTGGGACATTCAATCATTTCATCCACTCCCCGGTCCGGAATCGCGTCTTGCACTGCGGATACTGAATCGTCCTATCGAACGTCACCGTATCCCCCTTCTGGGAGCTTGAGCCCGTCACCGTGCGCCGTCTTCTTGCGTCGCCCCGGCCCGCGCGGTCCGTCGTCTCCGTCCACTGCGATATGGCGCCAGAACGTGGTGGCGATGATGCCCGCGATGATCCGGCCCTGCTTTGTGAGTCGGAGGTTCCCGAACTCTCCGCCGCGTGCGCGCTTGGCAGTTATGTGCCCGCCCCCTCGTAGTTGTTCAATAGCCCCCTCAATCCTCACCTGGATTGAAGAGCCTGTGAGTCGCCCCCCGGGCGATTCCCTCAGCGCGAGTAGGATCGCTTGTCGAAATGCAATGTCTGACGTGTAGGAGCCCCTTGCTCCCCGTTCGGTTACTCGTCTAGGTCCGGCGCCCATTCGCGCGACACCCCCCTCAGTGCATCGGGGTTGATTTCCCACTCGTCCACGATTTTCCTAACCATGCGTCGCTGTCTCATGATGTAGACCCCGGCCAGCAGGCAAACGGACGACGCGCCCAGCATCAACGACGCCATCGCGATTGCGACTACCCAATACCAAACCATTCCGTCCAATCCTCCGTGTTTCGTCCGTGGGATTTGTCAACCGGCGGCGGATCTTTTTCGTCCAGCCGCTGTTTAGTTATTCTCTCACGCCACGCGACAAAAAGCGAGCCCACTTTGTAGACCCCCCAGCCGAGCGCGAGCCAGTAGAGCGGCTTTGCGAGTAGGTAGGCGACCAGCAGCACGACGACTAGGGCCGGAAGGACGAGGGGTAGGAGCCCTAGCCCAATCTCAGCGAGGATGATTGCCACGAGGGCCTTCACCGTTTCGCCGCCTTTCTTTCCTCCCTGTGATCCATCCACCACACAAATTCGATCCCGGGAGTCCATCCCGTGCCGAGCCCCGCGAAGAAAAGCATAGCGTGCGTCATTGCTTCACTGCCTCACCAAGTCGTGCGCGGTCGGCCTCGGATGCTGGGTGGTAGGTTCGGCGCGCCTGCGCCAACACTCGGTCGAGGTCGATCCCATTCTGGTGATTGAGCCCGTCTACCATAGCCGACCAATTCCAGCCCTGCTTCCGTGCCCGTGTATAACACGCCTTAGCGTCGGCGGTCGTCACGACTTCGCTCCGTAGTAGAGAGCCATGATCGTCACGCCGAAGGCGAACCCGAATCCCGCGATGATAATTAGGCCTTCCATCCTGCCGCCTCTCGCACCAGTTTGATAACCCGCGTTTCCGCTCCCACGTATTCAACAAGCGCGTCCCGTAGGCCGAGAGGGAGAGCGCGCAGTTCGTCGTCTGAGAGTTCCTTGAGCGCTCCTGAAATCCCCTTTACGTTCGCGAAGTGGGATACCAGCGCTTCTGTGGCGGTGTTCATCGCCTTCCCTTCCTTCCGATCTTGAGAATGACGTAAGCGCAACCAGCCGCCCATCCGCAGAGTGCGAGTGTGAGTCCAGTTGCGACTACCGTTACCATGCTCTTAGTATCGGCCAGGCGCGGCAACATTGCAATAGAACATCCGTCTAGTACTTGACAATTCGCAATGTCGCAGGGTCGGGCGCGCGTGCGGGTTTCTTCTCGCGGATCAAGAGTCTGACTTTGTGGAGTGCTTCGCCCGCCGCGCGGGGCGTAGGGCACTTTGCCCACACTCGCCGCTGGGAGTCGATCACATACCACGCCGCCTCGCTAGACACTGCCCAGCACCCCGAGTGGGCCTGACGCCGCCCCCGCCGTAACGGTCGGAGTCCCAGCCGTGAGGTCATTGGGCAGGGTCCCAGACAAGGCGGGGGCATAGGTGATGGTGCCGGACTTATAGCCCGGCAAGGTCGAGCCCGACTGTTGATTCCACTTGATAATCGTGCCCGAGCCGTAGGCCACTCCGACGACCCCCGGGGTGGCGCCCGTGAACGCACCCAGCAAGAGGGCGAGGATATATTCGGTTCCCCCCACGAGCGTGAACGCGGACACCGTCAGGATTGCCGGATTGGGCGAACTGCCGGGGAACCCGGACGGCCCCGACGACACGAGCTTGGATGTGCCTGCCTTATTGAACACTCCCAGGTCGAGCGTTCCTGTTGTGGGAATTTGCGAGATCATGACTGCGAGGCGGGTCACACGCTTTGAGAACGGCATTACGAAATGCACAAATTGGACCTGTTGCGCGACCATGTTAAAGTCAGCGAACTGGAAGCCAGGATCGCCCGGGACCTGAAGCGGCGAAGCGTCGCCAGGGACCGCGAAGAAACCCCCGTTCTGAAGGGTCACGTTCTCGACGCTGGAATTCGTTTGCGCCCCCCCGCCCGCAGGCGATGAGACGTTAAAGGAGTTTTGCGCCCCGAAGCCGTCCGCCACTACCGGCGCCGCCGTGGGCGTTTCAGCGGTTTCGGGTACAGGTGGGGAGGGCATAGCCCCGCCGCCTGCACCTCCTTCCGGTTTCGGGAAGTAGGTGTCGTCGGTCATGAGTATTCGTCTCCATCCATTGTAAGCACGAGCCCAGCCGCACCGGAGGCGTCCTGCGCTTGGACAATCTCGCCAGGCGCCAGCACGTAGTAACAGTAATGATCGAAAACCGTCTGCTGAAAGATCAGGAAGAGATCGAAGAGCCGTGTTCCGGCCGCGTCGGCGCCGATCGACATGGAGAAGGAACGCCCGGTTGCGATCGGGTTGTAGACGTGGATATGCCGGACGATTGCATAGAGCCTCGTAGTTGGAACCGTGTAAACGGTGGCTGCGCCGCCCGTGGCGAGCTGGAGCGGTCCGGCCATGCGCTTGGGGGTGCGGGTTGCCATTTAGGTATTCACCACTTCCAACTGGGCCGAAATGGAGGAGAGGGAGTTAGCGGCCGTGGTCCCCGAAACCTGGACACCGATCAGGTAGAACCCGTCAGCGGGCATTGTGAAGAGCCCGGACGTTCCGGCCGTCTGGGTGTTGATCGCTGGGTTCGCAAACGCGATCGTGGAGCCCGCCACGACGGCGCCCAGCGTGTAGCCGATGATAGCCGCACCCCCCCCGACGCCCGTTATTGGGTAGAGCCCCACCGTAAAGGTGACTCCCGCCTGCGTAGGGTTAATGTCACATACTGCATTTATCCGCATTCTGGAAGTCTTACCCAGTTGTGCGAAGTCGGCGGAGTTGAGTCGGAACTGTTGGGCGCCCGCTGCTATCGAGGTTCCCGACGCGGAGAGCTGCCCATTATTCGCGACCCAGAAGTTGTTATTGCCCCCGACCAGCCCCGCGACGATGTTGGCTTCCATGCTCGCGACCACGACGGCGGATGGCTGCTGCGCGGGCGCCATGATCCACCGTAGGGGCGCCGCGCGCCCCTGGTAAATCAGCTCCGCGAACTGGAACTGGGTGAGGGTGAAGTCCGCTCCGGTCGGGGTCTTGATCCGGTTGCCCGCCGTTCCCGTCAGCGCCTCGTGGGTGATTGTCATGAGGGACGCCACCGAATTCCAGAGTAGGATTTTCCGCCCACTGATTGCCCCCGCGACGCTCGAAACGGAGAATGCCAAGGTTGGCCCCAGGACCCTGATCGGGCAGTAGTTCGGGTTCGCCCCGACTGGCAGCACCACGTCATCATTGACTCCGTTTACGAGCGTGAGGTTAAGGAACCCTTGCGGTGCGTGGACGAACGGGTCCGCCCCGAAGAGTGAGCCGGGGCCGGGCACTGTCTCGAATGACAGCTCGTCATCCACTGTCGAGGTAACCGCGCCCCCGGGGCCTACGGTGACGCCCGGGGGGACACCGAAGGCGTCGCTTTCCGGCGCGTCGCGGAGTCTAATCAGACGGGACAAGCGCTTCGATCGTGACGCTCGCGGAGGAACCCGCCGCCGACGACCGGACGCGCACCGCCTCGCACCTGCGGATGAAAGAATAGAGCCCCGGTGCCAGGAACACTTCGGGGCCGTACTGTCCGCCGCTTTGGACGACGCCCGGTCCGGGTAGTGCGCGCTGGTAGAAAATCCCGTTATTGAAAACTGCGATAAAGAGCTTCACGGTGCCCGGGCAGGCGAGCGTGTTGGCGTCCGAGTAGGCGTCCGCGGTGGCCGCATTGTTGAGCACAAATGGCACTAGTCCCCTTTGCCCGAGAGCGCGGTCGTTAGGACCTGTTGCAGTTGCGCAACATTCCGCACGGTCGGTGCGTGTCCCAACACGTCACTGAGCAGGTTTGCGACTACGGGTCCCACCTGCGCGATCGAGAGCGGTTCCCCATGGTACTCGATACAGACCAGCCCGCCGAGCCGGTCCCCGTAGACAGACAGCCACTTGACCGTATCGTCTGGACCGGGATCGTTGGCTTTCCTGACTATCCGTGGGTTCGCGTTCTCGCTCACGGAATGCGCAACTCCCTGAATGCGCGGCGCGAGCGCACCTTATTGAAATCGCAGGCGCCCACGATGCCCCCCACGGCAGCATGATCCGTGTATTGCCAGATTGACCAACGACGCCAGGGATGAGGAACATAGAGAAAGGGGAAACGAACATAAGCGGCGAGCCAGAGCGGGCAACCATAGTTATGGACGAGCCCATGATCTCGCCACCACGAGCCAGTATAGATAATTGGCATGACTCCTACTTGGGCCTTCACGTGGTGGACGAACGCGGACACCCAGGGCTGTAGTTCGGCAAATCCAAGACCCTGTGACCACTCTATGTCTAGCACGGGTCTTAGGTCACCGGGTCTGAACCCACCCGCCCTAGCGACCGTGGATAGGAAATGTTCCGCCTCCGCCGTCGCAGAACGGCCCGGCTGCGGGCGCGCGAAATGGTAAGCGCCCCGCACGAGCCCATTGTGCTTCAACTGTTTCCAGTTGTAGTCAAAGTCAGGGTCAACGTAGGTGAGTCCTTCGGTCGCCTTGCAGATCGCGAAGTCGTGTGACTGCTTCACAATCCTCCAGCGCGGGACACCCTGGAAAGAGGAAACATCGGGACCGCGCAGACGGAGCCTCATAGGGCCGAAGATAGTGTCGAGAACGATTCCCGTCATGACTGCACCCCCGAACGAACGCCCGATCTGGAGTCCTGCTGCTTATCGTGGCGTGCGTTCATTTCGACAATTCCAACTCAACGATCCCTAGCCGCAACGTGCAGAGCTTGTTGTTCGGCTGGTTCGTGAACAGCGCTACGAGTGTCTGGTTTTCGGGCACCACGAGTCCCTGGTTCCCGATCGTGGACGACGCTGCCGCCGTGAAGGTCGTTCCCGTGACGGCTGTAAAGCCACTGGAGAAGAGCAGCGTTTGCGGCTGGATCTCGTTCAGGTAGAGAGTGAGGAACCCGGCCGCGTCCCCCGTGGCGGCGAGTTGCTGGATCAGCCAAGTGGTTCCGGGCAGGGGGGAGAGCGTGCCGGAAGCGGAAGTCGCCGCGCCCCCCACCTGGAGGATCACGGTTTGGTAAGCGTAGTGCTCGCGCTCCAGCTCGTCCACCGCAAGCGCAATCGCGCGGTCGAGCCGGGAGTGAATGCCCTGGATGCCCGAACGGGCCTCCTCCACGATGCTGTTAGACCCCACCACGCCCCCTAGCGAGAGTGACCATAAGCGCAAACGCGACCCCGATCAGCATCCCTGTAACGAGAGCGATGATAAGGGCTTCCGTCGCGCCCTCCATCGGGTCGAACGACCCAAGGGGGGCAGACTGGCCGCCCCCCGAGGGGCCATCTCCATTGCGCTCAGAAAGGTGAGCGTCTAGAAGTTCCTGCCGAGTCCACATACTCATGGGGCCTTCCCCACGCTCTTCAGCACCGACGCCTTCGCCGCCGCATTGACGGGCGCCACCGGGTTCGCCCCGAAGAGCGACTTGGAAAGCTGTTGAATCGCCCAAAGGGTAGCGACGCCGCCGATCACAATTAGAAGGATACGCTTCATGCCTTCGGGTGTCAAGAGCCCCGCGAAGGCACCGAAGGCGTCGGCGATCCTCTTCAGCTCTTCCGCGACGCCAGTAGCGGCGCCCGGGGTGCTGTAGTCCACCCCTGCGCCCAGCGATTCTGGCCCGCCCGTGGTGCCCCCTCCAGGGGCGTGCTTAGCCTCCGCGAGCACGTCCGCCAACGAGTACCCGCCCCCGTATTTCCTGATCGCCGCCCCCCAGTCGTGCCCCGGCCCCGCATCGTTGGCGAGCTTGCGGGCGGCTGCGTCGGCGGCAAGGGAGAGGTTCCGGCGCTTCGCAGGGGTATCGAGCCCATATCCGGCGCCCGTCGCGGGCTCAAATTGGAACGGTCCCTGAGCCCCGGCGCTTGAGTCCTTCGGGTTACTTCCGAAAGTGGATTCCAGCCCATAGACTCCCAGTAGCACATCTTCGGGGACCCCATGCTTTGCGGCGGCGGCTTTCACGAGTGCAATGTCCGGTCTATCGGCCAGGGCGCCACCGGGTTGGGCTTGGGGAAGGTTGGGAGAAGCCCGGCGCCGCGCGCGCTGACGGGTAGCCTGCGCATGGAGCTGCGCCGTTTCCTGCGTCTGCCGTTGCATCGGAGTCCGAACGTCCGATGTGCCAAAGTAGAAATCCTTGGTACGTCCCGCCGCGTCAGTGATAGACGCTTTGGCCCCCCGGATCGTTACCTGGATCGGGTTGTCGTGCGCCAGGGGGTTAAAGGCGTCGAGGAGACTCATGCTAGTCCTTCTCCCAGTCCGTGGACCCGCTCTCCATCCCGCGCTGCACCGCGCGCTCGTAGAGCCACCACATATAGACGCTTGCTGCCAATGCTCCAGCGAGAGGCCAGATCGAACGCGCGAGAATTGCGCCGATGACATTAGTAACGCCAGTAAGCACAATTGCGTGAGTAACGTACTCGCGCAGAGAGGCGACCTTTTCCGGGTCCCCCCCGAAGTTCTCGGCCGTCCACGGTGACGAGTTCGTGGCTGAGAAAACATCCAGCGCGTTTGTAGCAGACGCTATGAATAGGATCGCCGCGCCCTGATTGCCGGTCATCGGTAGCCCAGTTTCGGGCATGGGCTATCCGATGTGAAGACGCTTTTTAGCGCGAGCGCGGATTGCGGCGCCCGCCTTACCCGGGTGGGCCTGTGCGATCCTGCGATACTGCTGCTGGTTGTGCCTGGAGCCCGCGACAGTGCGGTTCGGGACCTTCGGCGGGCCGCCACCGGAGCCCGGGAGAAAGATGGAGACCGGCGCGTTCCCGTTGTCAACCGCGTTCGGCGCGTTGTCTCGCGTCGCGTAGTCCGCGAGTAGCGCTTGCTGCCCGGTCGCAATGTCGATGATCCCCTGAGGAATCTCGGCCGCACTCTGGTTGTAGGGCACCACGCTCCCGCCCGGCGCCGCTGCAACGCCGACGCCTGCGAGCCCAGAGTCAGCGCCCGACTGATCCGTGAGACTGCCACCCCCGGCGGCGGTTGTATCCGTGGTCCCCGCGGCGGCGGCCGCCGCTGCCCTGCGGTGGCGCAGGTAGAGCCCCAGCACCACGGCGCCGAGCAGCAGTACGACCCATGCCTTACGGCTGAGCCCGGCGGTTTTCTTGCCGCCCTTGAGGGTGTCGAGGGGGTTCTTCACTTCAGGTAATCGTACCCGGGATCTTCGGGGTTCACCACGACCATTGAACCCCACGCCTCGGCGGCGGGCTTATGGACATTCCCGCGCTCGCGCCAGGTCAACTGCTGCCCGGGGAGCACGGCCGCGTGCGGGTCGGGCGCCCAAAGTGCGATCTGGAATTCGTCTTTCATGACTGCGTGATATGCCGCTGCCGCCAGGAACGTCACGATCGGCATACGGGACGGGCGCGCGGGGGTGTCCCCGTAACGGACGGGTTCCGGGGCCTCCTGCGCCGAGTATTGTTCGAACGGCCGAACATTGCGTTCGGCCATTGTGCGTTTGTTCCCCTGCCCCAGCGCCGACCGGCGCTTGACGAAAGCGAACGTCACAGGGGGCAAGGCTACCTGCCTTGAGCAGCGCGCAACGAGCCCGAAAAGGCGTTACCTGTAGCGGACACAATCGAGGCCGTATTCCGGTGCGCTACCAGTGTCGTGACGAGTGCAACGGTCACGATCATCCCTGCAATTTCAGCAATTCGCTGCATCGGTGCCCCCGTCCCTTACAGACTGCTGAATGGGTTCCTCAACCGGCGGTTGGCCTCCTGAAACCTCCTGCGAGGTTGCGGGGGTATCCACGCCCGCGGCTGCGGGTGCGGGCGGCGGTTGGACCGGGGGAGCCTCCTCGACCGGGGCGGGCACGACTTCGGGCGAGCCAGTGGCCGCCGTGGCGCCCGTATTGAACACGACGGGGTTCTCACTGGGTAGCGGCACACTCGTGGGAGGCACCGGCACACTCGTGGGAGGTACCGGCACACTCGTGGGGGGCGGCGACGGTACGGTCGTTTCGTAGACCGTGGGAGCTACGGCCGGGTCATCGGGAACGACCACCTCAAAGGTCCGAGTCATGGGTCTATCTTACCTCCTTACAGGTGGTTTGGGAGTTGAACTGGCAGCGATTGGGGGTGGTGGTTTGGTAGACGAAATTGAGCCTCGCTGCCCCAGGAATTTGAGCGCGTCCGGGCCCTGTTCCAGAATGATCGCAACCATAGCCAGGATCGCGAATGGACCGGAGAGCGCCAACCCGAAGTCCGCCCCCGCCGAGAGCACGAAGAACACGAACCCATAGCCGATGAATTGGCGGATCGGCGGCTGGCCTTGCCCGCGGCCGAAACTGGCCGCCGTCAGGACCGCGAGCGAAACGACCGCCGCTGCGGCAATCTGTTGACGGGTGCTGGTGCCCACGTTCATCCCCGGGGGAGCCCCCTCAGCCACGCGCGGATCTTCGCACCCGCCTGCATGGAGCCCGGGGGGAAGGCCCCGAATTCGAGCCACCCCGGGGGGGCGTTATGTCCGGTCCTTGAAGTGAACGCGACTATCTGCCCCTTCTGAACAAAAGTCCCTTCGGGCACCGCCGCGTCAGTGTGCCCGTAGTAAAACTGTCCGTGGCGCGTTTTGAGAATGGGATAGTTGGGGCCGAAGCCAGATGGGTCGTGACCGTAGGTAATGGTCCCACTGTCGATTGCGCGTAGCCCCTGCTGAGGGTTCAACTGCACGTCCACGCCCTGATCAGAGCGCTTCCACACCGCCTTCACGCCTGCGGGGATTGGAGAGATTGCCCCGGCGATGCCCGATACCGCTTTGGCAATCCCGGCCGGGTCCTGCGGCGTGGGTATTCCCTCAACCGAGCCGAGCCCGCCCTGCCCCGGGAATGGATTGTCCGCGCCCGTCACTCCCTGAATCACGTCCGCTACCGAGTGACCCTTGAGTCCGGCGTAGAGGAATGCGAGCCCCCCCACGAGCAGCAGGAAGCCCAAAGTCACTAGAACGCTCGAGAGAGGCGCTGCAGAACGATGAACGAAACCGCCGACACAAATGCGATCAGCGCCAAGTGCCTCCACTGTCGACTGGTCACTTCGCCCCCTTCCCCTGCCGCTTGCGTTTGTTTACGATCGCGTAGAAGGCGCGACGCCCGTTCTCGGAACCGTACTCACGCGAGAGGGCGCGAGCGGCCTTCTCTGCCGAGCCGGGCTTGCCGCCGAAGTAACGATCGTATCGCTCAAGGGGCACTACCGTTCCTCTCCTCCGCGAGCGCCGCCCGCACGGTGGCCGCATGGACGGGGGAAAGCCCTACGACCGCCCCGAAGATCGCGGAGAGCGTCGTAGAGTCGAGGGTATGCACGGCCCCTAGGTAGGTGACGCATGCGACTACCGCGAGCGTCACGGCCGTCTGAGAGAGCGCAGCGACTATGGAGAGCCGCGACCCGGCTCTCATAGGCTAGGCCGTGCGCTTCTTGTAGAGCCAGTACCCGACGAGCAGCGCCAGGACCAGCAAGAGAAGCTGTTTGTGCGCCTTAGTCATCGCCCAATCCCAGTCATGCGATAGACAAGCCACCCAAGGATGACACCAAGTAGGACCGAGCCCCAGTGGACCTTCATCCTACCTTTGCTCCGACGCCGAAGTTGAACCGGAACCCGGCGGCCTTGAGAAGCAGAAGCGCAACTGCTGCCCCAGCGACAAACGCTGCCACGGCGTAGGGAGTGCCGTCAATGTCCCCAAACCCCTCGCCGCTGAAGGCGGCCGGGAGGGCGCCGCCGTGCGACTTAGTGTAGGCCTGAGTTTCGAGGTTGGGGTGCATGTATTCAACGTGCCGCCACAACTCCGCTGAGGGACCCGCTGGCATTCACTTACAGCGCCCCGGGTGTCGCGACACCCTGGTTCGGGTGGAACCCGGACTGTGAAGTCTCAACGAAGCGCTCCTGCGGGACCACCTCGACCGGGGCTACATCGTTCGTGATGACCTGGAGGGTCCCAGCCGAGACGCTGGATCCGTCCAGCTCCAGCCGCGTTGATTGCACGGTTGGGAGCCAGAACGTCGGGTCGTCATCGCCAATGCTGTTGCCCGGGGAGACCCCCCACGGGTAGACAAAAACGCCCGTGTCTCGACCACCGGATGTGATCGGGGCTACCGCTTTCATGCGTTCGACACGATAGTTCTGCGTGTCGTTGAAAATGTTCCGCGCGTCCCACGCGAGAATCGGCGGGTTCGGGAACACGTTGTCATCGCGGGTCCCGACCCCGTTTACGATCGTCCCGTTGCGGGCAATCACGAGCACGTTGCGGATCAGGTTCCCGACCCGCGGAAGCAGGGTCGTGTTCGCTCCCGCCGAGACTGACTTAATGAACTGGGACCAGTACTGCGTTGTGCCGTGCGCATAGGGAACCTGCCCCTGCGGGCGCCCGGCAACGTCTGTCTCGTTCGGCAGCGTCCATGCCTCAAGGAAGCCCCTGATCCTGATCGCAGGCGCCGTGGGGGAACCACCGGAGACGATGTTCGCGAGCGTGTTCAGGGTAATGTTGACCTTGTACGCCGCGGCGGCATTCTGGTTCGCGAGCGCGCCCATGCCGTTGTGGTGGCTGATCTCGACCGGGATACGGACGCCAAAGGCGCAGTTGATCGTGGACACGAACCACGGCACGAGCCGCGGGTCCACGAACTGGCCGCCGTAGCCCCCCCAGATGTTCGACTGCGCGAGCGCGTAGCCGTCGAGGGGGCCGAAGATCGGGGCGCCGTTCACATCGTTCAGCGAGATCGACTGAATGACGTTGAACGGGTAGTCGGCGGCGAGGTTACCACCGGAAACGTTTCCAGTGGCGCCCGTTACCTCAAGGTAGATGTGCCGCAGGAATCCGAACGCGGGAACGTCGAACGGGCCAAGCTGGACGGCGGACGTGCCCGGGGTGCCGGTTACGTCAAAGGCGGGTTCGGTATGCTCGTGTGCCGCCGCGGTGAAGGGGATCACGGGGGAGCGGGCGGGGGGGGAAGCGCGGCGCGCTCCACGAGAGGGGGACTTGAGTGCCATAACCGAGAACCCTTTCTAGTAGATGAACGCGAGCGCCTTGCCCACGGTGGTATCGGGGAAGTGGACTTCGGCCAACCTGATCGCCGTCCCGACGATCAGGAGGAGAAGCAGGAAGTGGACGGCTGAAAGCGTTGTCATCCTGAGCTAAACGCTAGCAGGTTTAGACGAATGATTGATTGACTGAGGGGCCGATTCGGACGATACTTAGAACATGGAAATCAACGAGAGGAGCACCATGTTCGACCCCAACCAGGGCGCCACCCGGTTCAACCCTGACAGCCAGTCGCACTCCACCCCGAAGCAGTGCAAGACCCACGGCTGCATGCGGCCGGTCGTGCTGGGCCTTGTCTACTGCCACACCTGCGCCGCGGTCGAGGCCACGCAGGCGGAGATCGAGGAGGCAAGGCTAAGGACCGCCGAGCCCGTCCGCCCCGGCGGCGGAGACATTCCGCTATGAGCCGACGCGGGTTCTAACCTTCTCCCCGGTCCGCGTATTCACATACAGGACCGTATGGCGGGGCAGACGGCTGACTTCGCTGGCTATCGCCCGCGAATCGTGGCCGCCCAGCCCCCCGATACGGTCCAGGTCCCGCTTGTCGTTTGTGCGCCAGAAGAAAACGTGGGTCGCCTGCGAGTATGCCGAAAGTGGGATAAACGCCGGTCGCTGCCCACCTGCCACGACTGAAATATGAGAGGAACGGCCTTGCTGCCACAACAACTCCATGTCCGTCCCCAGTCGAAGAAACTGGGTTATATAACGAACCTCATCGAGGTAGACAGTCCAGCCACCCTGACGGTAGACAGTCACGAGCGCCTCATGAACGACTTTGCGCTGTTCGCCAAGCGACTCGGAGCCCCGGGCCAATGGGACCGACAAGATTATGCGCCGCGCGGCCTCGTCGGGCAGCTCGTGGAAATCCTCCACCCGCTGGCAGTCCTGATCTTCCAGCCGATAGAGAACCTCGTCCCGCTGCTTAGTGGCGATTGCGAGAACGAAATCACGACGGGGGAGAAGCTCAAGCGCGAGTGTGGTCTTACCCCCCCCGGTCGGACCGATCAGCGTTACGTGCTCACCTTGCTCCCAATCGAACCAGAAGGCAAGGAATTCCTCCCAGGGTACTTCGCCAGTACTAGGCGCCAGACGGGGGAGGCTGTCCAGGGTCATGCTGCTTAACCTCTTCCGATTCTGGGACGCCGAAACCAAGTGGAAGCGGGAAGCCCTTGGGCAACAGGTCGTGGTGGACTGCGACCGCGATCACAACGGGCGCTGTCGCAAACATTACCTCACCCCATGCAGAGCCGGTCAGGAGCCGCTCGATTGCCGCGCGCACGCGCGGGCTCGTCTTGGCAAGGTTCTCCCACGCCGCCGCCATGGGTTCGGCCTGCGCCATGATGACCCCGGCGCAAACCATATCCCCCGTCGTGCCGACCGCGACCCCGATTGCAATAAAAGCATCTTCAAGCCGCTTCTTGAGCGGGGGCTTGCGGGGCGCGCGCTCTGGCTTGGGCTTGTCGGCGGCGGCGGGCTTCTCGTCAAGCCTAGGCGCGGGCGGCTGCTTTTCGAAATCGGGGGGAACGTCAGCGAAAGTCGTGGGGCCGGACCCCTCGTCGGGCGCGTCGGACTTAGGCATTCTCCTTCACCTTCTCCCGGTTCCTCTTGCGCGTCCGGTAGAAGAAATGTTCGTTCTCTGGCGGGTCATCTTCGGGTTCGTCCTTCGGGTCGGGCGGCGGCGGTGGCTCTTCCTCTTCCCGCGGGGGGGCTGTATCGGAATGCGCAGCATCGTCCGCGATCTTCTCCGCCTCCGCAAGCCGAGTGAAAATGCGGTCCGTGATCTTGTCCGCGAGCGCGTCCGAACCATCGTCGGCGGGTTCGGCGGGTTCAGCGGGTTCGGCAGCGGGCTTAGCAGGTTCGGCAGGCTCAGCAGGTTCGGCAGGCTCAGCAGATTCGGCGGGTTCCGCGGGCTCGCGCTTCTCCGCGATTACCTTGTCGATCCGCGCCGCCTCCGCTTCGGTCAGCTCCTCCCCGTGCAAGCGCTTCAGCGCTTCCAAATCCTCAACCGAGAGGGTCCGCAGGTGTTCAAGGGTAAGAGCCACTGTCTACAAGTATAACGGCGGGGCCAAGGGAGGGCAAGGCCCCGCCGCTGATGGTGATCGTCTCAGCGCGCGTATGAGTGCTATGCTGGACGTTGGATGGTCACCGATTCCCATTATAGCTAAATGGCGGACGACTTCGAGGGCTTCGATGACGTTCGGGCGCGTGCTGTCGATGACGGCGTTCCAGAATACGCACAATCTGATCACGCCGTCATCATCGCCTATGTGGACACCGACGGACGCGAACACTATGTCGAGGATGACGACTGGCGCCCCCCCCGCGAAGAGGATCTCGTGTTTGGGGACGCCTACCTGCTCCGCCTTGACGCCGAGAACCCAGAAGCGCCCGCGAACATGCCGATCATCGTACGCTGGGTCGGCGCGATCGACGGAGTTACGATCGGGGATATTTATGACTACTACACCTCGCATTACGAAGAGCTGTCCGAGTGAGAATCCTCCCCGAATGGGAGCCGATCGTGTCGCCCCAGCCCAGATACGACGAGACGCGGCCGGTCATCGCCATTACGGCCCACGCGATCCTGACCGAGGCGGGCGACCTATGGCGAGACGAGCCGACACCCCGCGAATCCCTCAGGCGCATTTTCAAGGACTCGCCCCCCTCTCTGGTCGCCTGCGACCGCGCGCTCCCGGTGCTCGCCGAACTAGCGGAGCTGTTCGCGGACGACCCCCGATTTCAGTTTGAGATTTTCTCCATGCCAAAGGAGGCATATAATCCAGAATGGCAAGCCCTAGGGGTTCGCGCAGTAACCGAAACGCTCGTAGTGAACCGCGTCGGATTGCGCGTAGCGAATCGCGGGCAAAAAGGGCTCTGGCACCTATTGCTAGATTGCGTCGATATGACAGGGGGGATTCCAGAAGCCCTGATTCAAGCCTCGACCCGCGTGGACGCACTCATGAAGTGGGGGTGCCTAATGCGAAAGCTCGTTCGCGAATTCGATCTACGAGTGCGTCCCACGAATGGGGGGATCGCCTCCCAATTACTGCGTTCGAGACGGTTCTATCCCGACGCCCGGCGGCGGGTTCCGCGACAAACCAATGCGAGCTGTAGGCCCGGGCTACGCGGAAACCACTACGACTATTCCCAGCTTGACCCCGCGACCACCTATGTGAACGTGCTGGAGATAGATCAGCGAAACGCGCATCATTTCGCCGCCGCCACGGTTGAGCTGCCCCATTCCGATTCGCTGTACGCCCGGGGGAGCTTCCAGCACCCAGAGAAGCCCGTCCGCGGGACCGGCTGGCTTCACGGGTCCCGCGGCTTCGAGCGCGAGATTTCCCGTTGTGGAATGTTTCTCGTAGAGCTACATAAACCCCGCCCAAAGGTGAGATTCGCCCCTTCCTTCCTGATGCGAGACGAGCGCCCGGTGTTAATCTGCTCAAACGAGATCCCACACCTGGAAGCGATCGGCTGGAGTGTCTATCGCTTGATCGCCTCGTGGACGGGTGACCCCGAGCCCCCGGACCGGGGCATCTCCGCGTATGCGGAATACTGTCTTGCGTTGAGCGAGGCAACCCCCCCCGCGGAGTGGGCCGTCATGAAACGGACGCTGCTCACGCTCTATGGAATGCTGGGAGCCACGGAGAAGCAAATAACCCGGTACTACCGACAATCTCGGTCCGACCTGGAACCCACGGAGATCAAGGTCGGCGCACACTCCCTTTCCGCACTTGCTTCAAAGCCACGAGCCACCCAGCCCTTCACTGCGAATGTGGTGCAGCGCGCGATGATCGAAGCCGAGACGGCGTGGTGTTCGATCAATCTTGCAAACTCAATTGACAATGGAGTTCTGGCAATCTACGCAGACGCAATCTATGTCCAGACCGATGCCCCGCCACTTCTCGCCGCGCCGTGGCGAATCAAGAACGAAATGGCAACCGCCACGTTCCCGAAGCCCGCGGTCGTGATCGGGACCACGAAGTCAGGGAAACCAATCCGCAAGATCCCCGGGGGGCTCCGTCGCGAGATTGAGACAGCGGAAGCACGGGCGCCGTGGCGGAATGCACTTGACAATTCGGTCGGCGCTGCTGTATAGTTGTGAGTATGCAATTAAGACATAGAAACCGACTTCTCGGCGCCCGGCGGGTGCTGAGGGAGGCGGAGAAGGCATATGGCAAGGCGATCAGGGAACTGATCGCCGAAGGGGTGTCCCAGAAGGACATTTCCGAATTGCTCCACGTCTCTCCGTCCACCCTCTCGCGCCAGTACGGGCGGAGAAGGAAGGGGTAGCCCGAATGGGCATGTTCGACAAGGATCGCCTCTATGGCGGGGACCGACTGGACGAGACGTTCACGGAGGATGAAAGGTTCATTCTTTGGGGGGCTGAAGTCCTTCAGGAGCCGGTGCCGACAGAGATAGGTGATGCAACAAAGACCATCCTCCTGGTTTCGAAGCTAGAATCCCCAACCGAGAAGTTCCCGGTGGGTACGCTCGCTTCAGCAATCGCAGACAAGGCACGGGACGCGGAGGAGAGCGATTTCCCGGCCGTAGTCAAATACCACCACGTTCCGTCATCCAAGGAAGGGCAGGCAGACGCGGCGGTAATTTCACTCGTGGAACCATACACCGATGGAGTATCGGTTCCCGAGTAGGAACCCGATGGCGCGGCGGGCGTGGGCGAGGGGCCTACTCTACGTCGTGAACCGTGACAATCCGGCAGCGCTCCAATCCGCAGTCAGGATCGGGGCGCTCGCCGGACTGACAGAGACGGAGATTGCATCTTCTGCTAGAGTGGGGAGAGTGCAGGTGCGAGAAATCCTAGAACGGGAACCACTGTCTCGTGACTTCCCAGCGGACCCGGCGACGCCGTTTTGAGTATCTATACGTGCGCCCAATGCGGGAGGGAGTTTACCAAATGGGAGGCGATAACGCGAAAGCGTGACGGCTACCACGAGCATCCCGATTCGTATGTTCGCCACCTGCTGGATAGTCTCGAATGTAACATAGCCGACTCGATACGCCGGGCGAAGCTCCGAGAGCGATATCAACCACGGGATTACGACGACTTCTACCCACGGGATTACGACGACTTCGAATACTAAGGCTTGGAGCCGGTTCAGCGCCAGGCTCTAGGACCAGGCGCGTC
>WNGR01002710.1_pt1 | contig 19368 bp, 21 predicted proteins | sample 5407581 | NCBI WGS metagenome assembly WNGR01 (sample SAMN13153383, study PRJNA577476) | soil metagenome | isolation source: 80 cm soil or saprolite under Garry oak tree replicate 2 | place: USA:California | collected 2016-06-15 | reverse complement strand
CGCCTTGGTGAATCGAGCCAGTAGTCGCTTCTCCCTGCTCGCCACGGCCACCCGGTCCGCGTGCAGTCGCAGGATGGCCGCGGCCAGCGGCGCGGTGCCGGTCTTCTCCAGTTCCTCCGCGGTGGCCACCGCACGGCTGGGCGGCACGGCGGCCAGCACCGGGTGGGTCCGGTTGACCACGAGGCCGGCCAACGGCATTCCTTCCGACGCCAGCCGGTCCACGAAGTACGACGCCTCGCGCAGCGCGTCCGGCTCCGGTGCCGCCACCACCAGGAACGCGGTGCCCGGCGAGCGCAACATCGTGTACGTCGCGGCGGCCCGCTCCCGGAACCCGCCGAACATGCTGTCGAACGCCTGCACGAACGCGGACGCGTCCTGCAGCAGCTGTCCGCCGATGATCGTCGACACCGCCTTGGCGAACAGGCCGAACCCGGCCCCGACCAGCTTGCGGATGCCGAGGCCACCGGCTCGTGCCGGGGCGGACAGCAGCCGGATGATCCGGCCGTCCAGCACGGTGGACAGCCGTTGCGGCGCGTCGAGGAAGTCCAGCGCCGACCGGCTCGGCGGGGTGTCGACCACGATCAGGTCCCAGTTCCCGGTCGCCGCGAGCTGGCCCAGCTTCTCCATCGCCATGTACTCCTGCGTGCCGGAGAACGACGTGGAGATGGTCTTGTAGAACGGGTTGGCCAGGATCTGCTCCGCGCGGCCGTGCCCGGCCGTGGCCTGCACCATGTCGTCGAAGGTGCGGCGCATGTCCAGCATCATCGCGGACAGCTCACCGGCCGGCTCGAACCCGTCGATCCGGACCGGCTTGGGCTGGTTGCCCAGTTCACGCAGGCCAAGGGACTGGGCAAGCCGGCGCGCCGGGTCGATGGTAAGTACCACGGTCCGCCGGCCGCGTTCGGCTGCGCGAACGGCGAGCGCCGCCGCCGTGGTGGTCTTGCCGACACCGCCGGAGCCGCAGCAGACGATCACCCTGGTCGCCGGGTTGTCCAACAGCGCGTCGATGTCGACGATCTCGGGTCGGGTCATCTGACGCGCCGGACGCCCTGCTCGACCAGCGTCTCCGCCAGTTCGTACAGCCCGGCGACGTCCACCCCGCCGGTCAGTTCGGGCAGGTCGATCGCGGGCAGGTCGGCCTTCTTCAGCTGGCCGCGGGCGCGGCGTTCGGCCTGCAGCCGGGTGGCGTGGTCGACGGTCTCGCAGACCAGTTCGGCCAGGTCGTCGTCGGTCAGGGTGAGCCCGGCGGTCTTCAGGTCGGCGCCGATCTCGGCCTGGTCGAGCCGGCCCTTCGCGGCCGCGGCGATCACGCCCGCCGGCAGCCGGTCGGGCCGCACGCGGTTGACGAACACCGCGCCGGGCCGCAGGTCGGCGCCGTCCAGTTCGGCGACCGCGTCCAGCGTCTCGCGCACCGGCATCTCCTCCAGCAGCGTCACCAGGTGCACCGCCGTGTCCCCGGAGTGCAGCAGCCGTGCGACACCTTCGCTCTGGCCCTTGATCGGCCCGACCTTGGCGAGGTCGACCATGGCCTTCGTGACGTCGAGAAACTTCACGATCCGGCCGGTCGGCGGGGCGTCCAGCACGACGGCGTCGTAGCGGTGCCGCCCGGTGTCGTCGGTCCGGCCGACGGTCTCCTTGATCTTGCCGGTGAACAGCACGTCCCGCAGGCCAGGCGCGAGCGTGGTGGCGAACTCGATCGCGCCCATCCGTTTCAAGGTCCGGCCGGCGAAGCCGAGGTTGTAGAACATCGCCAGGTACTCCAGCAGCGCCGCCTCCGCGTCCACCGCCAGCGCCCACACCTCGCCGTCGCCTGGGGCGGACGCGATCCGCTGCTCCGCGTAGGGCAGCGGCGGTGAGTCGAACAGCTGCGCGATGCCCTGCCGGCCCTCGACCTCGATCAGCAGCGCCCGGCGGCCACCCGAGGCCAGCGCGATGGCCAATGCCGCCGCCACCGTGGTCTTGCCCGTGCCGCCCTTGCCAGTGACCACGTGCAGCCGGGCACGGGTCAGCTCGTCGGTCCAGCCGGGTGGCGTCACACGATCAGCGTAAACGCTCGCGTTCGACCAATCTCAATGCGCGTGCATCATCGCCAGCAGGGCCATGGCCAGCAGGAACACCATCCCCCAGCCGACCAGCACGGGCAGTAGGCCCGCGACGGCCAACGTGAGTCCGGCCACCACGATCAGCACGACGAGCCCGGTGGTGGCCACCGTGAGGTGGGTCGCGCCACGCCGGTCACGGGCCATGGCCATCGCCACCAGTACCGCGACAATGCCGCCGGCACCGAACAGCGCAGCCGGAATCGCCCGCCAGACCTCCACCCAGCTGAGTCTATGGCGCGCTGGCGCGCGCGTGGCTCGGCCGCCTCTACGCAGTCCCTTCCCTGCGTTCCGCTCCGCTGGCGCTCCACTCCACTCCGGGAAGACACTGCGGCGGCCGACCCAAGGTATCCAGGATTGAGCCCCGACTAGGCTGCCGACCATGACCAAGTGGGAGTACGCCACCGTGCCGCTGCTGATCCACGCCACCAAGGCGATCCTGGACCAGTGGGGCGAGGACGGCTGGGAGCTGGTCCAGGTGCTGCCCGGCCCGTCCGGCGAGCAGCTGGTGGCTTACCTCAAGCGGCCGAAGGGCGCCTGAGATGGGCGCCTGGTCGGCTCGGCTGGCCGAGTTGGGCATCGAACTGCCCGAGGTGGCCCGGCCGCTGGCCGCCTACGTGCCCGCGGTGCGCTCCGGCTCGTACGTCTACACCTCCGGGCAGTTGCCCTTCGTGTCCGGCGCGTTGGCCGCCACCGGCAAGGTAGGCGCGGAGCTGGGGCCGGACGAGGCCAAGCGACACGCCCGGACGTGCGTGTTGAACGCGCTGGCCGCGGTGGACGCGCTCGTCGGGATCGACGCCGTGGTCCGGGTGGTCAAGGTGACCGGATTCGTCGCGTCGGCCGACGGTTTCACCGGCCAGCCCGCCGTGGTCAACGGAGCGTCAGAGCTACTGGGCGAGGTGTTCGGTGACGCCGGACGGCATGCCCGGTCCGCGGTCGGGGTCGCTGAGCTGCCGTTGGGCGCGCCGGTCGAGGTCGAGTTGATCGTCGAGGTCGGCTGACCGATCCCGGAAGGACCACCCTGGGTCACCGTGGCAGACTCGGGTAACCCATCCGAGGGACGGTGATCACCTATGGGTGAGGCTGCCGAGTTGGCATGCCATGAGTTGCTGCTGAGCCTGGCCGGACGGCTGCCCGACCGCCAGCTGTGGCGGTTTCGGGACTGGCTGGCGGCGGGCGCGTTGTCCGAGCTGAGCCACGTGCTGCCGCTGACGCTGCTGCGCGAGCGGGTCGGGCTGCTGGACGACGAGTTCCGCCTGCTCGACGCGGCCCTGCGCCCGCACGGCGCGGACATGGGCCTGCTCAGCTCCATCCGGGAGCTCTACGAGCTGCCCGAGGTCGGGTACGTCTTCCACGAGCACGACTCGGACAACGTCGGCCGCAACAGCCTCGGCGACCAGCTGGCCGTCCTGTTGGCCGCGTTGTTGCGCGGCCGGCCAGCGGTTGGCGAGGTGCGGGCCACCTGGCGCCGGGCCCGGCACCCGTCCGGCCGGGGCGTGGTCGAGGTCCGACGTGTGCTCCTGGTGACCGCGACCGCGGACCACGCCGCACTGACGGGTGAACTCCAGCGGGTGCAGCGGGCGGTCGGCGAGTCCGATCCCTGCGTCGAGGTACTGCCGGTCGGTTATGTGCCGCTGCCGTACCACCGGGCGGCGCTGGCCGCCAGCGAGCTGCTGTGTGTGGGTGCCGAGAACCCGTACGGCCAAATGGTGGGTAGCGCTCGCTAGAACCCCAGTCCTGACCGGAAGGAGACCTGGCGTGGCCGAATCGTCCGATCGAATTGCCCTGCCCATCCGGGTGCACGACTTCCTGCTCGCCCTCGCGGGCCGGATCGATGACGACGCACTGACCGACGCCAGAGAACTGCTCGCGGTCGCCGAGCTCGACCGCGCGGTCGACCTGCTGACCGCGAGCCTGGTGGCCGGCCGGATCCCACTGAGCGCCGACGAGCGCGACGAGCTGCGCACGCTGGTCGACGCGGTGCGCAGCGCCCCGGCCCTGGTGGACCGGGTGATCGTGAACGACAACGCCCTGCTGCCCCGGCACCGGTTCACCACGGGCGTGATGGACGACCCGGCGCCGGACACCGGTGTGCTGGACGCGATCGGCCGGGTGATCGAGGTGCTGCCGGACATCCGGGCGCTGTCCTGCGTGTGGCGGGCGACGCCGGCCGGTGTCCCGGCCGGGCCGGTGCCGCAGCGGGTCGTGCTGGTGGAGACCGGGCCGGACGGGTTCGCGCCGTCCACGGCCTACCGGGTGGAGCAGTCGTTGCGCCGGGCCGGCATCCGCGCGTCGGTCGAGGTGATCCAGGCCGGCACCGACGTGACCGAGTACCACGCCGACGCGCTGGCCGTGTCGCGACGGGTGCAACTGCGGCAGGTGTCCGGCCGAGGGCACGACGCGAACGGCGAGTCGGGTGGCTCGCTGTTCACCGACTCCCCGACGCCGCGCACGGTGACCTCGACGCGCCGGCGCTACGCGACCGGCGCGCACGCCGAGAAGCGGTCCACTGTGGACGCGTCAACCGGGCGCTGGCAGCCGCGCATCGCCCACGACGAGGCCACGGCCGCCGAACCGGAGCCCGACCCGGTCAAGCCCTACGAGGCCGCCGCCCAGCCGGTCGCCGAGCCGGCGAGCCATGTGGCCGTCGCGCCCGTCGAACCGGAACCCGCGCCCGCGCTGCCGGAACTGGCGCTGCCCGAACCGGCCGCGGACGCCGACCTGAGCAGCCGAGAACGCGAACTGCTCCGCCAGCTGCACCAGGAACTGGCCAAACGGGAGGGTGAGTCGCCGGAGGAGACCGGCACCAACGGGTGGACAGGCCACCAGCGGCACAGCGCGGACCCGACCGCGACCAGCCCCGAGGTCAACGGCTTTCCCAGTGCCGAGTTCAACAGCGGCACCGACAACGGCGGCCAGTTCAGCGGTGGCGGCGAGTTCAACCCTGGCGACTTCGGCGGCCCGGCGTGGCACCAGTCCACCACGGAACAGACCGCGGTGAACGGCATCCCACCCTACGGCGGCGCCCAGGGCTAGACCGGTAGCTGTCGCAGCAGCGCAGCGAGTTCCGCACGCTCCACAGTGGACAGCGGCCGGAACGCCCTCGACGCGATCCGGTTGGTCGCCGTCTCCACCGCCAGCCGGACCGGATCGGTCGCCGGTACCTCGGCGACCGACGTGGCGGTCAGGCCGACCGCGCGCCACGCCGCCGCGTGCGCGTCCGCGCGGTGGTGACGCAACGCGTTGCAGCGCTCGAACAACCGGACCGCCGCGGTCGATGGTGGGTCCACTGTGGCCAGTGTGTCGAACACCGGGCCGCCCGACGTGCCGACCGCGCCGCCGACCACCGTGACCAGCCGGTCCAGCAGGTCGGCCGGCCAGCCCCACGCCAGGTCCAGCGCGCGCTCGGCCGCGGCCAGATGCGTGTCCAGCATGGCCATCGTGTTCGGCGTCGCGGCCACCGCGTTCGCCGAGCGCAGCAGCCAGCCCGCCGCCACCAGCTCGGCCACCGCCGTTTCGATGTGTTGCGCGTAGTACCGGAACAGGCCGGCCACCACGTCCAGCGGCACCGGCCCGGACCGCAGCGGGCCGCGCAGCTCCAACAGCACGCCGAAGTGCGGCGGCCGGCTGGACAGCGCCTTTCCCCAACCATCCTGTCCAGGCGGGTCGCCGGCCCACAGTTCGTCGCGGATCCGGCGGTGCCCGCCGGGCACCAGCCGGTCCAGTTCGGCCGCGACCACGATCGCGGTCCGGCAGGCGTCCGCCGCGTCCAGCGCGACCCGGGACGACTCGGCCTGGGACGGCTCCGCGCCCGACGCCAGCCACAGCCGCAGCGCCGCTTGGAAGTGCCCGGCGGCCTGGTCGAAATCGCCTGCGTCGTAGTCGCACCTGCCGGCGTACTGGTGGGTGAGCGCCCGGTCCGCCGGGGTCGCGGCGGCGGTGCCGCACTCGGCGAACTCGGCCGCGGCCTTGGCGAAGCGGCCCTGCCACTGGTGCACCTGTGCCAGCCGCAGCCGGGTCCGCAGCGCCACCGCGGGGGACTCCGCGGCAGCCAGTTCGGCGGCCCGGCGCAGTTCCCGCTCGGCGATGCCCAGCTCGCCGGCCAGCCGGGCGGCGACGCCGAGTTCGGTGCGGTGCAACCGTTCGGCGACCGGATCGGCCGGCATGTCCGCCTGGCACATCCGGGCGACCCAGGCGGCCAGTTCGGCCGGCCGGGTCGGGACCTCGCGCAGGGTTTCGGTGTCGATGACGTGTTCCCGGGTGGTCCCGGCCAGATACGTCGTCACGCCAGTGCCAGCCGCTCCGCGTCGTTGATCAGCCGCTGCAGGTGCAGGCCGCGGTGCACGTCGCACCGGTGCTTGCGCTGTCCACTGTGGACCATGTCGAGCAGGTCGTCCAGCAGTGCGGCGTAGCAGGCCGAGGTCGGTGTCGTCGGCGCGGGCAGCGTGAGCCGGCCACCGGTGCCGTACAGCGATACATCCACCACGCCGGGATCCAGCGGCAGCGCCAGCGACATGGACGCGGTGCTGGTCGCGCCGTTCTCGTGGCCCAGCACCAGATGCCACAGGTCCGGCGCGCCGTGCCGGGCGGCCAGCACGTCGGTGATCGGGCCGAGTGCGGCGTCCAGCAGGTCCAGCGTGTGCGGGCCGACGTCGGCGATGCCGCCGCGCTCGTGCCGCCACGGCGAGTTCGAGAACGGACCGGCCAGCAGCGCGCCGCCGTACCAGGTGGCCGCGCCCGTCACCCAGCCGCCGGTCGCCTCGGCCGTGGCCAGCCACTCGACGACCTCCGGCGCGTACCGGCGGGTCAGCAGCACGATCGACGCGACGCCCGCGTCCGCGACCGCGCCGGCCAGCTGCTCCGCCTCGGGCACGGTCGCGGCGATCGGCTTCTCCAGCACCAGGTGCCGACCCGCATCGGCGGCGCGCACGGCCAGTTCGGCCTGCACGTCGGGCGGCACCGCGAACGCCACCGCGTCCACCGACGCGATCAGCTCGTCCGGGGTGTCGGCCACCGTCGCACCGTGCTCGACCGCGACGTCCGCGGCCATGCCGGCGCGGCGGGCCCACACCGAGACCAGTTCGGTGTCCGGGTGTGCGGCGATCGCCGGGGCGTGCACCATGCGGGCCCACGGCCCGGCCCCGATCAGGCCGACGCGCAGTGCTATCTCCCGACCATCCCGCCCATGTGGTTCATCCATGGGCACATCCTGCCTGGCCGGCACGTAGGCTCATTTTCCGTGCGTGAACTGCCGAAGGAACTCGTCCTGCCCGAGGCGCTGGCGCCGGTCATTCGGCCTGGTCAGCCACTGGTCACCCCCAAGGAGGCGGCCACCGTCATCCTGATCAGGGACGGCGTAGCTGGGCCGGAGGTGTTCCTGATGCGCCGGGTGCTCGGGATGGCCTTCGCCGGCGGTATGACGGTGTTCCCCGGCGGCGGCGTCGACCGGCGCGACGCGGACACGTCGGTCGCGTGGACCGGGCCGGCACCGGACTGGTGGGCCGACCGGTTCCGCTGCGACGTCGGCCTGGCGCGGGCCCTGGTGTGCGCTGCCGTGCGGGAGACGTTCGAAGAATCCGGGGTGCTGCTGGCCGGCGCTGACCCGGACAGCGTGGTCGCCGACACCGCCGCCTACGCCGGGGCACGTGCGGCACTGGAGGCCCGTGATCTGTCGCTGGCCGAGTTCCTGGCCACGAACGAGCTGGTGCTGCGCGCGGACCTGTTGCGGCCGTGGGCGAACTGGCTCACCCCCGCAGAGGAGGTCCGCCGCTACGACACCCGCTTCTTCCTGGCCGAGGTGCCCGCCGGCCAACGCGCGGACGGCAGGACCAGCGAGGCCGACCACGCCGGTTGGCGCCGCCCGGCCGACGCCATCGACGACTGGCGCGCCGGCCGCTGCGGGCTGCTGCCCCCCACCTGGGTGACCCTGGCCGACCTGGCCGAGTACGACTCGGTCGCCACCGCGATGGCCGCCACTCGGGAGATCGACAAGGTGATGCCGAAGGTGATCCGCGAGGACGGCGTGCTGCGCGTGGTCCTGCCCGGCGACCCGCGCTACGACACGGCAGCGGCCCGCCTCGACGCCCAGCCCGGCGACCGCCTGGAGCACTCATGACATACCCGGCGTACGGCGTGTTGCGGCCGGTCACGGCCAGCGCTTCGGTGCTGCTGGCCGAGAACCCGTCGGTGATGACCCTGGAGGGCACTAACACGTGGGTGCTGCGCGGTGCCGACTCGACCGGCTGCGTCGTGATCGACCCCGGTCCGGACGACGAGACCCACCTGCGTCGAGTGCGGGCCTGCGGACCGGTCGAGGAGATCCTGCTCACCCACGGACACCCCGACCACGCCGATGGCGCCCGCCGGTTCGCCGAGCTGGCCGGCGGCGTCGGCGTCCGGGCGCTGGACCCGGCCCTGCGGCTGGGCTCCGAGGGCCTGGCCGGCGGGGACGTGGTGGCCGCGGCCGGCCTGGAGATCCGTGTCCTGGCCACACCGGGCCACACCGCGGACTCGCTGTGCTTCCTGGTCGACGATGCCGTGCTGACCGGGGACACGGTCCTGGGGCGGGGCACCACGGTCGTCGCCCACCCGGACGGCCGCCTTGCCGACTACCTGGACTCCCTGCGCCGCCTGGCCGAGCTGCCACCCGACACGACGGTCCTGCCCGGCCACGGCCCGGAACTGCCGGACGCCGCCGCCGCGGCCACCGCCTACCTGGCGCACCGGGAGCAACGGCTGGACCAGGTCCGCGCCGCGCTGGACCAACTCGGCCGGGACGCGTCACCCCGTCAGGTGGTCGAAGCGGTGTACGCGGATGTGGACCGTGCGCTGTGGCCGGCCGCGGAGTGGTCGGTGCGGGCGCAGCTGGAGTACCTGCTCGGCTAGCTGGGCAGGATCGGCATCACCACGTAGTGCAGGTCAAGGCCGTCGGGGTCCGGCTCGGCGGCCGTGAGGACCGTCGAGTGCATGCCGGTCTTGACCTCGATGTTGATCCGCCGGCCCGCGAACACGCGCAGGGCGTCGGTCAGGTAGCGGACCCGGTAGTGCTGGGTGAGCCGGCCGGTGACGGTCGCCTTGACCGACTCGTCGGCCTCGCCGAGATCCGCGCCACCGCCGCGCACCCGGACCTCCCCGTCGCCCAGCTCGACCGCGAGCGCGCCGCGACCGTCCGCGTACAGGCCGACCCGGCGCACCGCGCCGAGCAGTTCGTCCGCGTCGACCACCAGCCGGGCGTCGCCTGCGGTGCCGATGTGACGGGTCTCGTCCGGGAACGGCGTGGCCAGCAGGGCCGTGCCGACGACAGCGTCCGCCCAGCTGATGGCGGCCCGGTTGGTGTCCGCGTGCAGCGCCAGCTCGACCGCGCCGGCAGCCTGCCGGGTGATCTCGGTGAGCAGCGTCGCCGGGATCAGCACGTCCAGCTCGGTGTCCGCGGCCCACGGCAGTTCGGCCACGGCCAGCCGGTACCGATCCGTGGCGACCAGCCGCAGCGACGCGCCGACCGACCGCACCCGCACGCCGGTGAACAGCGGTAACGCGTCATCCCGGGACGCGGCGCCGGCCACCGCGGCCAACGCGCGCAGCAACGGCCGCCCAGCTGCTCGCCCGGCCACGGCGGGCGGCGCCGGCACGCCCGGATGCAGGTCGACGTCCAGGATCGGCAGCGCGAACCGGCCACGGGGCGTGCGGACGGCCAGCCGGGCGCCCTCCACCACCAGCCGCACCTCGGGCACGTCCAGCGCCCGCAGCGTGTCGGCCAGCGGCCGGCCGGGCACCAGCACCGTGCCTTCGGTGTGCACGAGCGCGGGGCGGCGCAGGGCGACCGTGCGTTCGGCATCGGTGCCGGCCACCGTGACACCGGTCGCGTCGGCCGTCAGCAGCACGCCGGAGAGCACCGGACCGGGGGCGCGGGCGGGCAGCAGCCGGGCCGCATCGGTCCCGGCACTTGCCAGGTCGGCGGTGGTGGCGGTGAGGTCCATGGCCGCACGGTAGGACCCGGCACCGACAGTGCTGTCCCCAACCGTCCCGCCCCAGGCGTCGGTCCGGTAACGAGAGAACAATCACGAGATGAAGATTCCGGCCTCGGCCAGGGCCGGTCGGCCAGAAGGGTGACAGCCCGAGAAAATTCAGGCGAGGACGTGTCATCGTGTCCGTGACGGGGAATCCCGTCGTGGAACTCCCTCCGGTGGCAGGTTCGGGGCCTGCGCCGGCAGGGTGGGGTAGCGCGCGGACTTTCTCGGGGATTGGGCCGCGCGCACGGAAAGGGCCGGTGCGTCACGTCGGGGGTGACGCCCGGCCCTTTCTGTATGTAGAGGTGGTCAGCGGGCCCGGCGGGCCAGCCGCTCCGGATCCAGGATCAGCACGCTCTTGCCCTCCAGCCGCAGCCAGCCGCGGTGCGCGAAGTCGGCGAGCGCCTTGTTCACCGTCTCCCGCGAGGCGCCCACGAGCTGGGCGATCTCTTCCTGGGTCAGGTCGTGCGTGACCCGCAGCAGACCGGCCTCCTGGCTGCCGAACCGCTGGGCGAACTGGAGCAGCGCACGTGCCACCCGTCCGGGTACGTCGGTGAAGATCTGCTCGGACAGCATGTTGTTCGTCCGGCGCAGCCTGCGCGCCACGGCCCGTAGCAACTGCTCGGCGATCTCGGGCCGCTTGTTGATCCACTCGCGTAGCGCGGGCCGGTCCATGCTCACGGCCCGTACCTCGGTCACCGTGGTCGCGCTGGACGTGCGCGGCCCTGGGTCGAAAATGGACAGTTCGCCGAACATGTCGGACGGGCCCGCGATCCACAGCAGGTTCTCCCGGCCGTCCGGCGACTTGCGGCCCAGCTTCACCTTGCCGGACTGGAGGATGTACAGCCGGTCACCTGGCTCACCCTCGGCGAAGATCACGTGGCCCCGGGGGAACTCAACCGGTTCCAGCGACTGGGCGAGCGCTTCGGCGGCCGCCGGGTCCACTCCCTGGAAAATGCCGGCGCGGGCCAGGGTCTCGTCCACGTCATCCCTCCTGTCTGCATGCGGCGGTCAGGACGCCTCTGGACACCCGACATCCCGCTGCCGATCACTGCCGTGCAGTTTAGAGCGTGTTACGCAGCAGTACGCGCGCACAGGCATCCGCAACGCCGGACGGGTGACCCGGTCAAACCCGGGAACGCTGCCGACGGGGCCGCGGTCTGGTCGGCCTACCGTCGTGCCGGCGCAACCGGAACAGTTCCAGTGCCCGACCGATGCCATGCCCGTAGAGGGCACGAACCTCGTCCGGTTGAGCTTGCTCGAGGAACTCCTCGACCTCGTTCTCCCGGATCGTCAGGTTCTTCAGGCGCGCTTCGACCCGCTCCATGAACAACGCGAACAGCATGATCACCAGCGGGATGATCAACACGAACCAGTAAGTCATGGTGGCTCGATTCTCGCGTACCGCGTTCCCGCGCGCGCGTCGGGGTACGGGACCTGACGATCACCCTCTCATCCAAGCCACACCGCAGAGTGACACGCCACGCCCGTACGCTGGACGCGTGTCCACCGCCGCAGGTTCCGTCCCAGCAGTGCCGAAGAACATGGAAAGCCGACTGGCGCTGGTCCGCCGCGCCCGCCGGATGATCAGGGTGCTGGCCGAGGAGTTCCCGGACGCACACTGCGAACTGGACTTCACCACCCCGCTGGAACTGGCGGTCGCGGTGATCCTGTCCGCCCAGGCCACCGACGTGAAGGTCAACGAGGTGACCCCGGCCCTGTTCGCCCGCTACCGCACCGCCGCCGACTACGCGGGCGCGAACCGGGTCGAGCTGGAGGAGATGATCCACCAGACCGGGTTCTACCGGAACAAGGCCACCTCCCTGATGGGGCTGGGCGCGGCGCTGGTCGAGCGGTTCGACGGCGAGGTGCCCGGCCGGCTGGTCGATCTGGTCTCGCTGCCCGGCCTCGGTCGCAAGTCCGCCAACGTGGTGCTCGGCAACGCCTTCGACGTGCCGGGGATCACCGTGGACACGCATTTCGGCCGGTTGGTGCGTCGCTGGGGCTGGACCGATGAGGAGGACCCGGTCAAGGTCGAGCACGCGATCGGTGAGCTGGTGCCGCGCAAGGAGTGGACGATGCTCTCCCATCGGGTGATCTTCCACGGCCGCCGGATCTGCCACGCCCGCCGCCCGGCCTGCGGGGTGTGCCCGCTGGCGAAGGACTGCCCGTCGGTCGGCACCGGCCCGATGGAACCGGAGAAGGCCGCGGCACTGGTCAAGGGCCCGGAGACCGAGCATCTGCTGGCCATGGGCTAGCAGTACAGCCAGTCAAAGGGCCGTAACCAGCGCGTCGGGAGCACGGCGTGACCGAACCCGGCGGGCAGGCGCCCGCGACCGGGTCCCGGTGGGGCCGGCCGACCAGGTGGCTGCTGGTCGTGGTCGTGCTGGCGGTGGCCGGCACCATCGCCGTCTGGCCACGTGGCTCCAGCGCTCCCGCCGTGGCCAAGCCCACGGCGAACCTGTCTGCCGACCGAGCGAAGGCCGGCCTGCCGGGCTGCCCCGCGGTCACCTCGACACCCACCGGCCCGCTGGCCGCGATCCACGTCACCTGCCTGGCCGACGGCCACCCGGTCGACCTGGGCGCCCTGCTCGGTGGGCGTCCCGTCCTGGTGAACATCTGGGCGTCCTGGTGCCAGCCGTGTCAGCAGGAACTGCCGGTGCTGAGCGGCTACGCCGCGCAGCCCGGCGCGGTCCGGGTGATCGGCGTGCAGGTGCAGAGCCCGGAGAAGGACGGCCTCGACCTGTTGGCCGGCCTCGGCGTGCACCTGCCGATGGTGTTCGACGCGACCGATGCCTTCAACAACGGCGGCCCGGCCGCGACGGCGTTGCACCTGCCCGTGGCGCTCCCGGTGACCTACCTGGTGCGGGCGGACGGCACCGCGACCGTCGTGCGGCAGCCGGCCCAGATCCTGCTGTCGGTGGCCGCCGTCGCGCAGGCGGTGGCGACTTACTCCGGTGGTGGCGCATGACCGACCACGGCCCACTCGTGCCCGTCGACTCGGTGCCGGACTGGTTGCGGCGGCTCGTCGCCGGCACCGCCGAGATGGACGCCGACGCCTTCCGCCGGCTGACCAAGCCGGCCGGCGACGTGCGCTCGGCCGCCGTGCTGATGCTGTTCGCCGAGGGCGTGCAGGGCCCGGACGTGCTGCTGCTGCGCCGGGCCGACACGCTCGGCTCCCACGCCGGCCAGGTGGCGTTCCCCGGCGGCGCGGCCGATCCCGGCGACGGCGGGCCGGTGGACACCGCGCTGCGCGAGGGCGTCGAGGAGGTCGGGCTCGACCCGGCCGGCGTGCGGCCGCTGGCGTTGCTGCCCAGGATGTACGTGCCGGTGTCCGGTTTCGACGTGACCCCGGTGCTCGCGCACTGGATCATGCCTTCCGCCGTGCGGGCGGTCGATCCGGCCGAGACCGCCGCCGTGGCCAGGGTGCCGATCAGCCACCTCGTCGATCCGGCGAACCGGCTGGTGGTGCGCCACCCGTCGGGCTTCCAATCGCCTGCCTACTGTTTCCCGGCATGCTGATCTGGGGATTCACCGCCGGCCTGCTGACGGTGCTGCTCGCCGTCGCCGGCTGGGACCGGCCGTGGAACGGAGCGGATGTGCGCGACCTCGACTCGGCGTGGCGGGCCGCGATGGCCCTCGAGCCGCTCGACGGTACCCTCCCGCCGGCGAACGCCGAGGTGCAGTAAATCAATGGACGAACGGCAGTGATCAACGAACAGCAGTGATCAACGAACGGCAGGTATGAGCGAGGTGCATCGGTGAACTGGGTCGACCTGGTGGTGGTGCTGATCGCCGTGCTCGCGGCCGTGTCCGGGGCGCGGCAGGGCGTCGTCATCGCGCTGCCCGCGTTCGCCGGTGTGCTGCTCGGTGCGGTGGTCGGCGTCCGCGTGGCGCCGTTGCTGGTCAAGAACTTCACGAATCCGGCCACCAGGGTGGCGTTCGCCGTCGCGGTGCTGGTGCTGCTGGTCGCGCTGGGCGAGACGTTCGGCGTGTGGTGCGGCCGGATGATCAAGCAGCGGATCCGCAACCCGAAGCTGGCCGGTGTGGACAACGCGCTGGGCGCGATCCTGCAGGGCATCGTCGTGTTCGTGGTGGCGTGGATGATCGCGCTGCCGCTGACCTCGTACTCGGGGCTGCCCGGCCTCAGTTCGGCGTTGCAGCGGTCCACCGTGTTGGGCGCGGTGAACTCGGTGATGGCGCAGTCGGCCCGTGCGCTGCCGGCCGACCTGCGCAAGCTGTTCGACGTGCCGGACCTGCCCAGCGTCACCAACCCGTTCTCGCGCACGCCGAGCATCAACGTCAGCCCGCCGGACACCGCGCTGCAGAACAGCGCGATCGTGCAGCAGGTGCGGCCGAGTGTGGTGAAGATCCACGGCACCGCGCCGTCCTGCTCGCGGGCGCTGGAGGGCAGCGGCTTCGTCATCGCGCCGCAGCGGGTGCTGACGAACGCGCACGTCGTCGCCGGCACCGACCAGGTCTCCGTGCTGGTCAAGGACGGCCAGCTCGACGCGCACGTCGTCTACTACAACTCCGACGTCGACATCGCGGTCCTGGCCGTGCCCGACCTGACCGCGCCGCCGCTGCACTTCGACCAGGGCGCGGCCCGGACCGGCCAGGACTCGATCGTGCTGGGCTACCCGCTGGACGGCGACTACACCGCATCGGCGGCCCGGGTCAGCAACCGGTTCAACCTGCCAGGACCGAACATCTACGACAACCGGACCGAGAACCGGGACGTCTACACCGTGTACTCCGTGGTGCGCAGCGGCAACTCGGGTGGCCCGCTGATCGACACCGGCGGCGGGGTGCTCGGCGTGGTGTTCGGCGCGGCCGTCGACGACCCGAACACCGGGTTCGCGCTGACCGCGCAGCAGGTCACCAGCGTGTTGCCGGGTAACCCGAGTGGCCTGTACCAGTCCGTGTCAACCGATCAGTGCGCCGCATGAATACCGGCCGAGGCAACCCTGATCGGTGCTTGGCCGTCCTACCCGATGTCGGGATCGGTACTGATCCCGAAACCGAGCGGGAGTGAGCGACGTGGACGACTGGCCGCCGCGATCATCAGGGGACCTGGGTGGTCCGTCGGTGCCGCGTGGGCAACAGCCGCCGCGCGGCATGCCGCCGCGCCGCCCGGCGCCCCCGCCCGGCCGTGCGCCCGTGCCGAGGTCGTCGCAGGCCCCGCGTGCCGCCGCGCCGCAGGGCACCCGGGTCAACGCGGTGCCCGGCCGCGAGCGGGACCGCTCCCGCGACTACTCCCGTGAGCGGGACCACTCCCGCAACCGCACGACCGCCGCACGGGGCGGCGGAGCGGGTGGGCGCAACGTCATGCGCACCGTGCGGACCCTGCTGGCGCTGGTGTCCGTGCTCGTGCTCGGCCTCACCTGGTACGGCTGGTCCACCGTGACCAAGCTGACGTCCGGCCTGACCACCGCGGACGTGATCGACCCCGCGGCCAAGACCATCAGCGGCCCGCAGAACATCCTGCTGGTCGGCATCGACACCCGCACCGACGCACAGGGCAACCCGCTGCCGCAGGACGTGCTCAACCAGTTGCACGCAGGCGGGTCGTCCGACGGCGGTGACACCACGGACACGATGATCGTGATCCACATCCCGTCCGGCGGCGGCAGGGCGATCGCGTTCTCCATCCCGCGTGACTCCTATGTGGACATCGCGGGCGGCTACGGCAAGCACAAGATCAACTCGGCGTACACCTACGGCTCCGGCACGGCGGGCAGGCAACTGCGCGCGCAGGGCGTCACCGGGGCGTCGCTGGCGCGGCAGGAGGCGCAGGCCGGCGCGAGGACCGCGATCAACACCGTCGAACAGTTCACCGGCCTGCAGATCAACCACTTCGCTTCGGTGAACCTGGTCGGCTTCTACGACATCAGCCAGGCCATCGGCGGCGTGCAGGTGTGCCTGAAGGCGCCGGTGCACGACTCGAAGTCCGGCGCGAACTTCCCGGCCGGCGTGCAGAGCCTGCAGGGCGCGCAGGCGCTGGCGTTCGTCCGGCAGCGGTACGGCCTGCCCAACAGCGACCTCGACCGGATCAAGCGGCAGCAGGTGTTCATGGCGTCGATGGCGCACCAGGTGCTGTCCGCGGGCGTGCTGACCGACAAGACCAAACTGGACAACCTGATCTCGGCAATCCAGAAGTCGATCACCCTGGACCAGGGCTGGGACGTGCTCAGCTTCGCGCAGCAGTTGCAGGGCATGAGCGCGGGCCAGATCGAGTTCCAGACCATCCCGATCGTCAACATCACCTACCACACGCCCAGCGACGGCGACGCGGTCCAGGTGGACCCGACCCAGGTGCAGCAGTTCGTGCAGGGCCAGGTGGCCAACGCGGACAACCCGCCGCAGAGCACCGCCGCCGCCCCCACGACCAAGGCCGCGCCGCCCGCCGTGCCGAACACGGCGGCCAACGCCGGTATCACCGCCCAGGTCTACAACTCCACCGGCATCAGCGGCCTGGCCGCCAAGGTGCTCGGCGTACTGACCGGCCAGGGCTTCGCGTCGGGCGGGATCGCGACCGGCACCACCCGCACCACCTCGGTGATCGACTACGCGTCCGGCGACCAGGCCGCCGCACAGAAGGTGGCACAGGCGCTCGGCGGCAACATCACCCTGGTGACCAGCAAGATCGTCACCACCGGCACGGTCCGGGTGTACCTCGGCAAGGACTACAGCGGCCCGAAGGGCGCGGGCGCCACGAGCACCGGCACCGCCCGGTCGGCCACGACCACCACCACCACGGCGGGCCCGCCGCCGATCACCGCGGGTGCCTCGAACTGCATCAACTGATTCGCTGCCGGGACAGGAACTCGGTCAGCAGGTCGTTGACGGTGTCCGGCGCCTCGTGGTGCGGAAAGTGCCCGACGCCGGCCAGCGAGTGGTAGGCCGGGCGCGGCGCGAGCCACGGCCGGGACGCCTGCGCCGTGGACTCCAGCAGATAGGGATCGAGCGCGCCGTGCACCTGCAACGATGGCACCGCAAGGCGTCTGTCCAACTCCTCGGCGAAGTGCCGCCCGTCGCCGCGCAACTGGGACCGCAGCGCCCACCGGAAGTACTCCAGCGAACTGTGCGCCACACCCGGCACCCGCATCGCGGCGCGGTCCGCGTCCGCGACCTCGGCGAAGTCCGGCCCGACCGTCCACCGTGGACCGCCGAGGCGCCGCAGCAGCCGCTCCACCGCGATCGCGTCGTCCGCGACGAGCGACCGTTCCGGCATGATCGGCAGCTGCGCGCGGAGCACCTGCGCGATCGCCCGCGCCTGGCTGTCCGTGCGGCGGAACACGCTGCGCCGCGCGGCCGTCCGCAACGCCAGCGGATAGGGCGCGGCCACCGCGGCCACCGACCGCACCAGCCGGGGGTGCAGCGCGGCCACGGTCCAGGCGATCATGCCGCCCCACGCGTGCCCGACCAGGTCGGCCTTGGTCTGGCCGAGCGCCTTGATCAGGCCGGCCACGTCACCGGCCAGCGTCCAGCCGTCGTAGCCGCGCGGCGGCTTGTCGGAGTCGCCGTAGCCACGCAGGTCGACCGCGACCGCCCGGTAGCCGGCGTCCGCCAGTGCCGTCAGCTGCCGGTGCCACGCCCACCAGAACTCCGGAAACCCGTGCAGCAGCAACACGAGCGGCCCGCTGCCACACTCCGCGATGTGCAGCCGGATGCCGTTGGCCGAGACGTCCCGGTGTGACCACGGGCCGGGGAGGCGCACGGTGGACGGGTCGGGCGGCAGCGCCACGACCCGAACGTCAGTGCTCGCGCGGCTGGTCAGGCTCACGGCGCTTCAGGGCGGCAGCGGTGTCGCGCACCGAGCTGATGGTCCGGCGCGGCCCACGGATCCGCCGCACCCGACGGAATCCGAGAAACCCGAACAGCGCGGCGGCCAGCAGCATCGCGGCGGTGACGATGCCGAACCCGGCCCACTGCGGCCACCAGATCGCGATGACCAGTGCGATGGTCACCAGCAGGAACGGCATGAGCAGCAGCAGCATGGTCAGCGCGACGAGGAAGAAGATGCTGCCCAGCAGGCCCTTCTTCACCTCGGCGGTGATCTCGGCCCTTGCCAGCTCCACCTCGGCCCTGATCAGGGTGGACAGATGTGTGGTCGCATCCCGGACCAGCCCACCGATGGACTGGTTGGCCGCGTCACGCGTCGGGTCGTCGTCGGTCAGCGGTATGGCACTGACGGGCGGCAACCCGTCCCCGGACCGGGTGCCGTTGGTGTGGTGCTGGGCGCTGGTCACGGTGGTCATCGTGCCACGCGGCCGCTTGCGAGGCCCCTCGGACTCGCAAAGCCCCGGAATCCCCGTTTCGTCCGGGCACATGCCGGTGCCCGCCGACGCGAATCGGCGGGCACCGGGTCGTGTGCTGCTCAGTTGTCTCAGTCGTCGAGTTCGGCCAGGGCCTGCTTCACCCTGTCCAGTTCGGCCTGCAGCTCGTCCATCCGGGCCTGGTGCTGTGCCCGGGCGGCGCTGATCACGGTCTCGATGCCGCCGGAGATGTCCGGGTGCAGTTCCTTGGCGGCACGGGAGACCGCGGACGCGGCGATCGACAGGCCCTGCACGACACGCTTGCCGGCGTGCGTCAACTCGGCCTGCCAGTCGCCGTCCGCGGTGCCGGTGACGGTGAGGATCAGTTCGACCGTGCGGGTCTTCTTGGCGGTGCTCTGCTGCTTGCGCGGCCGCCCACGCTTCGGGGTGTCCGGCGCTGCCTCTTCCTGTTCGGTCACAGGACTCTCCGTGCTGATCGCGGTCTCGTCGATGACGGTGTCCGTCGCGGTGTCCACTGCACTCCTGCCAGTTCGGAACGGGTCGGGTTCGGGGGGATCGAACACTAGCGTGGCGCACGGACATGCTAGAACGTCTGTTCGATCTACCGGACGCGGGTGGGGCATCGTGCCGACACCCGCGTCGCGGCGCTCACTCCTCGGACTTGCCCGACCGCAGTCCCTCGCTGATCAGGTCCATCACGGACGAGTCCGCCAGCGTCGTCACGTCGCCGACCTGCCGGTGCTCCGCGATGTCGCGCAGCAGCCTGCGCATGATCTTGCCGGACCGCGTCTTTGGCAGCTCCGCCACCACCATGATCTGGCGTGGCTTGGCGATCGGGCCGATCTCGTGCGCCACGTGGTTGCGCAGCGCCTGGATGGCCACCTCGCCCTTTGCCTCGTCCTGTGCCACGTCGCCGCGCAGGATCACGAACGCCACGATTCCTTGGCCCGTCATGGCGTCCGTCGCGCCGACCACCGCGGCCTC
>WNGR01011642.1_pt1 | contig 19378 bp, 20 predicted proteins | sample 5407581 | NCBI WGS metagenome assembly WNGR01 (sample SAMN13153383, study PRJNA577476) | soil metagenome | isolation source: 80 cm soil or saprolite under Garry oak tree replicate 2 | place: USA:California | collected 2016-06-15 | reverse complement strand
CCAGGTCGCCAAGGAGTACCTGGCCGGGCACCACGGCGGGGAGTGCATCTTGTTCGCCGGCGTGGCCCAGGAGAAGACCCGGGTCTGGCGGACCGCGCAGCGCCAGGACCCGGCGACCGGGAAGCGGTACCCGTGGCTGCACCAGGAGCAGGCGATGGTCAGCCACTGGTATTTCTACGGGTTCGACGCCGATTTCGGCCCGTTCCATATCAAATTCGAGTACGCCAAGCGGCAGTGCCTGAAGGAAGGCATCGCGTTCACGGCCCTGGATAACGCGTTCGGCGCCGTCAGCGACGCGGAGGCGGTCCAGCGGATCTGCGACGGGCTGACCGACCAGAAGATCTACCGGTTCGCCGGCAAGTGGCTGGCCCGGCTGCCGCAGCCGTTCACCCGCGCCGACGAGGACGCCGACTACCGCTGGCAGCTGTCAGTCAAGCAGATCGAGTTCTCCACGACCATGGCCCTGGACCGGCCGGTGAGCGGGCGGATCTTCTCCGGGCAGCTGATCCGCGACAACCTGGACATCGGCCGCCCGGACAAGGTGAACATCGTCTTCGGCCGGATGATCCGCCAGCGCGGCAAGTTCAAGACGCCCGGGACTTTCCGCACCCAGGTCATCACCACCGGCACCTGCCCCTACCTCTACCTGTACTACAAGAAAACCCACGTCAAGCAGTACCTCAAAGAAGGAAGGGCGCTCCGCACCGAGACCACCGTCAACCAGCCCCGCGACCTCGGCATCGGCAAAGAGCTGACGAACCTCGCCGCCATGGCGAGCCAGCCGGCGCCTCCTGGACGCCGAATGCATCAGCCACGACCCCGCCGCCGGAGCCGCCGCCCTGGACATGCTCACCAGCCCGGTCATCAGCACCACCTGCACCCGCGTCCCTGGCATGCGCTTCCCCGATCCCCGTGTCCAGGCGCTCCTCGCGGCCTGCTGCGCGCTCGCGCTGCGGCCCGCCGGCTTCACCAGCCGCGACCTGCGGCACCTCCTCGCCCCCCAGCTGGGAAAAGATCCCGGGGACATGACCGGCGGCCAGATCAGCTACGACCTGCGCAGGCTCCGCGCCCACCAGATCATCGAACGCATCCCGCACAGCCGCAGCTACCAGCTCACCGCCGACGGCCTGTCCACCGCCCTGTTCTTCACCCGGCTGACCAGGCGCGTCATCATCCCCGCACTCGCCGAGATCGCCGGCGCCGGCCCGCCGCCCGGCAGCCCGCTCCGCCAGGCCGACCGCGCCTGCAAGACAGCCATCGCCGACCTCGCCAGCCAGGCCTCACTCGGCATCCAGCCACGACCGGCCACCAAGCGCCGCGCCATCGCCGACCTCGCCAGCCAGGCCTCACTCGGCATCCAGCCACGACCGGCCACCAAGCGCCGCTCACGTCAGGCACCAGTCGTAACACGCAACCCAAGTTGACTCAACCGGTGAAATCCCTGCGGGGAAAGTTAACCTATGCGCTACCTGGCATACTCGCTCAAGGCTCACCAGGGCGGCGTGTTTCTTGTTACCAGCGCAGCCGTCGTATGCGAATCCCATAGACCTTGGATTGTCTCGATAATCAACAGCGGTCGCACTTGTTACAGGAAGTCCCGCTCATTTCATGAGCAGCAGGATGTCTGAAGTGCCGCAGGATTGCTCAATGTTAATGAATCGGGTCTATTGCTTGCGTGTCCGGGGAACCGTTGCCAGACTCGTCTCTTGCACGGACCAGGGGTGCTAGGGGAATGGTCCCGGGCACCTCAGTTCGAGGGCTCTCATCATTCGATCGTGGCCTGCCCTCCGCTCTGCGTCCCGTTCGGCGTCAATGACGACCGCCGCGAACGACCGGCAGACCTGCAGAGGAGACGCGATGAACGGACGAAAAAACCGGAGATTGCTCGTGCTCACGGCGGCGGGCAGCGTGCTTTGTGCGCTGTGGGCCGCGGCGCCGGGGGCCCAGGCCGCAGGCGCGGCGCCTACGGCCACGGGTGCCCTGGTCAGCGTCGGGAGCCCGACGGGCCATCATCCGCAGAACGCCCAGAACGAGCCGGCGCTGGCGGTCGACCCCACCGCGCCGAACATCCTGGCCGCGGGCGCGAACGACCTGGTGGACATGCAACCCTGCTCGCAGCAGGCTGCCACCACGGCCGGCGCCTGCTCCTTCCCGCTGGGAACCTTCAACCTCGGGGTCGGCCTGACCGGCGTCTACTTCTCCTTCAACAGCGGCCACAGCTGGATCCAGCCCACCTACCAGGGGCTCACCGCGGCCGGCTGCAGCCCGACGGCCGAGCCGTGCACGCCGCAGGTGGGGCCGATCCTTCGAGAACGGCCTGCGGTCCCGCAGCGACCCCGGCGTGGCGTTCGGCCCGGTGCCCGGCAACGGGACGTTCTCCTACGCCAACGGCACCCGGCTGTACTTCTCCACGCTGGCCACCAACCTGACCGATACCAAGATCTCGCAGGGCGGCATCAACGCCGACTTCGCCATCACCGTCTCGCACATCGACAACCTGACGCCGGCCCGGGTGGCCGACCAGAAGAACTGGTCGAAACCGTCCTTCGTGCCCGCGCACATCGCCGCCGCGTCGGGCCTGGACAAGGAGCAGGTCTGGGCGGACAACGCAGCCTCCAGCGGGTTCTTCGGCAACGTGTACGTGTGCTACACCGACTTCCACAGCCTGAGCCAGGGCAACAACTTCGCCCTGTTCCCGTCGGTGGCCGTGTCCACTGACGGCGGCCTGACCTGGAAGCCGCACCACGTCGCCCCGCCCGCCACCGCGGCTCCGCAGGGCTTCCGGCAGGGGTGCACCGTCCGCACCGACAGCCACGGGGTCGTGCACGCGTTCTTCACGCACTTCTCCGAGACGTCCAACACCGGCGCGCAGACCCTGATCACGTCGACCACGGGCGGCGCCACCTGGGGCCGGCCGGTCGATTTCATGCAGATGAACGACGCCTGCTTCTTCGTGGACCCGGTCGCCGGCCGGTGCAACATGGAAGGGCCGGCGGGCGCGCGGACCGACCTGATGGCCATGCCCAGCATCGACATCGCCAACGGCGCCCCCACCGGTGCGGGCGCCACCAACGAGATGGTGGACGTGTGGAGCGACGGCCGGTTCGGCCAGAACCATGAGGTGGCCCTGCTGTCCTTCTCCACCGACGGCGGCCAGACCTGGTCCGCCCCGGTGACCGTGTCCGCGCCGGGCGACCGGGCGCTGTACTCCGCGCCGGCCATCGCCCCCGACGGATCCCGCGTGTACGTCGCCTACAACGCCTTCACCACGCCGTTCGCCACCACGACGGCCACCCCGCGGCTGGAACATGGCACGCTGCGGTCGTCCGCGATCGGCGCGGGCGGCGCGCCGACCGGGTTTACCACGGACTTCGTGGGCGCCAGCGGCGACGCGCGGGGCACGACCCAAGGCCGGATTCTCTACAACGAGTTCCTGGGCGACTACGTCTACGCCATCGCCACCCGCACCTACGGAGCGGGCGTGTGGACCGACGTCCCGAACACCGCCGACTGCCCGGCCATGGACGCCTGGCGGCAGGCCTCCTTCACCGCCGGCCACCGGGTGTTCCCGGCGCCATGGCCGCTAGCGGACTGCCCGGCGAACTTCGGCAACAACGACATCTCCAGCGCCACAACGGCGCCATAGACGAGTGCCGTCAATGCGGGGGAGGGTCAACGCCCTCCCCCGCAATGACACTGGCTAGTTTGCATGACCATGCATGCCGCTGTGCGCGGCGAACGCCCGCACATGCCGCTGCGGGCGCGTTATGTGGCGAGGAAGGTGAACAGCCGGCCGTCGAGCGGTCCGGCCGCTGGGCTGCGGCCGAGCCGGTGGACACCCACGCTGGTCAAGGCGCTGGTCTTGAGCGCGTCGAAGGCGATCTCCCCGAAGCCGGCCGAGGCGAACCATGCCCGGATCTGCGGTGTCAGGTCCGGCGGGCGGCGGTGCCGGGTCCAGATCACCGTCGCGCCCACACGGCACAGGGCCGGCGCGGTCTGGACGGTGCGCCGGATGTCGTGGTCGCTCACATTGCCGAAGATGCCGCACAGCAGCAGCACGTCGGCAGGCAGCACGTCAGCGAAGCCGGCCACCAGGCCCGCATCTTCCTGACGGACCTCGACCCCGGGCAGGTCCTGCCCCGCAGCCGCGCGGCAGGCCAGGACGACGTTGCGCGCATCGGACTCAACCAGCACAGCGCGGACGTCCCCGCGGCGGGGATGATCCGGCAAGACACCGATCACGTCGTGACCCTGCCCGGCGCATAGGCTCACCAGCATGACCCGGCCGGCAGGTGCCCGGTCAACCGCATCGGACAAGTGCGACCGGACGCATCTCAGCCGCGCGCTCAACGCCGACGACGGATCATCATAGGCCGCGTGCCAGGCCAGCCAGTCCTTCACCCGGGTATCGTGGCCCCGGCCGCGCCTGTCCCGCCACCTCAGACCGGCAGTCCAGTGGTACCGGCCGCCGCTACCCGTCCGGGATCCCCGCACGATCCATCCCGGCATGATCGCTGGCGCAGGCTGTTCCGGCGGCTGCCTCGAACTCACTCATGCCGAATTGAGCGCGTTTCGCCGCCGCATACTTATGCGCTGGACGGCATGCTCACTCGCGATTGACCCTTCTCCGCCACCTCACCGGTAATGGCTCCCCGGGTGTAGTTTTGCGTACGGAGGGAACCAGATCGCCGGCGATGCGTGTCTCGCTAGTGCCTCCGCAGCATCGTTATGTACGCCCGCGAACCGGCGATCTGGGACGCGTTTGGCTGACTGGGCAGCTAGCGGTGCCGACGGTACTGCAGCCCGACGGTCCCGTTGCTGAACGCGGTGCTGGAGACCAGGTCGAGCCGGTAGGACTTGGTGAGCACCGGTAAGAAACGTGTCACCAGCCCCGAATGAGCGTGGCCATACTTGGGCCGGGGTCCTGAGCAGATCCGCGCAGGAAGCGGTAAGCGCACCCGCTGCTCACGAGGCGCTCTCCCGGATGCCTGCCCTGGGGGAGAGCGCCCGCGAGCATTTCGGAACTCTAGCGCCGTCTGACGCCCGCTAGGCGTCCCGGACGGGCTGGTAGGTGAGGTAGGCGATGCCGCCCTCGAGGGTCTGGGTGCCGGTGAGGCTCATGGGTTTCTTGTCGCTGGTCTGGCCGAACAGGCGCTCGCCCGCCCCGAGCACGACCGGGAAGACCTTCAGCCGCAGCTCGTCGACCAGGTCGTGCTCCATCAGCGTGTGCACGAGCTGGAAGCTGCCGGCGATGACGATGTCCCCGTCTATCTGCTGCTTCAGGTTCGAGACCTCGGTGAGCACGTCGCCCCGCAGGACCGTCGAGTTGTCCCAGGCGGGATGTTCGAGGGTCGAGGACACGACGTACTTGGGCAGGCTGTTCAGCCTGTCCGCCAGCTCGCCGCTCCGGGATGGCCACCGCGCGGCGAGGAACTCATAGCTGCGTCGGCCCAGCAGGAAGGCCTCTTGGCCCAGCGCCTCGTCGAGCGCGAGCTTGCCGAGCTGCGGGCTGTTGCTGATCAGGCCGACCCAGCCGCCGTGCCTGAAGCCTTCGTCACCGGCCGGGTCCTGGATGACTCCGTCGAGCGTGACGTTCTCGCTCACGACGATCTTTCCCATTTCGGTTCTCCTTCTGATTGGTGTTGTCAGGTGCCGCCGCCGCAGGCGGCGCGGATGGTGAGAATCGGTGTGCTGTTCGCTCATTTCGCTGCTGACCTGATCACCACATCTCCGGCAGCAGCGGCGCTGGCCGCCGGGACCGGCTCCGGCAGCTCGTGCGCTGCTTTCCGCGGCCGGCCGGGGAGCAGGAGTGCCAGCGCCAGGCCGATCCCGGCCAGCACCGCGCTGGCCACGAAGGCGGACTGGTAGCCCGCGGTCAGCGCGGCGAGCGGGTTCGCGCCTTGGTGCGCTGTCAGGTAGTGCTGGGAGCCGGAGACGGCAACGGTCGTGACGATGGCCACGCCGAGCGCCGAGCCGAGCTGCAGGGCAGTGTTGCTCAGGCCCGAGGCGAGCCCAGCCTCGTGCCCGGCGACGCCCGCGAGCGCCGCGACCGTGGCGGTCACGAAGGCCAGACCGATCCCCAGACCGCACAGCAGCAGCCCGCCGAAGATGTCCGGGAAGTAGCTGCCGTGTACGGAGACCTGCGCGAGCACGAGCGACCCTCCGCCCATGAGCGCCAGGCCGCCCGCGGCGACCGGCCGGAAGCCGGCCTTGAGGACCGCGCCCTGGCCGGCGATCGCGCCGGCCGTGGCCCCGGCCGCGAGCACGACCGTGCTGATGCCGAACTTGAGGGCTGAGTAGCCGAGCACCTGCTGCGCGTACAGCGTGAGGATGACTGGCATGCCCACCGCGACGGTGCCGATCAGCACCGTCACGGCGTCCGCGGCGGCGAGCGTGCGCGAGCGGAAGATGCGCAGCGGCACCAACGGCGCCCGGTGGCGCGACTCGATCACCGCGAAGGCGGCCAGGAACACGGCCGAGCCGACCAGCGCGAGGATCGTCCGCACGTCGCCCCAGCCGGCGGCCGGCGCCGTGACGACCGCGTAGACGAGCAGGACGAGCCCACCGGTGATGGTCAGCGCCCCGGCGGGGTCGTAGCTTCGCCGGGCCAGCGCGGCCCGGCTCTCGCGCAGCAGCCGCGGCGACAGCCCGAGCGCGGCCAGACCGACCGGGACGTTGATGAAGAAGATCCACCGCCAGCCGGGGCCGTCGACGAGCGGGCCGCCGATCAGCCACGCCGTGGTGGCGCCGACGCCGCCCAGTGCGCCCCAGATCCCCAGCGCCTTGTTCCGCTCCGCGCCCTCGGTGAAGGTCGCAGCGATGATCGACAGCGCGGTCGGGGTCATGATCGCGGCGCCAGCGCCCTGGACCACGCGGGCCGTCAGGAGCGCCGCCGGTGACCAGGCGAGCCCGCATATGAGCGATGCGGCCGTGAAGAACACGACGCCGGCCATGAACACGCGCCGGCGCCCGAGCAGGTCGGCCGCCCGCCCTCCGAGCAGCAGCAGGCCGCCGAAGGTGAGGGCGTAGGCGCTCAGCACCCATTGCAGGCCCTGCGCCGAGAAGCGCAGGCCGGCTCCGATCGAGGGCAGCGCCACGATGGTGATCGTGCCGTCCAGGAGCACCATGAAGAACGCGCCGCACAGCAGCGCGAGCGCCTGCCAGCGGCGCGGGTCGAGACCGGCGGGCGCCAGGCGCCCGGCCGGCGCAGAAGTTTCCATCATCAACCTCCGAAGTCGTTTCAGCTGTCGCGGTACGGCCCGGTGCCGTACCGGAACTCATCGGTCGCGATCGCGCGACGGCGACGAAGGACGAGAGGGCCGGGCCCGCGCACCCTTCAACCGATGAGTGCCGGCGCCCGGCGGATCGTCCGAGCCGTCGATGATGCATACACCGCGGCGCCGGGAAACTGGGCGCCCGCCGGCCGCCCAGTTCGCCCCCCCGGGCGGTGTATATACCGGATGGAAACGCGGTGACGGCCGGGCAGCGCCCGGCACCTAGGTCACCGGCCCTGCTGCTGGTGAGTCGAGGAGGACGCGATGCATCCGATGTTCGCCGAGCTGTTCATGAAGCCCGATGAGCTGCCGGAAGCCGGAGCCGATGAGCGGCGCCGTCCGTGACGGTCACGACAGCGCAGGACAGTCTCCGCAGCCCGCGGCCCGGCCGCGGGCCCGCGAGCGGCCCTCGCCGGGCTAAGGACCTCGTGACCGCCCGCACGCCCCAGGCGGCCGGACACCCGGCCACGGCGTCCATCGCCCAGCAGGTGGGCTAGCACGGAGGAAACAATGACCGTTGGAACTGCCATCGCCACCGCCCCGGCCCAGGACCGGCTGCAAGCCGCCGTCAACGACGCTGCCAGGCACCTGTACGACGCGGAAGTCGCCCTGCACATCGCCCGCAGACCGGCGTCGGCTCGTGGATCAGCGCCGCTTGCGACCGGCTGCACGAGGCGGTCGAGGGCCACATGGCGGCTGTGGACGCGCTCGAAGCTTGTAACCGAGCCGTCCCGCCGGCCCGCCGTGCGCCCCGCCCGCCTGCGGCCGCGTGAGCCTGGGGCATGGCCATGGTGACAGCCGACCTGATCTCGAAGGCGCAGGCCGGGGACGGCGACGCGTTCCGCGAACTGACCGAGCCGCACCTCCGGGAGCTGCAGGTGCACTGCTACCGGATGCTCGGATCCTTCCAGGACGCCGAGGACGCCGTCCAGGACACCCTGCTAGCCGCCTGGCAAGGCATCGGCGGGTTCGCTGAGGAACGCGCCTCGCTGCGCACCTGGCTGTACAAGATCGCCACTAACCGGTGCCTCAACGCGCGCCGCGCAGCGAGCCGGCGCCCGGTCAGGGAGCGGGACATGTCTCAGTTCGAACCGCCCGTGCCGACCCCGCGCGACGAGGCCGTCTGGCTGCAGCCGTTTCCTGACGCCCTCCTCGAGGGAGCCGTCGACGTGCCGCCCGGGCCGGAGGCCCGCTACGAGCAGGCCGAAGCCATCTCGCTGGCCTTTGTGACCGCCCTGCAGGTGCTGCCGCCCCGCCAGCTCGCCGTCCTCGTCTTGCGTGACGTCCTCGGATTCCATGCCAGTGAGGTGGCCGGCATGCTGGATACGACCGTGGAATCGGTCAACAGCGCCCTCAAACGGGCCCGCGCCAGCCTCCAGCGCCGACCGCAGCCGACCGCCGGCCACCAGGCGCCGCCCGCCGTCGGCTCACCCGCCGAGGACGCGATCGTGGCCAAGTTCGCCCGCGCATGGGAGTCGGCCGACCTCGACGCGCTGGTGGCCCTGCTGACCGACGACGTCTTCATCGCGATGCCGCCGATGCCCTTCGGATACGAGGGCCGAGACGTCGTGACCCGCTTCTGCGCCAGCCTGTTCGGCGCGGGCCGCAGGTTCGACCTCGTGCCGACGCGGGCCAACGGCCAGCCGGCGTTCGGAGCCTACCTGCGCGCCCCGGCCGGCATCCGCCACGCGACCGCCTTGTACGTGCTCACCCTTGCCGGCGACCGGATCTGCGCCATGACCCGCTTCGAGGCCAGCGTACTGCCATGGTTCGGGCTGCCGCGATCACTCCCGAGCCGGTAGGCGGCCTCCCGGGCGGTGCAGGCGCGCGGCGGCGACACACGCACCGGCGGACGTGCCGGTACATCTACCAACCTCCGCGAGGCCGCAGAGGCACACGCCGACGGGGAGGACGCACCCGCAGAGGGCTCGCCTCCTCTGCCTGAGAAAGTTCCGCCTTGACGCCCGGAACCGGAACTACGCGGATTCCCGGGGCCGCATCGGTGACGGCTAGCTATCGGCAGCCGTAGCCAGGATTCCCGGCATCAGGCCATCTGGGGGACGGGCTCCACCGCGGTGGCGTCGGACTCCACGCATTTCGGCGCGTTCGACCAGATGATCAAGTACGCTACCGCGATCCGCACCGGGACCGCTTCCATCGAGGCCATCTTGCGGCGGTTCACCAAGGCCAACGCCGTGCACCCCGCCTACCAGGCCATGGCCGAGGTCGGCCGCGCCCAGCGCACCATCTTCCTGGCCCGTGCAGGTCCAGGCGGAACTCGTCGATCAAGTCGAGCCGCATGAGCGACCGCCACAGGCCAAGGCCGCCCCAGACCACGATGTGGCCGTCGCCGTCTCGCCTGAGCTTGTCGATCTCCTCTGTCGTGTCACCAGCGGCCATCGTGGTGTTGGCCCACTCGGCCGTGTTCAGCGTCCGGGAGAAGACGACCTTGCGTGCGGCGTTCATGATGCCCGGAGTACGGGTGGCCGGCCGTCGGCAGGGCTCCGGCCATGCCTTCGCAGGCGGTACGGCCCATGATGTGCGTACGCGCTGTCGTAGAGGCCGAGCTCCTGCTTCTGGTCCTCCGGGTCGATGGGCAGGCCGAAGCGGCATGATCAGACCTCCATGGTCTCGCGTCGACCGGCGGCCATGCCTACCCGGGGAACGTACCTCAGGGTCCTCCGAAGCCTCAGGAACGTCCAAAGCCGCTCGGCGCGCGGTCCGCCGTCGCGTCACCGAGGTGCCGAACAGCTAGCTGGGCTGGACTGTCCCATATCCGCGCCCAGCGCCGGGCCCAGGACCTTGAACTCTCGGCGCGCCCTCGTGGCCCCTGCAAGTCCGACCTGCGGGCGCGCTGGTTCGTTCCGATCGAGAAAGTGATCGGCGAGAACCGGGCGTGGTGCTGCGCTCGCTGATGCAGCCCGGCCAGCCCGGCGCCCCGTCGAACCGGCGCCGCCGTCGGCGGCGCGCTCGCCGCCTGCGCCGCCGTGTGCGTCGCCGTCATCGCCACGGTGGTGGCCAGCCGGGACGTGACGGCCTGACACGGCCATCCCCGGCCGGTTACATCTGGCCGTGGCGAACCGGGCCGGCAGGTTCGTAGGTGCCGATAATGATGCCGAGATCGGTCACGGTGAGGCCGGCCGGGCGCATCGTTGCCGGGAGGATGCCGTCGTTGAACAGGCGGCGACCGGAGCCGAGCACCAGCGGAAACGTCATCAGCCGGAAGCGGTCGACGAGCTCGTGCTGCAACAGCGTCCGGAGCAGCTTGCCGCTTCCCCAGATCTGCAGCTCGTCGCCGGGTTCGTCCTTCAGCGCCTGCACCGCCGCAACGACGTCGCCGGTCACCAGGCGAGCGGTGCCAGGGTGCTCGCCGCGCCACGTGGCATCGGCCTGGCGGAGCGAGCCGGACACGACGTACTTGGGCAGCGAGTTGATCGCCGTGGCAATGGGGTTGGCGGGGTCGGTCTGATCAGGCCAGTAGCCGCGGAAGATGCCGAACGTCCTGCGGCCGAGCAGGAACGCGCTGGCGTGGCTGTTGAGCTCGGTGACGAACTCGCCGACGGCCGGGTCGGGGAACGGGGCCTGCCAGCCGCCGTGCGTGAAGGACTCGCTGGGATCCTCCTCAGGCCCGCCGGGAGCCTGCATCACGCCGTCGAGGGTCAGGAACGTCTGAACGGTGAGCTTCATGTCAATGCAGACGGACCGGCACACCGATTCTGAGCGCGTCTCACGCCGAATCGCAAGCTGAGAATGCGGCTTCCTACTGGAGGGCTTGGGAGAGCCGGGGAGGAGGTCGCCGGCCGAGGACGCCGAGCCGGGTCCCGACGAGCCTGGCGTAGCACTCGTCCATGAGGGTCGTGGCGACGAGGTTGTCGTCCTCGTCGAACTGGTCGACAGGCCCACGCTGAGGTGAACGATCCGACCCGTGCAGCTGCGTGGCGTCGGCAGGTGCCCGGCTGCCCGGAACTACTCACCTTCGGGAGAAAGGGCCTTTAGAACTGTCACCGCCGTGCCACTGAACCCCGCCGTCACGTCGCTGTTTGTGGTGTCACCGAAGTGCCGATCAGAGACAGCACCATAACGGGCACGCAGAATATCGTCATCAGAAGCTTCCGCACGCGCCCAGATCGGCTCCGCGCGCGGTTATTAGAGGCTCCCGCGCCGTCTGCCGCACCGCAGTACGAGCCACGGCCAGGCCAGGCCGTATATTTATGCAACGCCGCTACGTGCGGAGAATGTCCCTTCTGCCGCGAAGAAGGTGCAGACGCGAGAAGCTGGCCTGTTAGCTGCGAGTACTGCCGGACTCCTGGTCGCTTGCCAGCAAGCCGGTCATGAACATCAGCAGGTCACCAGCGACCTGGCGGTCGATCTGGTCAGGATCTTTCATGGTGTCGACGAAGCCCACGGCACCGTCGTCCCTCAGGACGTAATAGTTCCCGCATCCGTCGCCGGCGACGGGCAGCCAGCCGAGTTCCACCCACCGGGGATAGAACTCCCGCTGCGATGCCATGTCAATGCCGGGATCGTCGGGCCGCGGCCCGAAAAGGCCGCCGGGCCCGATCCGCGCTCCCCGGCAGACCGACAACCATGCCTTCAGGGCCGGCGGAAGGAAGCAGCCGAGCCGGGCCTGCAGGCTGTCCAGTTCCTCCGCCCGGGCTCCTCGCGGGGCCTCATCTTCCGGCGCGCGGACCGCTCCGGCGACCAGCCCGCGCAAGATCTCCAGCGTCTGGGCTGCCGCCTCCACGACCACTATCGTACTAAGCCAAGGAAATACCCATCCGGACGCACTCATTTGCCGGCCGGACAGGGTCAAGCGCTACAGGGTTCACGCGGGGTCTCGGCCATGCTCACCCGGCTAGCATGCAGTCGCGATGCCGACAGCGAGCTAGTGGGTGCAGCGGCTCGGAGACATCTATGATCGCCGGTGACCGTTTCCATTACTCACACGTTCCTCCAGATAACGGACGAGCGCGGATGGGCGGAACCGGAGTTGCTTGCCTAGCCGGATGGCCTCGAGTGCGCCGCCCTCGACGGCGTCGTAGAGCCAGCTCTTCTTTACCTTGAGCAGGGCGCATACATCGTCGGGCGTGAGCAGGTCGAGATCCCAGTGGGTGCCTTGCGCCGGGTCTGGTCGCCCATTGACATGGTTTCCGCCTTGCCCTTCGTTGCTGGTCACGGGCTGGCGGTTCATGGCTCGGCCTCAAGCTCAACCTCTCCGTCGGCTCCATGCTCAAGCGAACGCGGCATTCTCGCGGGTTCGGGAGTGGTGGCGGTGCTGCGGTCGAGTGCGGTCTGGCATGCGTGCTCGACGGCGCGCAGCCGGGCGGTGATGCGTGTCTCGCGGGCGGCGATGGCCTGGCGGTTGCGCCTTGCGTAGGAGTCCTCGGGCAGGGTCTGGCCGTAGAGCTGGACTTCGCGGATGTGAGCTTCACGCTCGTCGGCGTGGGCGGTGATGGCGAAGGTGGCGATGCTGGCGGTGGTGGCATCCAGGACCAAGGTGACCGTCTGGGTCTGGGGATCCTGACGGGCCAGGGCGGTGATCCGGGGACCGTCGATGTCGGGCCATGCCTGCCCGGGATGGGCGCGGCCGTGCTGGGCGCGGTCGCGGAGGCCGGCGAGCATGGCGTCGGCGCGGTCGATCTGGTCGCAGGCGGCGGCGAAGTTCTCGCCGACCGGGCCGAGTTCGGTGCCGCGGGCGATGCCGTAGTGCATGAGCCGGGCGGCCTGGGGACGGTCAGCGTAGGTGGCGGAGCGGGCGTGGATGCGCAGCTGGGTCTTCAGTTCCTGGGTGACCGTTCCTGTTTCCACGAAGCGGACTAGGGCCTGGGCGAAGACTGAGGGCTGCGGCCGGGCTGCCAGCCATATTCCGAGCCGTCGGGCGGTGAGGTGATCGACCGGGCCGTTCCGTGCGTCGGCGGCGGCGATGCCGTCGCTGATCAGGCGTTCGTACAGGGGCAGGTCCGGGAGCGGGCCGTCCTCGGGTAGCCGGTAACCGCGGCCGACTGCGCCGTTGACAGCCGCCGACGTGGTTCGTGTCGAAAACTGAGGCGGCGCGGGGCGGTCTTGGTGCCGGGCGGGGCTGGTCAATCGGCGGCCTCCCGGTCGGGTTGCCGCCCAGGTGGTCCGGGCTGGCGGGCGGCTGCAGGGGATGGCTGGGACGCGCGGGTGATCGCGTCGGCTCCGGACAGGCCGAGCTCGGCGGACCAGCTCTCGATGGCGGGCCAGAGCTGATGCCTTTCGTGAAGGTCGGGTCCGGCGAGATCGGCCAGGACCATCGCCGTGATGGCGCTGTTGCGGTCCAGGATCTGGCCGGGCAGCCAGGACACCTCCATCCGCGCTGAGAGCCGCCGGTTTGCCTGGCGACGTGATCGGTCTGGTCACTGGTCATGGTGGTGTCGTTGATCGTCAGGGTCATGGTTCGGCTTCCAGGTCTGGTTCGGGTCCGCAGGTGCGGGCGGGCCGTGTTTCCAGGAGCTCAGCGAGGGAGGGTGGCTGGCCGGGCTGCCAGTCGCGGAGTTGGTCGACCACGATCACGTATCTTGGACGGCCTGGTGGGCAGCGGTCAGGCAGGTCCGGGAACGGGAGGTCATAGGGGTCGTTCATCTCGCGCAGGTCCCTGTCGCCGGGCCGCGGATCAGGGACGCGGGGACCGTTAGCCCGGCGGCGGGGTCCGGGTTCGCCCGGTACCCTGCTGGCGGTGGTCATTGGCCGGCCTGCTTGTCGGCTGCGAGGCCAGCCGGGGCGTGCGGCTGAGCGTGGCGGCGTGCGGTCGGGGCGGGCTGCTCGGCGTCGAGCTGGGCGGCTATCTGGTCGTAGGTGCGGGCCTCCGGGAGGCGGAGCTCGCAGGTGAGGCAGGACTGGTCCGCGCAGTAGGTGCACAGCTCGGCGCGGTCGCGATTCCAGTCGGCGGCTATGTCCAGCGAGATCCGGACGGCCTTGACCTGCGCGTGGGTGAGTGTGACGGCGCCCAGATCGTCCTCGGGCATGGGCGGTCCGGGGTTAGGTTCCGGGCCGGGCGGTTCCGATGCTGGCAGGTGGGGCGTCTGGGTGATAAAGGGCCCGTAGGGGTGGTTTTGGGAGCCTTCGTAGATGCGGGCTAGGTCGCCGATGAGGAAGATGGCCCGGCCCGCGTGCTGGTCGTCGCCGCGGGCGAACCCGTGCCGCTCCAACACGTTCAGCACATCGGTGAACAGGTCCAGCCCTATCCGGCGGTCCGTCATGCGCCCCTCCTGCGGCGGTGGTGGCGGCGGGCGGGCCGACGGATGTCGGGGGCGACGCCGGTGCCGGTGGCGGGTTTCCAGCCGTACTGGGGCCGGTAGCCGGGGATGTCGAGCTGGTCGTCGTCAAGGGCGGCGGGGGCGCACCAGTCTCCGGCGATGGCGCGTTTGCGGGCGGCGGCAGCTGCGGCACGTTCGGCGCGGGTGCGTTCGGGAGCGCGTTTGTCCCACCAGGCTTCGTATAAGTCGGTGATGGCGTCGAGCAGGTGCGGGCTGACGGTGCGGGCCTTGCCGCTGACCAGTTCCTGGATGGCGGTCTTGCGGACGCCGAGGGCGCGGGCGAGGCGGGGCGAGCCGTGGCCCATGACATGCAGGGCGCGCAACCGCAGGCGGGCGCCGCCGACGTCGAGGCGGCCGTCGCGGCCCTGCGCGAGGAGGGGCTCGTCTATACGGTCCAGGCCCGGGGCACCTACGTCGCCAGGCTCGACGGCGCGACCAGGTAGGCCGCCGGCCGGCGCTGGCCGGGCCTGTACGCCTGACCGTAGCCGAAGCCGGCAGTCCGGCTTCGCCGTGACCACCCGTTTTTGACGAGCCGTAACGTCTCAGGGCAGTTGCACGCCAGAGGCATCTCGTGATGGCTTGGTCTCATCGGTGGGCTCGAACCAGAAGCTGGCGGCGGCCCGGCCGACACGACCGGCCACAAGGCCGCTTGCGGAGAGCCAGGCAGCGAGAGGAGCTGGGGGACATGACCTTCAAGTTCAATTCGGAACTCTATGCTGATCCCAGCCTCGCCGAGGGGGTCGACTACGGGCGCCGCCATCGCCGCCACGAGCGCTTCGACGACACCCTGGCCCGCACCGACGACGTGCCCAAGACCACGATCCTCGCCCCGCACGGGGGCGGGATCGAACCCGGCACCTCGGAACTCTGCCTGGCCATAGCCGGCTACCACCCGGCCAGCCTGCCCCAGATCCCGGCGGCCGGGGTGACCTACGACTACTGGATGTTCGAGGGCCTACGGGACAGCGGCAACCCCGAGCTCCACGTCACCTCGACCGGCTGCGACGACGGCGTGGCCGTCTCGCTGTGCGCGGGCTCGCTCAACGCCCTGGCCCTGCACGGCTTCCTGCCACGGCCGCCCGGCATGTCCTCCGGCGACCAGGTCGTGCTCGCCGGGGGCGCCAACACCATCCTGGCGGATTACCTGCTAGAAGGGCTGCGCAGGGCCGGTTTCGACGCGAGGGAAGCCGGCCAGCACGGGGAGCTCAACGGCGACGCCACGTGCAACATCGTCAACCGCACCCTGCTCGGCATAGGCGCGCAACTGGAGCTCAGCAAGCCGCTGCGCGAAGCCATGTTCACCGAGCACACCCGCTCGCAGCGCAAGCACACCACCACCCAGCTGTTCTGGACCTTCGTGACGGTGTGCCGCGACGCACTCGACCGGCTCCAAGCCGAGCAGATCGTGGCCAGACCGAGGCTTCAATGCCGGACAGCTGACCCTGCCTGAGGGGCTGATGTCGCACGATATGCCAGCAGAGATGGCTCGGCAGAACGTGAACCGCTAGGAGGAACAGTCCCGGCAGCCCGGGTTATGTTTTTGTCGCTAGCCGGGAATCTTTGGTCAGCCGGACAGGGATCCGTGATTCCGGGGCTCTTGCCGGGCCAGGAGTTCGGGGAACTCCGGCTGCAGGACGCAGAATTCGTTGCCCCACGGGTCGTGCAGGACCTAGAAGTCAAAGCCGCGTTCGGCCTGGTGATCCCAGCGGGTGGCGCCGAGGGCTTCCAGCCGGCGGACTTCGGCTTCCACGTTGTCGGTTTCCAGGTCGAGGTGCATACGTTCCTCGGGGCGGCCAGCACGATCGTGGCGCCCTTGGCCCTCGCCAGCTCCACCACGGAGCGGACGGTGAACGACTTGCCGCAGCCGGGTCCGCCGGTCAGGACCGCGACCTTGGCGGTCAGGGCGAGCCGGACCGCGTCGGCCTGTTCGGGAGCGAGCTCGGAGCCGGTGCGGCTGCGCAGCCAGCCGAGGGCTTTGTCCCAGTCGACGGCGGCGAACCCGCTGAGACGGTCGGTTCGGGCGGCGTGTAGGCGGAGGAGGGCGCGGGCCAGGGACCGTTCGGCTTGATAGAACGGCGGCAGGTAGACGGCGGGGACCTGCGGCGCGGCCTCAGCCGCTGCGGGCCGGGCCGCCGCGGGCACCTGGTCGCGGACCACTCCCTCGGCCGCGGCGAGCTCGTCCAGGCAGGGGGCGATCAGGTCGGCGGGGACGTCGAGGATCTTGGCGGCGTTGGTGATCAGGTTGGGCGCGGGCAGGTAGCAGTGGCCGTCGTCGGCGGCCTCGGACAAGGTGCAGGCCAGGCCGGCCTTGATCCGCTCGGGGCTGTCCGGGGCGATGCCGACCGAGGTGGCGATGGTGTCGGCGGTCTTGAAGCCGATCCCCCACACGTCGGCGGCCAGCCGGTACGGCTCGTGGCGGACGACCGGGACCCACGCGTCGCCGTATTTCTTGTAGATCCGCACCGCCAGCGAGGTGGACACCCCGACGCCCTGGAGGAAGATCATCACCTCCTTGATCGCCTTCTGCTCGGCCCAAGCCGCGGCGATCATCGCGGTCCGCTTCGGGCCCAGGCCGTCGACCTCGACCAGGCGGCCCGGCTCGTCGTCGATGACGTGCATGATGTGCACGCCGAACCGGGCCACCATGCGCTCGGCCATGATCGGGCCGATGCCCTTGATCAGGCCCGAGCCCAGGTATTTCTGGATGCCCGCGGCGGTGGCGGGCAGCACCGTGGCGTAGGAGGCCACCTCGAACTGCCGGCCGTACTTGGGGTGGGATGACCAGCGGCCGCGCAGCCGCAGGAACTCGCCGATCTGCGCGCCGAGCAGCGGCCCGACCGCGGTGACCAGCTCCGCGCCGCCGCGTTCGGGCGCGATCCGGGCGATCGTGTACCCGGTCTCCGGGTTGGCGAACGTGACCCGCTCAAGGACTCCGTCTAGTACCGCGCCGCCCGGCCCGGCCACCGTCGCTGGCATGGAATCAATCTTTCACCCGGACCACCCAAGCCGGTGACCGGCGCCCGGAACCTCACATCGCATAGCCCCGGGCGGGCAGCCAGTCCAGCCACATCATGGTCGAGGTGACTGACTCTGCGTAGGTCGATGACGCCGGAAATGTTACCGATCTATTATCACTCGCTCATATCGAGCCATGACGGTGTGTGATTGGGCCTACGAACCTGAGTGCCTCGTGCCCTCAGTTGAGGTATCCGGTCGCTATACCGGGGTTGGCGACCGCCGCATGACCTGCACGGGTCGGCATCACAGCGGCAGCAACCAGCGCAAGGAGGACAACCCGAAGTGGTGCCTCAGCTTGAACTGAACCAGGCCCCCACCGCCGAGGACACGCCGGAGATGGCTGTCGCGTTGATCCGCGCGATTATCGCGGCAGCCGACAAAGACCGCGATGAGATGACCGTGCTGCTCATCCACGGGGAACCGGCGGCGGTGATCGCGCCCTACGGGCATGAACGGCGCCCCGGGGCGGCGGCCGGGATCCGTTTTGACCAGATGGCGCCGCCGGAAGCACGCCTCGTGCTCACCGACGTGTGGGGCGGCAGCATCCGCATGAGCACCGGGGAGTTTCGCCAGTTCGCCAGAGAAGGGGTCTCCAGCCGCTTCGAGGCGATGGCGCAGATCGCGGAATCCTGGTCGTGGACGGCCTGGCGCGCTGCCGGATTGGTGGATGATGGCATGAGCGACTGGCAAGAAGAGAGGCGGCGCCGGGACCGGGCGCGGCGCGATGAGGTGATGGGCCTTCCTGTCCTGCCGGTCCGCCGTCATGGCGTCCTTGACGGCCGGGACGGTGACGTCCTGGTCTGTGCATCGGTCGGGCCGGCCGGCGAAGTGGTCGCGGTGTGGACGAGACCGGAAGACCTGGAGCCTGTGGCCTCGGCGACGGTCTCGGCGGCCGGGGCGGCGTTCCCCGATCCGGCCGCGGCCCGGCCGGTGGCCGCGCGCATCACCGTGCACACCGGAATTGGCGGCGGTCACGCGGATCACGGACCTGGCGCTGGCTTATGTCACCGTGCAGCCGATGCCCGGGGGCAGGTTCCTGGTGGCCGGGGCCCGGTGCCGGTGGCGGCCCGAGGGCCCGGATCGCAACGCGGTGCTCTACGAGACAGATGGTCAGGTCGTCTCGGAGCGTGTGCTCGGCGACGGGATCGCGCAGGTGCTGGCCACCAGCACCGGGCAGGTCTGGGTCGGCTACTTCGACGAGGGCATTTACGGGAACTACGGCTGGGGCCGGGCTGACAGCCAGGAGCCGGTCGGCGCGTACGGGATCGTCCGGTTCTCCCCCGGCTTGGAGCCCGCCTGGCATTACCCGAAATACACCGAGGTCGGCCCGTGGGACGCGATCAGCGACTGCTATGCCCTCAACGTCGATGACACGAGCACCTGGGCCTGCTACGACTCCGATTTCCCGGTCGTGCGCATCCGCGACGTCGCCGTGACCGGCTGGCACAACGACATCAACGGCGCCGGCGCCCTGGCGGTGGCGGGCTCCCGTGTCGCGCTGTTCGGCGGTTACGGGCCCGACCATGACCGGCTCGCCGTCACCGAGCTCGACGCCGACCGTGCCCGCCCCGGCGGTGAATACCGGTCGTGCTTCCGGACGGGAAGCCGCTCGCTCTCGGCACCCAGGTCATCGGCCGGGGATCGCGGCTGCACTTTCTCACCGGCCGTGACTGGTACCAGCTTGACGTCGGCGACATTCGGCAATGACCACGAACCGCCGGAGATCACCCATCGCAGAAGAGGCCGGGGAAACAGGCTTGGCCGGTATTAGGAAGATCCCAGGAGGTGTTTCGATTGCCTGGCCAGCCG
>WNGR01002708.1_pt1 | contig 19380 bp, 19 predicted proteins | sample 5407581 | NCBI WGS metagenome assembly WNGR01 (sample SAMN13153383, study PRJNA577476) | soil metagenome | isolation source: 80 cm soil or saprolite under Garry oak tree replicate 2 | place: USA:California | collected 2016-06-15 | reverse complement strand
TGAAAATGCCAGATCACCCAATTCTGGCGCCGGCGAAGCACCATGAGCAGGCCCCAGATCGTCACGGCGAGGCTCGCGATCGCCAACATGTGGAAGGGGCCGAACTGCCCCGTGAGCCGGTAGATGCCGAGCGCGGTCCCGTTGACCGTGATCATCGACACCACATAGCCGGCCCCGAACAGACGATGGACGTCCGTCCCTTTGCGAGCCACGAGCACGGCAAGCCCGAGCGCCAGCGCGATGAGGGCAGCCGTCACATGGGCGACAGCGAGAGAACCCAGAGCCATTGCATCCTCTCCATCAAGTCTCTTGCGCCAGACCGCCTTCCAAGATGTCACGCAAATAGGCGACATATTGCGCGAAGGCCCTCCGCCCGACGCGGGTCATCGCGATCCGCGTGCGCGGCTTCTTGCCGACGAAATCCTTGCTGACGCCGACATAGGCGACCTGTTCGAGGGTCGCGATGTGGGCGCCGAGGTTTCCATCGGTGGCGGCCACGATCGCCTTGAGGCGCGTGAACTCGATCGCCTCGCCGGCGGGAAGCGCATTCAGCGCCGCCATGATCCGCAGGCGGACCGGCTGATGGATGATGTCGTCCACCTTGCCCATCTCATGCCCGCCGCAGCCAAAGTCCTGCGAGGACGAGCGCGCCACCGCCGATACCCGCCATCCACAACAGAAAATGTTCGGGCAACAGGAAGAAGCCGGCGAGCGTGAGCGCAGCGACGGCAAGTCCCGCGACCACAAAGCGAGCTCCCAACCAGAGACCGCCGATGACATAGGCGGTGGCAATCAGCAGCGGGATGAAGGCAGCGATCGGTCGCGGATCGGCGGGCTTGAAGACGGCGAATGTCGCCAGGCAGAAGGCGGCGAGTGCGATCGTCACCGTGAGGTAGCGCCCCGCCTCCACGCGCGATTGGCGCAGGAACCCGGCCAGGCTGGCCGAGGTTCCGACGAGCACGATGACGGTCCAGACCGCGCCCGCACGCGCCGGAAAGATGTCGGTCAGGCCATAGCCGATCGCCCAGAGAATTCCCCACAGGATCAAATGCGGGGCGGCGCCGCGATAGCCGCGCAAGGTCGCGCTGCGGCTCTGCGTGCGCTCGACTGCCGCGAGGGCCTGGGCCGCTTCGTGGGGAGGAATGGTCATTCGAGGCATCTCCGCATTCGTCCAGAATACTCTATATGACAGAGTACTCTGGCGCAAGCACATTTTTCGTAGCCTGCGCGTCGCAGCGGCTCGCGCGCCAGTGCCTCCCCTGCCGGTCGCGCGTGCGGCGCCAAAGCCCTCCGGACCACCTTGAAACGCGCAATCCTTGTCCTAATTTTTCTGCTCGCCGGGGCTCGAATGGGGTTGCCTTGTCACGGAGGGACGCCAGGGGCCTCCTGGTGTCAAAGCTCTCGGTGAGCGCGGGGCCGCCCTGGAACATGCGGGGCACCATCTCGTCCGACGGCCGGGTCATCGAGTGGTCGAACGGCACTCGGTGGAGCAAACAGTGACTCTCGTTCGCGCAACGGCACACCCATCTTTGCGCGCGCAACAATCAGCACAAGGAGGAAAACCATGACTCGTCGTAGTGTTCTCAGTGCTTCGGCAATGATGGCGTTGGGACTGGCTTTGCTCCCGGGCGGCGCCGCGGCCCAAGAAAAACCCATGAAGGACCTGATCGTGGGAACCTGGACGCTGCAATTGGACGACGGCGTCCGCGCCGATGGCAGCAAGCAACCCAACTTTGGCCCGAACCCGAAAGGGATCCTCATGTTCACGGCCGACGGCCGCTATTCGCTCCAGATCATGCGCGACAGCCGCCCCAAATTCGCGTCGAACAGTCGCACGGGCGGAACCGATGCCGAGAACAAGGCGGCGGTGCAGGGAGCGGTCGCCCACTTCGGGAAGTACTCGGTCAACGATGCCGACAAGAGCCTCATCTTGCGCATCGGGGGAAGCTCGTACCCCAATCTCGATGGAGCGACGCAGAAGCGACAGATCACCGCGCTCACGGCGGATGCGCTGACCTGGACCAATCCGATGCCGGGCCCCGCCTCGGGCTTCGTCCGCACCGAGGTGGCATGGCAGCGGGTGAAGTAGACGGGACGGGCCGGCAATTTCGTCAGCCGATCCGCTTGACGCCCTTGGCATAGCGCTGCCACCGCTTGACGTAGACGTCGGCGGCGCGGGCGATTTCGCGCGCCGCCTTGTCATCGAGCGAACGCACGACGCGAGCGGGCGCGCCGACGATGAGCGAATGATCGGGGAATTCCTTGCCCTCGGTCACCAGCGCGCCGGCGCCGACCAGGCAGTGTTTCCCGATCCTCGCCCCATTGAGCACGATCGCGCCCATGCCGATGAGGCTGTTCGACGCCACGGTGCAGCCGTGCAGGATGACATTGTGGCCGATGACGCAATCGGCGCCGATGGTGAGCGGAAAGCCCGGATCGGTATGCAGCGTCGCATTGTCCTGGATCTGCGAACGCTCGCCGAGCTCGATCCATTCGTTGTCGCCGCGCAGCACCGAGCCGAACCAGACGCTGGCGTCGGTCAGAAGCCGCACCCGCCCGATCACGGCCGCGGTGTCGGCGACCCAATAGCGGCCGTCGGCCGGCAGATCCGGCGCCTCGCCGTCGAGCTGGTAGATGGCCATGCGCGCGCTCCGCCGAGGGCGCGAGCTTGCCATGCTGCCGGGCTCTTGGCGAGACTCGGGCCGCCTCCCCTCATACGATCCCGAGCGCGATGAGGGCCATGATGGCGAGGGTGCCCGACATCAGGCTCCAGAGACCGGCGATGATGGTCGAAGCCATCACCAGCTGGAAGTTGCGCCCTTCGATCGCGCGGCCGCGGATGGTGTTGCGCATGATGATGAAGGGCGCGGCGAAGGCAAGAAACGGCACCGCCGCCAAGGTCGACGGGCGCGGTCCGCGCTCGAGCAGCCGGAAGCTCGGCGGACGGCTGGTCGCGAGCTGATAGCCGGTGGCCAACATTCCCGCGAACGCAAATCCGATCGCCAGCGCAAACAACGACGGTATCGACTCCGGTGACATCGCGCCTCGCAAAGAAAAGCGGGCGGATGTTTTGCAGAGCAAGGGCGGTCGCGCCACCACATCCTTAATTAACCGTTAACGCCAACCTTGGCATGACTCCTTGCCGAATCCGTGCGCGCCGTCATCGCATGGCATACTCGCAGTTGATTCGCAGGACCGACCAGCGCCTGATGACCACGACCCATTTCACCGCGAGCAGCCGACGCGGACCGCGCCGCCGCCGGCATCCGAATGGCCCCGTCGTGCCGGTGCTGCCGCTTGCGGTCCTGTTCGCGCTCGTCCTCGGCGCGGCCGGCTACATCGGCTATGTGCTGTGGCCGCGCTGGCCCGGCGCCACCGTCGCGCCCGATGCGCCGGCGCTACCGATCACGATCGCCGGCGTCGCCTTCAATGTCCGGCCCGCGGCGATACGGGTGCCGATGCAGCGCCGGCCGGGCGCGCACGAACGGGTCGACCTCGCCTTCCTGTGGCCCTCGCTCGAGCCGCCCGATGCGAACGCGAGCCCGGGCGCGCCCGCACCGGGCGAGCCCGCCACCCCGATGGGGATGCACGAGCGGGTGTTCGTGACCCTTGCTGCCGCGAGCGACAAGCTGCCCCCGACCGAACGCGTGCGCCTCATCTATCCGCGCTACGCGAGTGCGGTGCCGTCCGCCGGCCCCAGCGGGCTTGCCGTGCTCGCCTTCCGCGCGGGCACGCCATACCAGGGCGAAGACCTGATCTACGACGCCGAGGCGCCGGAAAACTTCCTCGTGCGCTGCAGCCGCAATGGTGCAGGCCCCACGCCTGGCATCTGCCTCTACCAGCGGCGCATCGAGGCGGCTGACCTCACGCTCCGGTTTCCGCGCGACTGGCTCGACGATTGGCGTCCTTTGGCGGCGAGCTTCGACCGGCTGATCGCGAGCCTGCAGCCGCCGCGAAGCTGACGCTGCGAAGCTTGACGCTGCCTGCAAGCGGGAAGAGCGAGAAGAGGCAACGGGCGCGCGCTATCCCCCGGACAGCCGCGGTTCATCCAAATCGAGGGCGAGGATCGGCATTTCAAAGAAGCACGATCGCGATTCCTTGTCGTCGAAGAACAGCACGCCGATATATTCGCGGCCGATGCAGACTTCGGCCGAGTCATTCTTTTTGGCGCGAGGCACGACGCGGATCTGCTCATTGTCGAATTTGCGCCTGAGATAGGCTTCGAGCTGCTTGAGATCCTTGACGTCCGCGGGCCCGCCGAGCGGGATCTTGATCTCGACATTGTAGGAACGCTCGTCGTCCTCGTCGTCGACGAGGAGGGCGCCGATGCGCTCCTCGCCGATATAGACATCCGCGCAATCCGCCTGCTTGGGCTGCGGCACCACACGGATGCGCGCATTCCCGAACAGGTGCTTGAGATAGGCGTCGAGCTTCCTGACCTCCGTCACGTCCACCAGCCGCTCCTATCCGCTCAGATGCCTCTCGTCAGATGTCCGAGTGATGGAACATCTGGTCCATGGTGCGCGAAGGCTCCGGACAGCCGGCCTCGCCGACGACCTTGGCCGGGACGCCAGCGACCGTGGTGTTGTGCGGCACCGGCTTGAGCACGACCGAGCCTGCGGCGACGCGCGCGCAATGGCCAATCTCGATATTGCCGATGATCTTGGCGCCGACGCCGAGCATGACGCCGCGGCGGATCTTGGGATGGCGGTCGCCATCCTCCTTGCCGGTGCCGCCGAGCGTGACATCGTGGAGGATCGACACGTCGTCCTCGATCACCGCGGTCTCGCCGACCACGAGCCCGGTCGCATGGTCGAGGAAAATGCCTTGACCGATCGGGGCGGCGGGATGGATGTCGGTCTGGAAGGCTGCTGACGAGCGGCTCTGCAGATAATAGGCGAAGTCCCTGCGGCCCTTGCGCCACAGCCAGTGCGCCAGGCGGTGGGTCTGGATCGCCTGGAAGCCCTTGAAGTAGAGCACCGGCTCGATGAAGCGGTCGGTGGCGGGGTCGCGGTCGACCGTCGCCACGATATCGGCACGAAAAGCGTTGCCGATCGTGGGCTCGCTGTCGAGCGCATCGTCATAGGCCTGCCGAATGAGCTCCGCCGACACATCGGGATGATCGAGCCTCTGGGTGATGCGGTGGATGACCGCCGCCTCCAGCCGGTCGTGGTGGAGGATGGTCGAGTAGATGAAGGTCGCGAGTTCAGGCTCACGGCGCACGATCTCCTCCGCCTCGTGGCGGATGCGCTCCCAGACCGGATCGACCTGGTGGAGCGCGTTCTTGGCTTTGGCTCGGCTCTGGCCCATGGCCGTCTCCCACGAACATCCCCAATGGCGGCGTGGTTGTAGCACAGCTTCAGCAATCAAAGACCATATAAGGACAAAGGCCCGTTGTTCCAATGGGTTGCAGGAGCGCTGGTGGCGCTGGGGGCGCTGGCCTCAGGGCCGCTGGGCGAGGAAGTCGAGCACGCCCTGTTTGAAGACCTTGTCGCCGACCGCGAGCATGTGATCGCGTCCGGGAATGTCGAGCGCCCGGCCAGCCGGCAGCAGGGGCGCAAGCTCCTGGGCCGAGCCCGCGACCACGTCCTTGGTGCCGACCGCGACCAGCGCCGGCATTCGAATGGCGGCGATCTCGGCGCGCGTGAGCGTCTGGCGCGAGCCGCGGATGCAGGCGGCGAGCGCCTTGAGGTCGGATTTGGTCTCCTCCGCGAAAGCGCGAAACATCCGGCCTTGCGGATCGGTCACGGCGGCGAGCGATGGCGCTTCGAGGGCATCGGCGATCGTTTCCGGCAGCCCGACGCCGTCGACCAGATGGCTGCCGAGCCCGCCGAAAATGACGCTGCGCACGCGCCCGGGGTGTGCGAGCGCGAGGAAGGCGGCGATGCGCGCCCCCATCGAATAGCCCATCACGTCGGCGCTCGCGAGACCGAGATGGTCGAGAAGCGCGCGCACGTCCTCGGCCATGAGACTGCTGTGATAGGCGGCCGGCTCATAGAGCTTGGCCGATGCGCCGTGCCCGCGATTGTCGAGCGCGATCGCGCGCCGTCCGGCCTTGGTCAGGGTGTCGATCCAGCCCGGGTTGAGCCAGTTGGTGGCGGCATTGGAGGCGAAGCCGTGGATGAGCGCGATCGGCTCGCCCGCGCCCTCATCGAGAAAGGCGATCTCGACCCCATCGTGCCGGAAGCGCGGCATCGCGCGGGCGCTCAGGCGCGCACGGTCATGGCGGCAAAGCGCTGGCGCTGCAGCGCGCGGCGCGCCTTGCGGCGCTCGATGGCGCGCTCGGTGGCACGCTCGGCGGTGCGCTTGCAGGCGGAGCAGAAGCTTAAGACCGCGATCAATGCACTCAGGATCCAGGTGAACAGGCCAAAGGCGCTGGTGGTGAGCAGGATCGCGCCGCGGCCAAAGAGTTTGATGATCGCCCGGGTCCTGGTGCCCCTGCTGTCGGCGAGCCGGGCGAGCCGCGAGACGTCGCGCGGCCCTTCGGCGATCTTGAGCCCGTCGACAGCGGCTCTCGTTCCCGCCTTGGTCTGCATGCGCCCGACATCGCCCGCGACGCGCATGAGACCTTGCGCCTTCTCGACCTTCACCGCCTCGCGCGCGGCACGCAGGGCGACCGCGGGCTCGGTCAACGAAGCACCGCCGATCGCGCGCCTGAGCGCCGCCACGTCGACGATCTCGCGCAACGTGCGGCCGAGCCATTCGGTCATGCGCGCGGTGATCCGGCCGGTCTTGCGCGCCGCCTTCACCACTGAAAACCCGATCCGCGCAGGGGTGGCGACGCCGCCCGAGAAATACGTGCCGGCGGTGACAGCGAGGCCGACGCAGGCGAGACCGAGGATCAGCTCGTCGGCCTGCTGGCCGCTCGCGACCCGCGAACCCTCGCGCACCGCGTCGCGAATATCGCCGAACACGAACAGGTCGCCGACCGCAGTCCCGGCGAAGCCGACGAGATCGTCGGGCTCGCCGGTGATGAAGCCGCGCCCGAAGCTCCCGGCCGCGCGGGCGGCCGCGGCGGCGGAAGAATTCGCCTCCTCGACCCTGGCAGCGAGCGCAGGATCGACCGCAATGTCGCGGTCGCGCGCAAGCTCGAGAAAACTCATGGCAAGATCGGCGTCATCGGCGGCGAGCGCCGACTGGATCTCGCGCGCCGCCACCGCCGAGTCGAACGAGCGGTCGAGCGCATGGTCCGCCAGCAGCGCCGGTTCGTCCTGCGCGAACAGCAGCGCCTCGGCGTCGAAGGCGCGCGGGGCGACGGTCAGGGCCGCAATCGCGCAGGCAAAGGCGAGGCCGAGCGGCAAGGCGATCCGCGATCCGATCATGCGTCACTGCTCTTCATGCGTCATGACTCTCCGGCCCGACTCTCCTGCCGTCGCTCGCGTTGAAGTGATAGCACATGATTGCGCCGGCAAGATGCGGGTGCGGGCAAATGACCCGATTTGTCGTAGAACTTAAGCAGGCTGCGGTCAGTTCCAAGACGTCCGGTCGAAGCCGCAGCCTGCGCCGCGTTAGCCCTAGGAATCGGTTACCTGGATCGCTATGGTGCGGCCCACTTTGCGGGCGGCGACACATTTACCTATCGGGCGCAAAAGGGGCTGCGCCGACGTATTGGGCGGATCGAAACCATGGCGGACGAGATCGTTCCCCATTTTCACAACACTCCGGGCGTGCCGGTCATCGAGATCGGCGCCAAGGAGTTCATGTGCGTGGGCGAAATGCCGCCCTTCGACCATCCCCATGTCTTCCTCGACATGGGCGACGCGGCCGAGATCATCTGTCCCTATTGCTCGACGCTGTTCCGCTATGACGCGAGCCTCGACCCGCACGCGGCGCGGCCGGCGGAATGCGCCCTCACGGAATCGGCCACGACCTGATCTTGAGTTTGCGACGGAGACATGAGCCGTGGCCTCCTCGCGCACCGTCGTGATCGCCGGCGCGGGCATCGGCGGCCTCACGGCGGCGCTGGCGATCGCGCAGCGCGGTTTCCGGGTCGCCGTCCTGGAAGCGGCCGAACGGCTGGAAGCGACCGGCGCCGGCATCCAGCTCTCGCCCAATGCCGCGCGCATCCTCATTGCGCTCGGCCTCGGCGAGCGGTTGGCGCCCCATGTCGTCGCTCCCGAGGAGATCAGGGTGATCGACGCGCGCACGGGTCGCGTGCTGGCGCGCGCGCCGCTCGGCGAAGCCGCCGAACAGCGCTACGGCGCCCCCTATTGGCTGATCCATCGCGGCGATCTGCAGACGGCCTTGGGCGAGGCCGCCGGCGCGACGCCTGACATCGCGCTCGCTCTCGGCACCCGGGTCGAAGAGTTCGCGACCCACGACAACGGTGTCACCGTCGGCGCCACCTGCAACATGACATCCATCGAGGAACCCGGCCTCGCGCTCGTCGGCGCCGATGGGCTCTGGTCGGCGCTGCGCCGGCGCCTCGGCCATCGCGTCCTCCCCCGCTTCGCGCGGCACACGGCATGGCGCTCGCTGGTGCCCGCCGAAGCGCTCGGCGCGGAGCTTTCCCTGCCCGCGGTCAATCTGTGGCTCGGCCGCAACGCCCATCTCGTCCACTACCCGGTCAAGGCCGGCCGCGTGATCAACGTGGTCGCCATCGTGCGCGACGACTGGCGCGAGGCCGGCTGGAGCGCGCCCGGCGCGCGCGCCGAGATCCTCGCGCGCTTTCCCGCCGGCAGGTGGCAGGCACCGGCGCGAGACCTTATCGCCGCGGCCGAACACTGGCAGAAATGGGCGCTCTACGACTGCGCGCCCATGTCGCACTGGGGCGAGGGGCCGGTCACGCTCCTTGGCGACGCGGCGCATCCGATGCTGCCCTATCTCGCCCAGGGCGCCGCGATGGCGATCGAGGATGCGGCGGTGCTGGGCCTTTGCCTCGCGCGCTCGCCCGACGATCCGGCCATTGCCATGCGCACCTATGAACGAAGCCGCCTCGCCCGCACCGCGCGCACCCAGCGCGCCGCCCGCCGCAACGGCACCGTCTACCACCTGGGCGGCGCCGCGGCCTTCTTGCGCACGCTTGCGCTCATCGCCATGGGCGGCGGGCGGCTCATCAGGCGCTATGATTGGCTCTATGGTTGGAAGCTTTCCTGACGCCGGATCGGCGCGCCAACGAGGTCGAGTGATGTTCGCCACCACCATTGCCGGAAGCCTGCCGAAGCCCGCTTGGCTCGCCGAGCCGAACCGCCTGTGGGCGCCATGGCGGCTCACGGGTGCCGAGCTCGAAGCCGGCAAGCGCGACGCCACGATTCTGGCGCTGAAGCTGCAGGAGGATTGCGGCATCGACATCGTCAGCGACGGGGAGCAGTCGCGGCAGCATTTCGTCCATGGCTTTCTCGAACACGTCGAGGGCATCGATTTCGGGCGGCAGGTGGAGATCGGGATCCGCAACAATCGCTACAAGGCCATGGTCCCGACGGTCTCCGGCGAGCTGCGGCTCAGAAGGCGCGTCCATGCCCGCGAGGCCCAGATCGCGCGCGCCCATACCAAGCGCAAGCTCAAATTCACGCTGCCCGGGCCGATGACCATCGTCGACACCGTCGCCGACGCCCATTACGGCGACCGCGTGAAGGCGGCGATGGCATTCGCAGCGCTGCTCAACGAGGAGGCGCGAGCGCTCGAGGCCGACGGCGTCGACGTCATCCAGTTCGACGAGCCCGCGTTCAACGTCTACATGGACGAGGTCAGGGACTGGGGCATCGCGGCGCTGCATCGCGCGATCGAGGGCCTCACCTGCACCACCGCGGTCCACATCTGCTACGGCTACGGCATCAAGCCCAATGTCGACTGGAAGGCGAGCCTCGGCCGCGAATGGCGCCAATACGAGGACATCTTCCCGGCGCTCGCCAGGAGCCACATCGGACAGGTTTCGATCGAATGCCGCAATTCGCACGTGCCGATGGAGCTCCTGCGGCTGCTCGGCGGCAAGGATGTCCTCATCGGCGTGATCGATGTCGCGACCGACGCAGTCGAGACCCCCGAGGACGTCGCTGCCGTCATTGCGGCCGCGACGGCATACGTGCCGAAGGAAAAGATCGTCGCCTGCACCAATTGCGGCATGGCGCCGATGCGGTGGGAGGTCGCATTGGCCAAGCTTCAGGCGCTCGGTGCGGGAGCAGAACTCGCGCGGAAGAGATTCGGCTGATGCAAGAGTCCGTGGAATCGTCCGTGGAGTCGCCGATGGATCATCAAGCGCACACGCAGGAGCTGACGCCTGAGCCGGTCATCGACCCCGTGTGCGGGATGGCGGTCGATCCGCACGCGACGCCGCATCGGCAGGACCACCAGGGTCGCACCTATTACTTCTGCTCCGCCCGATGTCGCGCCAAATTCATTGCCGATCCTGCGAAATATCTGCCGCCCGGCAGGCGCACTGCCCCGCCCATAGCCGAGGGCACCATCTACACCTGCCCGATGCATCCGCAGATTCGCCAACTGGGCCCGGGCGCCTGCCCGATCTGCGGCATGGCGCTCGAACCCGAGATCGCCGGCGCCGACAGCGAGCCCAATCCGGAACTTGCCGACATGACGCGGCGATTCTGGATCGCCCTCGCCCTCACTCTGCCGGTGTTCGTGCTGGAGATGGGCACCCACGTCTTCGGCCCCCACGAATGGGTCGATCGGACTCTTTCGAACTGGCTCCAATTCGCCTTCGCGACGCCCGTCGTGCTGTGGGCAGGCGCTCCGTTCTTCGTGCGTGGCTGGCAGTCCGTCGTCACCCGCAACCTCAACATGTTCACCCTGATCGCGCTCGGGACCGGCACGGCCTTTCTCTACAGCGCGGTCGCGACCCTCGCGCCTGGGCTCTTTCCGGCGGCCTTGCGCGGCCATGGCGGGGAAGTGTCGGTCTATTTCGAGGCGGCAGCGGTGATCACGGTGCTCGTTCTGCTCGGGCAGGTCCTGGAGCTGCGCGCGCGCGAGGCGACTTCGGGGGCGATCCGTGCGCTGCTCGGTCTGCAGCCGAAGACCGCGCGGCGGGTGAGGGACGACGGCAGCGACGAGGAGGTGCCGCTCGATCTGGTCGCGGTCGGCGATCGGCTGCGGGTGCGGCCAGGCGAGAAGGTGCCGGTCGATGGCGAGGTGATCGAAGGCCGCTCCTCGATCGATGAATCGATGGTGACCGGCGAGTCGATGCCGGTGACCAAGGAGGCCGGCGCCAGCGTCATCGCCGGCACGCTCAACCGCTCGGGCTCGTTCGTGCTGCGCGGGACCAAGATCGGCCGCGACACGATGCTCGCCCGGATCGTGCAGATGGTGGCCACGGCGCAGCGCTCGCGGGCGCCGATCCAGCGTCTCGCCGATCAAGTCTCGCGCTGGTTCGTTCCCGCCGTCATCGGCGTCGCGGTCCTGGCGTTTCTCGCCTGGGCAAGCTTCGGTCCCGAGCCGCGCCTCGCTTATGGGCTCGTCGCCGCGGTGAGCGTGCTCATCATCGCGTGCCCTTGCGCGCTCGGCTTGGCGACCCCGATGTCGATCATGGTCGCGGTCGGCCGCGGCGCCCAGGCCGGCGTGCTGATCAAGAACGCCGAGGCGCTCGAGCGCCTGGAAAAGGTCGACACTCTCGTCATCGACAAGACCGGCACGCTGACCGAAGGCAAGCCCAAGGTCGTCGCCGTCGTGCCGTCCCCCGGCTTCGATGAAGCCGAGGTTTTGCACCTCGCCGCGAGCGTCGAGCGGGCGAGCGAGCATCCGCTGGCGCAAGCGATCGTCGCGGCCGCGGCCGAGCGCCGGATCGACCTCGCGCCCGTCCTTGGTTTCGACTCGCCCGCGGGCAAAGGCGCGGTCGGGATGGTCGGGCGGCGCCGCGTCGTGATCGGAAACGCGAGTTTCCTCGCCGAGCTCGGCATCTCGGCCAGCGCGCTCGAGGCCGAGGCCGAGCGCCTGCGCCAGGACGGCGCGACCGCGATCTTCCTCGCCGTCGACGGCAGGCTTGCGAGCGTCATCGCCGTTGCCGATCCGGTGAAGGCGACGACGCCCGCCGCCCTCGCGGCGCTCAGGCGTGAGGGCCTGCGGGTCGTCATGCTCACGGGCGACAATCACACGACCGCGCAGGCGGTGGCGCGGCGTCTCGGCATCAGCGAGGTCGAGGCCGAAATCCTGCCGGAACGCAAGAGCGCCGTGGTCGAGCGTCTACGCCGCGAAGGCCGCGTGGTCGCGATGGCGGGGGATGGCGTCAACGACGCGCCCGCGCTCGCCGCCGCCGATGTCGGCATCGCCATGGGCACAGGCACCGATGTCGCGATCGAAAGCGCCGGCGTGACGCTGGTCAAGGGCGACCTCGGCGGCATCGTGCGGGCGCGAAAGCTTTCGGCGGCGACCATGCGCAACATTCGCCAGAACCTGTTCTTTGCCTTCATCTACAATGCCGCCGGGGTACCGATTGCGGCGGGCGTGCTCTATCCCGCGTTCGGCATCCTGCTCTCGCCGGTGATCGCGGCCGCGGCGATGGCGCTCTCTTCGGTCAGCGTGGTCGGCAATGCGCTGAGGCTGCGACGAGCAGCGATCGAGTAGGCGTCATCACTGAATGACGCCGTTGCTGATCCAGGTGGAGGGCAAGCGGCAATTCTTGTTGCGGGCCGTCGCTTCGATCACGCGCAGGTCCTCCGCGACCGCGACGTAATCCGACCGGTAGGCGATCGTGCCCACGAGCACGCCAGCGCTGCCCCGCTCCGCTTTCTCGATCAGCGCCTTCAATTCCTGCTCGCGCTTCGACTGAACTTTCGCCCACACCGCCAATTGCTCGCAGTCGTGGTATTGATATTTGCCTGCTTCGCCGAAGATCAGGGTCTCTTCGCCCGCGCCCGCGCAACCGGCCAATAGAACGCAGACGAGGAGTGACGCGAGCCCTGCCGCGCGCCGGTCCTGGTCGCGGTCCGCGCAAGGCGCCGCCCGCGGGGCGGGTGCCGCGCGCGCGGTGGGGCGTTCAGCGGTGCGGTCTGGCATCTTTGCAAACGCAACTGCGAACGACATTTCTCGCACCCGAGCCGTAAATATTCCGTGCAGCCCGGGCGCGCCTTTGCCCGCAGAATACGTCGATAATGCGCCAAGATCACCGACGCGTGCGGACCGGCAGCCTTCGCCAGCACGATAGGCAAGATGGCACCCACAAATCCCGCCCCGATCGGCGGAAAGCCGCCACTGCGATCCATCGTCCCCCTCGTGGGGGCTCCAAGACATTGATTTTCATGCAGATATTCTCGCCATGCCGCGCCTAGTCCTGGCACACGAGTTGCTGATGATTGCGGGCTGAGCTGGCCTCGTCCGCTTCGGGCGCGGGCCGCCTTGGCGTGGGGTGTCGACCGCCTGCTTGCCGCCGTCCTCGTCTCGAGAGCGAGGGTTCGACCGCCGGGCCTGATGTCCAAGCCCGGACTCGCCGTTGGGCGCGGCCAGCAGCGTCGGATTTGACATAACTCGGCCGGCGATCGGCGCGTGGGTCAAGTTTCTTGAGAGTGCGGAATCCAAATGACCGGCGAACCGATTGCACAGCGCAAATTATCCCGGCGAATTCAGGCGCTGATCATCGTTGCCATTGGCGTCGCCGGAGGAGCGGCTGTTTGGTCATTGCTCGATGGCGGCGCCAGGCGACCTGGCAATGGGGCCGCGGAATTATCGGACCAAGCCAGGCGTCCGACCGGAGCCTTCGCTCCGACGCCAGCACAATGGGCGACACTCGCCATTGAGCCGGTGACGAAGCAGATCTTTCGGTCCGCGCACGTGACCGAGGGAAAGATCGCCGTGGACGAGGACCGTTCGACGCTGATTTTTTCCCCCTATTCCGGGCGTGTCACCAAGCTCTTGGCCAAGCCCGGCGATACGGTTGCGCAAGGCCAGGCGCTGTTCATTGTCGAAGCCGCCGACATGGTGCAGGCACAGAACGACTTCATTGCCGCCGTCGCGAACCTGAACAAGGCGCGCTCGCAGCTCACCGTGGCGGAAGCCGTCGAGAGGCGCCATCGCGAGCTTTACAAGGACAAGGCGGTCGCGCTCAGAGAGTTGGAGCAGGCGCAAGCCGGGCTCGTGGCGGCGCAGAACGACATGCGCTCGGCGGAAACGGCCCTCGAAGCCACCCGCAACCGCCTGCGCATTCTGGGCAAAACAGACGAGGAAATCACGGCTTTCGAGAAGACCGGAAAGATCAATCCCGAGACGCCGATCTATGCCCCGATCTCCGGAACGATCGTGCAGCGCAAGGTCGGGCCGGGGCAATATGTCAACGCCGGGGCGAGCGATCCGGTCTTCGTGGTCGGCGACCTGTCGACCGTTTGGCTGATCGCCTATGTCCGCGAGACCGAAGCGCCAAAGGTTCGGGTCGGCCAGCAGATCGACTTCACCGTGCTTGCCAGTCCCGACGAGGTCTACAAGGGAAACCTCAGGTACGTCGCGGCGACGCTGGATCCGAGCTCGCGGCGCCTGCTGGTTCGAGCAACGATCCAAAATCAGAACGGCATGCTGAAGCCGGAAATGTTTTCGAGCGTCAGCATCTTTACCGATGAAGGCGACGTGTCTGCGGCGGTGCCGCGCGATGCGGTGATCTACGAGGGCGACGCCGCGCGCGTCTGGGTCGCCCATGAGGACAGAACCATCGAGCTGCGAGCGATCAAGCCGGGCCTGACCAATGGCAGGCTGGTCCAGGTGCTGGATGGCTTGCACCCAGGCGAGCAGGTCGTCACCAGAGGCAGTCTCTTCATCGACCGGGCGGCGGCCGGCGGCTAGAATTCCTCAGGGCAACGAGCAGCAACGCCGTCATGAACACGCTCATTGCCTTCGCGCTCAAGCACCGCGTGCTGATGCTGGTCCTGTTCGTGATGATGTTCGCGGGCGGCATCATCGCCTTTCGGCAGCTCAACATCGAAGCCTATCCCGATCCGACCCCGCCGATGGTGGACGTGGTCACCCAGAGCCCGGGCCTCTCGGCCGAGGAGATCGAACGCTACATCACCATTCCGATCGAGACTCAGACATCCGCATTGCGGAACCTGACGTCGATCAGGACCATCTCGCTTTACGGCCTGTCGGACGTGAAGCTGCAATTCAGTTTCGATTTCACCTATGACGAAGCCTTGCAGCAGGTCCTCAACCGGCTCTCCCAGCTGCCGGCTCTCCCCAACAATGTTCAGCCCCAAATCTCTCCGGTGAGCCCGATCGGTGAAATCTACCGATACCGGCTGGTCGGTCCTCCCGGCTACAGCGTCCTCGATCTCAAGACGCTGCAGGATTGGGTGCTGCAGCGCCGCTTCCGCGCCGTGCCCGGCGTGATCGACGTGACCGGCTGGGGCGGAAAAACCAAGACTTTCGAGCTCGAGGTCGATTTCAACAAGCTGATCGCAAACGGGCTGACCCTGTCACAGGTTCTGCAGACGCTCAGCAACAGCAACATCAATGTCGGCGGCAACACGGTCAATATCGGTCCCCAATCCGCGGTCGTCCGCGGCGTCGGGCTGATCCGCTCCATGGACGAGCTCAACAGCACGATGCTGACCCAGACCGGCGGCAATCCGGTTCTCGTCAAGGACGTGGCCAAAGTCACGGTCGGCTACCGGCCGCGTCTCGGCATTGCCGGCAAGGACGAGGGCGATGACATCGTCCAGGGCATTGTCCTGATGCGGCGCGGCGAGCAAAGCATGCCCACGATCAGGCGCGTCGAGCAGGAGGTCGAGCGGATCAATCATGCCGGGGTTCTCCCGCCCGGCGTCGAGATCGAGCGCATCTATGATCGCAAGGATCTCATCGACATCACCACCCGCACGGTGCTGCACAACATGGCGTTCGGGATCGGACTGATCTTTCTGCTGCAATGGGTTTTTCTCGGAGACCTGCGCAGCGCAATGATCGTCGGTGCCACCATACCGTTCGCGCTGTTCTTCGCCATCGGCATTCTGGTCTTGCGCGGAGAGTCGGCCAATCTCCTCTCCGTCGGCGCCATTGATTTCGGGCTCATCGTCGATGCCACCGTGATCATGGTCGAAAGCATCTTTCGTCGCCTTGGACGGGTCGGTGAGCGGCCTGCGACTGGCGCAGTCCCCGCCCCCGCATCGGCGAACGGATTTAGCGGCAAGTTGCTTGCGATCTTCCAGGCCGGTGTGGACGTGAACCGGTCGATCTTCTTTGCCGCCGGGATCATCATTGCCGGGTTCATTCCCCTGTTCACGCTCAGTGGCGTGGAAGGCCACATCTTCGGACCGATGGCGAAGACCTATGCCTATGCGCTCGCCGGCGGATTGATCGCGACCTTCACGGTGACACCGGCGCTTTGCGCGGTGCTGCTGCCCGAGCAAGTCCGCGAAACCGAAACATGGGTGGTGCATGCGCTGCACCGACTCTATACGCCGACGCTGAGATACGCGGTCGCCAACAAGCTCCTGGTCGTTATGAGCGCAATCGTGCTGCTCGCCCTTGCGATTGTCGCCGTGCGGTCGTTGGGTCTTGAATTCCTGCCCAAGCTCGAAGAGGGCAATCTCTGGATTCGGGCGACGATGCCCTCCACCGTCTCGCTGGAGGAAGGCAACGGCTACGTCAACCGCATCCGTGGCGTCATTCGCACCTTCCCCGAGGTCGAATCCGTGGTCTCCCAGCACGGCCGTCCGGATGACGGCACCGACGCAGCCGGTTTTTTCAATGCCGAATTCTTCGCCCCCCTGAAGCCCGCCGAGCAATGGCGCGCGGGGCTCGGCAAGGACGAGCTCACGAGCGAAATCGTCACCAGGCTGCAGGCCGATTTTCCCGGCGTCGAGTTCAATTTCTCCCAGTATCTTCAGGACAACGTCGCCGAGGCGGTCTCCGGCGTGAAGGGCGAGAACTCGATCAAGCTGTTCGGCAATGACCTGCAGACGCTCTCCGACACCGCCAACAAGATCAAGGCGGTGCTGGCGAGCGTGCAAGGCATCGCCGACCTTGCCGTGTTCACCTCGCTCGGCCAGCCGACGATCCAGATCGACGTCGATCGTCCCCGCGCCGCGCGCTACGGGCTCACTCCGGGCGACATCAACTCGACGATTCGGGTCGCAATCGGCGGCGATTCGGCGGGCGACCTCTACGAGCCCGGCAGCGACCGGCATTTTCCGATCGTGGTGCGGCTCGCGCCGCAATTCAGGCAAAGCGCAGACGCCATCCAGAACCTGAGGATCGGCGCCCAGGGACCCAATGGGATCACGCAGATTCCGCTCAGCGAAGTGGCGACGGTCAGGCTCGTGTCCGGTGCGTCGTACATCTATCGGGAGAAGCAGGAACGTTATCTGCCGATCAAGTTCAGCGTGCGCGATCGCGATCTCGGCAGCGCGATCCAGGAGGCGCAAGCGAAAATCGCCGAGCAGGTGCCCCTGCCGTCGGGCTCCCGGCTCGAATGGGTGGGCGAATTCGGCAATCTGCAGGACGCGATCGCGCGGCTGAAGATCGTCGTCCCGGTCAGCCTCGGCCTGATCGCTCTCCTGCTCTGGGTCAATTTCGGCTCGGTGCCGGACACCCTGCTGGCGATGAGCGTCATCCCGATGGCCGTCATCGGCGGCATCTTTGCGCTGTTTCTGATGAACGTGCCCTTCAGCGTCTCGGCGGCGATCGGATTCATTGCCCTGTTCGGCATCTCGGTCATGGATGGCATCATCATCCTGTCGCAGTTCAACCAGCTCGTCGAGACCGGGCTCGACCGCGCAAGCGCGGTGCTCCGCACCGGCGAGCTGCAAATGCGGCCGGTGCTGATGACCTGCGTCATCGCCGGCGTCGGCTTACTGCCGGCCGCGGTCTCGGCCGGGATCGGCTCGCAGGTGCAAAAGCCTCTCGCCATCGTCGTCGTGGGCGGAATGATGCTGGCGCCGATCGTCATTCTCATCACGCTGCCGGTGCTGATTGCCCTGTTTTCGCGCCGGCACGTGCATGCCGAACGCCGCCAGGCCGCGGCCGATCCTGTGACCTGATGCGGCGGGTATTGCAGCGCGCGGCAATGCCGTCCGCGGCCGCCAGAGATGAAAGCAAGGGGGACGAGGGGTAATATCGGGTCATGGCTGCTGCGGGGGAATTGTCTAGGTCCGCAGGTCGAATGGGTGTATGTTTCAGACATGGATGGTTTTGACTACAGCGCCCCGGCAGAGCTGTTTCCCACCCGCAGCCGCAAGGGTAACCGGCCGATGGGCTACCGGCGATTTGCCAAGGCCGCGGAAGCCATTCGTTTTGCGATCGAGGAGCTGTCGCCGGAGCTTCTTGTGGGTGCCTACCTCGAAGTGGAGGAGCAGAGGTTCGACTCCAATGGAATCCGCCGATTGTACGAGAACGCCGAGTATCCGCTGGCTCGGCGCGCTGTGCCTCCCCTGCGGTGAACAAGCGACCATGGCGCTGAGTTTTCCGAATCAGAGCCGCTCATTTGATGCGACGCGGCGCGCGGTGCGGTTTTGGGGCCACGACAGCGCGATGGAGGCGTCGTTTTTCGTAACTGAAGATGCGCTGAAGCGAATTCAGCCCACGATGCGGTTCGACGAGATCGGACTGCTCGGCGCCTTTGATGCGAATCGCGACTTGATCTACGCCGCCGCGGCAAAGGTTTATGCGCGTGGCCGCAAGGGCTCCTACGATCTGGTCAGCGCCGACTTCTGAATCAATTATCGAGGAAGCTCCTGAGCATCCTCGACCGGCTCGGGTGCTTCAGCTTCCTTAGCGCCTTGGCCTCGATCTGGCGAATGCGCTCGCGCGTCACCGAGAACTGCTGCCCCACTTCCTCCAGCGTGTGGTCCTTGTTCATTCCGATGCCGAAGCGCATGCGCAGCACGCGCTCCTCGCGCGGCGTGACGGAAGCGAGCACGCGCGTCGTGGTCTCGCGCAGGTTCGACTGGATCGCGGCGTCGATGGGGAGGATCGCGCTCCTGTCCTCGATGAAGTCGCCGAGGTGGGAATCCTCCTCGTCGCCGACCGGGGTCTCGAGCGAGAGCGGCTCCTTGGCGATCTTTTGCACCTTGCGCACCTTCTCCAAGGGCATGCCGAGCTTCTCGGCGAGCTCCTCAGGGGTCGGCTCGCGGCCGATCTCGTTGAGCATCTGCCGCGACGTGCGCAGGACCTTGCTGATTGCGTCCATCATGTGCACGGGGATGCGGATGGTGCGCGCCTGGTCGGCGATCGAGCGGCTGATCGCCTGGCGGATCCACCAGGTCGCATAGGTCGAGAACTTGTAGCCGCGCCGGTACTCGAACTTGTCGACCGCCTTCATCAGCCCGATGTTGCCTTCCTGGATCAGGTCGAGGAACTGCAGGCCGCGGTTGGTATATTTCTTCGCGATCGAGATCACGAGCCGCAGGTTCGCCTCCACCATCTCCTTCTTCGCCTGCCGGGCCTCGCGCTCGCCCTTCTGCACCATCTGCACGATCTTGCGGAACTCGCCGATCTCGAGCCCGGTCTCGCCCG